>OOCB01001168.1_pt1 | contig 36819 bp, 25 predicted proteins | sample 1671351 | NCBI WGS metagenome assembly OOCB01 (sample SAMN06348148, study PRJEB24527) | human gut metagenome | biome: human gut; feature: ankylosing spondylitis patient; material: feces | host: Homo sapiens | place: China | collected 2015-10 | reverse complement strand
AGCTTGCCCAGTGCGCTGTCTGTCAACTCCCGCAGCTCGGTTTCCTCCGGGGCCAGCTCGCCGCGCATCTCACGCAGTCTGTCGATCAGTCCGGTGCGACTACCGGTATTGTAAATGCACATCAGGTTCATTTCCTCAAAAGTGAAGTTTCCCAAAATTGTAAGAGTACCTGGCACTGCGTCTTATATCATGATTTCTGCTTCTCGCATCATCTCTCCAAAACTCTGGTAGAGTCGTCTCATTATTATTGATAAACCGCAAATACGATGGATGATCTTTTTTCATAATCATCTCATGTATCTTTTCATGTTGGTTCATTTCTGATAAGGCTCGAAGAATATAAACAAGACCAATCTCACCACATTTTAGATGCGAATCTGTACACAAAGCAAGTAGTTCTGCCTGAACCGATTTTACGCACTCTTTTGGAACCATCCCAAAACATAGTGGAAGAGCCTGATTCGCCTGTGTTATTTCTCCATTATCATATGAGCGATAATATGCCCGACCATTTTCTTTTATAAGTAGAGTTTGATTATATGCCTTCTTAACCATTTGGGCCTGATTTAAAAATTCTTTCTCATCTTCTTTTTTGAGAAGTTTTGAAATTTCAGCCATTACCATCAAATCGTGATAGTAAAATGCAGTCTGTCAACAACTCGGTCATAGAATGGCCGAGCATGCAAAGTTTCCCTTGAATACCGGACATTCAATTTCCGCCCTTTGAAAATAAGTCCACATTACACAATACGAATAACGCAGGCAGATCCTCTCCGGACAGTCCATCTTACAGTCATGCCGTAAGAAGACGGTGGTTGTTGATATGTTCTGCTCTACTCACAGATGAGATCCTACAGCATCATGTAAGATGTTACAGGGTCCCGTCTGCTTTCATGCAGATGCTGCTTGTTTTGTTTTATATGCGATATGCCGTTTTTCATATACGATTCGAATCGCATTCTGTAAATTCTTGTGGCTGTATTGGTGTTCCTTACACAATTCCAGTATCTCTCTATCACCTGCCCGTTTTCGGATATTGACAGCACCAACGTGGTCTGCATCATCCTGGTACCCGCAGCTGGTACAGCAGAATCCTTTTGAATGTCGGTTCTCTGCATTCAGATTGCTGCATACCGGGCATACCTGACTTGTAAAATCAGGTGCTACCTCGAAAAAGTCACATCCTTTTTGATTCAGTGCTTCCATCAGCTTTCTTTGAAGCTTTCCCCTGGCAAATGTTGAAAACATTCCATTAACCTTACGGCTCTTATTAAATTCCTTAATATCCAACTTTTCAATCGCAGTCAGTGTATCTTTGGAAATGCTGTCCACATAGGTTGTGACTGATTTCTTGATCTCGTGATCCAGCCGTGCATAGTAGCAGCGTTTTTTACGATATGGTGCTTTTGCCGTTTGAATCATTCGTTCCAGGCGATCCATCTTTTTGATGAGAGAACGTCTCACATCCTCTGGCAGATCATGTTTTCTCAAAAAGTGCTTAATTTTTCGTTTCTTGTTTCGAAGGCTCGCAAGCTCTGCAAAGGCAGGCTCTACCTCTTCATGATAAAAGTCAATTACCGGACTCATGGAACCGATTGCCCTTCCGTCGGATGTATGAAAGCAGTCCGAGATTCCGGTATCCACTCCAATACAATTCGTTGTTGCAGGCTGCTGTCTTGTTGAATCATAGGACCAGCCAATTCGAAGGTTTCCCTTTCGTATCTGCATCAGAACCATTCCTGCCATCTTGTTATTCTGAATCTTATGTAAAAAATGGCCGCTGGTATCAAGCGGGATCGTGATTCGCTGTCTTGTTTTTAATGGATTTGTAATAATGATTACATAGGGCATTTTGGTATCCGTAGATTGTTCGATCTTCATTAAGCGTAAGTCCAATGGAACAGATACGAAACAAAGCTTTGGAACACGATACTCCAATGATTTTGATGCATATCGCTCCTGAAACTCCAGCTGCAGATCAGAAAATTCCTTTTCCGACATTTCATGAAGTGTTTTTGCGCAGTCCTCATAAAACGTGCCTTCTATCTGTCGCATCGTTTCTTCCATCTTTTGCTTTGAGCATCCCATGATCGACATAGCAAACAATACTTTTGACTGTGCAAATATCCCCATACCTTCTGACAAAAGATCCAGTTGGATATTATTCAAACGACCCGATACCTGCACGACTGCCGCATCAAATGCATTCTGGCAAAATGCAGAATTGATTCCTTCCGGACGAATGGCTTTTTCAAGCTTTCGCATTTGGGGATCTTTCTTATCATTCTTTACCAGTTGAAGTACGATGTCAGGATTCTTTTCCAACAGCTCAATGTCACGATTGATCAGAGCAATATACGAGTTCTGCATCTGCTGTAAGATAGCAAGCTTTTCTTTATTCGGCCGACCATACAGAAAAACACTCTTTGTAATGGTTGTCTGGAAAGAACTGTTCTTTTTCTTTCTTGCCTTTGGCATGGCCCCTCCTTTCGTCAGTACTGTTTTGACCGGTGTTCGATATACTTGCGGATAGTCTCTTCTGAGATATCTCCAATCGTTTCCAGGTAGTAAGAATGGTTCCAAAGTTCTCCTTTCCACAGCTGTTGGCGTAAGTCTGGAAACTTCTCGTACATCTTTCTGCGGTATTTTACCGAACAAACAATATGATAATTGATGTTATACATGCAGGTACGTGCATGTTTCAGGCTATCTTTTTCACATATATTATATCATATAGTATACATATAGTCAACAAATAGTTGGAATATATTATACATACAGTATTGTTTTCTCTGTAGACTGCCACCCGAATCTTCCCTATATTTCTCTGCCGAAGACAGTTTCGCTTTTTGGAACACAAAAAGCTTTACGCCTTCGGCAGATTTATGGTATGATAAAAGCAAGCGGTGCTTTCATCTCGGTCATTGAATGGCCGTGGATTCCCACGCCAGATTCCTAAAGTAAAATGTAGCTATGATTTCTAAATAGTTACATTAAAATCAACTTCAAAAGCAGAAAGGTATGGTTTTCACTATGCGTATTGTCATAAAAATTGGTACTTCCACTCTTGCTCATCACACCGGACGACTTAATATACGACGTACAGAGGTGCTCTGCAAGGTAATCAGTGATTTAAAAAATGCCGGACATGAAATTGTCATGGTCTCATCTGGTGCCATTGGTATGGGTGCCGGCAAGCTTTCATTAAAGGAGCGACCGTCTGATATGCCAACAAAGCAGGCAGCAGCAGCTGTAGGTCAGTGTGAGCTTATGTATACATATGATAAGCTTTTTGGTGAATATAATCACACAGTTGCCCAAATCCTTTTAACTAGTGAAGATATTGAGCACGATGACAGACGGCAAAATGTGGAAAATACAATGGAGCGTCTGCTTTCTCTTGGTGCAATTCCAATTATCAATGAAAATGATACAATCTCTACTGCTGAGATTGTGATTGGTGACAACGATACACTTAGCGCAATTGTAGCAAGCACTGTTCACGCTGATTTACTCGTGCTTCTTTCTGATATTGACGGCCTTTTTACAGCTGATCCAAGAAAGGATCCTTCTGCCACTCTTATTCCTACTGTTTGTGAAATCACACCTGAAATTAAAGCTATGACTTCTGGTGCAGGCACAAATCTTGGAACTGGCGGCATGACTACAAAAATTCAGGCTGCACAGATTGCAACAGAAAATGGCATTGATATGGTTATTGCAAACGGAGCTGACCCTGTTATCTTATATGACATCGCAGATGGAAAACAAGCTGGAACACGTTTTCTTGCGCAGAAAAAAATGCTTTAAAAGAAAGGACTAAACGCATTATGAAAGAAACAAAGTGTATTTTACGAGAGGCCAAAGCAGCTGTTTCTTCTCTGGCGGTTTTGAAAAGTGAAGAAAAAAATAAAGCGCTTCTTGCTATGGCTGATGCACTAATTGCTGACACTTCTTCTATTCTTTGTGAAAATAAAAAAGATATGGACGCAGCAAAAGACACTATATCTTCTGTCATGCTCGACCGGCTTAAGCTTGATGAATCACGCATACGCGCTATGGCAGACGGTATTCGTGCTGTCGCTGCACTGCCTGATCCTGTTGGCCGCATTCTTTCTGATGAAACGCGCCCAAACGGACTTCATATTCAAAAAGTCTCTGTACCAATGGGTGTTATCGCTATTATTTACGAAAGCCGCCCAAATGTCACCTCTGATGCTGCTGCTCTAGCTTTAAAATCTGGAAATGTCTGCGTACTTCGCACAGGAAAGGAAGCCTTTCACAGTGCATTTTCAATTGTCAATGCACTTAAAAAAGGTCTTCATAGCTGTGGCATAAATGAGCAGGTCATAAACCTGATTGAGGATACAAGCCGAAAAAGTGCACTTGACTTAATGCGTGCCGTTGGTTTTATTGATCTTTTGATTCCGCGCGGCGGTGCAGGACTTATAAAAGCATGTGTAGAGCAGGCGCTTGTTCCTTGTATTCAGACAGGCACTGGAATTTGTCATATCTATGTGGATAAGGATGCTGACCTTTCCATGGCACTGCGAATAGTTGAAAATGCAAAAATGAGCCGTCCTTCTGTGTGCAATGCTGCCGAGGTTTGTCTTGTGCACCGAGATGTAGCAAAGAATTTTCTTCCTATGCTGCAAAAAAGCTTGTGTGACCCATCTCGCGAGCATCCTGCTAAGCTTCTCCTTGATAAAAAAGCTCTTTCAATTATTGATGGTACTCCTGCAGATGAGAATGATTTTGATACGGAATTTCTCGACTATATTCTCGCTGTGCATGTCGTAAGTGATGTGAACGAAGCAATTTCACATATTGCTTCCCACTCTACTCATCACAGCGAATCAATCATCACACAGAATGAACAGACTGCTGCTCTATTTACAACTCTTGTGGACAGTGCTGCCGTATATGTCAATGCATCAACTCGCTTTACTGACGGAGGTGAGTTTGGTCTTGGCTGTGAAATGGGAATTTCAACACAGAAGCTTCACGCGCGCGGTCCAATGGGGCTTCGTGAGCTGACAGCTTACAAATATGTTATCACTGGAAATGGACAGACCCGTTGACAAAAGCCTCACACTATCTTAACATACTTCTAAACGGCTACAGCTATTATCTGATGTCCGTTTAAATAAATCTACTTGGAGGAATTATGGAACACTTAATTATCCCAGAGGGCTATGAACCAGCTTTAAATCTGCATGATACACAGATTGCCATCAAAACAGTCAAAGATTTCTTTCAGGATCTGCTTGCAAAGCAGCTAAATCTGCTCCGCGTATCAGCACCGCTGTTTGTTGATCCGGCTTCCGGCTTAAATGACAACTTAAATGGCGTTGAGCGCCCTGTATCCTTTGACATTAAGGAGCAAAGTGGTTTTAATGCTGAGGTTGTACACTCTCTCGCAAAGTGGAAGCGCTATGCTTTAAAGGAATATGGCTTCTCAAATGGTGAAGGTCTTTACACCGATATGAACGCAATTCGCCGTGATGAGACTACAGATAATATCCACTCCATCTTTGTTGACCAGTGGGACTGGGAAAAAATCATCTCAAAAGAAGATCGAACACTCGACACTTTAAAGTCCGTTGTCCGTGATGTATACAAGACACTTAGAAAGACAGAAATGTACATGGCAATCCAGTATGATTACATAGAAGAAATTCTTCCTAAGGAAATTTTCTTTATTACTTCTCAGGAGCTACTTGACATGTACCCGGACAAGACTCCAAAGGAGCGTGAATATCTGATCACGAAAGAAAAAAAGGCTGTCTGCCTGATGCAGATTGGTGATAAGCTTGGAAATGGCGAGCCGCATGACGGACGTGCACCAGATTATGATGACTGGGCACTCAACGCCGATATTCTTGTCTACTATCCAGTTCTTGATATTGCTCTTGAGCTTTCCTCCATGGGTATTCGTGTTGATGAGAACTCTCTTCGCACTCAACTTGAGAAGGCTGGCTGCCCAGAGCGCGCCAACCTTGCTTTCCAAAAGGCAATACTAAATAAAGAACTTCCTTACACTATTGGCGGCGGTATTGGTCAGTCTCGTATCTGTATGTTCTTCCTTCGCCGTGCCCACATCGGTGAGGTTCAGTCCTCTATCTGGCCGGCTGATATCAGAAAGGAAGCAAAAAAGCACAATATTACATTGCTTTAATGCATATCAAAAAAAGTGCCTTGGATATCCATGGCACTTTTTTATATTTCTCGTCACTAATATTTATCAGCGTCTCCACGTATCGCGTGACAAAAGAATCAAAATTGGAAAAATTTCCAATCGTCCAGCCAGCATATCAAAAATTAGTACAATTTTTGCCAGCGGACCATAAATTGAGAAGTTACATGTCGGGCCTACTAATTCAAGACCTGGTCCGATATTATTAAAGCAGGCAAGTACAGCTGAAAAATTAGTTCCAACAGAAAAACCATCTATTGAAATAACTAGCAGACTAAACATAATAATAAGTACATATGCAGCAAGATAGGCGTTTGTATTTTCAAGCACCTTCTCTGATACGACCTGCTTGTTGCTGCGCACTGCCTGGATTCGCTGTGGACGAAGCATTTTCTGTATGTTTCTTCTAAGACTCTTAAAGACGAGCAAAAGTCTTCCGCACTTAAAGCCTCCGCCTGTACTTCCTGCACAGGCACCCACTACCATCAGACATAATAGAATTGACTTTGAAAAACCTGGCCATAGATCAAAATCTGTGGTGGCAAAGCCTGTAGTAGTCACAATACTGGCCACCTGAAAGAATACATGGCGTACTGTCTCTTCAAGCGTTCCATAAAAACCTCTCAGATTAATCACAATCAAAAGCACACTGCCCAGCACCATTCCAACATAAAGACGAAGTTCCTCATCCTCGTATACACTTTTTACCTGCTTCATGATCAAAAGATAGTAGCAGCTGAAATTCACACCAAACAGCAGCATAAACACTGTACATACATTTTGAATATATGGACTGTAGCTTGCCATACTATCATTTTTTACACCGAATCCACCTGTTCCGGCTGTTCCAAATGCTGTACATACAGCCTCTAACACAGGCATTTTTCCAGCAAGCAAAAGCAGCAAATCTACTACTGTCAATACAATATATAAAATATATAAAATTCCTGCCGTGCTTCTGATTCTTGGAACAAGCTTTGCAACATTTGGTCCCGGGCTCTCTGCTCGAAGCAGATGCATTGTGAAACCATCATTTCGACCACTTACAGGAACAACTGCAAGTAAAAATACAAGAACACCCATACCGCCAACCCAGTGGCTAAAGCTTCTCCAGTATAGCATTCCCTTTGAAAGACCTTCTACATTTGATAAAATAGATGCACCTGTTGTCGTAAAACCAGATACGATCTCAAATAATCCATCAAGATAAGACGGAATTTCACGTGAAATCCAAAATGGAAGACAGCCCAAAAGACTCATTACAATCCACGCGAGTCCGACACAAACCATACCTTCTCTTGCATAAAAGCCTTTTTTGGCTTTTCTTGCAAAAAACATAAGCATGCCTGCCACTGCTAAAATCACAAGGATACTTAAAGCAAATCCTAAAATTGCCTGACTATCCTGACCAACCAGACTTATAATCAGTGCCGGCACCATAAATGCCGCCTCCGCCAACAGAATCTGCGCAATCAGCCGCCCCATCATTTTATAGTTCATAATTAAAAACTCCTTTTTTGCAGAAACTGTATTTGTTATGCTTCAAAAATATCGTCAAGCTTATAGATAATATCATTTCTTGTTGTGACAACAACAACTGTATCACCCTCTCGAATAACAGAATCTCCTCCTGGAAGCTCTGTAACGCCGCCGTGTGTAATACAGGATACAAGAATATTTTGCTTCACTTTCATGTTCTTTAACGGTTTATCACAATACGGCTTTTTCTCTTCAACATGAAACTCAATTGCCTCTGCCTTTCCATCTGCTATGGAATGAACCGATACGGCTGCTCCTGTCTGATTGTGCATTGCACGTATATAACGCACAATACCGTTACAGCAAAGATCCTTCGGCCAGATCGTACTTCCAATCGGAAGCTGATCAATCATGCTGCCATTTTCCATATGACCAAGCTTTGTGATAACCTGAGATACACCATGCTTAGTTCCATACAGAGAAATAATCATATTTAACTCGTCCATACCAGTTGCCGTGACAAGTGCGTCACAGCTTTCAATATTTTCACGCTTCAGCACAAATGTATTGCTCGCATCATCATTGATAATCTCTGTTTTAGGAAGAAGCGCTGCAAGTTCCTCACAATGCTTTGGATCCTTCTCGATCAAACGTACCGTCATGCCATCTTTTTCAAGCTGCTGAGCAAGATAATAGCTTACACGTCCGCCGCCGCAGATCATAACATGATTGACCTTTTTTGTTATAATTCCAAGATTATCAAGAAGTGTCGCCAAGCTTTCTGTTGATGCCGTAACAAAGATTCTGTCGCCCTCTCTAAGCACAAAGCTTCCATCTGGTGCTACAACATCACCTCTTCTAAGCACGGCACATACAAGAACACGGCACTTTATTACACGATTCAATTCGCTAAGAGCAACATTGCACAAACGGCTTCTTTCATCAACACGCAGCTCTACGATCTCTACTCTTCCCTTTGCAAAGCTGTCTCTCTTTAAGAAGCCTGGGAATTTAAGCAATCGTTCAATCTCGATTGCAGCCTGCTTTTCCGGATTTACTGTCAATGACAGCGCAAATGTTTTCTGCATTTTGTAAACCTGATCTGTATAATCCGGATTACAAATCCTTGCAATTGTATGGATGTTTGGATTGATTCCATGAGCAGTCATGCTGCACAGAAGATTTAACTCATCTGCACCAGTCGCTGCAATCAAAAGATCCGCATCGTTTACACCAGCCTGAAGCAATGTCTCCATCGTGGCACAATTTCCTAAAACGGCCATTACATCATATTTTTCTACGTTTGATTCCAATACCTGCTGCTTTACATCAATAAGCGTAATATCATAACCTGAGGCGCTCAGCTGTCTAGCCAGCGTTGATCCAACCTTTCCGACGCCCGCAATTATTATTTTCATACCCTTCACCTTTCATATTCGAATAATGACATACAATTAGTCATTGTATTATGATAACACAAATATAAAAAAGTGCAAGGATATTCTCTCTATAAATAAAAACGACACCCTTTCGGGTGTCGCCCTTTATTTTATTATTCTTTACGGCAAATATGTACGATATCCTATAGGTGTCTTAAAGAATACAGATGTTACATTAATTCCAGTCTCTGGTGAACCTGCATGAACAATTGCACCGTTACCGATGTAAATTGCCACATGGTTCGGATTATTATAAAATACAAGATCACCTGGTCTAAGCTGATCGTAAGTGATAGCAGAACCACAATTCATCTGGGACATGGAGTGATGCGGAAGGCTTACACCTGCCACTCTGCTGTATACCTGCATAGTAAATCCAGAGCAGTCTACGGAACCGCCAATAGAAAGATCGGTGCCTCCATATACATAATTGCACTGACCTACCCAGCCTAATGCATAATTAACAATTGAATCACGAAGCGGTGTTGAGTTGTTTGATGGAGTTGTAATTTCCTGTGTGGTAGTTGTCTCTGCCGCTGTCGTTGTAGTAGTTGTTTCTTCAACTGTAGTGGGTGTGGTTTCTGCCGCTGTTGTGGTGGTTGTCTCTGTCTCTGATGATGGAGCAGTCTCTTCAACTGTAGTGGTTGTCTCATCAGGTACTGTCTCAGATGAAGGAACTTCTGACGGCTGCGTTTCTGAAGAAGCCTCAACCGTTGCTACATTCAAATCAAATGATGAAGAAAATCCCTGATAGCTTACTGTAACAGTATTCCAGCCTGCACTTAACATCATGCCAACCTGCTCACAGCTTAAGCCTTCTGTTACTGTCTGTGTTGTTCCATCTGTGTAAGTAACAACAATATACAGCTCACTTGCACTGAGTACCTGTCCTTCTGTCTTGCTGCTTCCAGTATAAAATGCCTCAATACCCTGAATTGCTTTTACAGTCTCTGAAGGAGTAGTATTATCAGCTGTTGTAGTTGTAGTATCTTCTACTGTAGTCGGCGTTGTCTGCTCAGCTGTCGTAGTTGTGGTATCTTCTACTGTAGTCGGCGTTGTCTGCTCAGCTGTCGTAGTTGTGGTATCCTCTACTGTAGTCGGTGCTGTCGGCTCTGTCTGATCTGGCTGCGTTTCTTCTGCTTCGCTTGATGAAGTCTGTGCCTGTGAGCTTGTTGTCGTTTCCTCAGCAGACGTAGCTGCCACTGTCGTAGTAGTAGTAGGTACCTCCGTTGACGTTGCCGCAACTGTCTCACCATTTAACGCGGCTGTTGCACGCGCTACCATGTCGGCTGTCTTTTTCTGCTCGCTCTTTGCTGTCGTTACTAAATCTGTATAACCTGCGTTAGAAGCATCATTTATATAATATTCCCAAAGCTGATATGCATATGTACTTGCATTGTAAGCTGCCTGATAATCTGCTGCTGCCATACGCTTTTCAAAAATTGCCTCTGCATCGCGAATATCTACAAGATAGCTGTCCAACTGATTTTTTACCATCTGATCAGTGATTGCTACTGCCTCTGCATGACGTGTGTATAAAGACACATCTTCAGCTTTAACAAATCCAGCAAATTCTTCATTAACTGCAATCTTTACAAATCCGTTCTGAATTGCAAGAACCTTATAATCACCATCCTTATAGACGCTGCCAACAGTATCGGCACTGCTTGATGCTGAACTGTAAACAACTGCTGTATTTGCTGTCACCTTTGCATAGCGGTTTGTAAGATCCTCATCGCTCGCCTTTGCAGCTGCACCTGTTAATACATAATCAGATGACACATAACCCTCTACATCTCCACTTTTGATCAGATACCAGCTGCCTTCACTGTTATCAACAGTATCATAAATAGAAACAACACAATTGCTGTATAAATATCCGATCACATTGCTTGATACAGATGGCTTATTTCTAACATTTAAGCTTGCCATTACACTGACAAGTCCTTCTTCCTTTTCGCTGGCATCCTTTGATACCAAGCTAGTTCCAAATACAACGGAACCATCTTCTTTCGTCGTCGCATTTACAGTAAAAACTGGGATGATCTTTTTCTCCTGTGCTGAAGCAACTATATAACGAATATAATCCATAATATCTGCTTCAGGCGTCTGGCTGCTTGCATAGTAGTTATCGAGAGAAACCGCCATGCCTGCCACAGCTGTATCCTGTTCAAGCGACGCGCCTGATGCTGCCGGTACTGCAATGCCTCCTCCAACTGCAAATGTCGCAGCCAGACAGGATGCCAGCGCATTCCTGCATAATTTATTCATATCTCAAAAACCTGTACCTTCCCGTAGCCTGCCATCTTGCCTGCAGGTACAAAAACATAATATCAGTTAAATTGTTACAATATTATTACAACTCCATTTTGATTATATCACATAGAAATCGCTTGTCAAGCAAGTTTATTTGTGCCTTTTGCACTTTTTATTTCTTTGTGCTATACTAATTAGCGATTTCCTGCTGCTGGGAAAAAATATAAACAGCTCTATGAGGTATAAATATAATGTCAAAAACAATTTTAATTACAGGTGCATCCTCTGGCATTGGACAGGCTGCTGCGCTAGCTCTTGCAAGTACTGATAACTGCCTGATTCTTGTTTCTATGAAAAATAAGGAAGGCTTAGAAAATACAGCAAAAAAAGCAAAGGAAAAAGGCGCTGATGTTTTGACCTTTTCTGCTGATGTATCAGACTATGAAGCATGCAAATCACTTTTAGCGCAGGCAAATGAACATTTTGGCCCTATTGATCTTTTAATAAACAATGCTGGAATCTCCCATATCGGTCTTTTCCAGGATATGACACCTGATGAGTGGCAGCGTATAATGAATGTCAATATAGGTTCTGTCATGAATTTATGCCATCTTGTCATCCCATCCATGGTACATCGCCACCACGGACGCATCATAAATATTTCCTCTGTATGGGGCAATGTCGGTGCCTCTTGTGAGGCTGTCTACTCTGCAAGCAAGGGTGCCATTAACAGTTTTACAAAAGCTCTCGCTAAAGAACTAGCTCCTAGTAATATTCAGGTGAATGCCATCGCTTTTGGTGCGATTGAAACACCGATGAATGCCTGGCTATCAAAGGAGGAAGCTGAGGCGCTCGCAGATGAAATACCTGCTGGACGTGAGGGTACAAAAGAAGAGGCAGCCCAGATGATCTGCATGGTTGCAGATGCACCAGACTACCTCACTGGTCAAATTATTACAATGGATGGGGGATGGATTTAAATTACTTGTAACTATTCAGAACCCCATTCGCAAAATCGCATCTTCGATGCTTCTATTTTGCTCATGTGGTTACCTCGCCATATAAAATTGCTATTCTGTCTGAATGCAAGCATTCACAGAAAGCAATTTTGCATGGCTCTGAATAGTTACAATTACTTTACCAACTCTTCCATCATCTCTTCCTTAAACTGCTGTGTGTACAGATCATGGTAATAGCCCTTCATTGCCATCAGCTCGTCGTGTGTTCCCTGCTCGATGATCTTTCCAGCCTTAACAACAAGAATTACATCTGCCTGGCGGATTGTCGAGAGGCGATGGGCAATGATAAATGAAGTACGATCCTTTAAAAGATAAGAAATCGCATTCTGAATCAGCTGCTCTGTCTCTGTATCAATAGAAGACGTTGCTTCATCCAGAACAAAAATCGCCGGATCTGCCAACACAGCTCTTGCAAATGAAATAAGCTGTTTTTCTCCGGTGGACATGGAATCTCCACCCTCTCCAACATCTGTCTGCCATCCCTTTTCAAGACGCTTTGCTACCTGATCTGCTGATACGATCTTTGCTGCCTCAATAACCTCTTCATCTGTAGCTTCTAGCTTTCCATAACGGATATTTTCCATAATTGTTCCTGTAAACAAATGAGGACTTTGAAGCACATAACCAAGCGCGCTGTGAAGCCATGACTGGCTGCGCTCTCTGTAATCCACACCATCGATTAAAATACGACCCTGTGTCGGTTCAAAGAAACGACAAGCTAAATTTACCAGTGTACTCTTTCCAGCACCTGTCTCTCCGACAATAGCAACTGTCGTTCCTGCCGGAACATGAAGGTTAAAATGCTCTAAAATATTTTCATTTCCATCTGGGTAATGGAACGTCACATCTTCAAATGTAATATCACCCTTAATTGGCTCCCAATTTTCACGCTTTTGCTCAAATGCTGTGCCATACTTTTCAATGACATCAGGACGATCCTTAATCTGCGGTTCTTCCTCAAGAAGTCCTGTGACACGCTCGATATTAGCCTGTGCTGCCACAATCTCTGACAAGTTAGACGCGATGTTTCGAATTGGCTCAAACATGTTGACAGCGTATGTGGTAAAGGCTGATAACGTACCAAGCTGAAGAGCCTGTGCCAACACAAGCTCACCGCCCTGCTTTAATGCAAGTGCCACACCAATATAACCACAAAATACAACAAGTGCTACATAAAGACCATTCATACGTGCCGCCTTCACACCTGCTGTTTTCATGTCATCAGTAAGTCCCTTGAAATGACGGCTGTTTTTTTCCTCAATGACAAGCGCTTTTGATGTCTGCGCACCTGTAATTCCTTCATTATATGCACCTGTAATCATTGAATTTTTCTTTCTGACCTGCCTGTTCCATTTTAAGATACGCTTCTGGAAAAAGCTTGTAAGAAGCACCAGACCCGGCACAATTAACATAATCCAAAGTGCCAGCTTCCAGTTTAGTGCAAGCATAATGCCAAAGATTCCCACTACATAAAACATCGCCCACATCATATCAAGAAGATTCCATGCTATCAGACCACTGATTCGTCCTGTATCATTCATTACTCTTGCCAAAATATAGCCGACTGGTGTTGTATTATAATAAGAAAAAGACAACTGCTGAAGATGATCAAAGCATGCCTTCTTCATATTTTTTGCCATATTCATCTCAATCACCATAGCACAGCGGCAAAAAATTACAACACTGACAGTCTGAAATATAATAGTAACTAAATAAGTTCCTGCAAAGCTTCCAATTCCTTCTGTAGTATTGCCGCTGATAAAATGATTAATTGCATACTGCTGAAACAAAGGAAGCGCAATATCGACAAGTGCACACAACGTATTAAAAACAAGTGCAATAATCATATATTTGCGAAACGGCTTCATAAATGGAAACAGTTTCTTCCAAATACGCCAGTCAAACGACTGGTCATATTCTTTTTCTTCAATCTGCATACTATTTTTATCCTGCCTTTCTGTGCCTGCATCACATTTGCGGACACTTTTTAATTTTCTTATACAGAATCAGCATCTAATTGAGTATTCATCTGAATATCATAAATTCTGCGGTAAATACCATGATGCTCCATAAGCTGTTCATGGCTTCCCATCTCTGCCACAGCACCATCTTCGAGTACCATAATGCAATCTGCCTGCATAAGAGTCGTGATTCTATGTGCAATCAAAATAACTGTTGTTCCTGCCATTCTCTTTTTTAATGCCTCACGTATCATGGCATCTGTCTGTGCATCTACTGCTGAAAGAGAATCATCAAAAATCATAACAGGTGTATGTTCTACAAGCATACGTGCAATCGCAACTCGCTGTTTTTGTCCGCCCGAAAGCGTTACGCCACGCTCTCCAACAATGGTTTCATAACCGTCTGTAAAACTGTCAATCGCACTGTCTACACAGGCAATCTCACATGCCTCACGAATATCATCAAATGCTGAACTTTCCCTTGTTATTCCAACATTTTCCTTTATGCTTCCTGAATATAAGAATGGCTCTTGAAGCACCATACCAATCTGGCTTCTCAAATACTGACGATCAATATCGCGAATATCAACACCGCCAATAGTAATCTTTCCACAACCATCAGGCAGATCGTAAAGACGATTTAATAGATGTACAAGTGTACTCTTTCCGCTTCCTGTATTTCCAAGAATAGCAAATGTCTTTCCTGCCGGAACAGTAAAGCTGACATCCTTTAAGACAGCGGCTCCCTCTTCATATTTAAAGTTCACCTTGTCAAATACAATATCCTTATTGATTGCAGGCTTTGTCACGCCTGGACGATCATCTTCTTCCTTCTCATCAAGAATATAGGCAATACGGTCAATTGACACACCTGCCTTACTCATCTCGGATATGATTCGTCCAAGACTTCTGACTGGCCATGCCATACTGGAATTGTAGGATACGAAAGCAATAAATTCACCGACAGTCAGATTGCCATCTACTGTAAATAACACACCCATGCAGATGACTGTAAGAATCTGAATACCTGGAATCAGATCACCAATCGGCCAATAAAGACGCAAAAACTTACCTAAATAAATCCACAGTCCTGCAAAGCGCTCATTTTTCTCATCGAAACGTTTGCGCTCAAATGATTCTCTTCCAAATGCGCGCACCACTCGTACACCAGTTAAGTTTTCCTGAACAACGCTTGATAAAATTCCCTCTGCCTCATCTGCTTCCTGAAAATGCTGTGCAATCTTTGAGAAGAAGTATCCAGAGTACAGAATTACAATCGGAAAAAAGGACACAGCGATCAATGAAATTTTAACATTCATTGAAAACATGATCACCATGTAGAATACAATCAGAAATATAATACGAAATACTTCCATCAACTGATTAGTTACAAAATTTCGCACAACATCTACGTCTGATGTACAGCGCTGAATGATATCACCTGTCTGGTTCTTTACATGCCAGCTATACGGTAACTTCTGAATATGATCATACAACTGATCTCTCATGCCCTTTACAAAGCTTTCTGAACCCTTTGCTGCAAATACCTTTGAGTAGTAGTTTGCAGCGATGTTTATAGCTGCAAGCAAAATGACGGCAAGCGCTGCAATCGTAAGCATCTTTCCAGGATTTTCACGAATCGTTTCTTCTGATAAAAAGGTTTTCACCCATTCTGGAATCTTAGACAAGTCACTTCCTAAGACACCATCTACACTAATTCGAATAACCTGTGGGATAAATGCCTGACAGACAGTAATCATTGCTGAAAAGAAAAGACCTGTCAGCATAAGCGGCAGGCATGGTTTTAAAAACCTGAAAATCATCGCTGCCTTGCCGGCTTTTTTCTTATTTTGTTCCATAAGTATCTCTCCCCTTTCTTTTTTCGTAAATTAATAAAAGTACTGATGCACGGCCATCAGTACTCTCATTATATCGAATGAATATATGGATTTCAATGGGAAATCATTTTTCTAATTAAGTTTGTTCCTCTTGTACAATACGTTTTCGCACCGTAGTCTCTTCTACTCTGTGATCTTTTATTGAAGTAACCATAATTTCAAGATCAGGTGTAAGAACAGAAACTTGTGTGCCATCATCTGGCACATAACAAAGTTCACCAAGCACATAGCCGCCGAAGGTATCATATTCATCAAGCGGAAGTTCCACATCAAGTTCCTCTGCAACCTCATCTAGTGAAGCTGCACCCTGAATGCGCCACAGGCTATCACCAATTTTTTCTATATCGCTTGGCTCAGGCTCTTCATCATGTTCCTTCCACTCACCAACGATCAGCTCAAGCAAATCTCGCATAGTAACTATTCCTGCCATTCCGCCATACTCATCAATTGCGACCGCAAAATAGTTTCCTGTCTTTTTCATATTTGAAAACAATGACGCAGCTTTCATATTTTCAGGAATAAAATAAGGCTTTCGCACACAGTTTTTCATCACGGCTTCCCTTGAATGGTCTCTTGATCTTAAATACTCTCTTGCATCGAGCACACCAACAATATCATCAGTATCCTCTCCGCACACAACATAGAAGCTGTGACGGTTTTCGTAGATTACTTTTTCCCATTCCTCACGGCTCTCATCGGCATACACACAGACAACATCTTTTCGATGCGTACAGATTTCATCGACAGAAACATCATTAAACTCAAACACATTTTGTATAAATTCATTTTCCTGTGTATCAATCATTCCCTTCTGACTTCCAGACTCTGCCATCAGGCGAATCTCTTCTTCCGTAATTTGAGTCTGACGATGTGGATCAACACCACATAAACGAAGAAGCGTATGTGATACGGCAATCAAAAGCCAAATTAGCGGGAAAAAGACAATCTGCACTACATAAACAATAGAAGAAAAACGAACTGCCATCTCTTCTTCTTTTTCTGCTGCCAAACGTTTTGGCACCATACGTCCAAAAATCATCGTTACAATGCATAATACAAGTGAAATTGCAGTGACACAAAGTCCGTCCAATACATTTGGATTTATTGCCTGTCCGCTTTTTCCAATAAAATCTTCCAGCGGTTTTCTAAAAACAAGCGCCGCATATGCACTTCCTAAACATACACTTGCCATTGAAACAAGCTGCATAGCTGTTAAAAAACGCTCCTGCTTTGCCTTAAATCCAGATAAAAGCGCTGCTTTTGCTTCATCCTTTTTTGCCATCTCTTCTAATTGATTGTCGTTTAATGAAACGATTGCCGTTTCTGAACACGTAAACACTGCGTTCAGTGCGATCAGAATGACCTGCAGAATAATTGCCCCTATCATGCGAGACCTCCTTTCGAAACTCTCACAAAAATCTGCTTATTCGTATCCGTATCCGCGCTGCCGTCGTCTTCCATTATGGTTTCCTCCTGTTTTATCGTTGTTCACATTATGGTTTACAATTGGTAACCTATATTTGAGGTGAAACGAATTGCTTTTACGAGGTGGAACGTTGTAGCAGGACTTTCAAAACACATTATGATAATAAATAATGTAATAGGTGCCTGCGGAAAAGTGACACCGACAAAACAATCGTTGAACCGCTTTAATAAATTACCGGGTTGTGAACAGTATTTGGTTGAAATAATATCCTTTTTATTGTAAGATGGAAGCATGAAATTGTCAATGTATTTCGCATATTATAATGAAAGGAAACCATTTCTATGAGTAAATTTACACTTGACTGGAAGCAATATGCTGCACTTGCAAGACAGGCTGCTGCTGAGGGCTGCGTGCTTCTTGAAAACAAAAACAATACACTTCCTCTTGCCGATGGCGAGACATGTGCCGTATTTGGCCGTACTCAATTTGAGTATTATAAAAGCGGAACCGGATCTGGCGGTCTTGTTAATACAAGCTATGTACATGATCTTGACTATGCCCTTACAGAATCTTCTCTTACAATTGACGAGGAAGTAAAAACAGCTTACAAAAACTGGTTAAAAGATCATCCTTTTGATTTGGGAAATGGCTGGGCACAGGAGCCTTGGTGTCAGGTCGAAATGCCGCTTAGCGATGAACTTGTATCTGGCGCTGCTTCCCGCTGCCAGACTGCACTTATCGTAATCGGCCGCACTGCTGGTGAGGACCGTGACAATGCTGCTGAGAAAGGAAGCTGGTATCTGACAGACGGTGAAGAGGCAATGCTTGAAATCGTATGCCGCCATTTTTCACGTACAGTTGTTATCTTAAATGTTGGAAATATCATTGATATGAGCTTTGTTGACCGCTATGAGCCATCATCTGTTCTTTATATATGGCAGGGCGGCATGGAAGGCGGTTCTGGTGCTGTCGATGTCATCACCGGAAAGGTTCCTGCCAGCGGACGCCTCAGTGATACGATTGCTTATCATATTGATGATTATCCATCTACCCGGAATTTTGGCTGTGAGGATACCATTCGCTATGAAGAAGATATCTATGTAGGCTACCGCTATTTTGAAACATTTGCGAAGGAAAAGGTTCGCTATCCATTTGGCTATGGTCTGTCTTATACTACCTTTGATGTACAGGCTGCACTTGACATGTGTTCTATACCAGCCGGACTTGCAAAGGGCGAAGTTTCCAAAACCGATACCTTACATGTTACTTACGATATTACAAACACAGGCAATGTGGCAGGTAAGGAAACAATACAGTTTTATGTACAAAAGCCACAAGGTTTTCTTGGAAAGCCGTCTCGCGAGCTGATTCGTTTTGCAAAGACTGAACTTCTTGAACCTGGTGAGGGTGAAAGCGGTATTCTTGCGATTGACTTTTATGCACTTTCCTCCTACGATGACAGCGGCATTACAGGACATGCGTTTTGCTACGTGCTTGAGGAAGGCACCTATACAATTTTAGCTGGTACCAATGTGCGAAATGCAAAGGAAATCGGAAGCTTCGCGCTTACAGAAACAGTTGTTTTAGAAGAACTCTCCCAGCAGCTTGCTCCTCGCCGCCATCTTGAGCGCATGACTCCTAAGACAAATGAGGATGGTACACTTGTACCTATTATTCAGGCTGCTCCTGTTTACTTACAGCATTACAGTGAGGATACATGTCCGCAATGTGCTGACTATACTGGTGATAAGGGCTATAAGCTTGATGACGTAAAACGCGGCATTGTTTCTATGGACGAATTTCTTGCACAGCTGTCTGATCTCGATTTGTGCCATATAGTAAAGGGCGAAGGCATGTCAAGTCCAAAAGTAACACCTGGAACTGCTGCTGCTTTCGGTGGTCTGACACCAAATCTTACATACTTTGGCATCCCGGCTGGCTGCTGCACAGATGGTCCGTCCGGCCTTCGCATGGACTGCGGTACTAACGCATTTAGTCTTCCTGGCGGAACCTTGCTTGCTTGCACGTTCAACACAAGCCTGAACGCTGATCTTTTTGAGATGGAAGGAATCGAGATGAGAAATAACCATATCGAAAGCCTTCTTGGACCTGGCATGAATATTCACCGCTGTCCGTTAAACGGTCGTAACTTCGAATATTTCTCTGAGGATCCACTTTTAAGTGGTGTGATCGCCTCCGCTCAGTTAGAGGGAATGGGACGCGCTGGTGTAACAGGAACAATCAAGCATTTCTGCGGAAACAATCAGGAGTATCACCGTCGTTTTGTGGACAGTGTCATTTCTGAGCGCGCAGTTCGTGAAATCTACTTAAAGGGCTTTGAGATTGCTGTAAAAAGCGGCTATGCAAGCTCTATTATGACTACCTACGGAAGCGTAAATGGTCTTTGGACTGCTGGAAACCATCAGCTTAACACAGATATTTTGCGTGGTGAGTGGGGCTTTGAAGGCATCGTTATGACAGACTGGTGGGCTGAGATCAACAATGCACCAAAGGACAAGCCATCTCATGAAAAATTTGCTGCTATGGTTCTCGCGCAGAATGATCTCTACATGGTAACATCCGATACAACGCAGGTAATGGGTGATCTTGAATCTGCACTTGCAAGCGGTCGTTTAGAGCGCCGTCATCTGACTCGCTGTGCTGAAAATATCTGCCGCTTTTTGATGAACTCCCCTGCTCTTCTTCGTCTTACTGGCAAAGAAGCAGAGATTGAGCTTGTAAATGTACCGGAAAATGCACAGCTTACTTCTGATTTTGATATCGTATATCATGATATCAAGGGAGTTACCACACTTCCTCTTACTGGAATTTCCAGTGAAAAAGGCGACAGCCATATGTTTGGAATCACCACCGAGGGCTTTGGTACTTTCCGTATCAGCATCACAGCTTCCTCAGAGTCCACACCACTCGCTCAGATGCCGGTATCTGTCTTTGTAGACAATCAGCTGTTTGGCACCTACAGTTTCAACGGAAGTGAAGGAAAGGAAGTGACACTCTCCAGAGAGGGCGGTGTATTTGGCTTCCACCACTATGTACGCCTTTACTTTGGTCAGGGCGGTCTTACTCCAATTTCCATAACATTTGAGCCAATTGATATTGTCACTAGCTTTAGCGATAAAGATTGATAAAAAAGAGGCATTCAAAGTTCGGTTAACTCGCACCGGACTTTGAACGCCCTTATTTTGTTTCTATTTTCCTTAGATTCCCTTATACTTCTCGCTCTGTGCCTTAATAAGCTCAACATCATCAAAATAGTTGATCTTCATTGCACTCTTTACCTCAGACAATGTCTGTGCCGCAACCTCTCTTGCAGCCTCGGTACCCTTGCGAAGAATGTTATAAACTTCTGGAATATCCTTCTCGTATTCCTTACGTCTCTTACGAATCGGCTCTAACTCTTCCTGAATAATGTTATTTAAGAATTTCTTTACCTTTACATCGCCAAGACCGCCTCTTGTGTAATGAGCCTTTAATTCATCCAGATTTGCATAATCTGGCAGATATCTATCAAAGTGCTCCGGCTTGCAGAATGCATCCAGATAAGTAAATACTGTATTGCCCTCAAGATGTCCCGGATCGCTGACAAGAAGATGTTCTGGATCGGTATACATGCTCATGATCTTCTTCTTTACATCTGCTTCACTGTCAGACAGATAGATACAGTTTCCAAGAGACTTACTCATCTTTGCCTTGCCGTCGATACCTGGCAGACGAAGACATGCCTGATTAGTAGAAATTAAAGCGCTTGGCTCAACTAATACTTCGTCATATACAGAATTAAACTTGCGGACGATTTCTCTTGTCTGCTCGATCATCGGAAGCTGATCCTCTCCAACTGGAACTGTCGTCGCCTTAAATGCAGTGATATCTGCAGCCTGACTGATCGGGTAGGTGAAGAATCCAACCGGAATGCTTGCCTCGAAATTTCTCATCTGAATCTCAGATTTTACAGTAGGATTTCTCTGAAGTCTTGCTACGGTAACGAGATCCATATAGTAGAAAGTCAGCTCACACAGTTCCGGAATCTGGGACTGGATTAAGATATTACTCTTTGCCGGGTCTAATCCGCATGAGAGGTAATCAAGCGCTACCTCGATGATGTTCTGACGAACCTTCTCCGGGTTTTCAATATTATCTGTTAATGCCTGTGCATCTGCAATCATAATAAATATCTTGGAATATTCACCAGAGTTTTGCAGTTCTACTCTTCTTCTTAAAGAGCCTACATAATGTCCTACGTGAAGTCTTCCTGTCGGTCTGTCACCTGTTAATATAATCTTTTCCATGGTCTGTTTTGCCCTTTCCTAGTTACTGTCTCCAGTCGTATCGCCGACCTTTGAACCTTGGTATAATCATATCTCACTTTTTGCTGTACGTCAATCCATATCGTCAAACTATACCATTAGTGATTTACCTCAACACGACAGCTTCTTGTCGTACTAAGAATTGTCTTGCCATAATCATCCTGCTGTGCCACGCACACCTCAAGATCACCGCCAAGTTTCAGATCCTCTATCTTAATCAAATTCTGGTGCTGTGATGTAGGCTCATACTGCTTTCCATTTATGATTACAATTGAAAACTCATTAAAATTGCTTCCATACAGCCACATTGTACCATCTTTGTATAAAACACGATCTAATGTTATTGGAAGAATGCCCATCTTAAGATTTTTCGGCTGATACGGATTTTCGCCTCCAAATACCTCTTTATCACCATACAGCATATCATACTCAATAACAGCCATTGAGTCTAAATATGCACTTTCGTTTGCATTCTGCTCCTTAAAATATTTCTGATGATAACGGAACATAATTCCCTCATTGATGCCCATTCGCTGCATTACATATGCACCAAGTTGGTATGCCTCGACGTTTTTATCCTGCTTTTCCATCTGGAAATTACTCCACAAAATATATTTTGTTGTGAAGAGATTTCCCTGGTTCATATCAGTCTCCTCAATTCCAAGACTTGGCAGGTGATCACCATACATAACAAGAATACACGGCTCATTAAAGTCCTTTAATTGTCTTGTCAGCTCAGCTACAAACAAATCCATTTCATAAATCTGATTTGCATAGTAGGTCAGCTGATTTTGTCTGGCCTCATCATCTTCTTTTAACGTCACTTTGATGTGAGGATCCTTAAGTACCTCTTCTGTCGGATATGCACCATGTCCCTGCACGGAAATTGTATAGATAAAGTCACTTGTATCAGTTGACTCCATCGCCTCGATAATGTTGGTAGTAAGTACTTTATCCTTTGCCCAATTTTCAGGCGTATATGTCAGGTTATACATATACTCCATGCTCGTAAAGGTATCAAAGCCTAGACGTGAAAATACCATGTTTCGATTATAGAATGTAGCAGAATTGTTATGAATTGCATGAGATGTATAGCCAATGTTGTCATAACAATACGGCAGGCTCTCACATGTCTGCTCACGAAGTACTGTCTGATATGGATATTCGCCGCAGCCGAAGAAATCCAAATTCATGCCTGTCAAAATCTCAAACTCTGTGTTGGCTGTTCCCGCACCGACAGATGGAACGCTCAAAAAACCAGACGAGCATGTATCAAACAAGCGATGGTAATTAGGAATCGGATCTTCATTTACTGTCACATCATTCAAATCAGTAATATCAAAGAATGACTCTAACTGAAGATAAATAACATTGACGCCTGCATCGTACTCTTCGATTGGTGCCTTTGTCTCTTCTTCATATTCTTCTGGGACAGATACTTCCTCTGGTGCCGTAGTTTCCACTGGATCAATCTCTACTTCAGTGTTTACAGGCACAACCTCTTCATCCAGGATATTTTCTACCTTTTGCGCATCGTAATTATCAGGCTTTGAAATTCCAGTGCTGATGTATGAATTTGTAAAGCAGTAGGCAAGACCATAAGTCTGATAAGCTTCCGCGATATTGCTGAAATTACGCGGCAAAATTGCAGACCAGCGGCCAACACACCAAAAATAAACTGTTAACAATGCCACAGTTACTACACTTGCCGCACCCTTTTTGTAATTTGGCCTTTTTTCAAGACGTGCTGCCTTTTTAAACAACACAACTATAAGCACAATACACGCTGCAATCACAGCACCGATTGCTACAAATCCAATTCCTGATACATAATGGTTCATGACCTGCATAGCAGAATCAATCAGGCTTAAATCATGCCAGTTAAACGGTGTTGTTCGAAACAAAAGCAAAACAAAATCTGTCACACCTATTGCGCCCCAAAAAATCGCCACAAGTCCTCTGACAAATCCCCACCTTCTTGTCAAAAACATAAGCGAATATGTTGTAAGCACAAGCATAAAGTTCATTAAAAACAAATGCGGTGTCACAAATACAAAATGAAGCAGACTAAATAATGATTTTCTGCTGAGTAATTCCAACAGCAAAACAGTTACAATTGTACTGCCAAACCACACAGCAAGCGGATGACAATCAATTTTCATCCATCCTTCTTTTTTAATCTTCTCTGCAAAGGATTTCTTTTTTCCCTTCATAGAAATTTCTCCTCTCAGTCGAAATCACTTTCAAATGTTTTTTTACTTTTCCCCTTGTTTCCCAATATCAATTTTTTTATCAATTTTTTTATCAATTTTTTTATCATTTTTTTCTATCATTTTTTTCCAGACGAATTTCATCAAGCTTTTTCTTAACATCATCAGATGTCTCATGAAACAAATAGACTTTACCGCTGTCTGACTTTGTTGTGCACATTTCGCGAATCTCATGACCGGCACTTTCAATTTGCTTTTTTAAGCCAAGTGCTGACATACGCACACCACCCTGTCCAAGAATGATAACCTGCTCAAGACCATCTGATGTAGCCACAGTTACGCGATGCTTTCTTCCCATTGCATGAACTGTTTTTTCAATATATTGATCTGCTGTCTCTGCCTCTTTTGTGTACACAATGTAAATATTGTGGTACTTTTCAACATGCTCTGTTCCTCCTGGCACCTTATAGGCATCAAACACAAGGATCAGCTTACACTTGCTGTAACCCTGATAATTACTTAAAATATCCATCAATGTAAGCCTTGCTGCCGCAATATCTGTCTTTGAAAGCTCATTTAATTCTGGCCAGCCAAAAATAATATTATAGCCATCTACAAGAAGATATTCCTCTTCTTGCTGCTTTTTCTTTGCTGGGCGATATGTAGATGCTCCCTTTGGCGCTGAGGATTGATACTGCTCCTCGTCATCTTGGCGATACACCTTTACAGGTCCATAGGTCCTCTCAAAGATCTGCTTTAGCTCCTCATTCTCTGCCTCATAGTCTTCAAGAGAACGTACTATTTCCTGCTTAGCACGTTTTGCCTCATTTGCTGCACGAAGCATTTTCTCTTCTTCTGATTCATGCTCCATACCTTCAATATGCATATAATCTGGCACTTCATACCATGGAACAACAAAGCCTGCTCCATGCGCGCAAAATACTGAGTCTGGCGTATTTGACAGATCTGCTTCCGGCAAATAGCCGATGCGTTCCACTACCTCTTCCTCATTGTGGCACGGTGCATATCCCTTTAATGTACAAAAAAGACGACCATGACCTCTGCTGTAGGCAACGACCTCTCTTTGATAGCCCCGCATCGTTGATACTGGTGCTGTTCCAGAAAGTATGCTTAGCTCTCCTTCCTGCTCAGGAGCAGAAAACGTACCGCACATCTGCTGAATATCAGTCATTGCTCTTCCAATACATTCTGATGGAATTTCAAGACGGTACGCGTACACAGGCTCTAAAAGTCTGCTCTTTGCCTGCATCAAGCCCTGTCTGACAGCACGGTAAGTAGCCTGTCTAAAATCTCCTCCCTCTGTATGCTTTATGTGAGCACGGCCTGCTATAAGTGTGATCTTCGTATCGGTCAGCTCTGAGCCTGTCAGCACACCCTTATGTTTTTTTTCTTCTAGGTGCGTTATAATAAGGCGCTGCCAGTTCTTTGAAAGCAAATCTTCGCTGCAGTTTGTCTCATAAACCATTCCGCTGCCTGGTTCTCCCGGTTCTATTAAAAGGTGAACCTCTGCATAATGACGAAGCGGCTCAAAATGACCGATTCCCTCAACAGTATTCTCCACAGTTTCCTTGTAAATAATGGAACCAGAAGTAAAAAAGGCTTCCACGCCAAAGCGCTCACGAATCAAACTTTGCAAAATTTCAATCTGCACCTCACCCATGACTCTCGCATGAATCTCAGAAGTCTCCTCCTGCCATACAAGCTGCAGCTGCGGCTCCTCCTCCTCTAACACAGAAAGCTTTCTATACATCTCGTGAATATCAATCTCTGGCGAAAATGACACGCAGTATGTAAGAACAGGTTCCAAAATCGGCGTTTGCGCCTGAATCTCACAGCCTAAACCTTGTCCTGTCACAGTATCATTTAATCCAGTTACGGCACAAACCATACCAGGCTGTGCCTCTGATACTGATGTAAATGAAGCACCTGAGTAGACGCGGATCTGATCAATCTTTTCCTCACCAATCACCTGCTTTGCTTTAAGCACACCGCCTGTCACCTTTAAATATGTCAGTCGTTTTCCCTGTGCATCACGTGCAATTTTAAATACACGTGCTCCAAACAAATCGCCATACACCGGTACTGTCGTATACATCTCAAAGCCTTCCAGAAATTCTGTTATACCCTGCATCTTTAAAGCTGAGCCAAAATAACATGGGAAAAGCTTTCGATCCTTGATCTGCTTTTTTATATGTTCCAGTCTAATCTTTCCAGTCTCAAAGAACTGTTCCAATAATTCCTCATCTGTCTCTGCCAGACGCTCATCGAAATTTTCAAGATCAGAAAAGTCTACGCAGCGGCTATCAAGACGTTTCTGCAGCTGCAGCAGCGTTTCTTCTTTATCAGCACCTGGCTGATCCATTTTGTTAATAAAAAGAAATACAGGAACATTATACTGCTTTAACAAACGCCACAGTGTCTGCACATGACCAGACACGCCATCTGCAACACTAATTACCAATATTGCATAATCAAGCACCTGAAGTGTTCGTTCCATCTCTGCCGAAAAATCCACATGGCCTGGCGTATCTAAAAGCGTAAGCTTTCTGTTTTTCAAATTTAGCTCTGCCTGCTTGGAAAAAATCGTAATTCCTCTGTTTTTCTCAAGCTCATACGTATCTAAAAATGCATCCTTATGGTCAACTCTTCCCAGCTTTCTTGTGCCGCCTGTCAGGTAGAGCATACTCTCAGCCAATGTTGTCTTTCCTGCATCTACGTGCGCCACAATTCCGGCAACGGTATGTGCACATTCTTTTATCTGAGCCGTTTGCTCCATCTTAAGCCCTCCTGGTCATTTACTGAATCTGGTTATAATATTCGTTTGGAACATATCCGGTGACAGCTACGCCATCATCACGATACTCCTCTGTTACAATCTGTCCATACTTGCGAAGCAACTGAATTTTTCCCATCTCATCGTATCCATAAAGACGCTCCACATATTTTTTGCGATTTCTCAGAAAAGAAAGAAGCACCTCGCGCAGCTCGTCAAGACCTGTGCCATCTTTTACTGAAATCTCAATTGTGCGGTCTGCCTGCATATCTCGCTCGAAAAGATCTTTTTCTTCTTCTGATAACAGATCCTGCTTGTTCATAAGAGTAAAGATTGGTTTCCCCTCTACACCTAACTCCTTTAATGTCTGGTATACAACCTGCATCTGAGTCTCATGCTCTGGATTTGAACAGTCTACAACATGAATAATCAGATCAGCATGCTTTGCTTCCTCAAGCGTACTTCGAAATGCATCAATCAAATGATGTGGAAGCTTATCAATGAAGCCTACTGTATCCGTCATTAAAAGCGGCTCGTCATTGCCTAAACTAAGCAGTCTTGTTGTTGGATCAAGCGTTGCAAACAGCTTGTCCTCTGCAAGTACCTCTGAACCAGTCAGCTTATTTAACAAGCTTGATTTTCCAGCATTTGTATATCCCACAATTGCAGCAACTGGTATATGCGTATCATTTCTTCTTTTTCTTGTAACTTCTCTTGTGCGCTTTACCTGCTCAAGCTCCGACTTTAACTGACCTATACGCTGATGAATCAAACGTCGGTCTGTCTCAAGCTTACTCTCACCTGGTCCTCTTGTACCAATACCACCGCCTAATCTCGACATAGACTGACCCATTCCTGTCAGACGATTTGCACGGTAACGAAGCTGTGCCAACTCAACCTGAATTTTTCCCTCACTGCTTCTTGCGCGTGATGCAAAAATATCAAGAATTACCATGGTACGGTCAAGCACATTAAAGCCAAGCTCCTGCTCTAGATTTTTCATCTGAGCCGGTGTAAGTTCATCATCACACACAATACCGTCTGCATCTAACTGTGCTGCCAGCTGGCGAATCTCCTCAATCTTTCCTTTTCCAACATAAGTAGCTGAAATCGGATGATCAAGATTCTGATAGATAGAGCCGACGGCCTCACCGCCAGCTGTATCCACCAAAAGAGCAAGCTCCTCTAGCGATGCTCTTACTCTGCTCTCCTCTGCCGTATTCACCGCAACTAAAAGCAGACGTTCTTTTTTTTGTGCTGTTTCTATCATATATGAAACCTCTCTATATTCTTTTGCAAATGCCATACGCAGACTGCCTAGTTTATCAAATGTCTGCTTTTTTCTGCAATTCTCTTTCCTTGTCCTTCTTTAGAATATCCTTCATAATGAACAGATACGCAATCCATAAGAAGATTCCGGCCGTCACCCATGCACTTGCATTGGCTACGCAGATTCCTGTGTAGCTCATTGCCCTTGCTGCCATGAATGCAAACACACTTCTGCTGATCAGCTCAACGACACCTCCAAGTGTAGGAAACAGTGCATATCCACATCCCTGAAGTACATTTCTATAAATAAAAATCATACCAAGCGGAATAAAGCAAAGTCCGCAGATCTGAATATACTCGCGCACATAGCCGATCACCGTGGTCAGATCACCGTCAAAGAACAGTGATGTCATAAATGGAAGGATTGCTAGGACAACAAAGTAAATTACAACTGCATAACCACAACTAAGTACCATTGCTGTTTTCTGACCTTTGCGGATACGATCAGTTGAATGGATTCCCCAGTTTTGTGCACTGTAGGTTGCCATTGTCATGCCCATTGCCTGAAATGCCTGAGTCACAAGCTGCTCTACCTTGCAGGCTGCTGTATAAGAAGCAACTACTGTAGAGCCAAGCAAATTCAATGCTGCCTGTAAAATCATTGTTCCGATTGCAGTGATAGAAAATTGGAGAGCCATTGGAATACCAATATTTAACTGAATTTTCGCACCAATTGGATCGAGCTTAAAGTGCTCCTTCTTTAGCTTTAGTATATCTACTTTTGTAAGCAAAAATACAAGACATAAAATTCCTGAAACACCCTGTGAAATAACTGTTGCAATGGCAGCACCAGCTACGCCCCATGACAATACCATGATGAAGAACAAGTCAAGAACAACGTTTAACAGTGCTGATAAAATCAGAAAATAAAGCGGAACTTTACTGTTTCCTACTGCACGTAAAATGCTAGCTGTTAAATTATACAATGTTGTAAATATAATACCCACACATATGATAACAATATATTCCTTTGACATATCAAAGATATCATCTGGCGTCTGCATTATGCGAAGCAGCCAGTCCATGCCAAGCAAGCTCGCAATTGTCATAATAACAGTCACAATCAAGCCAAGCACAAAAGCATTGCCGACACTCTTTCTAAGCCCTTCATAGTCGCCTGCTCCATAACGCTGTGATGACAAAACAGTAAAGCCTGTCGTCAATCCATTCATAAAACCAAGAATGAAAAATACAATTGTTCCGGTTGCACCTACCGCAGCAAGTGCATCTGATCCAACACCTTTTCCTACTATAATTGTATCGACCATATTGTAAAGCTGCTGAAATACACATCCTAACAATACAGGGACTAAAAACTTTAAAATCAGCTTTAATGGGCTGCCTTTTGTCATATCAAGATTCATAGCGTTTTCCTCCTGTTTACTTAAACCTCCTCTACTACAAAGCCCCATGGTGCAAGCGTCAAACGATCTTTTTTCAAAACTGCGCCCTCCTCTTTGAGCACTCTTGATACCTTTGACGCCTCTTTTGGCAGCTTCACGCTCTGTTCCTTTCCTGAATAATTAAACAGATAGCGAATCTTTTTTCCCTCCTGATTTACACCCTCTTTTATGATAACTGGAAATGCAATTTCCTGCTTCCAGCCCCAAAGTCCTGCCTCTTTTACAATGCTGGCAGTCAATTTCTTTATGTATGCACTGCTTGTCTTGCAGGCGATATAATAGCAAGTACCTTTGCCCCAGCTGTTTTTAGTTACAGCGGCATACTCTTTCCACATATAATGATCATAAAAGGCAAGTACCTTTGCCCCAGCTGGCTCAACTAACTCCATAAAGTCTTGTACCTGCAATTCATCCTTTGATAAGCCAAAGGTTTCACCAGACAGACCAACATTTTTTGGTGCAGTAAAACGATCGTACCAGGCACCCATGCACTCAGAAAGACCTGCCGGCTGTCTGTCACAATTCACCTTTACATGCTCATCAGTAAAACCTGTCTTAAAGGTAGCAACAAGTGTACCTCCATTTGCTGCAAATGCTGATAAACGCTCAAATACTTCCTTTGGCGCACTATATAATGCAGGGACAAAAATCACTTTATATGCATCGAGATTAGTTTCATCTGTCCAGATAATATCACACTCTATATTCTGCTCATAAAGCGCATCATAAATCCAGCGCACAACATCATTATAGGAAGTTTTTCCGCCAGGAATTTGGAACCAGTTAAGCGCAGTTAATGCTTCATTGCTGACCATAATAGCAGCCTGATTCGTTTTCTTTAAGTGAATCAATTTGTCGCTTAAGGCCTCAAATGATTTTCCTATCTGGCTAACCTCACGATAAATTGCATTCTCCTGCAGATCATGACTTAAAATACCTTTCCAGTATGTTTCACATGCATTGTGAATTGAATGCCAATGCCAGTACATCACACTGTCAGCTCCGCTTGCAAGATGAGAAAATGCCTGTAATTTAAGCTGACCTGGATATGGTGTCCACTCTGGAAAACCTTGTGCTTCTGTCTCAATTACAAGATAATTATCATTTTTAAGTGAACGTGTCATATCACCACAGAAGGAAATTTCTTTTCCTGTCAGATCATCCTGTGATGGATGATAAATATCACATCCTGCTATTGTAAGTGCCTTCGATGCAGCCGGATGGTCAACATCTGGTTGAACACCGTAAGAATGACCCTTCCATGCAAAATCAAAATTATGAGTAACAAACTGATCCTCGCGCAGATATTCCTGCACAATGCTTCTTTGCCACATCAAAAATTCCGTTACAAGACTTCTTTGAAACTGCTCAAATGCACAGCCAAGGCTTCCGTTTATAGTACCTCTTACACTTGGAAACTGCTCCCAGCTATTAATTCGGTTACTCCAGTAATCCAGTCCAAAATCGTGATTGAACCTCTCAATATCTCCCTGATACTGCTTCTTAATCCATGATACAAATGCCTGCTGTACATTTTCGCTGCTCGTACCAAAATGCTTTGTCTCATTGTCAAGCTGAAATCCAATAACGCAGGAATAGTCCTTTACCACTTCCATCAGCTTACGGATGATACGCTCGCAGTAAAAACGGTAAGCGTGATGTGTGATATCCATAATCTGACGCGCACCGTATGGACGTCGCCCACTCTTATCTGTCACCATGATATCTGGATACTTTTTTGCCATCCAAGCTGGTATTGCATATGTTGGTGTTCCGATAATAACATGAATTTTTTCACGTTCACAAGCATCCAGCACCTTTGTGACATGAGAAAAATCAAACACTCCGTCTTCCGGCTCTTCTGTGCTCCATGTCGACTCTGCAATCCTGATTACATTGATGCCTGCCTTTTTCATCATAGCAAGATCCTTGTCAAGCCGTTCATACGGCATATACTCATCATAATATGCACATCCATATAATAAATGATCCATCACGCTTTCCTCCCACTGTTTTTTAATTTATTGCTCCTGCCACTTACGCACCATGGCAATCTCTCTTGCATAACCGTCATCCTCGTTAGGTGTCTCAAGAATAAATGGACGACCCTGAAGCGCTGGATGCGTTACAACTCTTTTTAAAGCTTCCTCTCCAATTTTTCCAAGACCAAGCTTTTGGTGGCGATCCTTATGTGCACCGCAATCATTCATGCTGTCATTTAAATGTACAGCACACAGCTTGTCAAGACCGATCAGACGGTCAAACTCCAAAAGGACTTCATCAAGATGATTAACGATATCATAACCGCCGTCCCACACATGACATGTATCAAAACAAACACCAAGTTTTTCCTTACATGAAACACGGTCCATGATTTCTTTTAATTCCTCAAAGCTTCTTCCGACCTCACTTCCCTTTCCGGCCATCGTCTCAAGTAAAATCGTTACGCTCTGTGTACTGCTTATGCACTCATTTAATGCCGCTGCTATAAGCTCAATGCCGGCTTCGCTTCCCTGACCAACATGTGAACCCGGATGAAAATTGTAAAAGGCACCTGGCAAATATTCCATACGCCTTATATCATCCTTTAGCATCTCCACAGAAAATTTGCGAATATCCTCCTTTGCTGCACAAACATTCATTGTATATGGTGCATGTGCAACAAGAGGACCAAATGAGTGATCTTTCATCAGGGTCAGAAGACGCTGTACATCTTCATCTTTTATCTCTTTTGCGCTTCCGCCTCTTGGATTTCTTGTGAAAAATGCAAACGTATCGCCGCCAAGCGCTACTTCCTGTTTGCCCATCGCCTCATATCCCTTTGACGAAGAAACGTGATTTCCAATATAAATCATTCTCTATACTCCTATCACTCAAGCGGCAGACCAATTGTATAAACACCATTAAAAACACCGCCAACCTCTAGCATTCTTTCATATGCGCGCTCCTGAAGTGTACCTGTGAAATCATCTGCATCGCATCTTCCATGCCATGGCTCTAAGCATACAAATGGTGCATCGCTCGTTGGCGACCACAGTCCAAAGATTGGCTCATCAAACTGCATAACTACATACTCCTGTCCATCCGGATAAGCCAGTGCCAGACGTGATGCCTGATCATCCTTTGAAATAATAGCATCTCTTGAAAACAGATCAGCTGTAAGCGGCAGGTCACGCGGCAGTACAAGAGTATCATCCTCAAGTGCCATTGCATTTTCTGTAACACGATAGCAGGTAAATGTTCCTTCAATATTATCGCCCACGTGAAGATGATCTGTATCTGGACCAGCCTCTAGTGTCATACTGGTGAAAAATGCCGGGTGTGCACCAATTGAAAAATACATTTCTTTTGTATCTGTGTTGATTACATTCCAAAGTACAGTTACTTCTGTTCCCTTTAACTGATAACCAACCTCAAGACGGAATGTGAATGGATAATTTTCCATTGTCGTCTCGTTAGATACAATTGAAAACCACAGCGTATCCTGTGTCTGACTGTCCAATGTAAATTCCATATCTCTCGCAAATCCATGCTGTGTCATTGTATAAGTCTTTCCATTATAGCGGTACTCTTTGTTTTTCACACCGCCGACAAACGGAAACAGAATTGGAGAATGACGCTTCCAATACTTTGGATCTCCATCAAATAAATATTCCTTTTTTGTCTTCTTGCCAACCAGACGCACAAGCTCTGCGCCGTGACTTGCAACCTCCAGATAAATGTGTTCGTTTTCTAATTGATATACTGCCATTTTTTCCTCCTACATATTTTTTATTGTATTCATTGCATCTTCATAGCTGGTAAACACATGTCCATTCATTTTATTTCGCACTGCACCGTCAATATTTTCCTGTTTGTCATCAAAAAACAGACATTCTTCTGGCTTTAATGAAAATAATTCAAATAACTTCTGGTAGATCGCATCATCTGGTTTTATCATCTTGTAGCGAAATGATAATAGCACACCATCTGCCTGATCAATAAATGGAAGCTTTTCTCTGCTGTCATGCAGCTGCTGATCACTGAAATTGGACAATAGATACACACGATATCCCATTGACTTAAGCTTTGGCACCCATGTGCTTGTGTACGGATACTCACCAACTGTACCATTTATATTTTCCATTACCATATAAATTTCTTTTTCAATACCAGGATCGTTCTCAATGAAGCGAGCCAAAAGTTCTTCTTTTGTCAGAACACCTCGGTCAATCTCGTTCCAGTCATCATTTAAAAAGACTGCATCTGCCAGACGTTTCTTTATTTCATCTGAAAATCCAAAATGATCCAGATGCTGCCGCCATGAAAACGGAATCAGTACATTTCCAATATCTAATACAATATTTTTAATCATTACTTTTTTCCTTTCTCAAGTAAACAAACTGTTTCCACATGTTCAGCCTTTGTCCACGGGAACATATCGACTGGTGTTGCTTGCTTTGTGTGATAGCCTTTCTTTGCCAGATATTTAAGATCTCTTGCCAGTGTCTGCGGATTACAAGAAACATATACAATGCGCTTTGGATTTAAAACAGCAACTGAATCCATAAATGCTTCACTGCTTCCGCTTCTCGGTGGGTCCATGAAGACAACATCGGCATGACTTCCCTCCTCTGCCATCTGTGTCATCTGTTCTCCTGCATCTCCCTGAAGAAAATGAATATTTGTCACATGATTTGCTCTCGCATTGGCAATTGCATCCTTTACAGCGAGCGCATTTAATTCAATTCCAAGTACAGTTTTTGCTTTTGATGCTGCAGTCATTCCAATAGTTCCAATTCCACAGTAAGCATCAATCGCAATTTCCTCACCTGTCAGATTTGCCAGCTCAACAGCCTTTTCATACAGCTTTTGTGTCTGCACTGGATTAATCTGATAAAAGGACTGCGCTGAGATACGAAAACGGTTATTGCAAAGCACATCTTCAATATAGCCCTTTCCGTACAGTACAATATTTCTATCGCCAAGCACCATACTTGTCATCCGGTCATTTACATTTAATACAACACTTGTAATCTCTGGATGCATCTTTAAAAGTGCTTTCACAAAGTTATTTTTTGATGGGAACACTGGTGAAGTAACAACAAGAATCACTAGCACTTCACCTGTTGTAAAGCCTCGTCTGATCATAACATGGCGCAGCAGACCATAACGTGTGCGCTCACTGTAAATCGTAATCTTAAATGATTTGAGCAGTCCTCTTATATCACATATAATCTGATCTGCGGTCTGATCCTCTAACAGACAGGAATCTACCGGCACAACACTGTGACTTTTCTCCTCATAGATTCCAGAAAAAATTTCGCCTTTTTTATAGGAAAATGTTGCTGTCACCTTATTGCGGTAATGGTATGGATTTTTCATTCCGATAATTGGATTTACCGGACAAATTCCTTTTAGTTGTGTTCTCACATACTGTTCTTTTTCTGTAAGCTGTTTCTCATAACTTCCGTTAATATAAGTGCAGCCGCCGCACATACCGGCCGCTGCACACTTATTTGCATTTTTTGTCTTCAATTTAGTTTTCTCCATCTGTTGATTCATCTGTTAATTCATCTTTTGACGCATCTTGTTCCTTACTCTCGTCCAGATCGCATTTTGACAGAATCTGACTGCTTAATCCCTGCAAAGATGCCAGATTAAACTCCTCGTTTCCAGATACAGACATACCATGGCGCGCTGCCAGATCACTTGTGTAATCAGCCAGCGGATATGTTGTGACAATGTCATAATATTCACTAGATTCTCTCTGCTCATAATGAGTTACAACAAAATCAAGTGAGTAATCTGAAATATGAGTTCCATCCTCTTCCTTACTGATTGTTACATTCGCCTGACCGCCAAGCATATTTTCCACTGTATTCTGGATTGACTGGAAATTGCCAAGTGAATAATAAACAAGAGTACGATCTCCATTTTCTGCTGTGATCCATTTAACAGGTTCTACTACATGAGGATATGATCCAATAATCAGATCAACACCATTGTCCGCCAGAAACTGTGCCTGACGCTCCTGCTCCTGCGTGTAGTCCATGCTGTTTTGCTCGCCCCAAAATGGAAATGCGATAATAAAATCAGCTTCCTCTCTTGCCTGCTTTAATATATCAGACAGCCAATCCTCATCATACTGATTTAATAAATATGGACTTGCATCCAGATCAGCTGTCTGGTTAGAACCATAGCTATAATTAATCATTGCAATCTTAATGTTATTTGTCTCCACATAAACAGGCTCATCCTTAGCCTCTCTGGAGTTATTTACACCAAGAAGCGTAATATTCGGATATTTTGTACTAAAATAGCTCATCATCGTATTCAGGCCGGCACTGCCTTCATCCATGATATGATTATTAGCAGCAAGAACAACATTGATTCCTGCATCTGCCATACCATCCGCAAGTTCCACTGCAGTGTTGAAAATACCTGTCTCAGTAGAGGTTGCTCCAAGCTCCATACCACCTAACACAGTATCCTGACTAATCACAGCAAGATCGGCTGCCTTAAAGATATCAGCCATATTTGCAAAATGCTTAGTAAAATCATATGTTCCATCAGCTTTCTGTGCACTTAATGTACAGGAACGATGCATAAGATTGTCTCCTACTGCGACAAGCTTAGCACTAGTTGGCTTAAACACCTCCTCCGTAACCACTTCTGTATCTGCCTGTACCTGATTTGTCGGTGCCTGTCCATCCACATCAATCGGATATCCCGGATCTTGTACCGGTGTCTGTGAACTAATACTTGCCTTAGCACTCTTAAAACCAGCTAATAAAATACTTCCATAATGGTATCCAAAATAACCAATTACAGCCACCGTAACTAGCATCTCTATTCCCAGTATCATATATATAATTTTAAAAGAATCCTTCTTTTTCTTGCGGGATTTACTCATTCTTCTATTACTGCAGCGTTCTCACTGCACTCCTTTCCATTCTTTATGGGAATTTCCCCTTTGATACCAGATTGCATCGGCTTTTGGAGCTTTTAGCCTTGGTATCACCTTATGATATCCACGAATTGCTCCGTTGCTATGCAACTTTCGCAATTCTAAAAACATTCGGATTCGCTGATTTTCCTTGAA
>OOCB01001146.1_pt1 | contig 37188 bp, 28 predicted proteins | sample 1671351 | NCBI WGS metagenome assembly OOCB01 (sample SAMN06348148, study PRJEB24527) | human gut metagenome | biome: human gut; feature: ankylosing spondylitis patient; material: feces | host: Homo sapiens | place: China | collected 2015-10 | reverse complement strand
CACACCAAGGGCAGCTGGTACTATGTGTGGAAGGGCGAGTACGAGATCATGGAAAACTTCCCGGAGTACCTGCCCAACACCTACCTGAACTATTATCTGCAGGCCAAGGAGTTCGTGGAGCACTCGGACCCGAACCATACCCGCGCCAACGAGGTGGAGGAGACCCGCGAAAAGAACCTGTTCGACGGCATCGACCACTATCTCAAGACCGGCGAGGTGGACGCCAACACCTTCTATGCCGGCAGCCACGGCGACTGGATCGCAGATCTTTCCGCTGCGCTGAAGAACGACACCAAGGCACGCTTCCTCATCATCACCGAGAACCGCGGCGCGATCCCCAATATGCCCTATGACGCAATGGTGGAGCTGCCCGCCTACATCGGCAAAAACGGCCCGGAGGTCATTGCCCGGGACAACATCCCGCTGTTCCAGCAGGGCTTGATGATGCAGCAGCTCAACAGCGAAAAGCTGCTGGTGGAGGGCTGCGTGGAAGGCAGCTACGAGAAGGTGCTGCAGGCCTTCACCCTGAACAAGACTGTGCCCAGCATGAGCGTTGCAAAGGCCATTCTGGACGATATGATCGAAGCCAACAAGGGCTACTGGCCGGAGCTGCACTGAGCAGCCGACCTTACAGCCGCCGCAGGCATTGCCGCCTGCGGCGGCTTTTTTATGCGCATTGACCTTTGCACAGCAAGGGCTTATAATGAGAAAAAACCAGTAAAAGCGAAAGGAAGCACACCCATGCAAAACCAAGTCCCTGTATCCCAAAACCGCCCGGTCACCGGGCGCTTTGCGCCCAGCCCCAGCGGACGGCTGCATCTGGGCAATCTGGCGTGCAGCCTGCTGGCATGGCTCAGCGCAAAAAGTCAGGGCGGGCGCATCGTGCTGCGTATTGAGGACCTGGACGCCGAGCGCTGCCCCCGCGTTTACGCCGACCTGCTGGAGCAGGACCTTGCGTGGCTGGGGCTTACATGGGACGAGGGCGGCAGCACCGGCGGCGCACACGCGCCCTATTACCAGAGCGAGTGCGGGGACATCTATACCCAAAGCTACCGCAAGCTGGAGCAGAGGGGGCTGGTGTACCCCTGCTTTTGCTCCCGCTCCCAGCTGCACGCCGCCAGCGCACCCCACACCTCGGATGGCAACGTCATCTACCCGGGCACCTGCCGGGGACTGACGCCGGAAGAGATCGCGGAAAAGCGCAAAAAGAAAGCCCCTGCCTACCGCCTGATGGTGCCGGATGAGGCCATCACCTTTACGGACGGCTGCATGGGCACCCACACGGAGAACCTGCTGCGGGATTGCGGCGACTTCTATCTGCGCCGGGCAGACGGGGTGTTTGCCTATCAGCTGGCGGTGGTGGTGGACGATGCCCGCATGGGCGTCACCGAGGTGGTGCGCGGGGCAGACCTGCTTTCCTCCACGGCGCGGCAGCTGTACCTGTACCGGCTGCTGGGTTTGCAGCCGCCCCGTTTTGCCCACTGCCCGCTGCTGCTGGCAGCGGACGGGCGGCGGCTGTCCAAGCGGGACGGCGACCAGAGCCTTGAAAATCTGCGGGCAAAATATACCGCCCCGGAGATCATCGGCAAACTGGCGTTTGCCTACGGCTTGCAGCCGGAGCCAGCGCCCCGCACCCCGGAAAGCCTTGTGCCGGACTTTGCGTGGACAAAAGTCCCCAAGCAGGATATCTGCCTGCCCGAGGGGCTGTTTTAAAAAAGGAAATGAAAAAGCGACCCCTGCCAGCGCCAAAGGCGCTGACAGGGGTCGCTTTTTCTTTCTTCCTTATGCTCTCCGCACCTGCGGCAGCTGGCTGCGCTCGAGGGCGGTAAAGGCGCTGTCCAGCGCCAGTGCCAGCAGCGCACCCAAGGCTACGTCAATGCAGCTGTGCTGCTTGAGCAGCACGGTGGAGCAGACGATGGAAACGCACAGCACGGCGGCTGCGGGACGCATCCAGCGGCGGCGGGGCGCCTCAAAAATGCGGCTGCGGTAGTACGCCAGCAGCAGCGTCACCGAGTTGAACACATGGATGGAGGGGCAGACGTTGGTGGCGGTGTCGGTGCGGTACAAAAAGCGCACAGTCTGCGCAAAGATATCGCTGCCCGGCACCCAGTAGGGGCGCAGGTCCAGCGCCGTGGGCAGCACCGCGTAGCACGCCAGTGCAATGGTCATGCCGGAGAACAGCGGCAGGCACAGCCGCCAGAAGTCCTCGCGCGGGGCCTTCCACAGCAGATAGAACAGGGTAAAGGGAATCCACAAAAACCATGCAAAGTAGGGGATCACCGCATATTTGCAGAAGGGGATCAGATCGTCCAGACGGCAGTGCACCAGAATGCTGCGCAGAGGGACGTTTGCCTCCAGATAGTGAAAAACGGAAAGATAAAATATCGTATACAGCGCCATGAACCCGACCGGGTGGCGCGCAAGCCAGCTGCGTTTCATAAGATAGCCTCCTTTTTGCAGAAGAGCAAAGTCTGATAGCATTGAGAAATTATACGCCCGAACGATGAAGATTGCAAGAACGAAAGGTGAAAACTTTGTCAAGCGCTGAAAAAATAATTTGTGAAACTTGTAAAAAATACCGTCGCTCTTCTGTTGATAATACGATTTAAAGCGGCGGTTTCCTGCAAAAAGAAAAAATCCACCCCGTTTTCGCTGGTCTTTACAAACCGGAAAAGGGGTGGATGCTAAAAGTTTAAATCACACTCTGCTCCAGCCAGCTGCCCCGGCGGAAGCGCAGGTAGAAGCACAGCGAGCGGAACACCCAGTCCAGATACATACCCATCCAGATGCTCAGCAGCCCGCCGCCGAAGCAGAGCACTGCCAGATAGCAGAAGCCCACCCGGAACGCCCACATGGACACGATGCTTACGGTCATGGTAAACCGGGCATCGCCGGCGGCGCGCAGGATGTTGGGCAGGGTAAAGCTGGACGGCCACACGAACAGGGAAACGATGTTGAACCACACCATGATGTCCAGCGCCATGGCCTGCGCCTCCGGCGAGAGGTTGAACAGAGACACCGCGAACCGGTTGGCGAAGAAGAAGGCCGAAAGGTTCATCACCCACGCGCCGCAGTAGGCGGTCAGCATCAGGCGGCGGGAGTAGTACACCGCCTGCTCCTTTTCGCCCGCGCCCAGACACTGGCCTACCACGGTCAGGGCAGCCATGCCCACGGCGTTGGCGGGGATGTTCAGGAAAGTGGTGGTGGTATTGGCAACGGCATTGGCGGCAATGGCTGCCGTGCCAAGGGTGGAGGTCAGGCTGGAGACCGACAGCTTGCCGATCTGGAACATGCCGTTCTCGATGCCTGCGGGGATGCCCACCCGCAGGATGCGCCGGATCAGCCCGCCGTTCGGAGCCATCGCCCGCAGGCTGTCCACCCGCAGGGCGCAGTCCGGCTTTTGCAGCAGATACAGCACCACTGCGCAGGCAATGGCGCGGGACACAAGGCTTGCCAGCGCCGCGCCCATGACCCCCATGCCGAAGCCGTAGATCAGCACCGCGTTGCCGCCGATGTTCACCACGTTCATCACCAGACTGGACAGCATGCTGATCTTGCTGTTGCCCTGTGCCCGGAACAGCGCCGCACCGGCGTTGTACAGGCCGATGAAGGGGTAGCTCAGCGCCGAAAGCAGAAAGTAAGTCTCGGCGTAGTGCATCACGTCCGCATCAATGGAGCCGAAGATGCCCCGCAGGATGGCGTGCCGCCCGCCGATGACCACCGCCGCCACCAGCACACTGAAACTGGACAGCACGAACAGGATCTGCGCCGCCGCCGCCTTGGCGTTTTTCGGCTCCTGATGGCCGATGTACTGGCTGGTGACCACCGCACCGCCGGTCGCCAGTGCGCTCATGATCTGGATCATCAGGGTGTTGAAGCTGTCCACAAGGCTTACGCCGGACACGGCGGCCTCGCCCACCGAGGATACCATCAAAGTGTCCGCCAGACCGATGGTCACGCTTAACGCCTGCTCCGCGATCAGCGGCAGCAGCAGCGCCACCAGCGCCTGCCGTGGAAACAGGGGAGTGGATGTGAATTTGGACGATTTCATGCTGTCCTCCGTTGCAAATGACAAAAAAGCTCGAATGCTTCTATCATACAGCGGATGCTGTCGAAATGCAAGAGGTTGTATACAAGAAAGTGCCAAAAAGCAACAGCCCGCCGCGTTTCGTGCCCTTTACCCATGGGCACAGTTGTGTTAAAATAAGGTTGCAGCCCGCCCCGCTGTGCAGGAGGGGGGCGCTGCCTTTGGTAAATGATAAGATATATGATAAGAAGTTGAGGACCCATAAGGGGGTAAAGTATGCAGCAAACTGCGCATAAGGTCGTTGTCATCGGGCATCGCAACCCGGACACCGACTCCATCTGCTCTGCCATTGCCTATGCAGAGCTGAAAAACAAGACCAGCGATCTGGTCTGCGAAGCCCGGCGTGCGGGCAAGATGAATCAGGAAACGGAATTTGTGCTGAAAAAGTTCGGGGTCACGCCGCCCCGGATGTGCACCGACGTCAACCCTAAAATTCGGGATGTGGATTACCGGCAGGTGCCCGGCATCCCCGGCTCCACCAGCCTGCGCAAGGCGTGGGAGATCATGCGCGACCAGAAGATCGACACCCTCCCTGTGACCAGCGAGGATGACGAATTGCAAGGTGTCATCACGGTGAAGGATATCGCCACCGCCAACATGGACCTGTTCGACACCGGCATCCTTGCCAAGAGCCGCACCAGTTACCGCAATATTCTGGAAACGCTGGGCGCTACCATGGTGGTGGGCAGCGAGGACGCGGAGTGCACCACCGGCCACATCCGCATTGGCACCGCCACCCCGGAAATGCTGGAAAGCAGCATGGAAAAGGGCGATATCGTCATCCTGACCAACCGCTACGAAAGCCAGCTCTGCGCCATCGAGAAGGAAGCTTCTCTCATCATCATCTGCAACGGCGCAAAGGTGGGCCGCACCATCCAGCACATTGCCGCCGAGACCGGCGTAGCCATCATGAGCGCCCCCTGCGATACCTACGCGGCGGCAAAGCTCATCAGCCAGTGCGCGCCCATCTCCTATTACATGACCCGGGACGATATCATGAAATTCACCCTCGTCACCCCGGTGGCAGACGTCACCCGCGTGATGGCAAAGGTGCGCCACCGGTATTTCCCCATTCTGGATGCAGACGGCAAGTATTGCGGTATGATCAGCCGCCGCAACATCATCAACCTGCGCAAGCGCCGCATCATTCTGGTGGACCACAACGAGGCCACACAGGCGGTGGAGGGCTTCGATCAGGCCGAGATTCTGGAGATCATCGACCACCACCGCATCGGCAGTCTGGAGACCAGCGGCCCGGTGTACTTCCGCAACCAGCCGGTGGGCTGCACCGCCACCATCGTCACCCAGATGTACGATGAAAACGGCGTGACCATCCCGCAAAAGATCGCCGGTCTGCTGCTGGCTGCCATCCTTTCGGATACACTGGTATTCCGCAGCCCCACCTGCACCCCCATCGACGTAAACGCCGCCAACCGTCTGGCAAAGATCGCCGGGGTGGACATCAACGAGTTTGCCAACGAAATGTTCGAAGCCGGCGAAAAGCTGGACGGCAAGACCGCCGAGGAAGTGTTCTTGCAGGACTTCAAGGTGTTCATGTGCGGTGATATCCGCTTTGGTGTGGCGCAGGGCAGCTACATGACCCGCAAGAACCTGACCGCCGCCGAGGCGCTGCTGAAGCCGTATCTCGAGGAAGCACGCAACAAGCAGAACGTGGAGGACATCTATATGCTGCTGACCGACGTGCCCAAGGAGGAGAGCGTGGTCATCTGCAACGGACGCTACGCCGCCGAGGTGCTGACGGATGGCTTCGACACCCAGCCCGCCGCCGATGCCAGCTGGACGCTGCCGGGCGTGGTGAGCCGCAAAAAGCAGTTCATCCCCGCCCTGATGACCGCTTATCAGGAGCTGTAAAGGGACACTGCCGTGTTTGATTTTCTTTCCAAAAAGGACCGCACCCCGCCCGCACTGCCACAGGGCACGGTGCGGCGGCGCTACATCATCACCGGACAGGTGCAGGGGGTGGGTTTCCGCTATCGTGCGCGGTACGCCGCGCAGACCCTTGACCTGACCGGCTGGGTGCAGAACGAGGATGACGGCAGCGTGACGCTGGAGGTGCAGGGCGACCCGGATAAATTCATCTCCCTGTTCGCCATGATCCAGAAAAGCGACTATATCCAGATCACCGGCATCCGCAGCAAGAATATCCCGCCCGACCCGTGGGAGCGCGGGTTCTCGGTGAAGGGATATTAAGGAACGGAATAGAAACAAAGCGCCTGACACCGCGGTGTCAGGCGTTCTGTTTCTATCATATGATACTTTCACCCCAGCACCTTGAGGGGGGAGTTTTCCACCCACAGGGTATGATCCAGCAGGCGGGTGACGGCAAGCCGTCCATTTGCCGTTACCCGGGCGGGGTCGAGGGCGTAGAAGTCGCTCTCGGTCAGGTTTTCCGGGTCGGCGGTGGGGGAGATGCCCGCCACACATACCCAGTGCCCGTAGGTGCTGCTGGTGGCAATGTGGGGGTAGTTCACCTCGTCCCAGCCGGAGCCGGTCAGGTGGTATTCATAAGTAGAGGTGCGGTTCGTGTGGCGCTTTACCCCGCTGACCGTGGTATTTTTCAGGTGCACGATCACCGGATGCCCGGCGGAAAGCTCGCTGTACAGCTTTTTCAGGCACTCGGCGCGGGTGCCGGAGTACCCGGTGTAGCCCGCTGCGGACCACACCGCCCCGTTCGACCACATCCCGCTGCCGGAGCACACCTTGCCGTCCAGAATGGTGCGGGCGTAGCGCAGCGCGTACAGGCTGCACTTGCCGGAGGTCTGGTTGCCGATGGAAAGAATGTGGCTGGTGTCGAAGCTGAGCAGCCGGATGCCGTTTTTCTCTTTCAGTTCAGCGGCGTGGGCATGGGGCAAAAAGGCGCATAGCAGCAAAACCAGCGCCAGAACTGCCGCCGCCAGCCGCTGTGCCGCGCGGGCGGGACAGTGTTGCATGGGTACTTCCTCCAAGTTCGTTTCAATCTGGACATGATTTTACCACTAAAACGTGGTGAAAATGTGTAAAAAGGCAAAATAATGGGGCTCCCTCCCAGAGGGAGCTGGCGCGGCACAAGCCGCGTCTGAGGGAGTTAATACCGCTAACACAACATATGTCCAAATTTAAGTGCTCCCGCACCCGGTAAAACCGCGCCGCCGGGGCAGGGAAAAGATGATTCTGTGAATTGTAGACAGACTTTATTCCGGAATATACCAGAACTGCAACAAATCCCGCTTATTTTCATCATTTTCACGAAACTGTTTCGGGAAGTTTAGCGATATTCCCGATTGACAAAACCGTCAGGTGTCGGATATAATCAGGGCAGAAAGGCAACGATGGTTGCGAAAGCTTTTCGAGAAAAAAGAAACATATCCACAAAAAACGCTGATTGGAGGGATACCCCTATGAAGAAACTGTCAAAGATCGTCGCTCTGCTGCTTGCAGGCGCAATGGCTATGGTGATGCTCACCGCCTGTACCGGCGGCGGCGCTGCTGCGGACACAGAGAAGGAAGAAGCAATCCAGATGCAGCTCGGCAAGAAAACCGAGGCAACAGCTCTGTGTGACAAAGATGGCAAGGTCAAGAATGACAGCCAGCTCTATAAAGAAACTGCAAAACTGCTGGATGCACGAATCAAGGCAGAAGCAAATTCCAACATGTTTGGCTACCTGGCGATTAAGTTTGACACAACGGGAATCAAGCCCGCAAAGGAGTATGTGACGGTTACCCTGTCGGCAGACTATAAGACTGCAGGTTTTGTGGCTGGCTTGATTGCAAAGATCACGGAAGAGTTCGGCAAGATCGAGGCCACGAACAGCAACGTGAAGTTCGATTCCAAGTGGGCAAAGGCTGCTGTCGTTGTCAGAACCAATGAAAAGGGCGACAGCTATGCAGCAGTCGCAATTCAGGTCAAGAACCTCGCTTACAACAAATAAAAGAATCATCAGTCCTTTCTTCCCCGGAGAGCACCCGCCCTCCGGGGCTTTTTTGCGCTCTGCCCAAAAATCCCGGCAAAAAACAGGCACACTTGCCATTGACGAACCCTGCCGCGCTGCTGTAAAATGAAAGCAGAATGCCCTGTGCATCCGCATGGGCCCCTGCATTTTATAAAAGGAGCATTGCATGAAAAAGTTAAAGCGTCTTGCGGCTGTTCTGCTGGCCGGTATCATGGCACTGGCACTGTTCACCGCCTGCAGCGACAGCGACCCCGGCAACCCCGAGTTTGACGCCAAGGTGGAAAGCGCCTATCAGGAAGCGCTGAAAACGAAATTCGAGAAGGAACTTGAAAACGGAGAAGCGGTTACAAACGATGCCGACATCAAGAGGCTGGCCATCGAGCACATCGAGGAGAAACATGGCGCAGACAGCCTGACCGGTGAGATGCTCTGGAAAACAGATGGTGACGGAAAAACCATGGTGCGGCAGGTGATGCTTTGCTGGGAACTGAAAAAAGACACCGGAAAAGGTTATGTGCCGCTTTTCTACGAGGCCGCCAAAACCGCAGCCATCAAAGCGAACTCTACCAATGTTCGAGCTCTGCTCCGCACCGTGAACGAGGAGATTGCCAACGCAAAGAAAAACGGCATAACGCTGGAGCTTACCGCGCTGGGGGTCGGCGCAAAGACCATCGGCGGCAAGACCTATGTTGCCATCGGCTTTGAGCTGACCAACACCGCTGCACAGTAATTGCATCCCGCCCCGAGGAGCACCCCGCTCCCCGGGGCTTTTTTTCGCCCTGAATCCCTCCCCGTGAAAAGGCAATGCCGGAAAATCCGCAGATTTTCCGGCATTGCAAATTTAAAATAATTCTTCCGCTGTTTATGCGCAAAGCGCACGCGGCGCGCATTCCAAATCGTCCCGCCTTGCCCGGCGGGCTTTTTTTCGCCTTTTTGTGACAAACCCCGCCCGCTGTGGTACAATAAAAGGGTATCGAACTCACACAGAAAGGACGTTTCCATGCAGCTGTTTGAACTGGTCAGCCCACGGCTGTTCCGCCCGCTGGCGGGGCCCAACCGGGCGTTTTATGCAGAGCTTTTGCTGCTGCTCTGGGAGGAGTGCCGCCATACGGCAGATTACAGCATTTCCCGCGCCGAAGCCGTCTCCCGCGCCGAGGATTATTTTGCCGCGCTGGCAAAGCCGCTGGCGCTGGACGCCGACGGTGCGGGTGACGAGGACGAGCAGCCCACCCGCGACCCCCACACGCTGGCGGTGGGCTTTCTGCTGCGTCTGCGCCGCACCGGCTGGCTGGAGGAGCAGCCCGGCAGTTATGAGAGCGAGCCCACCCTTGCCTTTATGCCGGAGGTCACCCCGCTGCTGGACGCGCTGGAAGAAATACTGAACCCCCGGGTGGTCACCTACACCGGCAAGCTGTATAAGGCGTGGCAGCTGCTGGGCAGCATCGGACAGGAAAAAAGCCCCTACGAGAACGTGCTGCGGGAGGTGGCGGCAGACCTTGAAACTTTGAACAAGTCCCTGCGCGCCCTCAACGCTTCCATCGGGCATTATATCGACCGCCTGACCCATAACCGTACCCCGCAGGAGGTGCTGGAGCTGTTCGATCAGTACGAAGAAAAAGTTGTGGCGGCGGCGTACCATCGCTTTAAAACCAGCGATAACCTGTTCAATTATCGCGCCTATCTGGAAGAAGAACTGGACGACTGCGAGCAGAACCAACTGCCGCGCTTAGCGCTGGATTACGCCCGGGTGGAGCGCTGCGCTCCCGGCGAGGCGGCGCCCCGGGTGCGTGCCCTTATCCAGCAGCAGCGGGATGCGCTGGAGGAGATGAGCACCCTGATGAAGGAAATTGACGCCAGCCACATCCGCTACCGCAAGCGGGCGGTGCAGCGGGCACAATTCCTGCTGCTCAGCGACCGCTCGGCGCAGGGCAGCGTCACCGCCCTGCTGCGCCGCTATGCGGAGGACATCCGCAGCCCGGAGCAGCTGTTTGAAGTGGACGACGGCCCGGTGGCAGCGCGGCTGCACCTGTACCCGGCGGCAGTGTTCGGCACAAAGCCGCTGTATCCCCCCGCCGCGCCCCGCACCGAAGCACCTCTTGCTCCGGTGCGCACCGAGCCCCTTGACCCCGACCGGCTGCGGCAGGAGCAGCAGCTGCTGCTGGACTACGCCCGCCTTGCCGTCACCGAGGAAAACGTGGCGCTGCTGGCGCGGCAGGCACTGGCTGCCCGCGGGCAGGTGAACGCCTCCACCCTTGTGGAGGAATACCCGAACGATTTTACAGGCATCATCGGCCTGCACACCTATTCCCAGTCGCCGCACCGGGAGTATGATATCACCATGACCGGAAACTGGGTGGAGCGCGGCGGCTTCCGGTTTCAGGATTTTGTCCTGACCCGCCGCAAGGAGGTAAACACGGATGGCAACCATTGATCTGCTGGAGGAGACCGCAAACTATCTGCTCAACCACTGCTTCGTGCTGGGCTGCGTAGAGGAACAGCGGGCAAAATATCTGTATATTCAGGATCACCTCAACGAGGTGCGGGCGGTGTTCAAACCGCTGGGCTACGCGGTGCTTTTGTACCCCGCGCCCATGCAGGCGGCGGCGCTGGTCAACGAGCACGAGGGCAGTCAGGCACGGCTGCTCAAGTACGAAAGCATTTTGCTGCTGGTGCTGCGGCTTTTGTACCTGCAAAAGCGGGAAAGCCTTGCCGCCAGCGCAGACGAGGTGCTGGTGACCGTAGAAGAAGTACAGGCCGAATTGCAAAAGATGAACCTGCCCCGCAAGCTGGATCAGCAAACGCTGGAAAAGCTCATGCGCACCCTGCGCCGGTACAATCTGGCGCGTCCGGTGGGACGGCTCTCCGGGCTGGACAGCCGCATCGAGGTATTTCCCACGGTGCTGCTGGCGCTGCCGGATGCCGACCTTGCGGATGCCGCCGCCGAGAGCGCCCGCACCCGCACCGAGCTTGGCCTGTACGAGCGCCCGGAGGGCGCAGACACCGAAGCAGGGGAGGGTGAAGCATGATCGAACTCAAACGCCTGAAACTTATCAACTGGCACAACTTTGAAAATACCACCTTCGACTGCGCCCGCCTGACCTATATGATCGGCGTGAACGCCGTGGGCAAGACCACCATTCTGGACGCCATCCGCTACTGCCTTACCACCAACCGCAACTTCAATGCGCTGGGCAATAAGAAAAGCGGACGCACCCTGCAAGGCTCTGTCCACGCCAAGCAGCGCGGCGAAAACGCCTACCGCCGCCCGGGGCATACCGTGGCGTATATCGGGGCGGAGTTCTGGGACAGCGTCAAGCACACCAGCTTTGTCATCGCGGTACGGGTGGAGTCCGAAGGCCCCATGCAGGAGCTGCACCCCGGCGACCAGACGTGGTATATCTCGGAGGACGGCATCACGCTGGAGCAGCTGCCCTTTATCGACCCGCGCACCGGTGCGCCCAGCGCCAAGGAGGACTTCAAGCCCGCCGAGGGGCGGCTTTCCTACACCCGCAGCCCCAGCGAGGCGCGGGACCGCATCTGCCGCGCACTGGGCATCGGGCGCGCATCCAGCCCGCTGGGCAAAAAGTTCAACGAGGTGTTCCAGATGGGCACCAGCATGGACGAGATCCCGAACTTCCGGGAGTTTCTGTACCAGTACATCCTGCCGCAGCCGGAGCTGGATCTGGAAGCACTGCAGGGCGACCGGCTGGAGCTGGAAAACCTGCACGCTGTGCTGGCCGAAGCCCAGACCCGCGCCGATGCACTGGAAGAGATCGTGAACGATGGCCGCGAAGCCGCCGGAAAGCAGACCGAAGCCCTTGTGAACCGGGGCGCGGCCCTGCTGGCCCGTGCTGCTGCCGACGGCGGGGAACAGGACGTGTGGCAGGGCCATCTGAACGCCGGACACCGCCAGCTGGAGGCCCTGAACGCCCGCTATGCTGAGGCCAAGAACGCGGAGGCGGAAGCCCGCCGCGCCTACCTTGCCGCCCACAGCGCAGCCGGTGCCAGCGGCGAGGGCCGGGCACTGGATGCCATGGAGGAAGAACTGTCCCGCCGCAAGACGGCGCAGGATGCCGCCGCCCGCCAAGCCGCGCAGGCCGAGGATGCCGCATCCAAGGCCGAAGCCCTGCTCACGGCCCTGCGCCGCAGCGGGTTTGCTTCCGGCTGGAAGCTGGAAAACCTCACCGCCGACACCCTGCCGCAGCTCACCGACTGGCTTGCCGCGCAGGAAAAACCGCTGGAAGAAGCCTACTTTGCGGCCCGGCAGAACACCGCCGCCCTGCGCAAAGAGCAGGCGGACAAGCGCGCCGAGCTGGACGCCGTGTCCGGCGGCAAGTGGGTGTACCCCCACGGCGATGCCGCCACCCGTGTGCGGGATGCCGTGAACGCGGAGTTGAAGAGCCGCGGCATGCAGCCGGACGCCAAGATCTTCTGTGAGCTGCTGGCCGTGGCGGACGAGAGCTGGCAGGACTGCGTGGAAGCCTGCCTGGGCGACCGCCGGTTCGACATCCTTGTGCCGCCCGCCCATTACGAGGCCGCCAAGAGCGCCTTTGTGGCCCTGAAGGACAAGGTGGGGCCCATCAGCCTGCTGGACACGCCGGGCATCCGCAAGGCCAACCGCCATGCCGAGACTGCCCCGGCGGACAGTCTGGCGGCACAGGTCACCAGCGAAAACCCGCTGGCGGCCCAGTACGCCGACACCATCCTGCGGCGCATCGTCTGCTGCGACACCCCTGAAACACTGGAACAGTACCCGGACAGCGCCACCCGCGACCTGCTGCGGCACCATCCCTTCCGGCTGGAGCGCCTGCGCACCCCGCAGCGCTATATCGGCCTGGAAGCCCGCCGCGCCCGCGCCGGGGCACTGGCCGAAGAGCTGGAAGCTCTGGCCGAGCGCACCCGCACCGCCGCCCAGACCGAGCAGAACCTGAAAACTGCCTACGACCAGTACCAGAACTTCCAGCGCGGCACCGCGCCGCAGCAGCTGGCCGGCCTGTGGGAGGCCCGCACCGCCGCCGAAAAAGCCCGGAATGCGGTGGCCGAACAGGAGGGCAAGCTGGCCGAATACCGCGAGAACCCCCTGCTGCAGGAGATGTACCGCGAGGAAGAAACGCGGGAAGCCGCCTGGGAAGCCGCCCGCACCGCTGTGGAGCAGGTGGGCGGCGACATCCGCGTGTGCGAAAAACAGATCGCTTCCTGCGAAGCCGAACAGAAAAAGGCCGGGGAGACGGCACAGCAGAGCGCCGACGCGGCCCGGAAGTTCTTTGCGGCCCATCCGCTGCTGGAGCCGCTGGCCCGCACCCGGATGCAGGCCCTTGCTCCGGCCGACAAGCCCGCAGCCGCCGCACAGGCCGCCGAAAAGGCACAGGCCTGGCTGGACGATGCCCTGACGGCCTACCTCACCGGCACGCTGGAACCCGCCCAGAAGGCCTACAACGAGCACTACGTCTGTGATTACCCGCTGGGTCTGGCGGGGCTGGACCAGTACCGTGCCCAGCACGAGAGCCTTGTGCGCATCGACCTGGAACGCTACGCCGCCCGTCTGGAGCAGGCCCAGCGCGACTGCAAGGACCGCTTCCGCAAGGACATCCTCTTCCGCATGAAGGACGACATCTTCAATGCCCGGCGGCAATTCCGGGAGCTGAACAAGGTGATGGAACAGCTGACCTACGGCGAAGAAGTCTACCGCTTTGAGCTGGAGCCCAGCCGTGACCCGCAGCTGGCTGCGTTCTATCAGGTCATCGTGGACAAGGGCAACCAGCAGATGACCGAGGGCGACTCGCTGGACAACCTTGCCGCCACCGCCGACCCCGCCTACGAGCGGCAGGTGGATGCGCTGATGGAAAAGATCATGGCGGATGTGGACGAGAACACCCGTGCCCGGCAGGAGGGCCGCACCGGCACCACCACCCTGTCGGATTATGTGGACTACCGCACCTATCTGGATTACGACATCAAGGTGACCAACCGGGTCACCGGCCAGCAGGCATACCTGTCCCGCGTCAGCCGCGACTCCTCCGGCGGCGAGAATCAGGCACCCTTCTATGTGGCCATCTGCGCATCCCTGCTGCAGATCTACCAGAAGAGCGAGAACAGCATCCGTCTGGTGCTGCTGGACGAGGCTTTCAGCAAGATGACCAGCGACCGCATCCGCCCCATGATGGAGCTGTTCCGCCGTCTGCAGCTGCAGGTGCTGCTCATCTCCACCGTGGAAAAGAGCACCGCCATCCAGCCCTACTGCGACATCACCTATTCCATCGTGCGCCATGGCGACGCCAACGCCATTGCGCCCTTTGTCCGCCTGTCGGCGGAATGAGGTGTGCGCCAGAGCATCCGAAACAAAAAAGAAGCACGCTGCGGCGTGCTTCTTTTTTGTTTGCTTATCGCAGCGGCAGAACGTCCTCGTCCTCGTTGATCTCCTCCAGGGTGCCGTCCGCAAAGTACCAGGCTTTGCCGTACAATGCTTCGTGCCCGTCGGAGCACATCAGGTAGGAGCCGTCCGGCAGGGCGAGGAAATGCCGTTTTCTGCTGTCGGCCAAGGCGATGTCCTCCACCTTCTGCCCGTCCAGGATGTGATCCCGGATGAACTGGTAGTGGGGCAGGATGCGGGTCTCGGTCAGGCCAAGGCCGTTCAGCCAGCGGCAGTAGCCGGGGTCGGCGGCTTCGCCCGGCTCCTCCGGGGCGGCATACACCAGCCGGGCGGCGTTCATGCTGCCGGCGCTCACGCCCAGCACGATGCCGTGGTAATTGTGGAACAGCCCCGGCAGGCCCAGCTGGGCAAAAAAGTGGTTCTGGGTGGGCACATGGCCGCCGCACAGCATCACAAAGCCGCTGCGGGGCAGCAGGGTGCCGATCTCTTCCTGATTGCGGGCATCGCAGGGCACAAGTTCGGTCAGGGGCAGGTGGGCGTCCGCAAAGCTCTGCAGGAATACCCGGCACATCTCGTCGTTCTGGGCGTAAGCGTGGGGGTCTGCCGCGATGGCAAGGCCCCGCACCGGGTGGTCCGGCCACACGGCCCGCAGGTTTTCCAGAAAATGATTGCGTCTGTCCAGTACCGGAATGGCCGGGCCGGGCTCAAAGGGGCAGCCGCTGGGGCTGCTGGTCAGAAATAACGTCATAGTTTTTCCTCACAAAACGGTGAATAAAAGCTATGCCCATTCTAGCACGATTCTCGCCCCGGCGGCAGAGCCAGAATCACCAAAAAAATCCCCTGCTTTTCGCCGTTTCGCAAAAAGCAGTGGAGGAGGTTACGCCTTGCGGTAATGGAATACCTTGTCTTTGGTGACGAACATGGCCGCGCTCACGGCCAGGGCAGCCAGTTCGGCGGCGGTCACGGCCAGCCAGATGCCGTCGATGCCCAGAATGGCGGGCAGGATGAGCACCGCCGCGATCTGGAACACCAGCGTGCGCAGGAAGGAGATCAGCGCACTGGTCACGCCGTCGCCCAGCGCGGTGAAGAAGGAGGAGGCATACACGTTGAAGCCCATGATGACAAAGCTCAGGGCGTACAGCCGGAAGGCCCGGCTGGTCAGGGCCAGCAGCTCCGGGTCGTAGCCCACGAAGAACCGCGCCACATAGGGGATGATGACCATGGATGCGGCGGTCAGGGTGACGGCCACCACCGCAATGAGCCGCAGGCTCTTTTCATACAGGTTGTGCACCTCGGCACGGTTGCCTGCACCGTAGTGGAAGCTGACGATGGGCGCACTGCCGAAGGCGTAGCCCACATACACGGCAATGAACAGGAAGCAGGCGTACATGATGACGCCGTAGGCGGCCACGCCGTTTTCCCCGGCAAGGCGCAGCAGCTGGTAGTTGTACAGGATGTTCACCAGCGACATGGACAGGTTGGTCATCAGCTCGGAGGAGCCATTGATGCAGGCGTCCAGCAGCACCTTGCTGTACAGCTGCGTTTTGCGCAGGTGCAGGCGGCTGGTATTCTTGTGGTCGAGGAAGTAGAAGATCGGCAGCAGGCCGCCCACGATCTGGCTGAGGAAGGTGGCAATGGCGGCACCCTCTACGCCCCAGCCCCAGACGCCCACCATCAGCACATCCAGCACCATGTTGGTGCAGCCGGCAGCCACCGTGAAGTAAAAGCCGAGGTGCGGCTTTTCGGCGGTGACAAAGAAGCTCTGGAACATGTTCTGCAGCGCAAAGGTGGGCAGCGACAGCATCAGGATGCGGCCGTAGCGCACGGCGTAGTCCAGCAGCTCGCCCTTGGCACCCAGCAGGATGGCAATGGGCCGCAGCAACACAAGCCCCAGCACGGCCAGCACCGAGACGGAGATGGCGGCGGCCAGCAGGAACATGGTAAAGTAGCGGTCGGCCTTTTTCTGGTCGCCCTCGCCCAGCGTGATGCCCACGATGGCGCTGCCGCCGGTGCCCAGCATGAAGCCGATGGTGCCCAGCAGCTGGGGCAGCGGCATGATCAGGTTGACCGCCGCAAAGGCCGTTTTGCCCACAAAGTTGGACACGCACAGGCCATCTACGATGCCGTAGATGGAGGTGAACAGCATGGTGCCCACGGCGGGCAGCACGAACCGCAGCAGGCGCGGGTAGGTAAAGTGATCCGACAGTTGGATTTTTTGCTTGGACACGAAAAACTCCTTTCGACAGGAAACAAAACGGGCCGGATAAGCTCCGCGAGTGCACGCCTGGCCTTCCTCTTCTTCCTCACTACGGCAAGGAAGCCTCCGGCGGGGCGCTGTCTGCACGGCATCTTATCCGGCCCGTCCAAATTACGTTGGAAACGGTCCTCCGATGACCGAAAAAGAGTATAGCAGAATCCATTTATTTGTCAAGAGCAAAAAATACGCCCAAAAGCGAAAATTCATAAAATATCTCTTTTCCATTTTTATCAGACCTGTTAGAATGATAAACAGTTTTGATTTTTCCGGAAAGGAGTTTTCCTGTTTTGCTGAAACGATTCTATACCGCTATCGTGCACCGGCGCAGAGCGGTGCTGGCCGCGTTCGTGCTGGCCGCCGTGCTGAGCGTGTTTGCTTCCCGGGCGGTGCAGGTGGACTACGACATCAACGACTATCTGCCGCCGGACTCACCCTCCACCCTTGCACTGGAGCAGATGAACAGCGCCTTTACCGGCGGCATCCCCAACATGCGGGTCATGGTGCGGGACGTCACGGTGCCCGAGGCGCTGGACTACAAAGAAAAGCTTGCCGCCATCGACGGCGTGGAGGCCGTGACCTGGCTGGACGACAGCCTGGACGTGACCGTGCCGCTGCAGATGCAGGACACCGCCACGGTGGAGACTTATTATAAGGACAACTGCGCGCTGTTCACTGTGACGGTGGAGGATGCGAAACGTCTGGAGGCTGTGGCGGCCATTCAGGACCTGATCGGGGAGGACAATGCCCTGGCCGGGACCGCGGTGTCCACTGCTGTGGCTACCAATTCCACCGTCACCGAGGTGGCCAAGATCGCGGCCATTGCGGTGGTGTATGTGCTGTTCATCCTGATCCTGACCACCGATTCCTGGGTGGAACCGCTGCTGGTGCTGGCGGGTCTTGGGGCGGCCATCCTCATCAACAACGGCACCAACCTGATGTTTGGCACCATTTCCTTTGTGACCAACGCCGCCGGCAGCATCCTGCAGCTGGCCGTGTCGCTGGATTACTCGGTATTCCTCATCCACCGCTTTGCCGAGTGCCGGGCCGCGCGCCCGGACGCCAGCGCGGAGGACTGCATGGTGGAGGCCCTGTGCAAATCCACCGGGTCCATCCTGTCCAGCGGCCTGACCACGGTCATCGGCTTTCTGGCGCTGGTGCTCATGCAGTTCCAGATCGGCCCGGACCTGGGCCTTGCGCTGGCCAAGGGCGTGGTGCTGAGCCTTGTCACCGTGTTCACCTTCATGCCGGCGCTGACGCTGGTGTGTTACCCGTGGATGGACAAGACCCACCACAAGCCTCTGCTGCCCGGCTTTGACAAGTTCGGGCGGTTTGTGTCCCGCATCATGCTGCCGGCGGCGCTGGCGCTGGCCGTCATCATGGTGCCCAGCTATCTGGCCTCCAACAACAACGAATACTACTACGGTGCCGCCCATATGTTCGGCACCAACACCCGTCTGGGGGCCGATACCGCCGCCATCGAAGAGACGTTCGGCAAGAGCGATACCTGGGTGGTGCTGGTGCCGGAGGGCGACACCGCCACCCAGGCCGAGCTTTCGGATGCGCTGCACGCCATCCCGGAGGTGACGGGCATCCTGTCCTATGTGGACAACGCGGGCGCATCCATCCCGCCGGAGTTCGTGCCCCCGGACACCCTGAAACTGCTGGTGTCCGGCGGCTGCACCCGCATGGTGCTCACCGTGAATGCCGACACCGAGGGCGACGCGGCCTTTGCACTGGTGGAAAAAGTGCGTGCCACGGTGCAGCAGTATTACCCGGATGCGTATGATCTGGCCGGGCAGGGCGTGAGCACCTACGACCTGATGGACACCATCACCGCCGACATGGTCAAGGTGAATCTGCTGGCCATCGGCGCGGTGTTCCTGATCCTGCTGCTCATGAAGCGTCAGCTGCTGCTGCCGGTCATTCTGGTGCTGAGCATCGAGACGGCCATCTGGATCAATCTGGCCATCCCGTATTTCCGGGGCTGCCATGTGTTCTACATTGCTTACCTCATCATCAGCACCATCCAGCTGGGTGCCACCGTGGACTACGCCATCCTGTTCTCGGACCGGTATCAGGAGTTCCGCGAGACGCTGGACAAAAAGCAGGCCATTGCCGCTACCGTGTCCACCGTGACCACCTCGGTGATCACCACGGGCAGTGCGCTGGCGGTGGTGGGCTTCCTGATGGGGGCCATCTCCACCAACCAGCTGCTGGGCCAGCTGGGCAACTTCCTAGGCGTGGGCGGTCTGGTGTCGCTGGCCATCGTGCTGCTGGCTCTGCCGGGCTATCTGTATCTGGCCGACCCGCTCATCATCAAACCGAAAAAACAGCCGAAGGAGGCTTGACGAGATGAAACAGAAGATTGTGCGCCGGGCATCGGCGCTGGTGCTGGCAGGCTGCCTGCTGGCCGGGGCCGCCCTGCCGGCCCTTGCGGCCTCCGCCAAGGAAGAGGTCATCTATGCCAATCTGGATGCGTCCGGCACCGTGACCGGCGTGTACGCCGTGAACAGCTTTGCCGTGCAGGCGGGGGACACCGTCACCGACCACGGCAGCTACACCGCCGTGCGCAACATGACCACCACCGACCCGCTGGAGCACAGTGGCGACACCGTCACCGCCACCGTGGACAAGGACGGCAAGCTCTATTATGAGGGCACCATGGATGCCGCCACCGCCCTGCCCTGGACGGTGAAGCTGACCTACACGCTGGACGGGGCCGAGATCGCCCCGGAAGAGCTGGGCGGCAAAAGCGGCGCGCTGACCATCCGCCTGCAGGTGAGCCGCAACCCGGATTGCACCGGAGATTTCTTTGACCAGTATGCCCTGCAGGTGACCATGACGCTGGACACCGACCGGGCACAGAACATCGTGGCTGATGGGGCCACCATGGCCAATGTGGGCAGCAACAAGCAGCTCTCCTACATCCTGCTGCCAGGTTCGGACAGCGACGTGACCGTGACCGCCGACGTGACCGACTTTGCCATGAACGCCATCTCGCTGAACGGCGTGAAGCTCCGGCTGAACCTCGACCTGGACGGGGCCGACCTGACCGGCATGTTGGACCGGCTGCAGAGCGGTTCGGTACAGCTGGACGACGGTGCCAACGCGCTGGCAGACGGCATTGCCCAGGTGCAGGCGGGTCTTGACACCCTGAACGGCAAGTCCGGCGAGCTGACCGGCGGGTCCGCCAAGGTCAAGGCGGCCCTGACCCAGATGCAGACCGCCCTGAACGGCGTGTCGGCCTCCACCGACCAGCTCACCACCCTGCTGGACGCCTCCACCCAGATCCAGAACGGCATTGCCCAGCTGGACGCCGGTGCCGCCCAGCTGGATGAGCAGGTGAGTTACGACGCTTACAAGGCCATCCTGAAGGAAAACGGGCTGGACCTGGACCAGCTGAAGGACGGCAACGCGAAAGCTATGGAGCAGCTGGAACAGCTGGCCAGGGTGATGCCCCAGCTCAAGGACGTCATCCTGCTGCTGAAGGGCTCCAGCGCCAACATCGACGCGATGGAGACCTACCTGAACACGGTGCACGACGGTGTGGCCCAGCTGCACGCGGGCAGCAGCACCCTGAACAGCCAGTACGGGCAGTTCGATGCCGGGGTGCGTCAGCTGGCCAATGCCCTGACCGGGATGCTGGGCAACCTTTCGGTGCTGACCGACGGCGTGAACCAGCTGGCCAGCCAGTACGGCCAACTGGACAGCGGTCTGAACGCCTACACCGACGGTGTGGCCCAGCTGAAAGCCGGAGTGCAGCAGCTGACCGACGGTGCCGCCCAGCTGACGGCCGGCACCGGAGAGCTGCGCAGCAATGTTTCCGGGATCGACATGGGCGACCAGCTGGACAGCCTGCTGGCCGGCCTGAACGGCAGCAGCGAGGTGGAGAGCTTTACCTCTGCCGAGAACACCGATGTTTCCGCCGTGCAGTTCGCCCTGCAGACGGTGGCCATCGAGGCCCCGGCCCCGGCGGCAGAGCCGGAGGCCGCCCCCGTGGCGCTGACTTTCTGGCAGAAACTGCTGAAGCTGTTCGGGCTGTATAAGGGCTGATGGTTTGAAATGCCCTCCGCTTCGCTCTGGGCATATTCAGCGGAAAAATTACTTTTAATTTGTGCTCCGGAAACGACTGCGGTCGTTTCCGGAGCACTTTTTCACGAGAAGGGCCGGAACGGGAAACGACATCTTTTTTAGAACACAGAGTGGGGCGTTTTTCCCGGAGTATCCAACCCTGCTGCTGATTCAGGGATTTGTTGCGGGATAATCCGGAACCAGCAGCAACCGTTTGCCTATACATCCATTTCTCCGCTACGACCCCATCCCGTGAAAACGCAAGACCGGACAGCCCGCAGGCTGTCCGGTCTTGCTCTTATTTAGAATCTTTCCTTATTTCGTGCCCAGAGCGAAGCGGAAGGCATTTTCCATGAGACTCAATCAAAATGATACTCCACCAGCTCGCAGTTGCGGATGCCGGCCAGGGCGTATTCTTCGTTGGTCATGTCGTGAAAATAGGATTCCACCACCCGGGCGATGCCGTTGTGGGCCACCAACAGGTAGGTCTTGTCCGGCTGGTCCCGCAGTTCGTCCAGCAGGTTGTAGATGCGCTGGGCCAGCTGCAGCATGCTCTCGCCGCCGTCGTAGCGGTCGGCAAAGCAGGTCTTGGAGATGCGGAACTTCTCGCCGTTGCGGGGTGTGCCCTCGTACTTGCCAAAGCACTGCTCCCGCAGGCGCGGCTCACACCGGGCGGGGATGCCGGTGGCATCGGCGATGGCTTTTGCCGTGTCGGCGGCGCGGGACAGGGGAGAATACAGGATCTCGTCGATGGCATAGCCGCCGGCCTTTACCTTCTGGCCCAGGGCCCGGGCCTGTGCACGGCCCCGCTCGGTGAGGGGACTGTCGGTCATGCCGCAGATCTTGTTTTCCACGTTCCACACGGTCTCGCCGTGGCGGGTAAAATACAGTTTGTGCATGGCAGCTCCTTACTTGCAGTAGCCCGCCTCGATCTCCTGGATGCGGGCATAGAAAAAGTCGTTGGCGGGGGTGGGCATGCCGTACTTTTTGGCCCGGGCGCGCACCACACCGGCAAATTCCTCCACCTCGGTGGGACGCTTTGCCAGCACATCCTGCCGCATGCTGGGCATGCCGTCCGGGTTGAAGGTGGGCATGGCAGTGCGCAAAAACTGCTCGTCGTTGTCGCGGGGCAGGGGCACGCCCTCCAGATTGGCAAGCCGGATGACCTCCTGCATGGCCTCGTGCATCTTGGCCTGTGCCTCAGCCGACCGGCACAGCCCGCCGTAGGTCAGGTCAAAGGCGGCGGCTGCCTGATTCAGACCGTCGTTCACCATCAGCTTGTTCCACTGCTTGTACAGGATGTCGCTGCAGGGTTCGTTGGCGATGCCGCAGGCGTCCAGATAGTCGGCCACGGCCTGCACACGGCCGGTCATAGCACCGTCCCGCTCGCCGAACTGGATCTTGCCTGCCTGGTTGAACACCAGTGTGCGGCCGCTGCGGGTGGCATCCATACCGATGGCCACGCTCCACAGGGTGCGGCCAGGGTAGGCGGTTTCGATGCGCTCCTCGCTGGTGATGCCGTTGAGCACGCTGAGGATGACGGTGTCCGGGCCCACAAAGTTCTTCATGTCGGCAATGGCCTGGTCCAGCACGGTGGCCTTCACCGCTACCAGCAGCAGGTCCACCGGCTTGCCCTGGGCCGGGGTGACGTAAGAAAACCGGCATTCCTCGCCGTTGCACACCACCGGCTGGGCGGCGTAGCGGGCAATGCGGGCTTCGTCGGCAATCACCTGCACGCCGGGCATTTTGCGCCCGAACAGGATGCCAAGGGCCCCCAGACCGATGAGGGCCGAAGTTCTGATCTGATTCATAACAGTTCCTCCGAGATCTTCTGCAGGGTGCCGTCCGGCAGCAGGTGCACCCGGCTGCCCTCGTCGATGCCCAGCCGGGTGAGTTCTTTGTCCGGGTAGGGCAGGGTGCAGCAGGCACCGTCGGTGCCCTCCAGCACCACATCGCACAGCACAGGCTGCCCGGCGGGCAGTTCCTCACAGCCGTACATCTGCTCTTCAATGCGCAGCACACGGTATTCCGGCATGGCACAGCGCTCCTTTGCATTTATGGTAAGTATAATCGTATTATAGCGCAACCGGCTGCCGCCGTGCAAGAGGTTCCTTTGCCGGGTCTTTTCCGCCCCGGCGGCTTGACAGTGTGGCAGGGAAATTGATACAATAAACAGTATCACACAAAACGGGGGAACAGCATGAATATTACGGAACTTCGTTATCTGGTGGCCATCATGAAGTGGGGCTCGGTGAGCGCGGCGGCAAAGCAGATGTACGCCGCCCAGCCCAACGTGAGCAAGGCGCTGAAGAACCTGGAAGAGGAATACGGCATCCGCATGTTTGAGCGCTCGTCCACCGGCATGATCCCCACCGAACAGGGACGGCACTTCATTGAGCAGGCCCAGAGGGTGCTGCAGGAGGTGGACCGGCTGGACGCTGACGCCCGCCGCCGGCAGGGCGAGTGCGCAGAACTGCGGGTGGCCCTGCCCCATGCCACCTATGCGTCCTATGCGGCGGTGGATTTTCTGCAGCAGGCGGCGGGCAGCGAGCAGCTGCGGGTGCACATCCGGGAGGCCGGTTCCATGGAGGGGCTGGACTTTGTGCTGCGCCGGGGCTACCATCTGGCCCTGCTGCGCTACGCCGAGGAGGACGAGGACTACTACAGCCGCTACTGTGCCCGGCGCGGGCTGCACCGGGAGCAGATCATGGAGTTTGAGTACCGGCTGCTGGTGAACCGCGACAGCCCTCTGGCCCGGCACGAGGTGCATGACCTGGCCGAGCTGAACCGCTACACCGAGGTGCTGCACGATGACTTCCAGCTGCCGGGCGAGGAAGGCAGCAGCCTGCGCTGGCAGGTGAACGAGAACCGTCGGGTGCATGTGTACGAGCGGTGCAGCCAGTTTTCCATTCTGCAGAGCCTGCCCACGGCCTATATGTGGGCGTCGCCCATGCCGCAGCGGGCACTGGAACAGTACCATCTGGTGCTGAAAAAATGCCCGGCCCAGAACCAGCGTATGCGGGATGTGCTGGTGTACCCGGACAAGGGCGGGCTGCGGCCGGAGGAGGAAAAGTTCATCGAGCTGCTGCGCCGTCAGGCGGCCCTGACCGTAAAGTAAGGGGCAGACCGGTTAAGAACTGGTAAAAACCAGGACCGCAAAAACCGCCGGGATCGGCAAAGAAATTTGACCCCACAGCCGGAACGATGTGTCGTTCCGGCTGTTTTTGTGTGCAGATAAGCGCAAAAAAGAAACGGAGCTGCAACTAAAAAACTTTGCTGGTATATCAATTTGGATATGCCGGTATGCCGGAACCGGAGTATCGCTTTTATGAAAAATATGTTAACATGAGCACAGAAAGTTGGCTGTCCTGCATGGAAAAGATGGGATGATTTTCCAGGCGGAACAGCAAAACCGAAAAGGAGGTTTCTGGTATGATCAGTTTCTTACTCTGTCTTGCGATCCTGATCGTGGGCTACTTTGTCTACGGTAAGATCGTGGACAACACCTTTGGCCCGGACGACCGCGAAACGCCTGCTGTGCGCATCAACGACGGTGTTGACTATGTCGTGATGCCCCAGTGGAAGCTGTTCCTGGTCCAGCTGCTGAACATTGCAGGTCTGGGCCCCATCTTCGGTGCCATGCAGGGCGCTCTGTGGGGGCCGGTGGTCTTTTTGTGGATCACCTTCGGCACCATCTTTGCAGGCGGTGTGCATGACTACTTCTCCGGCATGATGAGCGAGCGCAACGACGGCGCTTCCATTGCCGAGATCACCGGCAAGTACTTAGGCCCCGTGATGCAGAACGTCATGCGTGTGTTCTCGGTGGTGCTGCTGATCATGGTGGGCACCGTGTTCGCCGTGGGCCCTGCCGGCCTGATCGTGGAGCTGTGCAGCCAGAGCGGCGCTTCCGGCGTGCTCACTTCGCTGCTGTTCTGGCTGATCATCATTCTGGTGTACTACTTCATTGCCACCTTCATCTCCATTGATGCGGTCATCGGCAAGATCTACCCCATCTTCGGCATCTGCCTGATCATCATGGCTGTGGGCGTCATCGTTGGCATCTTCACCAACCCCGCCTACACCATCCCGGAGATCTGGGATCACTTCGGCAGCATGCATCCGTCGGGCACCCCGATCTGGAGCTTCATGTTCATCACCGTTGCCTGCGGTGCCATTTCCGGCTTCCACTCCACCCAGTCGCCCCTGATGGCGCGCTGCATGAAGAGCGAGAAGCAGGGCCATTTCGTGTTCTACGGCGCCATGGTGTGTGAGGGCGTCATCGCTCTGATCTGGGCCGCAGCCGGCTGCAGCCTGTACGAGGTGACCGGCGGCCTGAACACCGGTCTGGCCGAAGCACTGGCCATGGGCCAGTCCAAGGCCATCTACGATGTGTGCTCCAAGACCATGGGCGGTGTGGGCATCGCACTGGCCATGATCGGCGTGGTGGTGTGCCCCATCACCTCCGGCGATACCGCGTTCCGTTCTGCCCGTCTGACCCTGGCCGACTGGTTCAAGATCGACCAGGACAGCTACGCAAACCGCCTGAAGCTGTGCATCCCCGTGCTGGGTGTGGGCGCGTTCCTGGGCATCGGCAACGCACTGGGCTTCATCAACTACACGGTCATCTGGCGCTACTTCAGCTGGACCAACCAGACCCTGGCCATGATCGTGCTGTGGGCTGCCTCCATGTACCTCTTTAAAGAAAAGAAGAACTTCTGGATCACCGCTGTTCCCGCTACCTTCATGAGCGCCGTGTCCAGCACCTACTTCGTGCTGGCACCTGAGTGCCTGGGCGGCCTGCTGAACAGTAAGACCGCTGAGGGTGCCACCATTTACAATACCGCTGTGGCGTACCCCGTAGGCGTCCTCTTTGCCGTGGCCATGCTGGCCATCTTTATCCACGCGACCAAGAAGAGCGCGGCAAAAGCCTGAAAAACTTTGTAAGCCGTAAAAAGCTTCCGTTTTCTCCGAAGCCCCTCCACCGGTCCCATCCCGGTGGAGGGGCTTTCTTGTGCAATAAAATTGCACGAATAAGAGATTTTTGGACAAAATTGAACACCTTGCACAAAAACGGGCCGAAAACTTTGGCAGAGGGGGATTTTGCACGATTCCGGAAAAGATCTTTTGCCATCGGATAAGAAATTTTGCCGTTGATTCGTTTAAAAATGGCTGACAATATTCCAACGAAGTATGGATATATATACTTTTTGATATGGGAACCATACCAGAAAAATATTAACCGTTTTATGAAAAAAGTGTTAACATGAAGCCAGAGATTGGTCAGAGCCGTGGTCAGGCACGCAAAATGCTGGCTGCGGTTTGAATCAAAAAGGAGGTTTCTGGTATGATTAGTTTCTTACTCTGTCTGGCGCTCTTGATCATCGGCTACTTTGTCTATGGCAAGATCGTTGACAACACGTTCGGCCCGGACGACCGTGAAACGCCTGCTGTGCGCATCAACGATGGTGTTGACTACGTTGTGATGCCCCAGTGGAAGCTGTTCCTGGTCCAGCTGCTGAACATTGCAGGTCTGGGTCCCATCTTCGGTGCACTGCAGGGTGCTCTGTGGGGCCCCGTGGTGTTCCTGTGGATCACCTTCGGCACCATCTTTGCAGGTGGCGTGCATGACTACTTCTCCGGTATGATGAGCGAGCGCAACGAGGGTGCTTCCATCGCTGAGGTCACCGGCAAGTACCTCGGACCTGTCATGCAGAACATCATGCGTGTGTTCTCGGTCGTGCTGCTGATCATGGTTGGTACCGTGTTCGCAGTGGGCCCCGCAGGCCTGATCGTTACCCTGTGCAAGAACGGCGGCCTGTCCGGCGTGGTGACCACCACCCTGTTCTGGCTGATCATCATCCTGATCTACTACTTCATCGCAACCTTTATCTCCATTGATGCCATCATCGGCAAGATCTACCCCGTGTTCGGCATCTGCCTGATCATCATGGCTGTGGGCGTTATCATTGGTATCTTCACCAACCCCGCTTACACCATCCCCGAACTGTGGTCGAACTTCCACAGCATGCATCCGTCGGGCACCCCGATCTGGAGCTTCATGTTCATCACCGTTGCCTGCGGTGCTATCTCCGGTTTCCACTCCACCCAGTCGCCTCTGATGGCTCGCTGCATGAAGAGTGAGAAGCAGGGCCACTTCGTGTTCTACGGTGCAATGGTCTGCGAGGGCGTCATCGCTCTGATCTGGGCTGCAGCAGGCTGCGCTCTGTACACCATCACCGACGGTAAGATGACCGGTCTGGCCGAGGCTCTGAGCGCCGGTCAGTCTGCCGCCATCTACGACGTCTGCCTCAAGACCATGGGCAATGTGGGCGTGGCTCTGGCCATGATCGGCGTGGTCATCTGCCCCATCACCTCTGGTGATACTGCCTTCCGTTCCGCTCGTCTGACCCTGTCCGACTGGCTGAAGATCGATCAGGACAGCTACGTAAACCGCCTGAAGCTGTGCATCCCCGTGCTGGGCGTTGGTTCTTTCCTGGGCATCGGCAATGCACTGGGCTTCATCAACTACACCGTGATCTGGCGTTACTTCAGCTGGACCAACCAGACCCTGGCAATGATCGTTCTGTGGGCTGCTTCCATGTACCTGTTCAAGGAGAAGAAGAACTACTGGATCACCGCTGTGCCCGCTACCTTTATGAGCGCTGTGTCCTGCACCTACTTCGTGCTGGCTCCCGAGTGCCTGGGCAAGATGATCAACACCTATGCAGACGGCAAGCTGGTGGCTTACAATACCGCCGTTGCTTACCCCGTCGGCATCGTCTTTGCCATTGCAATGCTGGCCATCTTCATCTATGCCACCAAGAAGCACACCGCTTCTCAGAAGGCATAAGGCTTTGGCCGCACTGCTCAACTGAACCATCTGCGCCCGCCGCTGCCCGACCAAACAGCGGCGGGCGCTGTTGTTTTTGCAGCGCAGAAAGTTTGGGAAAACGCACAAACCTTTTTGGCAAATCTTAGCGGCCAAAGGGCTTGCATTTGCACCGGTAAGGTGCGAAAATAGAAGCAAATCTAAGCAAAGAAGGGAACGACCCATGATTTTCAGACCCGCACAACTGGGCATGGCAAAACTGGACCGACTGGAGCTGGAGCAGGACAAAAAGGCCTGCCGCAAGATCGGCCCCTGTGGTGTCGGCAAAAAGGCCCTGTACCTCAACAGCTTTTACATCGACCGCCGCTATTATCTGCCCTATGGCAGCATCTCCCGCGTGTTCAAGCGGGTGGCCATGAGTTCCGGCGGCTTTACCGGCAAGGGGATGTTTGCCTCCATGGCCTACCTTGTGGTGGAGTACGACGGCGGCAAGCAGAAACAGTGCAATTTCAAGGATGAACGGGACGTGGACAAGCTGCTGGAGGTGCTGGCCAAAGAGCAGCCGCAGATCCCGCTGCTGAGCGAAGCCGGTGAGCAGGCCCTGCAGAAAAAGGAGGCCGAAAAGGCCGCCCGCAAGCTGCCGGAGCTGACCGACGAAGCAAAGCACAGCGTGACGGTGCTGCGCAAGGCCAAAGAATATCTGGAGGAAAAGCCGGAGCTGGCCGAAGAGCTGAGCGCCGCCGAGCGCCGCAAGCGCGCGCAGCTGCAGAGCAAGCCGGTGTACCGCTATGTGGCGCTGGCCATCTTCGTGTTCGGCATCGTGTCGGCAGCCTACGGCCTGTATGCGGTGACGAACCATGTAGGCAACTACGGCATCTACTTTGCCTTGTTTGGTTTTGCGGCCGTCTTCCTGTTCTCCAGCTACAACATGCTGCCCACGGCCCGCAACAACAACAATGCCATCATGAAGCGCGCCGACAAGGCGGAAGCGGCCATGGCGGAGTATGTAAAGCACTACCCCAATGGTGCTTTCCCGGTGCCCAGCTGCTATGCCCATCCCATCGTGCTCAAGCAGATGACCGACGCCATTGAAGAGGGCCGTGCCGTGACCGTGCCCGAAGCACTGGACGCTGTGGAAAAGCGCCTGCAGGCCCTGAATGCGGACGTGCAGGTGGAGCAGGAGGAATACGACGAGGTGGTGGTCATCAAGGCCATGTTCCTGAACCACGACTATCAGTGAAATCTTTTAAGGGACGGCTGCATGGTTGATGCGGCCGTCCTTTTTTGTTGAGGCTAACTTCTTGCGCGGCCGACAGCGGCGGCCTATAATAAAAACAGGAATGCAAATTACCCCGGATGGAGGAAACAGCTATGGATATGGTCACCCTTGGCAGCACCGGCATCACGGTGAACAAAAATGGCTTCGGCGCACTGCCGATCCAGCGCATCTCGCAGGAGGATGCGGTCTATCTGGCCCGCAAGGCCTACCGGGCGGGCATCCGCTTTTTTGATACTGCCCGCGCCTACACCGACAGCGAGGTCAAGCTGGGCGAGGCCTTTGACGGCATCCGCACGGAGGTGTACATCGCCACCAAGACGGCGGCGCAGAATGCAGAGGACTTTTGGAAGGACCTGCACACCTCCCTGACCAACCTGCGCACCGATTACATCGACCTGTATCAGTTCCACAACCCGGCCTTCTGCCCGAAGCCCGGTGACGGCAGCGGCCTGTACGAGGCTATGCAGGAAGCCAAAGCCAAGGGCATGATCCGGCACATCGGCATTACGAACCACCGGCTGGCGGTGGCCCACGAGGCCATTGACAGCGGACTGTATGAGACGCTGCAGTTCCCGTTCAGCTACATTTCCGGTGAGCAGGAGCTGGAACTGGTCAACAAGTGCAAGGCCGCCAATATGGGCTTTATCGCCATGAAGGGCCTTTCCGGCGGGCTTATCACCAACAGTGCCGCTGCCTACGCCTTTGAGGCCCAGTACGACGGGGTGCTGCCCATCTGGGGCGTGCAGCGGGAAAAGGAGCTGGACGAGTTCCTCTCCTACATCGACAACCCGCCCCGCATGACCGGAGAAATCAAGGCGGTCATCGACCATGACCGCGCTGAGCTGTGCGGCGAGTTCTGCCGGGGCTGCGGTTACTGCATGCCCTGCCCGGCGGGCATCGAGATCAACAACTGTGCCCGCATGAGCCTGCTGCTGCGGCGTTCGCCCTCGGCCGAGCACCTGAGCCCGGCGGGTCAGGCCAAAATGAAAAAGATCGAGGGCTGCCTGCACTGCAACCAGTGCAAGGCAAAATGTCCCTACGGTCTGGATACGCCCGCTCTGCTGGCCCGCAATTACGAGGACTACAAGCGGGTCCTGGCCGGAGAAGTAAAAGTATAAGGCAAGCAAAAAGCGCCCCGTGTGAAGTTTCACACGGGGCGCTCTGCGTTTGATGCGGTCAGGCCGCCTGCGGCTCTTTGAAGAGAGCCATGGACTGCTTGTAGCAGTGCACAAAGTACAGGATCTCGGCAAAGGCGGTCAGGGTCCAGCTGCAGGGGTACAGCAGGTACAGCGCCGGGATGGTGTGGAAGTGGGCAAAGATGGTGTACACCCAGATCACACGGAACACGCAGGAGCCCATCACCACAATGATGGTGGGCACCACGGTCTTGCCCAGCCCGCGGGAGGCGGCAATGGTGCAGTCCATGAAGGCGGAGATGCAGTAGGCAAAGGCCATCACGGCCACGCGCTTCATACCGGCGTCGATGACAGCGCTCTCGGTGGTGAACAGCGCCAGGAAGGCGCGGCCGAAGAAGAACAGGGCACTGCCCAGTGCAAGGCCCACGCCGAAGGAGTAGCCCAGACTGATGAAGTAGCTTTTCTTGACACGGTCGGGTTTGCCGGCACCGTAGTTCTGGCTCATGAAGCTGGCGCAGGCCATGTAGAAGGCGGCCATGCAGTCGTAGATCATGTTGTCGGCGTTGGCGGCAGCGCTGTTGCCCTTGACCATGAGGGAGTCAAAGGAGTTGACGCCGGCCTGGATGAACAGGTTGGCAATGGCAAAAATGGCGTTCTGGAACCCGGCAGGCACCCCCAGGGCCAGGATGCTCTTGGTGGTGGCAGGATCCAGATGCAGCTGGTGTACATCCAGCGCGTAGCAGTCCTGTGCGCGGGTCAGTGCCCGCAGGATCAGCGCGGCCGAGACGCACTGGGAGATGGCACTGGCCAGCGCTACGCCCACCACGCTCAGGCGGCAGACGATGACGAAGAACAGGTTCAGCACGATGTTCAGCGCGCCCGCAAGGGACAGATAGATCAGGGGCTTTTTGGTGTCGCCGATGGAGCTGAACACCGCATTGCCGAAGTTGTACAGTGCCAGTGCCGGCATACCCAGGAAGTACACCCGCAGGTACAGGATGGCACCGGGCAGCAGGTCGTCCTTGGTGTTGAGCAGCCGCAGCATGGCAGGGGAGCCAAGGAGGCCGATGAACAGCAGCGCCACACCGGCGATCAGGCTGACGATGGCGGCCGAGTGCACCGTCTTTTGCACATCGGCGGTGTGCCGGGCCCCGTAAAAGCGTGCCACCAGCACGTTGATGCCGTTGCTCAGGCCGATGAGAAAGCCGGTGAACAGGGTGACCAGAATGCTGGTGGAGCCCACGGCACCCAGCGCCGTGGACCCGGCAAACCGGCCCACGACCGCCACGTCCGACATGTTGAACAGTACCTGCAGCAGGTTGGACAGGGCCAGCGGCAGGCTGACCAGCAAAATCTGCTTGGCCAGCGGGCCTTCCGTCAGGGTTTTGGTGGTTGATTTCATAGTCTCTTTTTCCTTTTCCGCTTCCAGACACCGTGCCCGCGCACACCGGGGCACAAGCTCTATTATAAAGCCCGGCGGCGCTTTTGCAAGATGAAAAATACAGAAAAACAAAAAGGGGCTGCCGCACAGCACTCTGTGCGGCAGCCCCGGGCTCAGCCCAGGTCCTCGCCGTTGGTGGCAATGACCTTTTTGTACCAGTCAAAGGACTTTTTCTTGTAGCGGGCCCCAGTGCCGGAGCCGTCGTCGTTGCGGTCCACATAGATGAAGCCATACCGCTTGCGCAGCTCGCCGGTGCCGAAGGACACCACGTCGATGCAGCCCCAGGGGGTGTAGCCCAGCAGGTCCACGCCGTCCAACTCCACGGCTTTCTTCATCTCTTCGATGTGGGCCTTCAGGTAGGCGATGCGGTAGCTGTCGTCACAGCTGTGGTCGGGCTGCAGCTGGTCGATGGCACCAAAGCCGTTCTCCACCACGAACAGCGGCTTTTCGTACCGCTCGTAAAGGGAAGCCAAGGTGTAGCGCAGGCCCACCGGGTCGATCTGCCAGCCCCATTCCGACGCCTTGACGTAGGGGTTGGGCACCGTGTGGGCGTTGCCGCCCGAAAGGCCGTCGTTGGCGGCTGCGGCGTCTGCCCGCACCGCGTTGGTCATGTAGTAGCTGAAGCCGATGTAGTCCACCGTTCCGGCGGCCAGGATGGCCTCGTCGCCCGGCTCCATGACCGGGGCAGTGCCCTCCCGTTCCCATTCCTTCTTTGCATAGGCGGGGTAGTGGCCGCGGCAGTGCACGTCGGAGAAGTAATACCGCTCGTGCATGGATTCCAGTGCCATCATCACATCGTCCGGGTTGCAGGAGTAGGGGTAGTAGGGCACCATGGCCATCATGCAGCCGATCTGGAAATCGGGGTTGATGGCGTGACCCTTCTGCACCACCAGTGCCGAGGCCACCAGCTCGTGGTGCACGGCCTGATACAGTGCCTTTTTGGGGTTTACGAACTGCGAGAACCGCACGCCGGAGTTCGTCCAGCCAAAAATATCATTGGCGGTGTTGCTTTGGTTGTTGATCTCGTTGAAGGTCATCCAGTACCTGACCTTGTGCTTGTACCGCGCCATCACGGTCACGGCGTAGTGCACAAAGAAGTCGATGCACCGGCGGTCCATCCAGCCGCCGTACTCCTTGGCCAGTGCGTAGGGCATCTCAAAGTGGCTCAGGGTGATCACAGGCTGGATGCCGTACTTCAGCAGCTCGTCAAACAGGTCGTCGTAGAACTGCAGACCGGCCTCGTTGGGCTGCTGCTCGTCGCCCCGGGGAAAGATGCGGCTCCAGGAAATGGAGGTGCGGAAGCACTTGAACCCCAACTCGGCAAACAGCTTGATGTCCTCTTTGTAGGTGCGGTAGAAGTTGATGCCGTCGTGGTTGGGGTAGCGCTCGCCGGGCACAATGCCGTCGGTGATGCGGCGGGGCACACCCAGCGCCCCGGCGGTCATCACGTCGCTGACCGAGGGACCCCGGCCGTCGGCATCCCAGCCGCCCTCCAGCTGATGGGCAGCCACAGCGCCGCCCCACAAAAAGTTTTCCGAAAGCATGGTTTCCTCGATTCTGTCTTACTTGTTTTCTGCTTTTGCGGTCTCGTCGCCGCAGCCGATGATCTGCACCAGAAGGATGGTGACAACGATGGTGGCGGCCACGCCGATCATCATGCCGGTAAAGGAAGTGGGATTGGCGTCGCTCATGGCGTTGACCGAGGTCAGCAGGCTGGGCAGACCGGCATAGACATAGTATTTGGTGTTGAAGAAGCTGAGGATCAGGCCGCCCACAGCGCCGCCGATGCAGCCGCAGATGAAGGGCTTCTTGAAGCGCAGGGTCACGCCGTAGATGGCGGGCTCGGTGATGCCGAAGATACCGGTCAGACCGGCGGACAGAGCAACGTTCTTGGTCTCAGCCTTCTTGCTCTTGAGCACGACACCGAAGCAGGCAGCAGCCTGTGCGATGACGGCGCAGGTCTGGAAAGCCTGGAAGGAGTCGCAGCCGTACTTGGCAAAGTTGGCCACGTTCATCGGGGTGACGCCCCAGTGCACGCCGAAGATGACGAACACCTGCCAGATGCCGCCCACCAGCAGACCGGCCAGTGCGGGCACATTGTTGGCCAGGAAGTTGTAGCAGTTTGCAATGCCAACAGCCACAGCGTCGGACACCGGGCCGATGACCAAAATGGTCAGGGGCACCATGATGACGGCACTGATGAAGGGCACGAACAGGGCCTTGAAGATCTCCGGGATGTGCTTGTTCAGCCAGCGCTCCAGGCAGCTCAGCACCAGCACCAGGAACAGCGGCGGCAGCACGCTGGAGGTGTAGGTGGTCTGTGCCATGGGGAAGGCCAGGAACTTGATGGTCTCGCCGTTGGCGATGCGGGAGGCGATGGCAGCCCAGTCGGGGTTGGTCAGGGCCATGCAGCACCACATGGCGATGAAGGTGTTGCACTTGAAGTGTTTGGACGCTGTGACAGCGATCATGATGGGCATGAAGGTGAAGGGGGTCCAGCTGATGAAGCTCAGCACCGCATAGGTGCCGGTTTCCGCAAAGGCCGGGGCAAAGTGGGTGATGACGATCAGAGCGCCCTGCACCAGACCGGCGGCTGCCAGAATGTAAATGAACGGCGCAAACACGGCCGACATGGTGGCAATGACGCGGTTGAGCAGGTTCTGCTTGACCGGGGCAGCCTCGGTCTCGGTCAGGTCCAGCAGCTGGGCCAGTGCCTCGTACACATCCTTGGCGTGGGTGCCGATGACGATCTGGTACTGGCCGCCGTTTTCCATCACCTTGATGACGGCGGGCATCTCGGAGATCTGCTTGGTCACCTCGGCAGAAGGCGATTCCTTCAGCACCAGGCGCAGGCGGGTTGCACAGTTGGCCGCACTGGTGATGTTGTCCTTGCCGACGGCTTCGCAGATGTCTGCGGCGAGCTTTGTGTAATCACGAATTTTTGCTGTTGCCATGATCCATTCTCCTTATCCTTGTCCCGGCAGCCCTCTACAGGGGCCCGGGTTGCTTTGCGCCTTGATTATAGTAAAAAGGAGCGGGCAATGTCAGCAGAATTCCGTCGCAAAAAACAGAGAACAAAAGGAAAAAACAGCTTGTTTTTCTCCAGAATGTACACAAGAAACTGTACGAAATGGAAAACGTCATTCCAGCAGACGGTTGTAGACCCGGCGGGAGATGGATTCCAGCAGATACAGCGCCGGGATCTGAGAGGTGAAGTCGTAGTTTTCGGTCTTGTTGCGGCGCAGCGGCGTAAAATAAGGCAGGGTAAAGTCTGCCAGCTTTGCCAGCGAGCTCTCGTCTGAGCAGGTGATGGCGATCAGGCTGCAGTTGCGGCCTTTCAGCTGCTGGGCCACCCGCAGCACCTCCTTGGTCTCGCCGGACACCGACAGCAGCACCGCCGCCATGGTGATGTTGTTGCTCACCGTGATGGGGTAGAACGGATCGGACACGCTGAGGGCAAACTTGCCCATGTTGGAGAAATAGCGGGCTCCGTATTCCGCAATGCTGCCGGAGTTGCCGATGCCGATCATGAACACCCGCTCTGCCTTGGCGATCAGGGCTGCGGCCTCGTCCAGCCGGTCCTGATAGGCGGGGGTGTCCACCCGCCGGAAGAACGCCTGCAGCTCGGTCAGGGCATCGTCGATGGCGTCGATGCGGGGCGTGCCCACCTGCTCCTTCAGCTTCCATTTGAACTCCGCATAGCCGTCGCAGCCCATCTTTTTGCAGAAGTGCAGCACAGTGGTGGTGGAAACGTGGGCTTCGGCCGCCAGCTCCCGGATGCGCATGTAGGGCACGGTGTTCGGGTGCTCGATGGTGTACTGGTAGACCAGCATTTCCAGCTCGTTCAGGCTCTTGATCTGTTGTACCGTAAACAATTCCATGGTGGTCCTCCTTGTCCGTGTGATGCTGGCTTTATTATAACAAAAGGAAGAATGGAAAAACAGGGCGAACATTTCTGTTTGCATTTTTTGCGCGGCTGTGCTATACTACTCTATACTGATGAATGTATCAGCCCTCATGCGATCGTAGCTCAGCTGGATAGAGCGTTCGGCTCCGACCCGGAAGGCCAGAGGTTCGAATCCTCCCGGTCGCACCAAGAAAAGCCCAGGCACATTGTGCCTGGGCTTTTCTTTTTTTGTGCGACCGGGAGGATTCGAACAGCACGGCCCTGCGGAGCAGGGTGAGCAATCAGCCCAGTGGGCTGTTGCTCAGTGCGCGGTTCCCAACCGGTAGGAATGTCTACCAACAGGCTGCGCTCTGCCCGGAAAACCGTAAGAAGCTGCTGCGGGTGCGACCGGGAGGATTCGAACAGCAACGACGACGACCGCTGCCTGCGGCAGAAACAGGGAGGAGTTGTTGGGGTAGCATTCTGATTTTTCAAAGCCCTGCCAAGGGGCTGCGGAAAAATCAGCAAATGCAACTCGTAAGGCCCCACCCAAAGGGTGGGGTGAGCAATCCATTTTATCCTTTGCGGTTTTTCTGCCAGATGCGGTACAGGCCATCTGTGATCAGAGTCTCGCGGTAGCGGATGGGGGTGCGGCAGGCATCCCGGATGGCGCGGGGCAGATTGCCGGTGGCGTAAAAGGCAGTCTGCGGGCTAAGCTCGGCGCAGAACCGCGCGGCCAGACCGTCCAGCTGGCTGGCGGTGCCCAGCACAAAGCCGTTCTGCAGGCAGGCAGAGGTGCTTTTGCCCAGGATGGAGGCCGGAGTGCCGGCAGCCAGGTCAATCTGGGGCAGCTGGGCGGTGCTCTTCACCAGCGTCTCCAAAGAAAGTTGCGGCCCGGGCAGGATCACGCCGCCCACCAGCTCCTGCTTCTCGTTGACCGCCATCATGGAGATGGCGGTGTCGGCCGAAATGACCACCAGCGGCCCGGCACTCTCTGCCAGAGCGGCAACGGCACCGCACAGCAGTTCGGCACCCAGTTGGGCAGGATTGTCCAGCCGCAGCTTGATGCCGCTCTTCAGCCCCGGCCCCACGGTCAGGATGCGCGCACTGCACAGGATGCGCAAGGCCGCCAGCACCCGGCCGCTCAGCACCGGCACCACACTGCCCAGAATGCCGCCCTCGATCTGATCCGGGGATGCGCCGTGCAGCGAAAGCAGATTGACCAGCCGGATGGCGTATTCGTCGATGGTGGCGGCCGGGTCAGAATGCAGCCGACCGCAGAACCGGAGTGTGTCGTGGTCGTAGCCGCCCACAGTGATATGGGTGTTGCCGATGTTGACGGTGAGGATCATGAAAAGGGGCCTCCTTTGCAGCGCAGTATAATGTATATATAATAATAGCGCAGCCGGAAGCAAACTGCAAGGTCTGCCCCAGGGGAGCCGGAGCTGACGAAGGCAGCTCCGGCGTTTGGGCGCCTGCCGGTTTCTACGAACGGAATGGTTGAAAAAACGGCCTGACAGATCCCGGAGAAAAAAGAATTTGAAAAAACAGGAAAAAACTTGCCGAAAAGTGTTGACAGAAGGCGGGAGGTGTGGTATTATACTTGAGCGCCAAGCGCTGAGACAAAAGAATGACTTCTGAAGTCTCAGCACGAAGCCTTTGAAAAGAACCAATAGACGTTCAAAAACACCAGCTGACACTGAGATGTTGAGAATGATCCAAGTTCAGAACGTTCAAAAGCCTCGAAAAAATAAAGCTTGACAAAAAACCGCTTCTGTGGTAAAATAATCAAGTCGTCAGCCGCTAAGGCTGAGGCGCACAGGACCTTGAAAATTGAACAATATCGAAAAACTTGTAACGGAACCTATTTTCGTGTTGGAAA
>OOCB01001134.1_pt1 | contig 37410 bp, 35 predicted proteins | sample 1671351 | NCBI WGS metagenome assembly OOCB01 (sample SAMN06348148, study PRJEB24527) | human gut metagenome | biome: human gut; feature: ankylosing spondylitis patient; material: feces | host: Homo sapiens | place: China | collected 2015-10 | reverse complement strand
GGCATGGCTGCCGGCGGCTTTCCTTGAGAGAAAAAGAGAAAAGAGAGGAGAAATGGATGAATGTCTATTTAAAAGGCTGCTGTTGGCTCTCCACGAAGATTTCCGTGAAGCAGCTTCCTTATGCTCCAAGGATACCGGATTTTGGCCGGTTTGTGGTGAACAGTTTGTAAACGAAGTATAAAGAAATCCTGAAATTCCGCAGCTGCAACCGGCAGTTGACAGATTTTCCGGCAAACTTGCTGGCGTGCAACCGCATGATCTCGTAGAATAGTGGCATCGATCCCAAATCACAGGAGGAAGAAAACCATGATCTTTGCAGACAAATTGATCGCCCTGCGGAAAAAGGCGGGCTGGTCGCAGGAGGAGCTTGCGCAGCAGCTGAATGTTTCGCGGCAGTCCGTATCCAAATGGGAGGGCGCGCAGTCCGTCCCCGACCTTGATAAGATCGTCCAGCTGAGCCGCATCTTCGGCGTCAGCACAGATTACTTATTAAAGGATGAACTGGAAGAGCAGGAGCCTGTGCCCAGCCTTCCCGAGCAGCCGCAGCGCCGCCGCGTGAGCATGGAGGAGGCCTCGCGTTATCTGGAACTGCGCCGCGCTGCCGCGCCGAGGCTGGCGCTGGCCACGTTTTTGTGCGTGATCTCACCCATTGCGCTGATCCTGCTCGGCGGACTGAGCGAATATACCGCCCACATCACGGAAAATGCAGCGGCTGGTATTGGCCTCAGCGTACTGATCGTTCTGGTCGCCGCCGCGGTCGGAATTTTCCTGACGTGCGGCGCAAAGGCAAAGGCATTCTCGTTTCTGGAAACCGAGCCGTTTGAAACGGGATACGGCGTGAGCGGAATGGTCAGGCAGCGGCAGCAGGACTTCCAGCCCACGGCGAACCGTCTGAACATGATCGGCACGATCCTGTGCATCATGTCCGTCCTGCCGCTGTTTCTGGCGATGTGCCTTTCCGGCTCGGATCTCATGTACATCGGCGCGGTGTGCCTGCTGCTGGGCTTTGTCGCGCTGGCCTGCCTCGCGTTCGTCTATGCCGGGACGCAGACTGCCGCGATGGAAAAGCTGCTGGAAGAGGGCGACTACACCCGCCAGAGAAAGTCCAAAAGCCGCCTGATCGGCACGGTCAGCGTCTGCTACTGGCTGGTCGTGACAGCCAGTTTCATGTTCTACACCTTCGGGCCGTATGGCAACGCGCAGCCCAAATACAGCTGGTTCATCTGGGCGATCGCAGGCATCCTGTACGGCGCCGTGATGGCTGTGCTGCGGTTGGTCGGACAGGGCGAAAAAAAGAAATAAAAAGCACTTGACTCTGACACTGTGTCAGGCTGTATGCTGTCGGAGAGCTCAGAAAAACAGCATGGAGGTACCGTAATGCTGAAAATCGGATTATTTTCAAAACTGTCCAGAGTCAGTATCCGTATGCTGCGCTACTACGACGAGATTGGCCTGCTGCACCCGGCGTATATTGATCCGGAATCGGATTACCGCTATTACCGCGAGGATCAGCTGCCGCAGATCGGCTGGATCACGGCCCTGCGGGACATGGGCTTTTCCCTCGCCGACGTGTGCCGCATGACCGAGATCGGCCATGACGCGGAAAAGCTCGCACCGTACTTTGAGACAAGACGGCGCGAGCTGGAAGCCGACGCGGCAAAAACAGCGCGGCAGCTGCTGCTTCTGGAATCAGCCCGAAACCGGCTGGGAAAGGAAGACATCATGCAGTACAATGTGACCATCAAGACCATCCCCGAACGCTATGCGGCCTGTGTCCATACGATCATCCCGCGCTATGCAGAAGAAGGAAGCGTCTGGAAGACGCTCTGCGAGGAGACGGGCGGGATGCGCCTCGTCCCGGACGAGCCGTGCTATTGCGCCGTGACGTTCCTCGACGGGGAATACAAGGAACGCGACGTGGAGATCGAAGCGTGGAAGACCGTCAAGGGCAGCTATCCCGATACAGCGCACGTGAAATTCAGAACGCTTCCCGCCGTCACCGTCGCAAGCTGCACGTTCCGCGGCCCGTATGAAAGGATCGGCGAGGTCTACGCGGCCATCGCCGCGTGGATCGCGGATAACGGCTATGAATGCGACGGCCCGATGTTCAACATCTACCACGTCAGCCCGCACGAAGCACAGAACCCTGAAGAATTCGTCACCGAAGCCTGCTACCCGGTGCGCAAACAATAAGGCGTTCGCGCGCAGCGCGGAAAAAGCTCCTCGTATCATGGCCTGCATGATACGGGGAGCTGCCTTTCAGCGGATGCGCACGCGTCCGTTACCGGCTGTGCTCCTCGTCGCAGCAGTCGATGGCAAGGACGGTGCACAGGGCGATCAGCGCGTCCTGCGGGTCGAATACCTCTAACGCGTAACGGTCGCCGAGGGTCAGGAAGGCGCGGGAAATGGCCGCGACGCGGCGGCCGTTTTGCGTGATCTCGTAGTCCAGACTCATAAAGTCGCCCTCAATCTCCCAGCCCAGCTCGTCCAGAGAATAGCTGCGGGAAAAGAACGCAAAATTCCGCGTCAGGTCGTATTCCCGCCCGCCGATGGTCAGCGCATAGGTACACGGCAGCGAAAACGGCACGTGCTGCACGGCGGCGGCCTGCCGCCCGGAGGCGTCCTGCACGATCAGCTTTTTGCCGAAATTGAAAAACTCGCGGTCCGCGCTGTAGACAAGGTTCTCGTTTTCGTCCCAGATATCAAAGTGGTCAAACGACAGAAATTCCTCTTTTAAATAAAAAATCATGGTAGTCTCTCCCTTCTGATGGGTTGGACGAATTCTGTGCAAAAGAGTTCCGGCTGGAAATCAGCTTTCATCTATGATATAATAAATAGACTTTCAGCACAAGGAGTTTTTCCCATGACAAACAAAGAGATCGGCGAGCTGCGGCGCCGCATGAAGCCTGACCGCACCAATCTGACCGCTGTTTACGGCTGCTATGTCGCGTCCAGCGGCGAGGTTCTGTCCACGTTCCGGGAGCCGTTCGGCCTGATGACGGAGGAGGACAGGGAAAAATATCTGGCGATCTTCCGCCGCGCGCTGTCCGGCACGCCGGATAAGAACCTGCTCGACCTCTCGTTCACCACAAAGCAGGTCGCCGATTCCGACGAGCACCGGCTGCTCATGCGCCTGCGCGAGACGGCGCTGGACGACGAGGAGGCGCGGCAGAAGCTGTTCCAGACCATCATCGGCGCGGTCAGCTTTGAAGAAAACTTCCTGATCCTGCTGGCGCATGAGCGCTACGACGTGCCGTTCAAGGCGAAAGACGGCGCGAAGCTCGACGACGGCAGCGAGGTCTTCTCCTATTTTGTCTGCGCCGTCTGCCCCGTCAAGCCGGGCAGGGAGCTTCTGAGCTACATTGCCGAGGAAAAGACCTTCCACAACCGCTCGGCAGGCTGGGCCGCCGGTATGCCGGAGGCCGGCTTCCTCTTCCCCGCCTTTGACGGACGGCGGACAAATCTGTATAACTGCCTGTTCTACACGCATTCCTCCGGCGCGGACAATCAGCCGCTCATCGACGCGCTGTTCCATGTCCAGCCGCCGATGCCCGCAGACGAGCAGCGCGACACCTTCAGCGGCGTGCTGCGCAATGCGCTGGACGACGAATGCTCGCTTGCCGTCGTCCAGCAGGTGCGGCAGGAGATCAAGGACCGCATCGACGCGTGGCAGGAGGCAAAAAGCGACGATCCGCTGGTCGTCAGCGGCGACGAGCTGAAGGACGTGCTGGAGAGCTGCGGCGTGTCGGAGGACAAGCGGATGCAGTTCGGCGCGCAGTTCGACGAATCCTTCGGCGGCGGCGCGGTGCTCAACCCCCGGAACCTGATCGACGTGAAAAAGTGCGTTGTCAAGACGCCGGATGTGTCCATCACCGTCAACCCCGAGCGGCCCGATCTCATCGAGACGCGCACGCTCGGCGGCGTCCGGTACATCCTCATCAAGGCCGACGAGGGCGTCGAGCTCAACGGCATCGATCTGGCGGAAGAGGCTGAGTAGGCCCCCGTACGGTTTGGCCTCCCCTTTCAGCAGAGCCTTTGAAAACAGACGAAACCCTCTGCGCAGCATTTAAGCGGCAGAGGGTTTTGCGATATGATATGTACTTATTCCTTGACTGTGCCGTCGGCGTTGAAGACGGGAAGCTTGTTGAGGTAGACGATGTCCTTGCGCGCCTGCGCGTCGCCCTCGGCGAGGACGGCCATGCGGCCCGCGACCGTGCCGCCTGCCTTTTCGACCAGCTCCTCCATCGCACGAAGCGATTCGCCGGTAGAGATCACGTCGTCGACGATCAGCACGCGCTTGCCGCGGATCTTATCGGCCTCTTCGCCGGACAGGTACAGGTCCTGATCGTGCTGGGTCGTGATGGAGCGGACCGTCACGTGCAGCGGGCGGGGCATATAGACCTTTAGGCCCTTGCGGGCGACGAAATATTCCTTCGCGCCGGACTGGCGGGCCATCTCGTGGATGAGGGGGATGCTCTTGGCCTCAGCCGTGAGCAGATAATCATAGTCCTTCGGCGCTCTGGCCAGCAGCTCGCGCGCGCAGGCGACGGTGATCTCCGCGTCGCCGAACATGACGAACGCGCCGATATACAGATCGTCGGATACCTTGCACAGCGGCAGATCCCGGTCAAGACCGGCAATGTTCATTCTATATTTCATGCAGAATCTTCTCCTTCATATCCTTCATGCGTCGGGTCATTCCCAAAAAAATATTATACCGGCCAAACGGCTGCTTGTCAATTCCTTCTTCCGTCCTGTTTTTTTCGCCATTGGCGAAAACGACACATTTTTTGTGCAGTAGTGTGAATTTTCCGTGAACTTTTTTGTCGGTGTCGACTCTTGTATTTATAGGCGCTTTCCTCTATAATCAATCTGTCAGAAAGTCAGGCGGGCTAAAAAACTTTTGCCCGCCCGCGAGAAAAAGAAAGGATGGTTTCCCTACATGAGCAATTTCTTTAAAGTGAAGGAACACGGCTCGACCGTGCGCACCGAGATCATGGCCGGTGTAACGACCTTCATGGCAATGGCCTACATTCTGATGGTCAACGCCGGTATGTTCTCCAGCCTCGGCACTGTCAGCTACGGCGCGATCTACATCGCGACCGCCATCTCCGCCGTCATCGGCACCGTTCTCATCGGTCTGCTGTCCAACCTGCCGCTGGCGCAGGCGTCCGGCATGGGCCTGAACGCATTCTTCGTCTACACCGTCTGCTTCACCTTCGGCCTGAGCTACGCAAACGCGCTGGTTCTCGTTCTGGTTGACGGCATCGTCTTCGTCCTGCTGACCGTCACCGGCCTGCGCAAGATGATCTTTGACGCCATCCCGGCCGCTGTCAAGACCGCGATCTCCGCCGGTATCGGCCTGTTCATCGCGTTCATCGGCCTGCAGAACGCCGGTATCGTCGTGGACGACGGCGCAACGCTCGTCAATCTCTCTTCCTTCAACGTCTTCTCCGGCTCCGCGACATGGGCCAGCATCTTCCCGATGCTCCTGACCATCATCGCGGTCTTCGCCATCGGCGCAATGTCCAAGAAGAAGGTCAAGGGCGCTGTCCTGTGGGGCATGCTTGGCGGCGCAGTTCTCTACTACGTCATCGGCCTCATCACGATTCCTGATTTCTATGCTACCGCTGTCGCTCCCAACCTGACCTCCGATTTCTTCGCCGCGTTCAAGGAGTTCGGCGCACAGGCGTTCGGCAAGGTCTTCACCGAAGGCTTCAACTTCAGCCCGTACATTGCGGAGCACGGCATGAGCAACTTCATCGTTATGTTCCTCACCACCATGCTTGCATTCTGCATGGTCGATATGTTCGATACCCTTGGCACGCTGTACGGCGCCTGCGCGGCCGGCAACATGCTGACCAAGGAAGGCAACGTCCCCAACATGGACAAGGCCATGCTGGCTGACGCCATCGCCACCTGCTGCGGCGCTGTCTGCGGCACCTCCACCGTCACCACGTTCGTCGAGTCCTCTGCCGGCGTTGCCGAGGGCGGCCGCACCGGTCTTGCCTCCATGGCGACTGCTGCTCTGTTCTTCATCGCGATGTTCCTTGCGCCTGTCGCACAGCTCATCCCGACCTACGCCTGCGCTGCGGCTCTGATCTATGTCGGCGTTCTCATGATGGCGAATGTCCGCTCCATCGACTGGGACGATCCCGCCGCTGCGGTTCCCGGCTTCATGACCGTCGCGTTCATGCCGCTGACCTACAACATCTCCTACGGCATCGCATTCGGCCTCATTTCCTATGTCTTCATCAAAATCTTCACCGGCAAGATCAAGGAGATCAATGCTGGCACCTGGGTCATCACGATCCTCTTCGCCCTCATGTTCTTCCTCACCCGCTGATCAAGCTTCCCCTCGGGCGCGCCTCACGGCGCGCCCGGTTTTTCTATGCTCGAAAGGGTTTACAAAACGTACATATTTTTTCTCTTGACTTTTTGGGGTCGATTCGCTATGATACAGTTTCACCAGAAAAGAGGAGGCGTTTTTCATGGACAAACAGCCGTATATTGTCGGCGTCGGCGCTGCGAATGCAGACCTCAACGGCGCGTCCCTTGCGCCCATCCATCTGCGTGATTCCAATCCCGGCCACATCAGCCTGTCCGCCGGAGGCGTGACGCGCAACGTGTGTGAAAACCTCGCCCGGCTGGGCGCGGATGTCAAGCTTTTGAGCTGCGTGGGCGATGATACCTTCGGCGCGTTCATCCGCCGCTCCTGTGAAGACGCCGGGATCGACGCGTCCCATCTGTATGCGGCAAGGGGCGCAAGCTCCTCCATGTATTTGTCCATTCTGGACGCGGATGGTGATATGCTGGTCGGTATGTCCGATATGCGCATTGTCCAGCAGGATATGCCGGAGGATTACCTGCCGTCGAAAAAAGCGCTGATCCAGGGCGCGGATGTTGTCACCTGCGACCCCTGCATGGGTGAAAAAACGCTGCTGCAGCTGCTGGACCTGTGCACGCCGGGGCAGATCATCTGCGTTGACCCTGTTTCGTGCGCGTATGCGCGTGTCGTTGCGCCGTTTATCGGCCGCTTCCACACCGCCAAGCCCAACCGCATGGAGCTTGGAATTCTGGCCGGAATGGAAATTCAGTCCGACAGCGATCTGGAACGCGCGGGCGAGGCCGTTCTGAACAAGGGCCTCCGGCGGCTGTTCGTCAGCCTCGGCGCGGAGGGCTGTTTGTACATGGACGACACCGGCACGGTCCTGCGCCGCAAATTAAGACCGGCAAAAATGGTCAATGCCTCCGGCGCAGGCGATTCGTTTGCCGCCGCCATGCTGTACGCCACACTCCATGGCTTTGACGTCAAAAAGACGCTGGATTACGCTATGGCCGCGGGGATTGCGGCTGTGTCGCACGAGCGGACCATCAATCCGAATATGAGCACTGCGCTGCTCGAAGAAATTCTGCTGGCGCACCGCATCTGATCTTGTACACCCATCTGAAAGGAGTTATTCATATGAATCTGAAGGATTATCTGTCTGTTACCCCTGAAATTCAGGAGGCCATCGACGCGGGCAAGCCCGTCGTCGCACTGGAATCCACCATTCTGAGCCACGGTATGCCCTATCCGCAGAACGTGGAGTTCGCGCACAAGGTCGAAGAGATCGTCCGCGCAGAGGGCGCTGTCCCCGCGACGACCGCGATCATGGGCGGCAAGCTTAAGGTCGGTCTGAACGCTGAAGAGCTGCTCGTTATGTGCAAGGCTGAGGGCGTCGGCAAGGTCAGCCGCCGCGATGTGGCTGTGTATCTGGCAACCGGCATGACCGGCGCGACCACTGTTGCGACCACCATGATCATCGCCTCCATGGCAGGTATCCGTTTCTTCGCCACCGGCGGCATCGGCGGCGTGCACCGCGGCGCGGAAAAGACCATGGACATCTCCGCCGACCTGCAGGAACTGGCCAACACCCCCGTCTGTGTCGTCTGCGCGGGTGCAAAGAGCATTCTTGATCTCGGCCTGACGCTGGAATATCTCGAGACGCAGGGCGTTCCCGTTCTGGGTCTGCGCACGGACGAGCTGCCCGCGTTCTATTGCCGCACCTCCGGCTTCAAGCTCGACTACAACTGCAAGGATGAGGAAACGGTCGCAAAGATCATGAAGGCCAAGTGGGACATCGGCCTCAAGGGCGGTGCCGTCGTCGGCAACCCGATCCCGGAGCAGTACGCAATGGATCCGAACTACATGAACGGCATCATCGACAAGGCTGTTGCACAGGCAAACGCCGAGCACATCCACGGCAAGGCCATCACGCCGTACCTGCTGGCGCACATCAAGGACATGACCGAGGGCAAGTCCTTCGCCGCCAATCTGGAGCTGGCCTACAACAATGCGCACGCAGCAAGCAAGATCGCTGTCGCCTATTCCAAGCTGTAATTCCCCAATACCACTACGGGCGCGCCAACTGGCGCGCCCGTTTTTTCTATGAAGCTCCGCGCGGCAACGGAAGATGTTTCAGCCCGCAGAAAACAGGAAGCCGCTGCGCAGCGACTGCGCCAGATGGAAGCGGCGCGCTGCTGTTTCGCCTTCGAAGCGGATATCGGCGAACGGGCCGTCTATGGATACGATGCGGCCCATGCCGTATTTTTTATGCCGGATGACGCTTCCCGGTATGAATGTCTGCGCGTCTGGCAGCTGCGCTGCTGCAGGTGCGTCCGGCAGCTGGAAGACCTCCGCGCGGCTCCGTTCGAGCAGCATCCGGCCCGCCTGCATAAGGCTGTCGCCGTCCGGAAAGGCAACGAGCAGCTCGTCCTCGCACTGCGCCAGAATGCTCCCCTCGCCGCGCGTTTCGTGGCGGTAGCGCAAGCCGCAGGCGTTTTCCGGCACGATGGCGGCAAAATCGTCCTTCGCGCACACCGGAACGGGCAGATATCCCCGCGCCTCGCGGATGAACGCAGACGGCGCATCCGGGTATTCAAACAGCGTCAGCTCATCCTTCGCACGCGTCATTGCCACGTAAAAGAGTCTGCGGTCCTCCTCATATACCCGGCGCTCATCCTCCGTTCCGTCTGCCGCGTCCGGCCGGGACGGAAGCACGCCGTCGTGGACGTCCAGCAGATACACCCGCTCGTATTCCAGCCCCTTGCTCGAATGGATCGTCGAAAGCGTCAGCAGCGCGTCCGGTGCGTCCTCATGCGTGCGGATGGTCTGCCGCAGTGTGTCCAGACGGGCAAGAAACGCCTCCGCCGACGGCTCCCGCGCGGCAAGCATCTGCAGGATGAAGTATTTTCCGGGATCGAGCCGCCGTTCGGTCACAAAGCCGCCGTAGCCCAGCGTGCCCCAGATCGTGCGCATCAGCACTTCTCCGGGCAGCGTTTGCAGCTGCTCAAGGCCCGCCTTTACGCGCCGGACGCGTTCGCGGCCCTCGTCCGAAAGCCTGGCCTGCGCAAGCAGGCAGTCCAGAATGGGCGCGTGCGTGCGTCCGCTCTGCACGCAGGCGGCCTGCGCCGCCTCCTTGGAGATCAGCGCACCGAATTTATAATAGATGCGCAGAAAGCGCTCCGCGTCGTCCGGCGCTGCGGCGAAGCGCAGGATGTCCTGCACGTCGCAGACGATGCGGTGGGTAAAGAACGTGTCGTCAAAGCTGCGGCAGCGGTACGGAAGCCCGGCGCGCTCCAGCGCGTCGATGAGCGGAAGGGCGCTGTCGTTGTTTCGGTACAGGACGGCAAACGGCGCGCGCCGCTCCCCTGCCAGCGCCAGCAGATAGCGGTACTGCGCCTGCCGGGAGGCTGCGTGCGCAAGGCGCACCCGGCAGCCCTTCGCCCTTGTCGCGCGGATGGTTTTGGGGTAACGATCCCGGTTCCCCTCGATGAATGCGCCCGCCAGCCGCAGAATTTCCGGCGTGGAGCGGTAATTGTCCTCCAGCAGCAGCGTCTTTGCACCCGGCCAGACCGAAGAAAAGCGCAGCAGCGCCTCCGGATAGGCCGCGCGGAAGCCGTAGATGCTCTGATCCTCGTCGCCGACCATGAAGAGGTTCCCGGTTTTCTTTGCCAGCAGCTCAATGATCGCGTGCTGCACGCGGGACGTGTCCTGCGATTCGTCGACGCAGAGATAGGGGTAGCGCGCCTGAAACTCCGCCAGAATTTCAGGCTGCTTTCTGAGGATCGCCAGCGCGTAGGCCATCTGGTCGTCGTAATCCATCTGCCGCGCCTCGCGCAGCGCAGCGCAGTAGTGCGCGTACAGCTCAGAAAAGTGCGGCAGGCCGAAGTCCTGCGCAGCGATCTCGTCCGCCGACAGCATCATATTTTTACAATAGGTGATCGCCGTGCGCACCTCGCGGATGGTGCTGTCGGTTGGATAGTCCCCGTTCAGCGCCTGATAGATGCGCCCGACCAGCGCGGCAAGCTCGCCGGCGTTTTCCTGCAGCGCAAACGCCGGGCCGCGCTGCCGTCCGCAGGCCTCGATGATCTTGGAAGACAGGCCGTTGATCGTGCGGAACTCCGGCGTCTGCCCGGCAAGCTCCGGGAAGCGCGCGGTAAAGCGCGCGCGAAGCTCCCGCGTGGCGGCGACGGTGTAGGTCACGGCCAGAATATGCGCCGGGTCGATGCCGCGGCACAGCGCCATATACCCCAGCCGCGTCACCAGCACCGTCGTTTTCCCGCTTCCGGGCACGGCCAGCAGCAGGACCGGCCCCTCCGTCTCGCGGACGGCGGCCTTCTGCTGTTCGCTGAACTGCGGCATATAGCGGGCGGTAAATTCCTCCGGCGTCATACGGTAAGCTCCAGCACGACCGGGCAGTGGTCGCTGCCGAACACGTCCGTGCGGATCTCCGATGACAAAACACGCGGCAGCAGGCGCTCGGAGACGATAAAATAGTCGATGCGCCAGCCTGCGTTGTTTTCCCTCGCGTGGAAGCGGTAGCTCCACCACGAGTATACGCCCGCCAGGTTCGGGTGCAGGCGGCGGAACGTATCGGCAAAGCCGGAGGAGAGAAGCTCGGTCATTTTCGCGCGCTCCTCATCAGAAAAGCCCGCGTTCTGCCGGTTCGCCTTTGGGTTTTTGATGTCGATCTCCTCATGCGCGACGTTCAGATCGCCGCAGTAAACGACCGGCTTTTCCGCGTCCAGCCGCAGCAGATACGCGCGCAGCGCGTCTTCCCACTCCATGCGGTATGGAAGGCGCTTGAGGCCGTCCTGCGAATTGGGCGTATAGCAGCAGACGAGATAGAATTCCGGGTACTCCGCCGTGATGAGCCGACCTTCGTGGTCGTGCGCGTCAAGGCCCAGCCCATATTGGACGGAAAGCGGGGCCTGCTTCGTCAGAATCGCCGTGCCGGAATAGCCCTTTTTCTCGGCGGAATAAAAATAGCGGTGATAGCCGTCCAGCTCGAAGACGGCCTGCTCAGGCTGGAGCTTCGTCTCCTGCAGGCAGATCACATCGGCATTTTCCTGCGCACAGTAGTCAAGAAAGCCCTTGCCGAGACACGCCCGCAGACCGTTGACATTCCAGGATACCAGTTTCATAGATACCTCCAGGTGAAAAAATCTTCCCGTGGGAGGGAAGAGTCAGGGTGCATAAAGACTTTGCGGATTTATAGGGCAGTACGGATTTGCGGCAGTCCTGTAGGGGCCGATGCCCACATCGGCCCGCTGGGAAGTTGCGAATTTGCCGCAGATTTCCGTAAAACCGGTACATTCTGCGGGCGGACAGAGTCGTCCGCCCCTACAGGAGAGAGCGGGGGACGTTGTAGGGGCCGACGACTCTGTCGGCCCAAAAAATATAACGAATTCGCCGAGAATTCCCGTAAAACCGGTGCAATCTGCGCGGGCCGATGTAGGCATCGGCCCCTACAATGAAATTTGGTGGTGCACACGGGGGTGCATCGGTCTATGCTTTTCGCCCCTGCCTGCTGCAACCCCTCAGTCAGGGGAGCCGTTATTCTGCTGTTTCCTCCGCAGCTGTCTCCGGCAGCTGCATATCGTCGAAGGCGTTCTGGGCGTCGTCGAAGATCACCTGTACCTCGGCGAACGCGTCCTGCAGGCGGGAAAGGCCGGTAGACAGGTCGGCGGCCAGCGCGGCGATCTCCTCGCCGGAATCCATGTAGCGGGTGCGCGCATCCTCGCAGAGGTTGGACAGCTGCGCGTAGATGCGCCGGGCGCGCACGGCGGCATTGCGCTCGGTCTGCTCGGCGCGGCGGTAAGCGGTCAGCTCCTTTTCGGTGAGCGACGGCTCCTGCGCCGGTTCATCCGGCTCATTTTCTGTTTCCGGCTCTTCCGGCTGCGGCACCGGCTCCGACGGCTGCGGGTCGGGGCGCGTCAGCAGTTCCTGTTGCGCCTCTTCGGCCTTTTTCAACTGCTCCGCCAGATCAGAGCCTTCCTGCGCGAGCGCGTTCACCTGTCCGGAAAGCGCGTCGTTGTCCGCCTGTGCCTGCTCCAGACGCTGCTGCAGACCTGCCAGTTCGACCTGAAGGCGCGCATTTTCAGCGGCGAGCTTATCGCGCTCGTCGGTCAGCTTGCGCAGGGCCTTCTGGTGCTCAATGGAGGTCGATTCGATATAATTGACAACGTCAGTGCGGTTAAAGCCGCTGACCGCCGTGCGGAACTTTGAAAAATCAGACACCTGTTGTTCCTCCTGATTTCCGATTTTGCCTCAGTATATCACAAAAAACGGCAAAAAACAACCTGCCCGCCGCCGCCTTTACGGATTTCACGAATTGTTCACAGACAGTGGTTTTTCATTTGTATGATTGCAGATACGGGAAAAGACTGATATAATAGATTTTATCTGAAAGACAGTGAGGAAACGAAGCATGGAATACAACAAGCTGATCGCCGAGCTGCATACCGGCGACGATGTAGAGGGCTTTTATGTTCTGAAGGACGCGTTTTTGAAGACGACGGCGGCGGGAAAGCCGTTTTTGTCCGGCGTTCTGGCCGACCGCTCCGGCGTGATCGATCTGAAGGTCTGGGACTATTCCGGCCCCATCGGCGCGCGGCCGGACGATATCGGCCGCGTCGTCAAGATCCGTGGGCAGGTGTCGGAGTTCAAGGGTGCGCCGCAGCTGACGGCGGGCCGCATCCGCATGGCGGATGGGAACGACCAGTATGATCTTTCCGCCCTTGTGCCGACCGCGCCCATCGACGCGGATGCGCGTGTCGCGGAAATTGAGCGCATGATCGACTCCATGGAGGACAGGGAGTATCAGTCCGTCGCCCGCACGATGCTTGCGCGGCATCTGGACGCGTTCCGTTCCATCCCGGCGGCCAAGAGCGTCCACCACAGCTTTCTGTCCGGGCTTCTCATGCACACGTCCAATATGCTGCGGCTGGCGGATTTTCTGGCCGGGCTTTACGGGGAGATCATCGACCGGAGCCTGCTGCTGACGGGGACGCTGCTGCATGATTTCGCGAAGGAAAAGGAATTTACGTTCTCCGGCCTTGGGCTGGTCACGGATTACTCGCTGCCCGGCCAGCTGATCGGCCATCTGGTGATGGGCGCGCAGGAGGTGCAGCAGTGCGCGCAGGAGCTTGGCATTTCCGAGGAAAAGAGCCTGCTTTTGCAGCACATGATCCTCTCGCACCATGGCGAACCGGAGTTCGGCGCGGCTGTGCGCCCGATGTGCGCCGAGGCAGAGCTGCTCTCCGAGATCGACCTCATCGACAGCCGCATGGAGATCTACGCCGAGGCGCTGCAGGATCTGCCCGTTGGAAGCTTCTCCAACCGCATTTTCGCGCTGGACAAGAAAATCTACCGTCACGGGTGATGCGGTAAGAATGCCCGGCGGCAGGCGTTCTGATGCTGCTGGCGGGCACGATTTTCGGGTTTATGCGGCAATGGATCTGCGCGCGCACGGCATTCCCGCCTGCGTGTTTCTGAAAAACAGCGCGGGCCGGTACCTTATCAGATCGCTGTCTGCGACTATTACGGGCAGTATTTCGCCTCGCCCGCGGCCAACCGGCACATTTATCTCCGGCAGGCGCAGCACGCGACCCGGCTGCTGCGGTCAGCATTCTGGCGGCCAGAAAAACGGGGCTGCAGCGAAATGAAACACGCTGCAGCCCCGTTGACTATTCGATCAGACAGACGGCATGGGCGGCGATCCCCTCGCCGGAGCCGGTGAAGCCGAGGCGCTCCTCCGTCGTTGCCTTGACGCTGATGTTCCCAAGACCGGTATGCAGTGCGCCCGCGATATTCCGGCGCATCTGCTCGATATGCGGCGCGAGCTTTGGCCGCTGGGCGATGATGGTCGCATCGAGGTTGCCGAGGCGGTATCCGGCCCCTTCAAGCCTGCGGCTGACCTCGCGCAGCAGCTCCATGCTGTCCGCGCCGAGATAGCGGTCGTCGTTGTCCGGGAAGAGCTTGCCGATGTCGCCCATCGCTGCCGCGCCGAGCAGCGCGTCCATGACGGCATGGGCGAGCACATCCGCGTCGGAATGGCCGTCCAGCCCCTTTTCATACGGGATCGTCACCCCGCCCAAAATCAGCGCCCGGCCGGAAACCAGCCGGTGAACGTCGTAGCCGTGGCCGATCCTCATGCGTTTGCCCTCCGGCGCAGGATCAGCGCGGCCAGCTCCAGATCGAGCGGCGTCGTGATCTTCAGGTTCTCTTCATCGCCGTCGGTCAGCTGCACGGGCATACCGAGCGCCTCGACGGCGCTGCAGTCGTCCGTGAGCGCGATCCCCTGCTCCTTCGCGTTCTGCAGCGCTGCGGCAAGCAGATCGCGGTCGAAGACCTGCGGGGTCTGAACAGCGTAGAGCGTGCTGCGGTCTGGGGTCCCGTCGACCGCACCGCCGGTCGAGACTTTGATGGTGTCCTTGACGCGCACGGCGGGCGCCGCGGCGGCGAACTTCTTTGCCTTGGAAACAGCGCGGCAAATCACTTCGTCGGTCACAAGCGGGCGTGCGCCGTCGTGGACGGCGACGAGCTGCGCCCGGTCGGACACGGCGGCAAGGCCCGCCATGACGGAATCCGTCCGCGTTTCGCCGCCCGCGACAACCATGCGCATTTTGTCATACGCCTTAAGATAACGGCTGACCTTTTCCAGCAGCTCCTGCTGCGTGACGACGATGATCTCGTCGATCATAGCGCATTTGTCAAACACGTCGACCGTCCGGCAGATGACCGGCAGGTTTTCCAGTACCGTCAGGATTTTATTTGTGCCGCCCATGCGCGAGGATGTGCCTGCGGCGACGATCACGGCGGCGCAGTAGGGCCGCCCGATTTTTTCCTTGATCGCAAGCCCCTTACGGAGGCCTTCACTCAGCTTCATATCGTTTCTCCTGTTCACAGCGCCCGCACGAGCGTTTTATAGGTCTCGCCGCGCACCATAAAGTTTTTGAACTGGTCGAACGCGGCGCAGGCCGGGGATAGCGTCACGATATCACCGGGGACAGTGTGCCGCTTTGCCAGCCGCACCGCTTCTTCGAGCGTCTGCGCGTGCAGAATTTCAGGCTGTCCGTTCAAATAGTCCGGCGCAGACTTGACCGCCGCTTCGATCTTCTCCGCCGTTGCGCCGCAGAGGATCAGCAGGCGCACGTGCGCGCAGATCTCCGGCCCCAGCGCGTCGAACGGGATCTTCTTGTCATAGCCGCCCGCGATGAGAACCAGCTTCTGGCGGAACGAATGCAGGCCCGCGATCGTGCGCGACGGGCTGGACGCGATGGAGTCATTATAATATTTCACGCCGTCCAGTTCGCGAACGAACTCAATGCGGTGCTCCACACCCGCGAATGTGCGCGCGATCTCGTCAATATCCTCGTCCTCCGCAAGTCCTTCGACGGCACAGGCGGCGGCCATATAGTTTTCGATGTTGTGGACGCCCGGAATGCGGATGTCGGCGGCGGCCATGATCTTTTTTCCGTTCCGGCAGATCACGCCGTCTTCCAGATACACGCCGTTTTCCGGCCTTGCCAGCCGGGAGAAGAACTCCACGGTTCCCTTCGCGTCGGCGGCGAAGGCGCGCGTGATATCGTTATCATAGTTCAGGACGACCTTGCCGGTTTCGTTCTGATACTCGAAGACGTTTTTCTTGGCCTGCACATACTCGGCCATGTCCTTGTGCACGTCCAGATGGTTCGGGGCCACGTTCGTCACGACGGCAATGTCGGCAGAACGCTCCATCGTCATGAGCTGGAAGGAGCTGAGCTCGACCACGGCAATGTCCGCCGGCGTCATGTCCGCCGCCTGCGGCAGAAGGGGCGCGCCGATGTTGCCGCCGACCCAGACGCGGTGGCCCGCGTGCTCCAGAATTTTTGCGATCAGGGTCGTGGTGGTCGTTTTGCCGTCGGAGCCGGTCACGGCGATGATGCGGCAGGGGCAGACCTCGAAGAACGCTTCCATTTCACTGGTAAGCTCCGCGCCCTTTTCGCGCAGCCGGCGCAGCGCCGGGATATCCGGGTGCATACCGGGCGTGCGGAAGACGATATCAGCCTGCACATCGTCAAGATAATGCTCTCCGACATGGAGCACGGTGCCCGCCCGCTCCAGCTCCAGAACCTCCGCGTCGAGCTTTTCCCGCGGCGTTTTGTCGCAGGCCAGCACGTGCAGTCCGTGCGCAAGGAGCATCCGGATGAGCGGCCGGTTGCTCACGCCGATGCCGAGCACGGCGATTTTTTTATCAATCAGGGAATCAAAATACTGGTCGACAAGATGATTCATATCCAAAAGCCTCTTTTAAAATTTCCTGCCTGTATTATATCCGCGCGGGAAAGAAATTGCAATCCATTTGACTTTTTCCTGCAAATAAAGTACAATACTTCCGCGACCGGGTCGGACAGTCGCGGGCGCAGCGCCGAAAGGCCGCGCATGAGGAAAGTCCGGGCTCCGCAGGGCAAGGATAACGGGTAACGCCCGCCCAGAGCGATCTGAGGAAAAGTGCAACAGAAATAAACCGCCGGAGGCGGCTCGCGCCGCCTCCGGCAAGGGTGGAAAGGTGCGGTAAGAGCGCACCCAATGGCGTGTGAAAGCGTCCATTGCTGTAAACTCTATCCGGAGCAACACCGCAGAGGAAGCAAGGCCTGCCCGGCTGTTTCCGAGAAGGTGGCTGGAGCGCACCGGCAACGGTGCGCCTAGATAGATGACTGTCGATTACAGAACCCGGCTTACAGACCCGATCGTAAAAAACGCCTCCGCTGAAAAGCGGTGGCGTTTTTTTCGGGCTGCCGGCAGGCAGGCGCTTATTTGCCGCTTGCGCCGTAGTTGGACAGGACACGGGCGGAGGGGTCTTTTACATCGCAGCCCTTCCACGCTTTGTTCGGCATCCAGAAGTCCTTGACCATGTCCGCCTGACCGGGATAGTATTTCTCAAAAATATCGCGGTACAGAAGGCTTTCCTTTGTAAACGGCTTTGCAAACGTGTATTTTTCGCAGCCTCTTCCAAACGCTTCATCGGAATAGAGGCTTTCGGCATACGCCTTCAGATCGTCGACCATGGAGTGGCCCACGGCGTCGGAGAAGGCCGCCTTCTGCCGCCAGAGGATATCGTCCGGTAGGATATGATCGTCCGCGAACGCCTTACGCAGGAGGTATTTGCCCATATCATACGTGTTCAGCTTCAGTTCTGGGCGGATGGACATGACGTATCGGACGAAATCCAGATCGCCGAACGGGACTCTGGCTTCGAGCGAGTTGACGGAAATGCAGCGGTCGGCGCGCAGGACATCGTACATATAAAGCTCGTCTACGCGCTTTTTTGCCTCCTGCTGGAAGGCCTCGGCGCTGGGGGCAAAATCGGTGTATTTATAGCCGAACAGCTCGTCGGAAATTTCGCCGGTCATGAGGACGCGCACGTCCGTCTGCTCATGGATAGCCTTGCAGCACAGGTACATCCCCATGCTGGCGCGTATGGTCGTGATGTCATAGGTTCCGAGCAGAGCGATGACCGTTTCGAGGGAGTCCAGCACCTGCTGCCGCGTCATGGTGACCTCGGTGTGCTCCGCGCCGATGAAATCAGCGGTTTCCTTCGCGTATTTGAGGTCGATGGGGTCTAAATCCATGCCGATGGCGAACGTGCGGATCTTCTTGCCGAGGAGCTTGGCCGAGATCGCGCAGACGAGGCTGGAATCGAGGCCGCCGGAGAGCAGGAAGCCGAGCGGCGCGTCCGCGTCGAGCCGCTTTTCCACGGCGGAGATCAGCTTTTCACGGATCTTCTTCGTGACGGTGTCCAGATCGTCGCTTGAATACCTCGTGACAGTGGTCAGATCTGTATAGCGGACAAATTTGCCGTCCTTATAATAATGTCCCGGCGGGAACGGGAAGACGTGCGCGCAGAGGCCGACGAGATTCTTCGCTTCGCTGGCGAAGATGATGGAGCCGTCGGCAAGATAGCCGTAGAACAGCGGACGGATGCCGATGGGATCACGCGCGGCGACAAGGGAATCGGACGCGGAATCATAGATGATCATGGCGAACTCCGCGTCAAGCCCGGCAAACATCTCGGTGCCGTATTCCTGCCACAGGGGAAGGATAATTTCGCAGTCGGAATCGGACGCGAAGACATAGCCCTTGGCTTCGAGCGCCTTTTTGACCGGGCGGAAGCCGTACAGCTCGCCGTTGCACACGGCCATATCGCCGCCGCGATGGAACGGCTGCATTCCCTCCGGGTGCAGGCCCATGATGGCCAGCCTGTGGAAGCCAAGCATACCGCTGCCTGCGGGCTCAAGCCGGGTGTCGTCCGGGCCGCGGGATTTCGTTTTTTCAAAATACGGGAGAACCTGTTCCTTTTTGAGACTGGGGGACGTAAAACCAAGAATTGCGCACATAAAAAGCACCTCCGAATCATTTGCGCAGCATTGCCTAAAATAAATTTTAGGACGAATTGCTGCCGATCCGCGGTGCCACCTAACTTACTGGAATACCCAGTCTCTTTTCCGGGACTCTGACAAGCCCCTGCGCTTTAACGCCGCGCTGCGCGTCTTCCCTACTGCGGTCTTTTCCGGTTCAGGTTGCTGCTAAGAAGTGTTCGTTCACGAAGGCGTTGGCGCCGGGATCCCAGCATCCCCGGCTCTCTGCGGCCATGTCCCGCGTTACTTTTCTTCCTCATTGCATTTTGCGATATTCTTTTATTGAGTGAAGCTTTAAATGATGGAACAATTCTACACCCGGCATCCCGATTCGTCAAGCGTGCAGGTTTGACAAACTATATGCCCGCCGGATTTTCATTTTTGTACAGTTTGAATTTTCGCAATACGTGCGGCAAATTCCGTGATCCGTGCGTCGATCCCATCCGCAGTCCGGACGGAGCCTGGGTCGTGCGCCGTCTGCATGAGGCAGAAGTCCGGCGGCAGGATGGCCGTCTTGTTCAGGCACATTGCGCCCAGCAGCTGCCGCGCGACGATATCGCTGCCGGAATAACCGGAAATGACAATGCCGTACAGATATTTCTGATACAGATCCTGCTTGACGAGCAGATTGGTCAGGCGGTTGAACAGCGCCATGATATTGGCGCTGACCGCGTCGTTATAATTCGGGCACAGGAAGAGCATTGCGTCGCAGGCGCTGATGGCGGGCAGAACCTCGTCGGAGATGCTTCCGCCGTAGAAACAGCGGCTCTGCGCGGCAAAGTGCAGGCAGGCTTCATACGAGCAGCCCCGGCAGTCGTGGATGGAGCCGTTCTGCAGGGAAATGGTCTTTGTTTCAAATGCATCCGGCAGACGCGCAAGCACCTGTTCACCGAGCCAGACCGTATTGGAGCGCTTGTTATCCGACGCGTGGAGCATGAGAAGCTTCGGTCGGGCAAAGCACGGCGGCTCAAACTCCAGAAGCCGCTGTGCCAGCTGGCGCAGCTGGTGCGCATAGGTCTGCTCCCAGCTCAGATGCAGGAGCCCTGCTTGGATATGCTGGTTATAAAGAGAGCCTGTCCCCTCGACGAGCGGCTTGCCGGGAAACGCGCAGCCTGCCTGATTTGCCGCAAGAACCAGCTCCCGCGCGGTCTGCTTCGTATAAAGCTCCCCTGCCCCGTCGACGATCACGCCGCCATAGCTGCCGGACAGACAGTCCGGATGCTTCCGAAGCGTCCGCAGCAGGCGGCAAACCGTCTCATCCGGGCCGTATTCATCCAGCGCGGCGGCAAAAAGCAGGCGGCAGCCCGCCGCCTGTTCGATTCTCTCCGGCGGAAGCTCCTTCACGCGGAGTCCGGCCAGCGCCTGCGGCAGCAGGCGCTCCAGCCGCGCACTATGGCCGATGCGCACCAACGTCAGTTCCTGTTCCATGTCAGTATTCGAACGCCTCCAATGCGGTATGCGTCGTTTGTAATTCTTCCAGAAGCGCGGGGGCGATCTTCTCCCGGATGAGGCTGACGCCGAACGGCGTCATGCGGCTGCGGCAGCCGAAATACGCGCCGCCGAGTGGCACCGCACCGAAGTGCTCCTGCCCGCGCACGAGCCGCAGAATACTCACTGCGGCTGAGGACAGTGCGGGGGCCAGATACGGCTTGAAGCCAAGCTCCCGCACGCGCAGATTCGCCGTGCGGGTCTGTTCGGTCAGCCTTGCGGAGAGGGCCGCGTCATAGTCCGGGCCGCAGCTGTTCGCGCAGACGAGTCCCTGCCCGTGCGGGCCGTAGACGCGCAGCTTCTCTTCATTTAATCCCAGCTGCCGCGCGTAATACGCGCAGCGCGCGGCCATCACGCCGAGGCCGAAGCCCTGAATCTGCTCGGGGAGCAGGCCGGAAAAATCATACTCCCCTGCCCCGTTCTGATTGCTTTGCAGAAAAACAGAGCGCGACAGGTGGTCGACCGGGTCGGAGATCTGGCAGAACAGGCCGGTGAAGCCGGTGCTGCGCGCCATGCGGGCATACGCGCCCACCATGGCGCGGTTGGCCTCGTACTGCGCCATACGCACGTCCTTCACCGCCGTATCCAGTCCCGGCACGCCGCGCGAAGCCGTAAACGCAAACAGGTCGCAGGCAAACAGGTCCTTTTCCTCACAGATCACGATCTCCGGCAGCGGCTGGCCGTCCGGCGAAAGCACTTGGTTCAGCTCCAGCTCGTACCGGGCGCATTGGGCCTTGTTGGGGTCAAAGATCTGGATCCTAGAAAACTCATGTCCCAGCAGCTTCAGCGCCAGCAGCGCCGTGCCGCCCACGTCGCCAAGGCCGACGAGCGTGAGGACAAGACCGGTTCGCTTCGGCCGCTGCCACGCCTCCAGAACGGCAAATGCGTTTTGGAAGCAGACGTTCAGAACGCCCGCCCCATGTGCGCGTACAAAACCGGCCAGCTCACCTGAGGCCGGACTGCACGGCGTCAGGCAGCGGACAGTCTCAGGCTCGGAAAGCTCGGCCAGATCATGGATATAAAATAATCCGCGCGAGCACAGCGGAACGCGCCGCACGAGAAACACCAGCGGCGCAAACGCAGCGCCGCACGGCCGCGCGTCCTGCGGAAAAAGCGTGTTGTCCTCCGCGCAGAGACAGAAGGAATGCCATTGCTTCAGGATCATAAACTCAACTCCTGCTTTGGTGTCGGATAAAAAGGTTGGATGATGCGCGGACGGACTGCGGCGTCCCAAAGTCTTCCCCGCCGGGAAAGGTGGCCCGAAGGGCCGGATGAGGGTCGGGGCGCAGTGCCGAATTGCTGAAACTGCCAGACAAATCGGAAAATCAGACTTGTGGTTTACGGTTCACCGTCCGCCGCAGCCGTTTATTCTTGTCCCGTCCAATACTGTGCGCCCCAGTGCTCGAAGTCCCATTTGGGGCTGTAGTCGTTGCATTCGTAATCGACGTAATAAAGCCGGTCGACGGACAGGACGAAATTGGTCGGATAATAATCGATATTCAGATGAACGGGATACAGGCGGGCGCACATGGCCTTCAGCTGCCGGAGGCAGAAGCCGGGGAGCCGGTTTTCCGCGATCAGCTCCGCTGCTGTGGGGCCGGGGATGTATTCCTTGAGAATGCGCTCATTTTCCGTGTCGACGTCCAGCAGGCGCGGCATGGGGATCCCGGCGGACAGGAGCCGCTCATAATCACGCTGCTCGGCGGCAAGCTTGTCCCCGAACTGATAATACTCGCATGGCTCGTGGTGGATCTGCTTGACGACGTATTCGCCGCGCTCGTCTGCGGCCAGATAGGAATAGCCGCCCTTTCCCTTGCCGAGCAGCCGCCGGATGGAAAGCACTCTGCCGTTTACTGTGATCTGATCTTCCATGTTTCTCGCCTCCATACGCCTCAGCATAGCAGACGCGCGGGGCGTTTGTCCAGCAAAAATCCGCTTCGCCGGAAATACTGGCAGATTGAATAAAATACCGTTTGAATTTCATTCATTTTTCACAAGTTCTTCTTGCATTTTGCTTGGAAGCGTGTATAATGATGTGTGCAAAAAAGTAGAAATGAAGGAATTTGAAATGCGCACGCTGTTATCATTATCTGTTGCGGTTCTTGCGGGTCTGCTGATGACCCGCGTTGCAAAGCCGCTGAAGCTGCCGTCTGTGACGGCGTATCTGGTCGCGGGTGTTCTGATCGGGCCGTACTGCCTGGGTCTGCTCGGCATTGAGGGCCTTGGCTTCCCGACGCAGGAATCCGTAGACAGTCTGTCGCTGATCTCCGAGGTCGCGCTGGGCTTCATCGCATTCTCCATCGGCAGCGAGTTCCGCGTGTCCGAACTGAAGCACACAGGCAAGCAGGCGTTCGTCATCGGCGTTTTACAGGCGCTGGCCGCGACGTTCCTGGTCGATATCGCGCTGATCGCGATCGCACTGCTTACAAACGGCAGGCTGTCCATCGCGCAGGCCATCACGCTCGGCGCCATCGCCACGGCAACGGCCCCTGCCGCAACGCTCATGGTCGTGCGGCAGTACAAGGCAAAGGGCCCGCTGGTCGATCTGCTGCTGCCCATCGTCGCGCTGGACGATGCGGTCGGCCTGATCGTGTTTGCGGTGTCGTTCGGCATCGCAAAGGCGCTCAACACCGGCTCGTTCGATGTGATCTCCATCGTCGTCGATCCGCTGATCGAGATCGTGTGCTCGCTGGCGCTCGGCGCACTTGGCGGCTGGGTGCTCACGCAGCTGGAAAAGCTGTTCAACTCCAACACCAACCGTCTGAACATGACCATCGCATTTGTTTTCCTGACCTCGGCGCTGGCCATGGCGGAATTCAAGATCGGCCCTGTGACCATCGGTTTCTCGTCGCTGCTGACGTGCATGATGCTGGGCACGCTGTTCTGTAACCTCTGCCCGCTGTCGGGTGAGATCATGGAAAAATCCGACCGGTGGACGAGTCCGCTGTTCGCGGCGTTCTTCGTCATCTCCGGCGCGGGGCTGGATCTGGGCGTGTTCAAGGACGGTATGATCGTTCTCATCGGCGTTGTGTATATTCTGACGCGCTCGCTTGGCAAGTATCTCGGCGCGCATTACTCCGCAAAGCTCATGAAATGTGAGCCGCAGATCTGCAAGTATCTCGGCATCACGCTGCTGCCGCAGGCCGGCGTCGCGCTCGGCATGTGCGTGACGGCGCGCCAGCTCGGCGCAGAGGGTGATCTGATCCGCAACATTACGCTGTTCGCCATTCTGATCTACGAGCTGGTCGGCCCGCTGCTGACCAAAATGGCCTTGCAGGCCGCAGGCGAGATCCATCCGATGGACGAAGCCGTCCGCAACCGCCGCCAGCACAAGCTGGAACAGGCCAACGCGGAAAAGAAATAATACGCAGGCACAAAAGCAGCCCCGGCCGCATGGCCGAGGCTGCTTTGCGCAGGTTGCTTATTTAATAACGCCCTTCTGCAAAATCACGTTGGCGTAGATGGCAGTTTCGCCGGACTGGAGGATGCAGTAGGTCTTGCGGGCCTCGTCGTAGAATTCGAAGCGCTCATAGCTGCCGAAGGCGGCTTCGCCGCGCGCGTCGTATTTGGCGACGATCTTTTTATATTCGTCCCAGATGGGGATCTCCATGCCCCTGTCCTTCTCGGCGACCTGCATGATCATGACAGGGTGCTCGACATACTCGTCAAGCGGGATGACCTGCAAGATCGCGTCGAGCAGCTCGGGCACGCCATGGCCGTCGGCACGGAGGAAGACGCAATTGTTGGGCTTGGCCATGGATGCGCCGGGGAAATTGCCGTCGCCGATGCAGATGCGGTCGCCGTGGCCCATTTCGGCCAATACCTTCAGAAGCTCCGGGGAAAGGATGGGCGGGATGTTTTTCAGCATGGTTCAAATACCTCCTGTTTGATCGGGCCGCCCGTTGACTTCGGGCAGCAAAGACAATAAAATATGCATATGCATTTTTTGATTTTAGGAGACACTGCAATGGATTACGCACAGCAGCTTGCATTTTTCGCAAACATTCTGGAGCAGAAGCGCCTCGTGACCGCGCTGGAGGGCAACGCCTCCATCATGGACCGGGAAACCGGATTGACGTATATCACACCGTCCGGCCGGATGAAGCTGCTGCTTCAGAGGGAGGATATCAGCGTCATGGACGAAAGAGGCGCGCAGATCGGCGGGCGCGGGAAGCGGTCGAGCGAGTATCTGCTGCACGAGGCCGTCTACCGGGCGAGGCCGGATGTGAACGCCGTCGTGCACTGCCACTGCCCGTATCTGACGGCGTATGCGCTGCGATACCAGGACTTTATCGTCCCGGAGGACTGCTCGCTGCACGTTGTATTTCAGCGGTTCGTGTGCCTGCCCTACGGCAAAAACGGGACGCACGAGATCCACAAGGGCATCGAGACCGCGCTGGCGCACAGCCCGCTCTGCCTGCTCGGCGGACACGGCGTTGTATGTGTGAGCGCTTCCATGGAAAGCTGCATCGGTCTGCTGGAAGCGGCGGAAGGGCTGGCGAAGACGCTGTGGATGGCGAAGCAGATTTAAAATTCTCCGCTTAGAAAAACGCTGTCCTGTAGGGGCCGACGACTCTGTCGGCCCCAAAATGTTGCGAATTCGCCGTGGATTACAGAAAAAGCACTGTGTTCTGCGGGCGGACAGAGTCGTCCGCCCCTACAACGAAGTGGTGTCACGCTCTGGTGTGGAACGCCTCCTTGAGGCTGGGGTAGAGCATGGCGTAGCGTTTTTTGGTGAGGGCGTAGGCTTCCTGAACCGCCAGGTCGGGTTCAATGTCGCCGCTCATGCGGATGTGGCTGCACGCCTCGGGCAGATTCCCGAACAGGCCGATGGCAACGCCTGCGGCTGCCGCCGCGCCAAGGCTCGTGGCGCTGTCGGAGAACGTCGATACATCGTGGAGCGTCACATTGCACACATCGGCAAGGATCTGCTTCCAGAGCTTCGACTTGGCCCCGCCGCCGATGATGCGCAGCTCCTCGATCTGCTGCTTTTCGCGCATGACGTCCAGGATCTGGCTCAGGCCGCAGGCCGTGCCCTCCAGAATGGCGCGGAGGAAATGCTCCCGCTTGTGCGTGGTGTTCATACCGAAGAAAACGCCCTGCGCCTGCGCGTCGAAGACGGGAGAGCGCTCGCCCTCCAGATACGGCAGGTAGATAAGGCCGCCCGCACCTGCCGGAGCGGTCGCCGCAGCGGAATCAAACGCACGCGCGGAGGCGACCTCGAACAGATCCATGGCCCATGAGACAGAGCGTCCGGCGCACTGCTCGGTGCCGAAGACGTTGCAGCCGTGGCCGTCGAGCGCGTAAATATGGAATACGCGGTGCTGCGGGTCGATGAACGGCGCGTCCATCTGACCGGCGATCCATGCGGTGGTTCCGAGGCTGAGATAGAAATCGCCCGGCTTTGCCACGCCTGCGCCGACATTGGCGCAGGCCCCGTCTCCACCGCCGACGGACACGGGAATGCCCGCACGCAGACCGAGGCAGCCCGCCGCTTCCTCCGACAACCGGCCCGCGATCTCGCAGCTGGTGTGGATCTGCGGGAATTTATCCAGATCGACGCCCACGTTATGGAACATCTCCGTGTCGTACTGCCGCGTTTCCAGATTCATGAGCAGCCCGTGGGACGCGTCGGACATATCGGTCGTCTCCATGTGGCCCGTGAGGCGGTAGACAAGATAATCCTTCGACTGCAGGATGCGGTATGTACGGGCGTAGAGCTCCGGCTCGTTCTCCTTCAGCCAGAGCGTCTTGCAGAGGGTGGATGCGGGCGAAAGGACGTTGCCGCAGATCTCATAGAAATAATCCCGGCCAAATCTGGCGCGCAGGGCGTTGGAAATGGCCAGCGCGCGGGTATCGGCGTGGATCATGGCGGGGCGCAGCGTCTGCCCGTCCTTGTCCATGGGCAGGCAGCCGAGCATATGGCCGGAAACGCCGATGGCGTCGACACGCTTGACGTATTCGGGCGCAAGCTCCCGCAGCATCATCATGGCGCGCACGGCGCTCATCCACCAGTCGGCGGCCTCCTGTTCGCAGCCGCCGTTCGGGTAGTGGTGCGTGGGATAGGATGTTGTGACGTTGCGGATAATATTGAGATTTTCATCGACCAGCGAGGCCTTCAGGCCGCTGGTTCCGATATCGAATGCCAGTAGTGTGCTGTGCAAATTGAATCACTCCATGTTCGGGATACCGGATAGGCTTTGGTGGGGAATGCCCTGTTTTATTGTACAATATCCCGCAGGAAAAGCAAAGCACTATTTTACGAAATGACCAAAAAAGACTGATACGAAACGCGTTCCTTACAAGGCGCATCCGTGTTTTTTGCGTTCTGACAGACGCTTCATCCTGCGCAGAACCGGCCCGGCATCGATCCCCCGGCGCTTCATCGCCCGGAATATTTCGGGGAACCGTCACAAAAACAGAAAATGCGACCTGCAGTTTACAGTTAGAACGTGCAAAATGGTGGTATTTCGCAGCATGAATCAGTATCATGAAGGAACACTGGAATTCCAAAACGGAGGGTATCAGCATGACATTAGGCGGTATGCTTGCCATACTTTTCTACGTGGTACTGTATAACCGTATGATGGCGTATGTGGAAAGCTGCGCATACATGGGAACGTCAACACAGATAAAGGGCGCGTTTGTTGTGACGTTCAGAAAGGAAACGGCGTAACCGCAGGTCATATACCCGAAGCCGCCGGTTCCCGGCATCCTTCCGGAACACAGGCTGAAATTCGCACCCGGCCAGCAATTGTGCTGACCGGGTGCTTTACGTTGTGTATTGCTATAAGGGTCATTGATATGCGCACAGGAAGCAGTTCGTCATGTCCAAAGCGCCTGCGTATAAATGCCCTCCGTCTTCATCCTCGCCACAGCCTCCCGGACCGAATCCAGATCCTCGCGGTAGGTCACGCCGTACCACGCTTCTTCGCACGGCAGCACCTGCACGCTTGCAGACTTGTCCGCCAATTGTGCGTTCACCACAAACGGCAGGAAATATTCACACTTGAGCGGATTGGCCGGAATGGCGTCGTTCAAAAACGCCCCCATACGGTTCCAGAGCTCATCCAGCACGCGCGCCGAGAATCCCCAGAGGTTCATCGACACAATTGTATCGCCCGCCAGCGGGAAGAACTGTACGCCATCCTCGGTATATTCGGCATCCGCGCCCTTTTTGTAGATCTTCGTGCGCTCTGTCACGCCGGTCAGCATCCCGTTTTCGATCTCACACACGCCGCGGGCCACGGAACCGAACTCCGTCACCGTGTTTTTCAGGCGGTAGCCAACCATGGCGTACTTGCTCGCGTCGGTCTGCGCCTCCAGAAAGCTGTAAATCTCCGAAAAGGCCGTACGGCCATAGAAATCGTCCGCGTTGATGACGGCAAACGGTCCGTTTACCGTGCCCCTGCAGCAGGCCAGCGCGTGACCGGTCCCCCACGGCTTCGTCCGTCCTTTCGGGATTTCAATGCCCTCCGGCAGACGGTCAAGGTCCTGATATACATAAGACACATGGAAATACCGCTCCATGCGGTCGCCAATGCACGCCCGGAATTCTGCTTCCATCTCGCGCTTGATGATAAACACAACGTCGCGGAACCCCGCACGCCAGCTATCAAACAGAGAAAAATCGATTATGATATGCCCCTCCGGATCGACCGGTTCAATCTGCTTGAGGCCGCCAAAGCGGCTGCCCATGCCCGCAGCCATGATCACAAGGGCCGGCTTCTGTTTGTCCATTTTCCTGCCTCCTATTTCGGATTATCTCTATCTTATCCATCCCGTTCCTATAAGGCAATCCTTTTTGTCGTTTTGTGCACTATTTGATAAATTTCATGGAGCATTTGAAAAAGAGGCTATGGGTTTAAGCAGAATATGTTAAAATGATCGCACTCCTGCGCAGGCACAGTCCTGCGAAACGCTTCTCCGCATCCTGTATGCGCAAGCCGCCCGGCTCCGGCATGACCGCACCGCAGGCTGCAGCCCGGATGCTCACAGCGGCGTGTATGATCTGAACACTATGGATCAACTGCCAAATTAGAAAAACAAAATCGCAATCCAGCGTCAGCGATTGCGATTTTGGGAGGAGCTGCGACGAAATGAGTGAGAAGTGACTTTTCATGCGAAGCATAAAAAGTCGCTGCGAACGATATGCAGTCCGCAGCGACGTGTATGAGCTGAACACTATGGATCAGCGAATTTTAGTCAAGTCAAGATTGCTCTGCGACATTTCTCAGTGATGGATAATCATTCACAGTAACCTTGTGAGAAATGTTAGCCACAAATCATAACTTTTCTGTTTCTGATTCTGCATTTTTCCTTTTTTGTGCACTTGATTTCAATTCCATAAGCCACGATAGTAGAATAGGAATGATACACACAGTTGATATCAGTTCAAAAAACTTCAGACATGGCGAGTTGCTTTCCAGATAGACAAATAGTAAGAAATCCACCGTTAATAACTCGGCTATAACTGTAAGCAGGCAAAATCTAATACAATTAACTTTGATTCGCAATGGTCTTAATAGTCCCCCGAGCAATTTCGTCATTCTGAAATTAAATAACGCAAACAAATATTTTACTGCGCAAATTCTTCCTTGTATGTATACCTTGAAATGAATACCAATATATCGAATACCAAGCAGAAATTTTTTTACACAAGAACACTGTTTAGCTTCTGCATCTAATTTTTTTGTGGCCAGCCGCAAAAAATCTTCTCTCTGATCTTCTTGTCTCTGCAAGCAGTCAATCTTATTTCGAATTTTTTCAGGATTTCGTATAATAAATTGAAATCCGATTAAGCAGTAAATATTTGAGAAGTGGCAAAATGCTGACGCAAGGAAATAAACCAACACAATAATCAGCACTAGTGTCAAGATTGTCTCACTTTGTGGAATATAAATATTGCGATAAACAAATGATACTAATTTGGGGCGTGTTATGACAAGTTGAATCATAGAAATAATTGTAGGTAAAAGTGCTGGATTTGAAAATTTGGAAAAGAGCGATAAGGTGGTTGTCTGCCTAATCTTCAGATACCCTGCAAAAAGATATATAATAGTACTAATTGCCCAAATTATTGCAAAAATACTACATATGGTTGAAAATAAATGTATTTTTGTATATAAATACAATAAATTCAGTGCAAATAACACAGCTAAAAAAATGCCAGACGCACAAATACCATTATACATAACGGCAAAATCCAGACTGTTTTCTTCTCTCAAATCCCGAATAATGTTGGGCGTTGTTCCAGTCAGCAATACATTAAACCGATTGACAACTATTAAACCACCGGCTTCACCGATGATAGCACTGAACGTCAGCACATTTTTCCACATCTGTATGCTACGCTCTAGCGTATCCTCAATAGTAGTTTTGTCACGATACATAGCTAACGCAAATAAACTAATAAGCAGGAGGCCCATTACACTCCCTCTAAATGTATGTTTCCGAGTCATATATAATCCCTCTGTTCATAAATGACAAACAAAAACAGTATTTGTAGCGTTGAGATACAAATAGAGCAACGCTTTGCTGTAGGTGTTAGTGCTATCACTATAATTTTAAGTATAGCATATTGAAATGCATTTTAACAATAAATTCTTGCTTCTTTCAGAAAAGTATCGCCTATGTGTGATATTCGTTTCACATTATCAGTTTGCGTATCCACCTTGATAATATCTTCCCTGCATGGTATACTATCCTGGAGGTAACGACGTATGCGTCACAAGTTCGAGGTGAAAGAAATGATTCAACGCAACTATTATCTGGATCGGCTCATTCGTAATATGTGGAATGGCGAGATCAAAGTCATTACCGGCATCCGCAGATGCGGAAAATCGGTGCTGCTCTTTGAGTTGTTCGATGAATATCTCCGCAATCACGGCACGGATGCCACGCAAATCATTAAAATCGAACTGGATCAGCGGCGGTATTATAAATACCGCAATCCCATTACGCTCTGTGAGTACGTGGAGCAGTTGGTGCTTGGACAGCAGGATAAAAAGCTCTATCTGTTCATTGACGAAGTTCAGCTCACCGCTAAAGTCATCGATCAGGAAAACGGCGGGATTGAGGTCACGATCTACGATATGCTCAACGAGCTGAAAGCATATAAAAATCTCGATGTCTATGTGACCGGCAGCAATTCCAAGGGACTGTCCAAGGATATTGCAACGGAGTTCCGTGGCCGCGCCACGCAGATCCATGTATTCCCGCTTTGCTTTGAAGAGTTTTACTCCGCTGTCGGTGGTGATGAACGCAAGGCACTGGACACTTATATGCTGTACGGCGGTATGCCGCGCCTGCTTGCCATGCAGGATGATAAGGATAAAAAGGATTATTTGTCCTCTCTCTACACGGAGCTGTATGTAAAAGATATTGTTGAGCGAAATGGCATCGAGCGTGAGGATATTCTGAATGACATTCTCAATTTCCTTGCCTCTCAGATCAGCTCCCTGACGAATCCAACGAACATCGCAAACGCTATCGCCAGCATGAAAAACGAGAAGGTCAATCCCGCGCTTGTTTCTAACTATGTGCAGGATATTGTCGATTCGTTTCTGATTTCCGTAGCAAAACGATATGATGTCAAGGGCAAAACATATTTCAACTATCCGAATAAGTATTACTATACAGATATCGGTCTTCGGAATGCGCGCCTGAATTACCGGCAGTATGATCCCGGTCATATCATGGAAAACCTGATCTACAACGAGCTTTTGCGGCGCGGCTACTCGGTCGATGTCGGTGTTGTAACCGACCGAACAAAGGGTGCCAATACGCAAAAGGAGATCGACTTTGTTGTCAATGATGCTGACCGGAAAATCTATATTCAGTCCGCATTCCGAATGGACACGGAGCAAAAGACTGCATCGGAGCTTGATTCTCTGCTTCTCACCAAGGATTTTTTCAAAAAGATCGTTGTTCGGATGGACATTCCACATAACTTCTACGATGAAAACGGGATTTTCCACTGCAACCTGATCGACCTGCTTCTCGGACGAGTCGAACTGTTCTAAATACTTCATGGAATCTGCGCCACTGTGTATGGCTTTCAATAGCTGCGTTTTTGACCATCCACGGCATAGCGCCTGCTCCAGATACCATTTTCGCTCATCTTGTGTCAGTTCCGCTTCCATAATGACCACGTTCAGCGTCCAGCCGATTTTCATTGTCAGCCGGAGGAGCGTTTCGTCATTTTCATAGACCTTATAAAAATCGCGCATCCGGCGCACGTTGCGCGGAGAAAAGCCTGTGCGGTCAGGGAAATTCGCCTGCAAAAACTCTGCAGCAGCGACTGCAGCGCCCTTCTCAGGACGCTGGCTGATTGCCTTGCCAATGGCATACACTTCATCCATTTGCAGAAGATTCTGCGTAAGACTTGCAGTCAATTCCCGGTACATCGTGCCGTAATCCACAGGTTTTCTGACGTTCATAGCTTCTCCTTTCTGCGCTAACGCGCATTGGATATTTTGTTGTTTCACCGAATAAATATTGTTTGCGTCCTTTAACTCGGCTTTTTCACAAGATTTGAACGGCAATCACGAAGTGCACTTCGTGGAAGCAGACTTCATTTCGACATAAAATCTCCATAGTCGATCTATTATAAACTATGGAGGTCTTCAGAATGAAACCATACCCGGCGCTGCTCGCAGAGCTTCTTTCCGAAGAATTGTCTTCTCTGCGGCATCAGAAGGCATTGACTCAGGAGGCCATGGCGGAGCAGCTTCGTATTTCCAGCCGCGCATACAGTGACTTGGAGCGCGGGAGATATGCCGCCTCCGCCCCGACCTTGCTGTTTCTCTTTTCTATGCTGGAGGCGGATGCACAGAGCGCGCTGGTTCAGCGGTTTATGAACCGTGTGCAAGCGCTGGAGGGGACGGATGCAGCATGAACGCCGTAACAGACATTGTCGAAGTATATGATCTGTTGTACCGACTCGGTTTCTCTGCAACCAACACTGCATTTTTCCATCTTTCGTACTCGGTCTATCTCGCCTCACTCAATCCGCATTGGTTAGTGAAGCCATCGCAGCGGCTATATCCTGAAGTAGCAGACCAATACAACACCAATCCGCTTCAGGTTGTCCGAAACATTGACGGGTTTGCCTGCGCCTCTTGGTGCAAAAACGCCGCGTTTCTGCGCAATCTTACCTGCCACCCGCTGACGACAGCTCCGACAGCCGCGCAGTTTTTGCGGATGCTAGTGCATTATATCCGGAGAAGATCTGTATAGCGTATGCTGTTGCGGAATGTACGCCGCTTTCAACTGCTTTTTATCTTTAGCTGCAGGCACGCAGCGTATATTTCGTCGTTTTGCGAATAGCGGGATACAAGATTTTGTGGTATGATCACTCTCGTTGTGTAAAAACTTTGCGGGAGGGCAAGCATGATGCAGTACACGGATACCGAAGCCGCCCTGATCGGCGGTCTGATCTCGAACTATTTCTTTCAGCCTGCGGTGGCTGCGTCCTTGAAGGACGCTTACGGACGAGTACTGGAACATCTGCATCAGAATGCCCTCACTTCGTCCGACCTTCAGCAGATCCGAAAAGCGGTGAACTTCCTCATGCCCATGTGCCAGACCAACCGCCAGACGCAGCGGGAGCTGATGGGCGTCAATATGAAGACAACTGCGCTCCTGAACACAGCGCGTTAACAGTTTTATACGTTTCAGGGCAAAGAAAAACACGGCTTGCTGCCGCGCTTTTCCTTGCCCTGTTTTTATTTAAGTGACTGCCGATATTCTTTTCCACCCTTGAGTTGAACCAGCACCGCAGTTGCGGACAGGACTGTCACGCGCTCGACGAGCTGACGGACGGCGCTTTCGTTCCATTCCGTGACTGTGGGCGCCGCCTGTTCCAATGCCTGCTCTGCCTGCGCCAGGCGGGCACAGGTGCGCTCTGCGTCGGTGCTGCTTTGCCGGATGCTCTCTTTCTGCTTTTTGAGTTCCGTCTGCTCGGCAAGGATCTCGGCGAATTTCACGTTGCAGCGTTCCTTGTCTTCCGCGTCAATGGCTTCTGCCAGAAGTTGCTGGAACTGCGTATCGAGCTGCGCCAAGCGCCGATCGATGTCGGCCAGGCTCATCGTCTGCCCCTGTACCGGCAGCAGATCCAGCGACATGGCACTTTTGATGCGGTCAAGCAGGACGGGCTTCTCGCTCATGGCCGCGTTGATTGCCGCCAGAATTGCGTTTTGCAGTGGAATCTCCCGCAGCGTCGGTGAATCGTGGCAATATCGTTTTCCGTAGTCCAATCGGCTGATGCAGCGCCACTCATGATAGATATTGCCCTTGATATTCCGCGTTTTCCGGCGATAGAGCTTGCCGCACTCGCCGCAGACCAGTCGGTCGGATAAGGCGTATTTGCTGGTGTAGCAGGAGCGGCCTGTCGCTGCCTGTTTGGAGTCGCTTCTCAGGGCGCTGCGCCGCGCCAGTTCCGCCTGCACCGCATGGAACAGCTCTCGTGTCACGATGCCTTCGTGGTGGTTCTGAATCAGATATTTCGGAAGCTGCCCGGTGTTTTTGACGATCTTCTTGCTGATAACGTCCGTGCTGAACGTTTTTTGCAGCAGCACATCGCCGCAGTATTTTTCGTTTGTCAGGATACCCTTGACAGCGGTGATCGACCACGCCGTGCCGCCTGCCACGGTAGGATGGTTTCCATTTTCCAGCCAGTCTTTGAGTTCCCGGAGGCTTGCGCCGGCAAGATAGCGCGTGTAAAGCTCCCGCACGATCTCGGCCTGCGTTGGAATCGGCGCCGGCTTTCCGTCCGTGCCCTTTTCATACGCATATAGATTCTTATACGCGATGGAGACCTTCCCGGCTTCCATCGCACGTTTTTTGCCCCATTTGACGTTGCCGGAAATGGACTCGCTCTCGGACTGTGCCATCGCGCCGTACATCGTAATCATGAATTCGCTGTCTGGCGGCAGAGAATTGATATTCTCTTTTTCGAACAGAACGCCAATGCCGAGCTGCCGAAGGATGCGCGTATAATTGATGCAGTCAAGCGTATTTCTGGCGAACCGCTGAATGGATTTCGTGAGGATGAGGTCAATTTTCTTCTGCTTGCACTGGCGAATCATGCGGAGAAACTCGGTTCGCTTCTTTGTAGAAGTTCCAGAAATTCCCTCATCCGCAAAAATGCCAGCCATCGTCCACTCTTTGTTAGACATGATCTTGTCCGTGTAATACTGGCATTGCGCCTCATAACTGCTGGCCTGTTCTTCTTCCTCGGTCGATACGCGGCAGTAGGCCGCCACGCGGAGCAGCCGCTTGACGGTCGCTTCCTGTGCCAGCTCCGGCTTTGCGGGAATGATAATGACACGCGGCTTTTCGTCTGTCATGCAAGATCTTCCTTTCCTACAATTTGTCCATTCTTGAGTTGCAGGCGCACCATCTGGTGCGTGACCAGCACGGCGGACACGGCGCTTTGCAGCAGGTCTGCGTTGAGTTCTGCCGTGCATTCAAAGGCTGTAAACAGCCGTCGCAGGCGCTCGGTTTCGTATTCCTCGTTGCCAATGGCGTCATACTGTTCCTGCGCCAGCTTGCAGATCAGACTTCTGGCAGCGTCCTCGTCAAGCGGCTGGGCGTTCAGCACATCGTCCAGCTTGCGCTGCGTATCCGTCTGCATAATCGCAGGTGCTGTTTCTGGCTGCTTGATACGCTCCGGCTGCTCTGACAGCCTGCCGAGCAAATGTGTGACCTGCTGTTCGATCTCTGGAGTAGGCGGCTTGGTGCAGATACGCTTAAGTACTTTTTGCGCGGGCGTCCGTTCTGGCAGGCGCTGCTTGGTCTGACGCTTGGCTGCGGCAGCTTCAAAGAATTTTATGTCAACTAATTTGGGATAATTGTCTGCTCCAGTATATTTGGCGTTCTCCAGAATCCGCGCGACCATATTCTTGTTCCAGCTCTTGCCCTCGTCATAGGTGGGGCCGGTCTTGCTCATCTGCTCCGCGATTTCCTTCAGCGACGCGCCGAGCGTATATTGCAGGAAAATATCCTGCACAGCCTTGGCCTCCGGCTCATTTCGGATAATCTCGCCCATACGCATCTGATAGCCGAATGGCAGCTTCCGATTTCCCATTACCGCTTAGTCCTTTCAATCTGTTCTGTCAGCTCCAGGCCATTTTTCAGCCGGAACCGCAGGCGCTCATTGCTATCTACGATGATTTTTTCAACAAGCGCATCGAACAGCTCCGCATCAAAGCTGTCGAGAAAATCCGGCCCATCCTCCAGCACGTCCATGAGATCGCGGGTACGGTCTGCCAGATCGTCGCTGTCAGTATCAAGAAGCCTTGCTTTTTCCTGTTTCAGCCTGCGGAGCTGTTCGCTGAGTTTGTTGTTTGATGTTATAAAAGTATCAGGATCAACGCCGCCCGCCTGTTGAAGCTGGGTGAGGAATTGAACCTGACTGAGAATATCCGATATTTTCTTGTTGAGGGAGATCACATCTTCGCTCCAGAGCATCCGGCTGTAACGGATTTTTTGGAGGTTCGAGAGCATCTGCGAGAAGATGGGGCCGCCGTGGTGCTTGAGCTTGTAGTACAGACGGCAGAAAGCCGCGTTGATGGTTTCCTCCGGAATCTGCCGGATTGTGCATCCCGAAGATCGGTCATGTCCCAAACACACCCAGTAGACCGTTGTACCGATTTCTTTTCTGCGAAACACGGAATTGCACGATCCGCAATAGATTTTCTGCCGTAATGGGTACGGCTTATCGTGCCTTTTTGCAATTTTTTGAGACTTTCTTTCCATTAGCTCCTGAGCCAGACGATATTCATTTTCTGATACAATGACTGGATGTGTGTTTTCTGCCCAATATGAGGATGCTTCTCCATGATTACTTTTACAACAGAAAGGGAACTCATTGGGCGTATAAAATTTTTGCCACCTTGAATTTCCAGTGTATTTTTCATTTCTTAGAATATACCGTATGGATGACGAATCCCATTGTACCTTTCCATTTTTACACGGTATCTTATGTACGCATAATGCTTCTGCAATTTTCTCGGTGCTGTTGCCCGCAAGGAATTCAGAGAAGATTTTCTGCACAATAGCTGCTTCCGCATCATTGATCTGAATCTGCTTGTTGACCAGCCTGTAACCATATGGGAGGTAAGAGGGAATGAATGTGCCATCCTGCATTCTTTTTTGGACGCCCCATTTGACATTCCCCGAGATGGACTCGCTTTGTTTCTGCGCCAGTGATGCCATGATCGCCGTGACCATCTCGCTGGACACTCTGGCCGTGTCGATGCCCTGCTCCTCGAACAGAACGCTCACGCCAAGCTCCTTGAGTTCCCGGACGGCTGCGAGGCAGTCCTTCGTGTTCCGGGCGAAGCGCGAGATGGACTTGACCAGAATGCGGTCGATCTTTCCCTTGCGGCAGTCTGCCATCATGCGCTTGAAGTCCTCGCGCTTGTCAACAGAAGTTCCAGTAATGCCGGAATCCGCGTAGATATCGACCATTTCCCAATCCGGGTTGCCGGAAATGAGTTCGGAGTAATACTGATTCTGCGCGCGGTAGGAGTTGAGCTGATCCTCGCTGGAGGAGCTGACGCGGGCGTAGGCCGCGACGCGCAGCTTCCGCGCTACGATCTCGTCGTGCGCGGGAATGATAATTACGCGGTTTTTCTGCTCTAAGGCAAGTGTGCCGTTTGTCTGCGCTTGCGTTGCCATTGCGTTTCCTCCCTTCTGTAGCAACACACATTACCACAACATTTTCAAAATAGCTATGACCAAAACGGAGAAAAATCAAGGGTAAATGGTCAGATTTGCACCAAGCTCGACTGCGATCCTGCGGGCGATTTTTCGGACTTCACGTTCCGAGAAGCCGATTGCCCGGAGCGCTTTTAAGAGCTGACAGATGCCTAAAAAATCGATGTCCGGATTCATAAGATTCTCCTTTAGCCACGGGGCAACTCTGCAAAGCGCAGAGCTGCCCCTGCTTTTGAAATTCTGATCGTTTGCCCGTATTCGACACTACTTCCCAGGGCGAGGGCAGCGAGTTGAACGGCGGCTGGCGCCGCGCACGGGCTTTGCACCCCTCCGAGGATCTCTCCGAGCTGCCCCCATTGCGTGAAGCTGTGGCTGGGCAGGAGTACCATTGTCTGCGGACAAGATCATTGCGAGGCAGCTTGCCAAAGCTGCTTTTGGATGGATGGGTACCGCTCGTCACCTTCTTGGGCC
>OOCB01001108.1_pt1 | contig 38077 bp, 35 predicted proteins | sample 1671351 | NCBI WGS metagenome assembly OOCB01 (sample SAMN06348148, study PRJEB24527) | human gut metagenome | biome: human gut; feature: ankylosing spondylitis patient; material: feces | host: Homo sapiens | place: China | collected 2015-10 | reverse complement strand
CGGGTGTAGCGCAGTTTTGGTAGCGCGCTTGAATGGGGTTCAAGAGGCCGTGAGTTCGATTCTCGCCACTCGGACCAGATGATTCCCAGTCGAACAATTGTTCGACTGGGAATTTTTTTGTTTTTCGGAAGCAGACGCTTCGGAAAGATTAAAATAAATAAGCATTTCCGTGTCTGTGATCTCGATGCCATTTACAAAGGTATCAATGATCCTGCGGTTATAATCCTCGGTACGTTCATTAGGAGAGATAAGGAACTGCTCCAATAGGAAGAGGATGCGCTCACGATCCAGAACGGGTGGATGAACTTCTTTCAGGGATTCTAATTGATAGTTGAGGGTGCTTTCCTGCTGCTCCAAGTCAGCAAGGCGGGCGGACAGACGAGAGCTGGCAGTACCGTTTTCAATGGATTCAATGATATTGTTGATTTTTCGGCGCACATCAGCCAGGTTTTGCTCTAACATTGCACGCTCTGGATCGGGCTTGTTGACATCTGCCTGCTGTGCAGCGGCAATAGCGTCGGCCAGATCTTCAAGAGTGTCTGGACGAAGGATATTTTCACAGATGGCATTGACCACAAGATTCTCGGCAACATCTTTTGGGATGTTTTTCTTTTTGCAGGTACCGCCATCAGCTTTATTCCCGCAAGCATAGTAATAGTAAACATCGTTGCGGCAGTTGTGGCCGGAGATGCCCCGCATCAGACTGTGGCAGCAACCGCAGAAAAGCTTGCCAGAGAGCAAGTAATCAGCATGGGAACTATGTGGTGCACGGTGCTGTTTATTGAGCGTGAGCATTTTCTGCGCCCTCTTCCATAAATCATCGTCGATGATGGCGGGGATTGCCCCATCAATACGGACATCGTAGGCTTTGCAGATATAGACACCATGATAGGCTTCATTCTGGATGATGCGAGGAATGCTGCATTTGTTGAAAGAATTGCCCTTACTGGTACGGAGCCCGGCAGCGTTCAGCTGATCCACGATGGAAGCGCTGCTCTCTCCGGCCGCATAATGCTCAAAGATGAACCGGATAGTGGGGGCATTTTTCTCGTCAATAATAAAACGCTTGTGTTCATCTGTGGTAAGCCCCAGGGGGCGGTTAGGATTGATTGCTTTCCCCTTGAGTGCGGATTCCCGCATACCACGCCGCATCTTTTGAGCCAGCTCAGCGGAATAGTATTCGGCCAGGGATTCCATCAGACCTTCCAAAATAATGCCCTCTGGTCCTTCCACAGAGCTTTCGGCTGCATAAAGAATACGAACTCCGTTATCTCGCAGCTTCTTTTTGTAGACCGCACTATCATAGCGATTGCGGGCAAAACGGTCAGTTTTCCAGCAGATCACGAGATCGAACAGATGTTTGCTGCTATCTGCGATCATCTGCTGAAAAGCCAGCCTGGATTCAACACCACGGCCCGAAATGTGCCGGTCAATATATTCATGCACGATTGTCAAGCCATGCTGCCGGGCGTAGGCTTCGCAGTCCCGGCGCTGGCCCTCGATGCTCTGCTCTGTCTGCTGGGAACCGCCGCTGTAACGGTAGTAGGCAACCAGACGGTTCCCGGGAGACACTTTCTTTCTTCTTGCCATGATTGCTCCTTGTGCGCTGAGCAGGATCATGGTACAATGAAATTGCTCAGCAGGCGTGTTTTCTTATCCTATGATTATTCTCCGACAGACAGATTCCCCATCTGGCCCCGGCGGCTCTATCGTACAGAGCTGCCGGGGATTCTTTTTTGTCGGATTGTGTTCTGAGGGGGATCATGCTACAATAAAAGTGCAGACCGGGTCGTGAAGTCCCCGGCCGCACCTCCTCACAAAGCAAGACGGTGGAATGTTTTCTTATGAGGAACCCCGCTGGTGTTGGCGCACTGGCGGGGTTATTTATTTGTATTGGTAAGGCCTTCGCGCAGTGCAGCAGCATCTCCGATTGTCCAACGGGAAATGTCCTTGGGTTTTCGATTCAGGCCATCATTATAACCTTGTTCGTAGCCGTTTTTCTTACCCTTGCGATAGCCTTCGCTGAAACCTTCCTTTGTGCCGAAATTGTATCCGTTATCATAGCCGGAGGATTTGGCATCTCTTTGCACTCTTTCGATATAAGGAGAAGACGGTGTATAGTGAGGTACAAAATATCCTTCGCCAACGCAAAGGCCTAGAAAAAATAGAGAGATGGAAATAATAGTAAAGGATATAAATAAGAGCCGGAAGCGTTGTTGTTGCTTTTTCAGTTGCCGACTGAATGAATTAGCTTGCTGATTCCAATAAATAGAATCATGTCCGTCACAATCGGATGAATTATAAGCAGTCATTAACCGGGTATTTAATGATCGAATTTCACGATGAAGGTTGCCATTCTCTTGACATTCGTTATCATAGAAATGGGCCCATTCCTCCGCAGTGGAACCCTTATAGCGAACGGGATTTTGTACATTTCCCTTGAGCTCTTCTAGTGAAAGTTGAGTGTATCTATTCTGGGCCTCAGTACAAGCATTGTACCAATATTCCGCAGTTTGTCCGGCATATGTATCAGTTATAATTTTAGGAAGAGAGTGATTTTTGACTAACTGAGAAAAATACTGTTTATACCAGTATTCAGCATTATGGCCTTCGTAGAGTTCGGGCTCTGGGGGAGCTTTTTGTCGCAAGTATTCGACTTCGGTGCGAAGATCTGCGATTTTAGACTGGTAGAGTGAGCAACTTTTTTCAAGCCCAAGATACTTTTCCCGCCACTCGATGGAACTTGAATCGTCCGGCATCCGGGTCTGTGTTTGCAGTTCAAAATAACGGTCTGCCCAGTATTTGGCACCATGGCCGAGATAGGATGAACTGGACATAATATGCCTCCTTATTTACGCTTCTTTCGTATCCAATGCATCCGCAGCAAGTTTTTTATAGTATCCTGTACGATGCAAGTCCTCTGCGTACTCAATGACCTTAGACTGACCTTCTTCATTCAGCTCATCGAAAACCGAGAGCAAAGAGGTTTGGGCCTTGGTGAGGGAGGCCTGTGCCGGTTCGGCATCTTCCATTCCCATTAAATAAGTGGGAGTGGTATCTAATACCAATGCAAGTTTTTCAAGAATAGAACGTTTCAGGTTGACAACAAGGCCGTTTTCATATTTATAGATGGCCGCTTTTTGCACACCAACTTTGGCACCGAGTTCTTCCTGTGTCATCTGATGCTCAATGCGAAGCTGGCGTATCCGTTCGCCGGTGGTCATAGGACATCACCCTTTCATACGTTGTATCTTAATAATAACACAGATAATCTAAAAAGCAAGAAAAAATATCTTGACAAGATTCATACAACATGCTAATATTTAAGTGTCCTAAAAAGATACTTAAATATAGAACAATATTTAAGGGGATGGATGAACGGAGGTGAAAAAGGGTGAATAAGAGAAAACTCAATGCTGTTATGCAGTTGCACGGGGAATCGCAACAAAATCTGGCGGATTTCCTTGAAATGAGCCTTTCACGGCTGAATGCTAAAATCAACGAATACCGTGGAGCGCAGTTTCGGCAGAATGAGATTGCAGCCATTCAGGAGCATTACGGCTTGACCGCCGAGGAAGTGAACGAGATATTTTTTGCTTCGTTGGTATCTCAAAAAGATTCTAATGGGCCAGCGGCTTGACCCTACCGACCCGAAGAAAAGCGCATGAAAAAGCCCCGGCGGGGAGCCGGGGACAGAGAGATGAAAGGAGAAAATAACGTGACGGTAAAGATTACAGGTAACCCCAAAGAAATTGCCGCCCTTGTATTAGCGGTACAGGAGCGGCAGATTCGGGATGGCTTTATTGGAAAGCGTCCGATTGAGGATGATGGAATCAAGGATTGTGCAATGACGGCAGGTTTGTCAGAAAAGAGTTTCGGGTGATGTGATCCACTGTGCCCCGGTATCCTGAATAACAAGGATATCGCATTCTTCACTGACGGTTTGATTGATCTGGGCATAGTGCTGAACCCCGGCAACGGAACGGGTCAGGAATCGGAGATAATTGATGGATTCCTGAAGCGGAAAGGCATTGCGCTCCACCGGAAACATGTCGGTCAGCTTTATCAGTATTTCTGATTCACCGGAAAATGCGAGACAGTTTCCATTTTCATTGGTTAATTCCGTAATGGCTTCAGACACCAATGAAGTGGATAAGACGATGCGATTGCCGTTACTTATAGCAGCACCGATCAGAACAACATTTCGTTTTCCGGCAATAGCCAGAAGCTCCTGCTTGAGCAGCCGGAGTTCATCTTCGATGGAAAGAGATTCATTCAACTGCGAAAGACATCGTTTGATGGTACAGGACGTACGGGTCTGATTTTCCAGTCCGGATGCGCCGGTATAGGTGATTCCGTGGCCGGATTTTGTGAGGAAGATTTTTTGCTCATGATCAGTGAGAACAAAAGATTCTGTTGAATTTGTTTGTTCATCGGAAATTGTGGTCGTTAATCTTCGATCTGCGGACATTACAATTCCATACGGATTGGACAAAACGATAGCCAGTGACATTGTCTGAGTAGCCTCCTTTTGATTTTGAGTATAGCACAGAGGAGAAGAACGGACAAGAACACATGAAAGGAGCAACGAGTTATGGACCGTTATATGATCGTGATCCCGGCGAAAAACCGGATATTCAACATGAAGTGTGATGATGGTGACAGCATGAAGCTGGAGACCCTGCAGAAGCTGGTGGGCGGGCCGATCGAGCCGGTGCCCGCCTTGCTGAGTGCCGAGTGGGCGCGGGAGAAGGACGTGGACGGCATTCTGCTGCTGGTGAACGAGGAAGGGCTGATGAAGGAGCGCCCCCTGACGAACCAGCGCGCCAGTGAGATGACGGCGGCAGAGCTGGTGGGCCCGGCAGTCGTGGCTGCAAAGCGCGGCGATGAGCTGATCGGCTTTGCAAAGCCTGTGGTGGAGACCATCTGCGCCGAATGGCTGTGAGGTGCTGCCATGGGCCGAAAGCAGAAACTGCCCTTTGAGCACTGGCAAATTATTGAATTGCTGCACATCACACAGGATTTTTACTCAAAACCGGAGAATGAGGCTGCATTTCAGGAATGGAAGGCGGCCAGAGATGCGAGAAAAACAAAAAGGCCCGCCGGTGCTGGAACACCGACGAGCCAACCAGGGTGATGGTTTGACAACACATCACCAGAAGTTTAACACAGAGCGGGAGGATTTGCAAATGAAAAAGGAGATCACGGGCAGCGTGCTGAGCGCCGGTGCCATTGTGCTGGGACTGGCTGCCGTAGGCTGCGGCGAGGCCATTGAGAACGCGGCCAATGGCTGGGTAATGCTGGGCTACACGCTGCTGGCCATCGTGCTGGGGTGTGCAGCCATGGCGCTGGCCGGGCTGGGCCTGGTGGCAGAGCAGCGGAAGGAGCCGCAGAAGATCCACAAGGTACCGGAGAACACGGTGAAGAAAGCTGCTTGCGGCAGAAAGGCGGGGTAAGGATGAAAATCACGATTTACAAAAATGGAAACGATGGCGGTCTGAACATTGAGGATGGCGAGAGTGCAGCGGATGTTACACGGGTGATCATGCAGTCGGCAGTAAGTTTCGTTGTCAGCAGCGTGCCCAGTGACTTGAACAACGCCCAGAAAGAGGAGACTGTTCGGACTTTTGCAAAGATCGCTGAACTGGAAATGCGGTTGGCACTGAGCCATAAACCGGTGACGGGCCTTTTTGAGGGGAAAGAAGCTGCTTTTATGGAAGAGTTGATGAAACGGGCGATGGAGGACAAGCAGAAATGACGCTGGAGGAGTACAAGAACATCCTGCGGACGGGAACGCCCAGCGACCGGGCGCGGGCCATTGCCGAGGCCGGGAACGACAGGAGCCTGACCGACGAGGAGTTCCACGAGCTGACAGCCATGATCAAGGGCGTTGTGCGGCCAGCCCGGCGGAAGATGACCCCGGACGAGGCGAAGCTGTGGGCGGAGATCAGCCTGGTGAACACCCGGCTGAAGAATGCCATGAACGATGCGGCCTTTGCCGTGCGTGCCCTGCCGGGAGACCTGCAGGAGGATGCGATCAATGTGCTGAGCCACACGCTGAGCGGGATGATGAGCAGTCTGGCTGCGTGACGGCCGCCGACACGTCAAGTACACCATCCGGCGGGAACGCATTCCCCGTAGCGAGGTGGACAGCCTGCCGCAGATGCACCATAAACACAAAAAGCCCTCCGGTGTTACCAGCACCGGAGAGCCTGCCAAGGGATGATGGATTCGCCAATCACATCACCCCGATGATATCACAAAATCGGAGGTTTTACAATGAAAGGAATCCTGATCGAGCCGGGCAAGGCCCCGGTGGTCACCACCCTGCCGGACACGCTGCAGGGCATCGAAGCCATGCTGGGCTGCGACTGCACGCAGGCGGTGCTGCCCCGCACCCCGGCGGTGCTAGTGTACGGCATCCTCGGCAAAGGGCTGAACCGCATCTACCGCGGCCAGAGCATCTACGGCACCATCCTCTGCTACGGCTGGAAGAACAACAGCCTCGTGCCCATGGGCAAGGGCCTGCAGACCGAGATGCTGGACCGCCTGAAGGGCACGGAGGTGAAAGTTTGACCACCTATATCTGCAAATGTGGACGGCGAGTGAAGAAATCCACCGATTCCAGTACCACTGGAAACCGCCTATCTGGTTACGCACCCGGCCATGAGTGCTGGGGATGTCCCTATGCCATGCCATACGGAAACTTTCAATGGGACGAAAGTGCTAGAACTGTCAGCCGGGAGACTCGGGGCTACGAGTGCCGGATGAGCAAGACCCTCACTTATGCGTCAGAGTTCGCTGGCTCTATCAAGGATAAATGCACCTGTCGAGTGCATAGTCTGGACTTCGACTTTCTTTCTCAGGTCTCCGCATGGATCAAAGACACTTATCCAGACAGAGAGATTTTCGGCTCATTTTCCAAAGATATTCGTGCATCGGACTATGGATCTGACGGGCGCTATTGCCTGACAATCACATGCACTCAGAATCTGAAAGGTGTTGCCGCAAAAAGAGAGCTGTTTGGTCAGTTTTTCAATCCGGATGGAAGCCGCAAGGACATGACACCGCAGCAGGAAATGGAAAAGATTCTTGCCGACATCAAAATAGCAAAGGAGATTCTCTCATGTACACCTGCCCCGAATATGGATGCTGCTGTGACTATGGACACCCCTGCTGTGATGACTGCCTCTGCCACGGCGGCAACGCCGACCACCTCGGAGAGCGGGGCGGATGCAAACGCATCGACCCCCGCGACATCCCTGCAGAGCTGCGAATCGGCCCCCGTCGCATCGGTGGACGGTTCTTCTGCACCGATGCCTTCGGCACCCGGTTTTGACTTTGGCGCAGACGAGCAGACCAACGCCCTGCTTTTGCAGGATGCCCAGACCTTTATCACCGGAAACATGGCCCGGATCATGGCGGCCAAGCACGCCCACGACCTGACAGCCAACCACTACAAAGGCAGCTGGGGCAAGTGGTGCGCCGCTGTGGGCATCAGCCGGGACACCGGTGACCGCATGGTCAGTGTTGCCGCACAGTGCGGCAACATCCAGCTGGAGGGTAAGTCCATTCTGGACGTTCAGCCCCTGAAGCTGTTGTATGCCGCTGCCAAGCCCTCCACCCCAACACAGGTGAAACAGGCGGTGTTCTCCGGGGATATCACCTCCTACAAGGAGTACCAAGAGCTGCTGGCCCAGATCAAAGCCGAGAAAGACCGCGCCGATGCTGCCGAGACCCGTGAGGAAGAGGCCCGGAAAGCTGCACACGAGTACCACGAAAAGTACGAGGAAGCCGCTGCCATGCGGGCAACGCTGCTGGATCAGCAGGGTGCCTACATTGCCGATATTGACGGCCTGAAAAAACAGAACACCAAGCTCAAGCAGATCTACCGCGATGAATACGAGAGCCGCATTGCGGCCAACCTCCAGCGCCAGAAGGCCGAAGGTGAGCGCGACAGGGCCGAAGAGAGAGCAAAAAATGCCGAAGACGCTTTGAAAAAGCAGCCCATCACTGCGGTGGTGGACAAGGAAGAGGTGGAGCGTCAGGCCAGAAAGCTTTTTGCCGATATGGCAGATGAAGAAGTGGACCGCCGGGCACACCAGCAGGCATACAGCATTGCGGCCGACATGACGGAAGAGCTGAAGGCCGACAAGGCCAGGCTGCAGAAGAACATGGACGAGCTGAAGCAGCAGCTTGCCGAGGCGCAGGCTGTAGTTCCGGCTGATCTGGTCGCCGATAAGGAGACCGCCGACAGCTGTTACCTGAACATTGATGGCATCTGGGGCATGGCCCTGCCCTCGTTCCAGCGGCTCGTCGGCACCGGCGAGGACTTCAACCACGCCGCAGGCAACCTGCTCCAGCTGTGTGACCACATCCACGAAGAGCTGGTCAAAATGACCATCGCCAACGATAAGGAGACACTGTATGACTAACGAACTGACTGTCCGACAGAAATGTGCGGATGCCATGGCAGCGGCTACCGGAAGCAACCTCTCACCGCTGCGGTCTGGCTATGCCAGCGCCTTGCAGAGCTCCCCTGATATGGGAGCCAAGGATCAAGGAGGACGATAAGATGCAGAGCGGATGCAGATGGGTGTACACCCTGATGGACTGGGACACCGGCGAGGTGGTGGCCAAGGGCACCAGCGTGGAGCTGGTGGAGCAGGGATATTTTCCCGATGTGAACAAGCTGAGCAGCGTTTGGAATAATCTGGAAAAGTGCAAGAAGCCCAGCCCGAAGAACTACAGGTGGAAAATGGAGCGGAAGAGCACAAAGGACGACCGGGTGGAGAGGGCCCGGGCAGAGGGACTGAGTGCGGACGAGCGGGCCGAGACCCGAATGGTGCGGGTGTACAGCTGCTACGGTGCGGACGGCACCCTGCTGGGCAAGGGCACGGCGGCAGAGCTGAAGGACAGGGGCCTGTTTGGCAGCGAGGGCACGGTGCACGAGTGCTACCGCAAGCGGGGCGGCGTGTACAAGCCCGGCGGCGTTGTGCGGATGGAGATGGAGCTGTGCCAGAAACGGATCCGGCACCCCATGAAGCTGCCGGATCAGCCAGCAAAGGTGAAGCGCAAGCCCATTGGCGGCGTGCTCGACCCCAGCCCCCTGGCCTACGACGTGCATGATCTGATGATCTACAACGAGAAGGCCCGGAAGATCGGAAAGCCGGAGCTGACCTACGGCTACTGGGCGGAAAAAGGAAAACCGGCAACACCGTAATCTATTATGAAGAGCAACGGATACGATGGACCTGACACGTCCACCGTATCCGTTACGTTTCATAATACCTTTATAAAAAAGAGGGGTGCAAGACCCCTTGAGGGAGCTAGTATACCCGTTATTTCTGTGACGGTGGGGTCACGGGAAAGAGACTATCAGCAGAAAGTGAAAGCCAGCAGGAGGGCACCGGGATGCGGAATACCTACACCAGAGAGAAGAGAACCCTGTGTGGGGAGAGTTACATGGAGGTAGACCTGTATGCCATTACCCCGGAGGAACACCAGGCCAAGCGCAGGAAGAAGTGCAGGCCCAGCAGTGAACGGCAGAAGCGGCGGAATGCCCAGCACGCCCATCGGCGGAGGGTGCAGAAATCAAACGCCAATTTCACGGTGTTGGGGTTCTACCTGACCCTGACCTATGCGGAAGAATACCTGCCGGAAAGCATGGAACAAGCCGAAAAAGACCTGCGGAACTACATACGCCGACTAAAAACGGCAATTTTAGCTGCCTTTGGCCCGGGCTTTGCCCTGCGATACATGGGGTTGACCGGCTGCGGACGAAAAAGCGAACGCTACCACCATCACCTGCTGATCGAGTGCCCAGGGCTGACCATGCGACAGAATGCAGACTTTCGGCAGCTGCTCGAGGACAAATGGTCCGCACGCCAACCGGACGGCAGCTATGAGCTTTTGGGTACAGCTAACGCTGATCGGCTGAACCTGCAGAACCGGCTGGATGACCTGATCACCTACTTCGAGAAGCACGGGCAGTTGCGCTGGTACGAGAGCAGAAGCCTGATCCAGCCGGTGGAGCTGGTACCCAATGACACCAGATGGAGCCGGAAGCAGCTACGCAAAGGCTGCACGGACTGCAAGGACAGTGCATATTGGTGGGAGCAGAAATACCCGGGCTGGAAATTCGTGCGCTGCGTGGTACCGGAACCGGAGAGCCCCGGATGCGAGAAAGAGGGTTGGGATGCGGATGACCTGCGGTGCTATGTGGTGATGGTGAAGCAGAAGGTGGGACAGAGCATTGCGAAACCTCGCACCTGACAGATAGAAAACCGGTATTTTGCGCGTTATACCCATGCGAAAAGAGGGTGGAGCGGTGACAAAAGAGCAGAAGAAAGCGACCCGGCAGGCTCTGCGCCGATATGGCGAGGGGTCTGTTTGTGCTGCCTGGGCGCAGGTGATCGGGGCGGTGCTGGCCTGGTACGACCGCAATGACCCGGTATGCGCCCAGCTGCTGCGGCTGCGCTACCTGCAAGGTCTGCCCGAGGAAAAGGTGATCGCCCGGCTGTATGTGGGGCGAACGACCTACTACACCAAAGAGCTGGAAGCCCTGAGCACCGTGGCAGTGTGTGCAGCGGATGCAGGGCTGCTGCCCGGCGGGCAAATGTCCGGGGTAGTTGCACCCGGCGGGGCGTGATAGGATATTTGCAAAGGCAGGTGAGAGAGTTGGCGAAGAAGCGGGCGTACTGCAAGAACACGGTGGCCGGGAAGCAGCGGGGAAAGAAATACCCGGCGGCGTTCCGGGCAGAGGTGGTAATGGCCATGCTGGGCTCCAACTCCATCTGCGCTGTGGCGAAGAAGTACGGCGTGCCGGAATCGACCATCCGCAGCTGGATGAGCGAGGAGGCAGGCCGCAGTGATGCCTTTGCAAAGGCCCGGCAGGAAGCCGCGCGGGAGATCGCCATCCGGGCAAGCCTGGGGGTGCGGGCACAGGTGACCTTTTTGCAGGGCCGGGCCGCTGAGAGCCAGCGGGCGGCGCAGATCACGGAGAGGCTGCACCGGCGTTTGGACGAGGACACCCGGGCCCGGGACTTTGCCGTGGGCACCCTGCTGAAGGACGACCCGGAGGAGCTGGCGGATGCCACCGAGACCGGCCTTGTGGTGTATGCAAGCCCGGGCAGCTACGACAGGCAGCTGGATGACACGGAACGCAGGCGGCTGAACGCCGAACTGGAGCGGTACGAGGGCCGGGTGATGAGCGACAAGAACGCGGCCGGTGTGGCCAAGGTGCTGATGGAAGTGGCCGAAAAGGCTGCTGCCATGGCCCCGGCGGAGAACACCGACAGCGAGAGCGGCCCGCCGATGGTGGAAATCGCGGCAGCCGGAGACGCGGACAGCCAGCAGGAGGTGGAAGTGGATGGCGGCACAGAGGATGCGTGACGGTAGACCGGTGATCTGGTCGCCGCAACCTGCCCAGGCGCGGTTCATGCAGCGCACCGAGAACGAAGTGCTGTATGGCGGGGCCGCAGGCGGCGGAAAGAGCGACGCGCTGGTGATCGAGGCCCTGCGGCAGGTGGAGATCCCACACTATCGGGGGCTCATCATCCGAAAGACGTTTCCCCAGCTGCGGGAGCTCATTGACAAGACCATGCGGTATTACAAGCCAGTATTCCCAAAAGCCCGGTACAACAGCAGCACACACTGCTGGACCTTCCCCAGCGGGGCAAAGATCTATTTTGGCAGCCTGAACCACGCCCAGGACAAGTACAACTACCAGGGCCAGGCCTACGACTTTATCGGCTTTGACGAGCTGACCCATTTCACTTGGGAAGAGTACAGCTACCTGCTGAGCCGAAACCGACCCAACGGCCCCGATACCCGGGTCTACACCCGGGCCACGGCCAACCCCGGCGGCATCGGCCACGGATGGGTGAAGGCAAGGTTCGTCAGCCCGGCCCCGCCCGGCACCCGGATGGTGCAGATGGTAAAGGCCAGGGCCCCGGACGGACGGGAGATCGTGCAGCGGCGGACCCGCATCTTTATCCCCAGCACCGTGTTTGACAACGCGGCCCTGCTGGAAAATGACCCGGGATACCTGGGCACGCTGGCTGCGCTGCCGGAAGCGGAGAAGAAAGCCCTGCTCTACGGCGACTGGGACAGCTTTACCGGGCAGGTGTTCACCGAGTGGAAGAACGACCCGGCCCACTACGACGACCAGAGGAATACCCACGTCATCAACCCGTTCCGCATTCCGGGCCACTGGAAGATCTGGCGGGGGTACGATTTCGGTTACTCGAAGCCCTTTTCCGTGGGGTGGTACGCGGCGGACGAAGAGGGCAGGCTTTACCGCATCCGGGAGCTGTACGGCTGCACCGGGACCCCCAACGAGGGCATCAAGGCTGACCCTGTGAAGCAGGCAAGGATGATCCGGGAAGCAGAAGAGAACGACCCCATGCTCCGGGGCCGCACCATTCTGGGCGTGGCCGACCCGGCCATCTTCAACGAGAGCCAGGGCGAGAGCATTGCCATGATGCAGGAGAAGAGCCCGAACTTTCTGCACTGGGCTCCCGGCGACCACACACGGCTCGCCGGAAAGATGCAGTTCCACTACCGGCTGGCGTTCCAGGCGGACGGGCGGCCCATGCTGCAGGTGTTCAACACCTGCAAGCACTTTATCCGCACCATCCCGAACCTGGTATACAGCGAGAGCAACGTGGAGGACATTGACACCGACCAGGAGGATCACATCTACGACGAGTGCCGGTATGTGCTGATGGAGAATCCCCTCAGCCCGCCCCGGACAGAGCCGGTGCAGCCCATGCCGGATGACCCGCTGGAGCTGGGGAAGAAAGCGAGGTTTTTTAGAGTATGACCGACGTGATCGGCACAGAGCAGGTGGCGAAGGCCACGGCGCTGTTACAGAGATACAAGACCGGCAAGGCGGCGCTGGACAAGCGGATCGTGGACAACGAGCTGTGGTTCCGGATGCAGCACTGGGCCAACTACAAAAACGAGATGATGGAGGGCAAGCCCAAACCTTCCAGCGGGTGGCTGTTCAACAGCATTGCCAACAAGCACGCGGATGCCATGGACAACTACCCGGAACCCAACGTGCTGCCCCGGGCAGCGGACGACGAACAGACCGCCAAGGTGCTTTCCAAGATCCTGCCGGTGCTGCTGGAACAGGCAGAATACGAGCAGGTGTACAGCGACACCTGGTGGCGCAAGCTCAAGCAGGGCACCGGCGTGAAGGGCATCTTCTGGGACCCGGGGTTAAGGAACGGCGTGGGAGACATCTCCATCAAGAGCATGGATCTGCTGATGATGTACTGGGAGCCCGGCGTGATGGACATCCAGGACAGCCCCAACCTGTTCAGCCTGGCGGTGGCCGACAACGAACAGCTGAAGGCCCAGTACCCCCAGCTGGAAGGCCACACCGGCAGCACGCTGGAAGTGGCAAAGTACATCCACGACCAGAGCATTGACACCTCGGACAAGAGCGTGGTGGTGGACTGGTACTACAAAAAGGCCCGGGAGGACGGCCCGCCTCTGCTGCACTACTGCAAGTTCTGCAACGGCGTGGTGCTCTACGCCAGCGAGAACGACCCGGCCCTTGCTGACCGGGGATTCTACGACCACGGCAAGTACCCCTTTGTGTTCGACACCCTGTTTGTGGAAGAGGACAGCCCGGCGGGCTTTGGGTACATCGATGTGATGAAGGACACCCAGACCGCCATTGACGAGATGAACGCGGCCATGGACGAGAACGTGAAGCTTTCGGCCAAGGCGCGGTACATCATCCAGGACGGTGCGGGCATCAACGAGCAGGAGCTGGCCGATTTCAGCAAGGACATCGTCCACGCGGCAGGGCGGGTGACGGACGAGACCCTGCGGCCCTTACAGACAGCGGGACTGGCGGGCAACCTGATCACCTACCGGGACGCGAGAGTGGCGGAGCTGAAGGAGATCAGCGGCAACCGGGATGTTTCCCAGGGCGGCACCACCAGCGGCCTGACTGCGGCTTCTGCCATTGCGGCGCTGCAGGAAGCGGGCTCGAAGCTCTCCCGGGACATGCTGAAAAGCGCTTACCGGGCCTTTGCAAAGGAGTGCTATTTTATCATCGACCTGATGCGGCAGTTCTACGACGAGAGCCGGGTCTACCGCATTACCGGCGACAGCGGCCAGCCGGAGTATGTGCAGTTCTCCGGGGCAATGCTGCAGCCCCAGCCGGTTGACATGATCGGCGGGGTGGAGCTGGGCAGCCACGAGCCGGTGTTCGACATCACGGTATCGGCTGCCAAGAAGAGCACCTTCAGCCGCCTTTCCCAGAACGAGACGGCAAAGGAGTGCTACCAGATGGGGCTGTTTGCCCCGGCCAACGCTGACGCGGCGCTGGCGGTGCTGGATATGATGGACTTTGAGGGCATCGAAAAGGTGCGGGAACGGGTGCAGCAGAACGGCACCCTGTACACCCAGCTGCAGCAGGCCATGGAGCAGCTGCAGAAGCTGAGCGCCATCATTGACCAGCAGAACGGCACCAACATGAGCGCCATGGCCGGGGCCGCTGCACAGGCGGCCGGAACCACGGGGGGCAGCAGCGGCGGACAGACCACCGCAAAGACGGCGACCAACGGCCTGGGGGCTGTGGTGGGCGGCGGAGGCAACAGCCTGGCCACCCAGGCGGCACAGCGGGCCATGAATGTGAATAATCCGAATAAGTGATTTTCAGAAGGAGCGATAGAATGATCCATGCAGAGTATGTAGAGTTCGACCAGCCCACTGGTGCACGGGTGCGCAGGCTGGAAGTTTTTGGCCATGCAGGCTATGCGCCCAGAGGGCAGGACATCGTGTGCGCGGGTGCATCCATGCTGATGGAGACGCTGGTGTATGTGCTGGCTGACTGTGACGAGGCCGAGTGCTGTGCCTACAATGAGCCGACCGGGCCCCGCGTTTCGGTGAAGCTGACCGGCAGCATCTACCCGACAGACCTGACAGCAATGGAGTTTGCAAAGACGGGTCTTGCCCTGCTGGCGGAGAGATATCCGGCAAACATCCACTATGAGGACAAAAGCCAGGACGGCCAGGAGAAAATGGTAAACCTTCAGCTGTTTGCTGAGGGCTGCGGTGACGGCGGCGCTGCCGCTGCTGCCGCCAGTGCTGCGGATGCGGCCCCGGCAGTGCAGGAGCCTGCTCTGCGGCCGGCAGAAGAGCGGCTGGCACGGCGGAGCGGGGTGCTGAAGCGGAGCAGCCGGGAAGAGGACGGCAATCAGAAGAACGCGCCCTCTCAGCCGCCTGACGGCGACAGCTCTCCCGAGGGGAGAGCCGACACATCTGCCGAGGAAGGTACTGCTGACCAGGAAGCTGAGGGCAAGGACGGCGAGGAGAAGGGCGAAGGTAAGACCAAGAGCCCGGAGGAGCGGCGGAAGGCCTTTGGTGAGCTGCTGCGCGGAGAGTATGCCGACCTGACCGAGGAGCTGATGCAGAACGCCGTGACCGAAGCGACCCGGCGGCTGGAAGCAAGTCCGGCCATGAAGGGTCTGATGCAGGCGCTGCAGGAAAAGTACGGCACGGATGCCAACGACTTGGTGGCCCTGACCGAGGCTGTGCGGAACGGCGCGGTGAAGGATGACGACTACTACGAGAAGCTGGCCATGGAGAAGGGCGTTTCCACCAGGACGGCCCGGGAGCTGGACAAGCTGGAAAGCCAGAACAAGCACCTGACCGAACAGCAGCAGATGATCCAGCAGATGGAGCGTCAGCGTGTCCAGCAGGCCCGCATTGCAGAGCTGCAGGCCGGATGGGACCGGGAAGCGGAGCAGCTGAAAGCCCAGTATCCCGACTTCAACATGGCTGAGGTGCTGGCGAACCCGGAGGTGGAGAAGATGATGCGGTCGGGCGTTTCTATGACAAACGCCTACCGCAGCGCCTACTTTGATCACATCCTGAAACAGCAGCAGGCCGCCACGGCCCAACAGGTGGAGCAGGGCGTGGTGAACCGGATGCAGCAGCGCAACGCCCGGCCCGGCGAGAATGGCACCCGCCCCGGCGGCGCGGTGCAGACCAAGATCGACGTATCCCACATGAGCCGCAAGGAAATGGAAGAGATGGAGAAGCGGGTCATGCGGGGTGAAGTTATTACACTTTAACAGGAGGAAGCTATGAAAGACAAGACCATGAAGCTGGATCTGCAGATGTTTGCAACGGCCAGCACCCAGAACCAGAATACCACCGGCGCATCCGGCATGAGTGCCGAGATGAAAACCTTTTACGAGAAGCGCCTGATCGACCAGGCAGAGCCTGCCCTGGTGCATGACCAGTTCGGCGACCCGTATCCCATTCCGGCCAACGGCGGCAAGAACATCGAGTTCCGCAAGTATGACAGCCTGCCCAAGGCCACCACTCCGCTGACCGAGGGTGTGACCCCGGACGGCCAGACCATGAACGTTTCCACCGTTACCGCTGAAGTCAGGCAGTACGGCGGCTGGGTGCCCATTACCGACACGCTGCAGCTGACCGCCATTGACAACAACATCCTGCAGGCAACCAAGATCATTGCCAGCCAGGCGGGCCGCACCCTGGACACCATCGTGCGTGATGTGCTGGCGGGCGGCACCAACGTGATCTATGCGCCCAAGATCGGCGAGGGCGGCGCGGAGACCGCTGTGACCAGCCGCGCTACCCTGGACGCGACCTGCCAGCTGACCAGCGATCTGATCGCCCGTGCGGCCACCCAGCTGAAGGCCATGAACGCTGATCCCATCGGCACCAGCTTTGTGGGCATCATCCACCCTTATGTGACCTATGAACTGCGCCGCGACCCGGACTGGATCGATGTGCACAAGTACGCCCAGCCGGACGAGATCTACAACGGCGAGATCGGCACGCTGCATGGTGTGCGCTTTGTGGAGACCAGCGAGGCAAAGATCTGGAAGGGCACCGGCTGCCCGGCGGGTCTGGCCGTGTTCAGCACCCTGATCCTGGGTGCCCACGCCTACGGTTCCACCGAGATCGAGGGCGGCGGCCTGGAGCACATCGTGAAGCAGCTGGGCTACGGTGACGATCCCCTGAACCAGCGCGCGTCTGTGGGCTGGAAGGCACACAAGACCGCTGAGCGCCTGGTGGAGCAGTACATGGTGCGCATTGAGAGCTGCAGCGCACGGTACAGCGCAACGGCTGAGGCGAACTAAAAGGGTGGTTCTTTGGATAGCGTACCCTCTCAGACGCTGACGGGGCTAAACCCCACCGTCATCCCTACGGGATGCCACCGCCCCTAGTAGGGGCGGCCTTGGCAAAGAGGAAAAGCTTTACGCCATGCCAAGGGCCCCACCACTAGGGGGGCTGGATGGCGCAAGCCAGACTGAGGGGTTTTTGTGACGGATAGAGTGATAGAAAGGAGCCGATAAAATGGCAGAAGCAAAGAAAAAGACTGAGACGATCCGGCTGTTTTCGGACGGCGGGAAGTACAAGGGTGACCTGTTCGTGAGCGTGAACGGTGTGAACTACAAGCTGCAGCGCGGAAAGAACATTGAGGTGCCCCCGGAGGTGGCGGAGGTCATCCGCCACAGCCAGGAACAGGACGACCAGACCGCTGCCCGCATGGAAGAGCTGGCGAATAAGGCGTAATTTTTGAGAACCCCCGGCCCGGCGGCACACGCTGTGCCGGGGGTTATTTGTTTGGAGGTCTTTTATGACAGTAGGAAAGGCAATTGCAACGACGACGACCGCCGCCAGTGGCGGAAACAGGGAGGAGTTGTTGGGGCCGCGGCCAGCAGGACACGAGCACAAAGCTTTGTGCGAAGTGGACGCAGGGAGCCGCAACCCGGGTTGCAGATGTGAAAGGATGGAATAAGCGTGACAGTAGGAAAAGCAATCGAAACCGCAGACCGGCTGCGGCCCAACAACGGGTTTGACCGCGAACTGAAGATCTTATGGCTGCGGCAGGCGGATGCGGGGTTGAGAAAGAGCGTGGTGGACAAGAGCGACACCACAGATTTTGATGCCGTGGGTGCGGATATCTTATACGACCGGGAGCAGGAGCTTTTGCGGCAGGACGCGGAGCTGCTGCTGCCGGAGCCCTACGACAGCTACTATGCCCACTATCTGGCGGCACAGATGGACGCGGCCCTGGGCGAGACCGACCGCTATGCCAACGAGATGCAGCTGGCCAACGAGAACCAGCAGGAGTTTGCAGCCTGGTGCAGGCACACCTACCTGCCCAGGATGGCCACGAAGTGGAGGTACTGAGATGGCACTGCCGAGTTTATACAGCATCTCGACGGGGAAGAGCATCCAGACGGCCTTTGGCGGCCTGAACGAAAGCTATGCCTGCGCCGAGGCAGAATTTACCGAGATGAAGAACTTTTCCAGCCGGGGATACCCCGCACTGCAGACCCGGACACCCCGGCGCACCATGCGGGCCATGGGCCGCTGCAACGGGATGTACCACCTGAACGGCCTGCTGCTGTGCGAGGGCACCACCCTGCGCTACACCGAGGACAGCGAGGACGACGTGGCCACCGCGGCTGCGGGCGGGGAGATCGTGCTGGAAAATGCCGTGACGGACAGCGAGAAAATTATGATCGGCATGGGCACGAAGATCCTGATCTGGCCGGATACCAAGAGCTTTGACACGGCCACCGGCAAGCTGGAAGCCCTGAGCGCCGCATGGAGCCAGACCGGCACGGTGACCATTGCCCCCTGCGACGCGGGCGGCAAGACCTACACCGTGAGCAGCGTGGGCACCACGGAACCTTCCGGCCCGGCGGACGGGACGCTGTTTCTGAAACAGAACTCTTCTTCCAGCAAGTGGGCTTATGTGAACGTGCTGGAACAGTACGATGCCAAGAGCGGCAAGTGGGCGGAGATCCTTTTGAACAGCGTGAAGATGACCCTGCCCGGGCTGGCCGCTGCGGGCTTCAAGAAGGGGGATACCATCACGGTGGAGCAGGTGCCCGGGCTGGTGGAAGAATATCTGGCCGAGGGTGTGAACGGCGAGGTGACTATTGAGCAGATGGACGGGGACAGCATTGTGCTGACCGGCAGCCCAAAGACCGAGAGCGCACGCTATTACGGCAGCTTTACCGTGACGGCAGGCGGTACCACCTGGAAGAGCATGAACGGCAGCGAGAGCGCCACAGCGGGCGGCACCACCATTACCGCACGGCGGCGGGTGCCCCGGCTGGAATATGTGACCGAGAACGCAAACCGAGTATGGGGCTGCAACAGCGAGGAGAACGTGATCTACAGCTGCAAGCTGGGCGACCCCACCAACTGGTACAGCTACCGGGGCATTGCTTCGGACAGTTACGCCGTGAACGTGGGCAGTGACGGCCCCTTTACCGGTGCGGCCACCTGCATGGGCTATGTGCTGTTCTTCAAGGAGAACTGCCTGCACAAGCTCTACGGCAGCCGCCCGGCGGACTATCAGCTGGTGAGCGTGCAGTGTCGGGGCGTGGCCAAGCAGGCCAGCAAGAGCATGTGTGTGCTGGCAGAGGTGCTGTACTACCTGTCCACTGACGGCGTGATGGCCTGGGACGGCAGCCTGCCGGTGAAGATCAGCGGCGGACTGGACAACACCTGGCTGATGAACGTGCGCGGGGCGGTGGGCGGTGTGCTGGACACCCGGTATTACCTGCATCTGCGGGTGCCGGGCCGGAACGAGACCCGGCTGCTGGTCTATGACACCGAACGGCAGCTCTGGCACGAGGAGGACACGGCGGCAGAAGAGAATGCTTCCGGCTGGGCGATGTGCTCCACAGGGCGGCAGCTCTACCAGTGGGACGGCGTAAACCTGTGGGCCACCGAACCGGAACGGGAGGCCGACCGGGACACCGACACGGCAAAGGCGAATCTGGAAGCCAAGGTGGGCTTTGAGGCTGTGAGCGGCGACATTGGGTTGAACATCCCGGCGGACAAGTACATCAACCGGGTGTTTCTGCGGGTGGATGCCCTGACGTACAGCGTTGTGGAGCTGCAGGCCAGCTATGAGGGCGGGGCCTGGGAGACACTGGGCCAGGCAGCCGTTCTGAACAAATACACCCGGGTCAACCTGCCCTTTGTGCCGGAGCGGCACGACACCATGCGGCTGCGGATCAAGGGCACCGGGCAGATCGCGGTGCGGAGCATTGCGGTCAGCATGGCAGAGAGCCGGGGCAACCGGGTGGCCGGAGGGGAGCCGAAGAGATAGCCCTGCTTAGAGGAAGGAGATCTTATATGGCAGATATTACGAGGCTTGGCGAGATCGCCATGCCGAAACTGAGTGACAACATGGCCCCGGAGGACAGGCGGAGCATCAACAACTACCTGATGCAGCTGCGGGACCAAATGATATACATGATGCAGAACCTGGACGAGACGAACTTCAGCGACACCATGCGGGACAAGCTGGTGGCCATGGGGCTGAAGGTGGAGTAAACGAAAGGAGACAGTGAGAAGATGGCAAGAGGAGAATGGTGGGAGTACCTGATTCCGGGCCACAATGTGGGGCTGATGATAGGGGATGTGTATGACGGCATTACCGGCAACAGCGAAAAGAATGCGGGCACCGGCGTGTTTGGAACCAGAAAGAACGGTTCCAACAGCTACCAGTACGCCCAGAGCAACGACCGGGTGACCACGGCAAAGAACAATCTGGATTACATCAAAGGACAGAAGCCCGGGGAGTATCAGAGCGAGTACGGCAGCCAGATCAGCGGCACGCAGAGCCAGCTGGACAAGATGAACCGGGACGGCTTTTCTTACGACTACACCAAGGACGCAGCTTACCAGCAGTACAAGAACCAGTACACCCGGGGTGCGGAGCTGGCCAGTGAGAACGCTGCCGCCAACGCTTCGGCCCGCAGCGGCGGCTACGGCAACAGCTGGGGCACTTCCAGCGGGCAGACGGCCTACCAGAGCACCATGAACGGCCTTTCGGACGTGGCAGACAGCTTATACAGCCAGGCTTACAACGAATATGCCGCCAAAAAGAGTGACCTGAGCAACCGGTTGAGCTCTTTGCAGCAGCAGGAAAAGCTGGCGCAGGATGCTTACAACACCCGCCTGAACAATTACTATGGCCAGCTGAACAGTGCTCAGACCGAGTATGCCAATGCAGTGGGGGCCAACCAGAAGAAGGATGCGAACAACACCAACTTCTGGGGGAACGTTTTGCAGGTCGGCGCACAGCTGTTGCCGTGGGTGCTGAAAGCGTTTGCCGTGATCTGAAGACCGGTGTGTGGCAGAAGAAAAGGAGAACGACATGTTATTTGATACCTTACGGAGAAAGAACCAGGCGGAACAGGAAGAGCGGGAATGGAACGCCAACCGCCCGACGGACTATGTGAGCCGGAACAAGGACGCAATGGACAGCCTGACCGGGCAGATCGGCACAGGGTTCGACTGGGATACCGGCAGCAAAGCCTACCAGCAGTACCGCGCCCAGGCCCAGGCCAATGCTGCCGCCAGCGCGGAGAACGCCCAGGCCAACGCGGCGATGCTGGCGGGCGGGTATGGCAGCAGCTACGCCGACAGCGTGGCAAAGCAGGGCCAGCAGCAGGCGCTGAGCGGCATTGACAATGCGGTACCCGGCCTGAGAGGCCAGGCACTGAGCGAATACCAGAACCAGCAGAACGACCTGCTGAGTGCCCTTTCCGGCATGGCCAACACCGAGGCGCTGGACCGCAGTGCATACGGCAGCAACTTTGCCAACTACACGGCGTGGCAGAATTTCCTTGCCAACCAGAGCGAACAGGCCCGGAACGAGAACGACACTTACTGGAACAACCTCTGGAACACGGTAAAGAACATCGGCTCGGTGGCCCTGACGGCCTACGATGGGTACAAGGGGTACACCCAGCAGCAGTGGGAAAATGACTTTGCCCGGGAACAGTGGGAGTACAACAAGAACCGCACCGACCAGAGCGATGCCCTGAACGCCTATCAGCAGGCGTTCAACCTGTACACCCAGGGAGCCGGGGATGCGGCCAGCGACGTGCTGAACCGGTACGGCCTGAACGCAAACGCTTTTGCCAGCTACAACGGCGCACCGGTGAGCCGGGACGATCAGGCCGGTGTTCTGAGCACCGCGGCTTCTCTGGTGGCAAGCGGAAATCAGGAAGCAGCGGCCAACCTGCTGAAGATGTACGGGCTGGACAGCAATGCAGCCGGTTCTTATGGCACCATTGCAAAACGTCAGCTGGCGACCCAGCTGGCAAAGGCGGCAGCTACGAAGAGCAGCGGAAGTTCGAGAAGATCCGGCGGCTCCAGCAAGAGCGGAAGCGGGTGGACAAACAGCCAACTGCTGACGGCGCTGGGTAAGTATCAGAGCCTGAAGGATGATGACCCGACCAAGAGCGTCTATGCGAACATTCTGGCCAGCGCCGGAATGCTGCCGGACGGTGACACGGGCACAACAGCAGCGACCGGAACTGGCAGCGGGCTGATCGCCCCGCTGGCGAATCCGAACAAGTGGGCCCTGCCCGGGGGAACCACGGGAGGGAGCACGGGTAAGAGTACCGGAATGCCGTACAGCAACGCCCTGAGCTATGCAAAGGGGTGGAAGGAACAGGGAATGGATGCAAATACCATCGCCAGTCGGCTGATGAATCTGGGTGCATCGGACGATGTGATCGACAGGGCAATGCAGAACGCTGGATTTTAAGGAGGAAACAGGATGGCATGGAAATCGGGAAGTGCTGCTGCGCTGCGGAACCGCAATGAAAAAGAGCGGCAGGAAAAGACTGGGATGGCAACAGAAGCGGGCGGGGCAGAACCCCTCAGTCAGCGCAAGAGCGCTGACAATCGCAACCCGTTAGCCCTTGGCAGTACGGGAACAAGCTGGGCAAAGGGCAGCGCTGCTGCCCTGCGTGCACAAAAACAGCAGGAAGCAACGAGCCGACAGACGGGCACCGACCTGTACTCCACGGCGCTGGAGGATTACCGGACAAGGAACAACCTGGGCTTTGCGGATGCCATGGACAGCCGGAGCGACGAGCTGAACCGGCAGAAGGTGACAGTGAGCCCGGCGGGGAATACTCTGGGAACGTGGTACGGACAGCAGGCCCAGAAGCTGAAGAACAGCTATGCGGAGTACAGTCAGCCGGATGCCTTTGACCAGGCCAACCAGTGGTTTGACCAGCCCCGGAATCAGGAGCTTGTGAACAAGCTGCTGGAAAAGAAGAGCAATTATACCAGCTATGCCGAGACCGGCACCAGCAGAAACGGGGCCAGCGCCGGGGATGGTAGCATCGATCCCTTCCGCACCACGGGAATCAAGGGGAAGGTGGGCAACACCTACAGCACGGCGGACCTGAAAAAGCTGGGGTACACGGACACGGAGATCCGGCAGGCCAGGGAGTATCTGGACACTATGGAAGAAATCCCGGAGTGGAAGCAGCTGGCCCGGCGGACGGCAAACACCGTGGGCGGCGTTGCGGACACCGTGGCCGCTGCCCCGCTGATGGGTGCGGAGTACCTGGTGCAGGCCGGAAAGAACATCCGGCAGAGCAGCGAGAACCGGAAAGCACTGGAAGCAGAGCTTGCCCGGAACCCCCGCGAGAAGAACCTGTATGACCAGCTGATGGAAACTGACATGGACTACCAGCCCAAGTACAGCACCGGCGACCTGTTGCAGCAGGGATTTACCCGGCAGGAGATCGAGGACATGCGCAGCCGCATTGCCGGAACGGAAGCAAAGGGTGGCATCGACACGGAGAAGAGCGTGGGCTACCAGCTGTACAACCGGGGCCAGCAGCTGACGGGAGCGGCCCAGAGCGGCCTGACCGATGTGCAGCGGACTGTGCAGGGCGTGGCGACCAGTGCGGCTGAGAACCTTGCCGTGGCTGCCATCAATCCGGCGGCGGTGCTGCCGGTGCTGAGTGCCCAGGGCGCTGCGGATGCCATGGGCCAGAGCGCGGCCAAGGGCGAAAGCGCAGGCAAGGCACTGGCGGGCGGCGTGGCCAAGTTTGGCGCAGGATGGGCCATCAACAGCGTGGGTGCGGCTGATCTGGCAAGAACCATGGGCGCGGACTACGCCAGAAATTCCGTGGCGGGAGCTGTGGCAGACAAGATCCGGGCGCTGGCTGGGGATTCGGCCTTTGCGGCGGCACATCCGGCAGTTGCCAACGCCATTTCCGGCGGCATTGACAACGCCGTGCAGGCCTTTGTGGAGACCTACGCCGACAAGGCCATTGATGCGGCCCTGGGAGACAGCGAAGCTGCCCAGACCATGTTTACCACGGACACGCTGGTTCAGGCACTGGAAGCAGGCCTGACCGGCGGCGCGTCCGGTGCACTGGGCGGCGCTGTGGGCACGGGGCTTTCCCGGATGAACGCGGGAAATTCCAGCCTGCGGGGCAACGTGGAGCGGTATGCCGCTCAGGACGAATACGAGCAGGCACTGAAAGACTACCAGCGCCGGGAGGAGCTGGCGCGGGAACCGGGGGATGGGGAAGAACCTCTCAGTCAGCGCAGTGGCGCTGACAGCTCCCCTAGTATGGGGGCCCTTGGCATGTCGGTGGAGTCTGATGGGACTGAAAAAGGCTCTGCTGACCTGAAAGCGGCGGGCCATGCGGCTGAGGGCAACAGTGCGGAAACTGCTGCCATATCGGACAACTTGGCTGTGCAGACGTTTGCAGAAGCGGCGGCCGGTGACAGCCTGACAGGCAAGACCATCAGGCTGTTTACCCCGGAGGCCGGAAACGAGGCAAACCGCGCGGCTTTTGAGGAAGCCTATGGGGTGAAGTTGCCGAGCACGGCTGCGGCTACCCGGCGGATGTTGCGGGAAGTGGCGGCACAGCGCAGCCAGCAGAATGCTGTTGAGAACGCTGGGGAAAGTGTGGAAAGCCCCATGGAAACAGCGGCGGACGGCGCAGAACCCCTCAGTCATCGCATAAGCGCTGACAGCCGCAACCCGTTAGCCCTTGGCAGTGCGGAAAACACTGGTCTGACTGCGCAGAATGGAGCTGACCGGCAGGCTGTGATGCAGTCGGTCCCTGTGGAAGAAAGCACCCTTGACGGGATGGACAGCAGCAACAGCCAGATGCGGGAGACCTACGGCATGGAAGCACCGAGGACGGAGGGCCAGAAGCAGGCCCGGACGGAGCAGGTGCTGCGGAGCTGGAAGGTGGGCGAAAAGGCGGCACAGGAGATCAGCCGGAAACAGCCGGAAGGCGTGGACAGTGACCGCTATGCGGCGGCAGCATCCACTTTGTACCGGCTGGGCCAGATGGAGGACGTGAAGACCTTTGACCAGGCGCTGGAGCTGGCGGGCATCGGCAGCGGCATGGCGGCCAACGTGAACTATGTGCTGGGCAACCTCAAGGGCAGGAACGCGCTGGAGATCGCCTACACCTACGGCAGGGATGCGGCAGAGACCCGGTGGGCCAAGAGCCAGCTGGGCGGCACTCTGACGGAACAGAGCCTGACGGGTAGGGGTGAGACCATCTACAAGGGAACCACGCGGAGTGAGAACGACGCTGGCAGCCAGGTGATCGAGCTGAACGCGGCTGCAACCGGCACCACGGCGGTTCTGAAAAACGTGCTGCAGAACGGTGCGGGACAGGCAGACAGCCGGGTGCGGGCCTATGTGGACACGGAGACGGCCCGGATCTTCTTTGGGGACAGTGCACAGGATACGTTCGGCACGGTGCTGCACGAGGACTACCACTGGTACAACGCACTGGACAGCGAGGGAGCAAAGACTTTGCAGGACCATGCCCTGCTGTATCTGGCCAGGAGCAGCGGCTTTGAGACCGTGGACGAGATGATCCGGGAGAAGATGACCGACTATGCCCAGCAGAATCTGACCTATGAGGAAGCTGCCGAGGAGCTGGTGGGCGATGCCTGGCGGGGCATCTTCTCCAATGAATCCGATTTCAAGCGCTGGGTAGAGTTCCAGCGTGGGCAGGCCGAGAAGAACAGCGGCAGGGCCGGAACCATCCGCACCGTGATGAACCGGGTGAAGGAGATGCTGGGCGGCATCATCAGCCGGGCCAAGGAAGTGCTGACCCTTGACCCCGACAACCGGGCTGCCATGAAGGCCCAGCGCCTGGCCGAGAACGAGCGCAGAATTTTGCAGGACGAATACTTTGCCCACGCTGAAAAAGCGATGGACAACCTGCGCAGTGCAAAAGAAAACGCCGCTGCCCTCAAGACAGAGAGCGCGGCGGAAGGACGCAATATTCGTTTTTCGATCCAGAAGGATGCCGACGGAGAGAGCTACATCAAAATTGATGAAGATATCCTGAACGGTGTACCCCGTGAAGAATGGAAAACTGTGGTGAAACAGGCAATCAAGGAGCGGTATCCGAATGGCTTTGAGCGGAACGGCTGGACAATTTTGAACCATAAAGATGGAAGAAGTGAGTTTGTCCGTTCTAAATCTACAATGGCGCTTCAGAGAACGAACGAAGAAACGTATGCAGATAAAATGCGGATGGCTGCAAATCTGGATGAAATTATTAAAACCGCAGATGAAGTCTACAGAGAACCTGCAAACCACAAGAATGCGGAAGCATTCAACCGTGGAAAAATCAAAATTGTGGTTGGGCCGAATGCCTATGAAGCTGATGTTCTGACTGCCTTCAAAGCAAATGACCGGGAGATTTTCTATGATATTGTAGATATAAAATCTACAAATAATAAAACCTCCATGCGTACCCACGTAGAATCCAAAGATTCAAGGAGTAGTCTGCAAGGAGGTTTTACGGAACCCTCCGGCAAAGCCCACATGGAATCCGAAGATTCGGGGAGCAGAGGGTCGGAGGGTTCTATTTATCAGGAAAGCGCTGACACGGTACTCAAAACCGAGGAGGGCGGTGAACGCCCGAGCTTTCCTGCTAAAAACAGTATAGCACAAGAAAATGCTGAAAGCAAGGGAAACAGCGAACCTGTGAAGAAATCGGTGCGGTTCCAGCTGAGTGCTCCGGTGGAGGTGGACCAGAACAAAGACCTTGTGGCCGTGCATAACCTGACCGAAGAGAACCTGAAAGAGGCGCTGGAACTGGGCGGGATGCCGTCGCCTTCCATTGCAGTGGTAAAGGCAAAGGAAGGCCACACGAAGTATGGCCCCATCTCGCTGGTGTTCAACTCCGATACCATTGACCCCATGGTGAACCGGGCAAACCGTATCTATGGTTCGGATGCCTGGACACCCACCCGGCCCAATGTGGAGTTTGAAGTGAATTACGATGCGATGCGGGACTTTGAAAGCAAGGTGGATTCGGCAAGCAAAGATGCGTTTGAAGGAAAATTTGCGAACAGCGCCGCGTTACAGCGCCTTGGAATTGAAGAGACGAGCAGCTCCGACCGGGCAGAGCTTGCCCAGCGCCTGGAGGAAAACACGGCAGTGCAGCTGGCCTATCTGGAAGCGAAAGGTAAGACTGTGGAGCCGGTGTATAAGACAGAACGGGACCAGTTCGACAGCCTGGGCAATGATACCCTGGAAAAGGTGATCGAACACATTGGCGCGGATGAAATCAAAGCTGCATTCGAGGGTGGTGACTTTGACCAGCTGGATCAGCTGGCAGATAAAGCGGCGGACGCACTGGAAGAAAAGTATACTCACGGACAGCTGGAGGGCCAGAACCGGCGTTGGCAAATGCGCATTGACAAGATGCGGAATGACAACCGTGGACGACTGTATGGGATGCTGGAGCACGCCTACAAAATGCTGACCGATACCAATGCCGGAAAGCAGGCGATGGATGTGGAAGCGACCAGGGAGGCTATCCGGCAGGAAGCTCCGGCAGAAGATGTGAAGAACTGGGTGTATGACCAGTTGGGAAATGTTCTAGGACAGAAGGGAATCCGAAACGGAAAAGACCGTTTTACTCCGGCAGGGATAAAGCGCAGTTTTGCCCAGCTGCACAACAGCTACACGCTGGAAAACCTTGTGGCTGCTATGAATGCTCAGAATGCACGAGGGCAGGATACATGGGGCCTTTCGGCCAGCACCCTGATGAGCACGGCCACGGCGGAGTACCAGAACCTGGACGAAGTGCGGGCGGACAAGGGCCGCTTGCAGCAGATACCGGAAGAAGAGTACAAGGCGCTGCTGGAAAAGGCAGATGACCAGATCAGCGATATCCTTGACAAGCTGCGGAGAGAGACTACGCCCCATGCAGACAACAGCTTTGAAGAGCGGGAAATCCTGGGCGGCATCCTGATGCAGGCCGCACAGGGAAAACAGACGGCGGCAGCTATTGGAAAGGCCTTTGCAAAAGAGGGGTATACCATTGGCAAGGACACGGCCCAGATGATCCTGAACCTGTACAAGAACGTGGCTGCTATTCCCACCGGGTACTTTGAAGCGAAGCCCCAGCGGGCCGTGGGCTTTGATGAGGTGCGGGCGGCGATCCTGCCCGACAACACCAGCAGCACCCTGATCGACAGCCTGAAAGAGACCGGCATTGACGTGAAGCTCTACAAAGCCGGGGACGATGCCCAGCGCACGGCCCTGCTGAACAAGGTGCCGAACGTCCGTTTCCAGCTGGCCGAACAGGCGGAGCGGGACGCGCGGAAGAACACCCAGCGGCAGGCAAGCCGGGCCATTGCGGACAACAGCGCGGCGATGGAAACGCTGGCCCAGATGATGGGTGTGACCCACGGTGTGAGGATCAGCCAGGATTCCATTGACGGGCTGGCGGTGCGGTGGACAAAGGCCAACGGCAGCAGGGCCGACCGGACGAAGATTGCCGGAGAGACCCGGGCGCTGGTGGAGTACATGACGGCGGACGGGGCCAGCATGAGCAAGGCCAGCGCGCTGTCTGAGACCATTGCGGATGAGATTCTGAGCGGGGCGACCTACCGGAACACCGAGCTGTGGGACGAGTACCCGGAATACCACGACCTGAGCTACACGGTGAACAAGGACGGCCCGGCCAAGGCGGAGCTGGTGAAGCGGTACGGGACGTGGAGCGAAGCGGTGGCGGAGGCCCGGCGGCACGGTGTGAAGCTGCGGCAGGCAGAGGGTGTGCGGGACGGCAACCCGGCGGAAGTGTATGAAGCCATCGTCAACGACACCCGGGCCATGGGCGGAACCAAGGAAGGGGCAGCGGCCTTGTTCCGGGGCGCGGCCCAGGCGGCAGGCGTGGACGGCGCGGCCAGCATGGAGAGCACCGAGTGGCTGGATGTGCTGATGAACGTGCACGATGCCATCAAGCCCAGGATGATGAGCCGCTTTGCAGATGCTGCCGAGTACGAGGATGCCAAAGTGGAGCTGGCCGACCGGATGCTGGGTGATATCCTGAACGTGCCGGAGATGACCGATGCACAGGCCATCTTTGATGGGTTCCAGCGCTGGCAGCGCCAGGCTGTGGCTGCTGCCGTGGGCGAGGAGAACGCGGAGCAGGCGCTGAAGGACCTGCGGAAGGTGCAGAAGGAGCAGAACCGGGAGTTCAACCGGAGGATGTATGAGAACAGCCGGAACGGAAGCCGAGATGAAGCACTGCGGCAGTGGACAGAACAGCAGAAGCGGAATGAAAAAGCAGAAAAGCTGCTGGATCAGAATCTGGATACGCTGGGGCTGGACATCACCAACTACGGCGACATGGCCGAAAAGCTGGACGTGCTGAAGGAAGCCTACGAACGGGAGTGGAAGGCCGAAAAGAAGCGGCTGAAGGAAGAACGCCAGCAGATGCTGGACGAGATCCGGCTGGAAAACAAACAGTTGAAGCGGGAGAACTGGAACCTTTCACACCAGGTGGCAGGAGAACAGCGCCGGGCTGATCGGGCTGAGTGGCAGCTGATCCATCAGGAAAACGAACTGCTGGAATGGGAGCAGGAAAACCAGCGCAAAGCTCAGGAGTGGCAGGAAAAGCAGGCGGAGCGAAACGCAATCGCCATTACTGCAGTTCAGCAGCAGCGGGACGAGGACATTGCCATTGCCAAGAAGCTGGCTGAGAAGCGGGTACAGAAAGCCCGGGACGGCCGGCAGAAGGACGAGCTGCGGCGGGGCATCCGGGCCAATGCTGCCCAGCTGAACCAGATGATCCTGCGGCCCAGCAAGGACCGGTATGTGCAGCCCCACCTGATCCAGCAGGCGGCAGAGGTGGCAAAGCTGGCGGATATGACACTGCTGAACGACCACGCCGTGGCCCGGCTGACAGCCCTGCGCACCAGCATCATGCAGTCGATGGGAGCCGAGAACAGCTCCAACGGCATCAGCGAGGACTGGAAGCTGAGCAAGGTGCCGGAGCTCATCGACGCGCTACAGGCTGACCTGAATGCCAGCAAGCAGGCCCAGCTTGACCGGCTGAACCAGCAGCTGACAGAGGCCGAGGCACTGCCGGACAGCGAAAAGGCCGAGATGCTGCGCGACCGGCTGAGAAAGCGAATCCGGGAGACCGAGAACCGCACCTATCTGCCCATGACGGTGGACCAGATGCGGATGCTGAAAGCCATTACCACCAGCACACTGCATGTGATCCGGACGGCAAACAAGACCCTGAGCTTGCAGAAAGCCGAAGCGGTGGACAAGATCGCCAACGAGGCGGCTGCAGAGGTGCGCCAGAGCAAGGGCAACGATGGAAAGCTGCGGAGCGCCCTGACTAGGTACAACCTGGATATGCTGGGCGGTACCCGTGTGTTCCGGATGCTGGGCGGATACAAAACGAACGGGCAGATGGAGAAGCTGGCAACGATCCTGAACGACGGACAGCGGGAGCAGACCCGGATCACTGTGGAGGGAACGAAGCTCTTTGACAATGTGACGGGCAAGGCGAACCTGAGACAGATGGAAAAATTCGCCGGTCCGGGCGCGGAGCTGGTGGACATTGGCCTGAAGGACAGCAAGGGTCGGGCTGCACCGTTGACCCACGCCCAGCTGTGCAGCCTGTACATGCACCTGCAGAACGCCGACAGCCGGGAGCACCTGCTGAACGGTGGCCTGACGATCCCGGATGCGGAGGAGTACAACAGGGGCGACATTGAGAAGGCTTACCAGAAGGGCCAGACCGTGAAGATCGGGATGCTGACGGACAGCACGGGAAACCCCATGGCCGACACCGTGATCCAGGCCGTAGAGAAGGCCATGACCGACTACGACCGGGCCTGGTGCGAGGACATGAAGAATTTCTTCGGCAGCTACACCACGAACCTGATCAATGAGACAAGCATGAAGCTGCTGGGTTACCAGCGGGCCACCGTGAAAAACTATTACCCCATTGCGGTGGACAAGACGGCGCTGGCAACCCAGATCGAGGGCGTGAAACTGGATGCCACCATTGAGGGCCGGGGCTTCCTGAAGAACCGTGTCAAGAGCCAGATGCCCATCCTGCTGGAGGAGTGCAGCAGCGTGGTGCAGCGGAGTTTGCGGGACACGGCAGCCTACGCCGGACTGGCGGCACCCATCCGGGATGTGCAGAAGGTGCTGAACAGTGGCATTGAGACCGAGGACGGCATCAAGATGCTGAAAAATGGTATCCTGAAAGAGCAGTGGGGCCAGAGCGCGACGAACTACATCGATGACCTGCTGACCGACCTGCAGACCACGCAAAGAAAGCGCTCGACCACAATGACCAAAGTGCTGGACAGGTTGCGCGGCAACTATGCGGGCGCGATCCTGACGCTGAACCCTGGTGTGGCCATTGCGCAGGCGGCATCTCTGCCAACGGCGGGCGCGGTACTGGGTGCGGATACCATGGCGGCGGTGGTGCCGTTTGTGAAGAACCTCTCCGGCAAGCAGCGGGCAGCGCTGGAACAGGAAATTGCCCAGCACGGGGATGTGCTGCTGCGATACCGACTGCGGGGCAGCCAGCGGGGTGAGCTTGCCAGCATTGGCGTGAGCCAGGGCGCGGCAGAAAAGGCCATGGACAAGCTGCCCAAGTGGGTGACCGGCTGGATCAACAGCATGGACGAGATCACGGTAGCGGCCCTGTGGGAGGGTTCCAAGCGGTATGTGGAGCACCATACCAATGAGTTTGCAGAGGGGGCAGCCACGAAAGGCAGCGAAGCCTACTGGGAAGCGGTGAACAAGACATATCAGCGGGTGATCGAGGAGACCCAGCCCAACTACACCACCATGCAGCGTGCGGGGATCCAGCGCAACCCGGATCAAATGACCAAGACCCTGACCATGTTCACGACCCAGCGTTTCCAGAACTACGGCATCCTGGCCGATGCGGTGATGGACTACAACGCCCAGAAAGCACGGGACAAGGCTGCACACAGCAGCGAGACAGCAGAAGAAGTGAAGCGGGCTGGAAAGAACCTGAACCGGGCCATTGTGAGCCAGATCACCCAGACTGCTGTGTTTGCACTGATGAAGATCGGTGCGGACTTCCTGCTGCACCGGTGGGACAGAGAGCAGGACGAGAACGGAGATGTGACCGCGGCCAGCGTGAGCAAGCGATTCCTGAATCTGTACACGGAAAGCTTTGCGGGCAACTTCCTGTATGGTAGCGAGCTGTACAGCGCTGTGGAAAATGCAGTGAACGGTACGGATTACGATGTGGTGAGTGCAACCAACATCAGCGCTGTGAATGATCTTTTTGCAGCAGTAACGAAGTTTTCCAGCCTTGTCCGGCAGGACACAGGTGACATGACGGAGGAACAGCTGGAAGCGTATCACCAGAAACTGCGAAAAGCAGGCGTGAACCTGATGCAGTACGGGTTTGAAATTGCGGGTGTGCCTATGGGGAACGCCCGGAAAATGCTGGATGCCTTTGATGCCTATGTGGAAGATGCACGAGACATTGCAAGCGGAAGCGGCTTTTCGTTCAGCTCGACCCCGACGAGCGCCACCGGGCAGTATGACCGGCTGTACAACGCCATTGCCGAGGGGGACACGGACAACGCCAGCGGTGCTATGGCGAAGCTGGAAGCCATGGGCAAGGACGAAAAGACCATTGCAAGCCAGCTGAAGAACCGGCTGAAGAAATACAGCCCGGAAGTAGAGCAGGCGGCCAGGGCCCGGAACGAGGGCAACGACCGGGAACGGCAGGACGTGACGAAGCGGCTGATCCGGAAACTGTACGAGACGCTGGGCATCCGGGAGGGTGTGAAAGCTGACGCGGAGAAACGGGAAGCCGTCATCGACCTTGTGACGGGAGCAATCAACCAGAAGGCCGACAGCCTGCTGGCCGGGGACAAGGACCGGACGGTCTACTCCGACCTGACGGACGCACTGGAAACCGGAAAGCGGAAGGACGTGCAGGACGAGATCCGGCGGCTGCGGACGGCGGGCAAAGCGGACAGCCAGATCAAGAGCAAGATCACCGATGCGGTGAAAGAGGAGTATCTGGCGGGCAACGACCACGACCGGGAGAAGCTGGAGAAGCTGCTGACGAGCCTGACCAAAGAGGACGGGACGGCCATGTATGAGGAAAAGAACTTTGCCCAGTGGGTGAAGGACGCGGCAAAAAAGGAGGAACAGGAAAAGAACAGCAAGGATGAGTGGGCAGGGGTGAGGTGAAACCCTCTCAGTGCGCAATCCGCCAAAGGCGGAGTTGCTTACAGCTCCCCCGAGGGGGGAGCCCTGCTTAGAAGAAAGGGAGGCCGTTCACCCCGAACGGTCTCCCTTTTGTATGTCCGGGGTAGTTGCACCCGGCGGGGCGTGATAGGATAGGGTCAGGAAGGGCGCACAAATCTGAAATGAGACCTCTGGCGAAACCGAGGAGTGCGCCCGATTGGTGAAGGGAGTGAAACTGTGAGCCAACTGGATATCAAGATCAGAAAGCTGCAGGACAACGGTTCGACGTTTCGGGCAAACATTGAGACGCTGTATCTGGGCGGTGTGCGGAGCGCCAAGGTGGACGAGCTCCGCTTTGAGCTGCCGGAAGAGTGGAAGAACTGCACCGTGACCCTGCATGTGCAGCGCCTGAGCGGCACAAAGCCGGACCCCCAGCTGCTGGACGAACAGAACAGCGCACTGGTAGACCGGCGGTGGACACTGGAAAAAGAAGGCACCTGGATGCTGCTGGCCATCAACGACAGCGGCTACATTGCCATGACCAAGCCCGGCAAGTACACCTGCTATGACACCATCGACACCGACACGACCACCGAGAACATAACGTCGAGCATCTATGAACAGTTCGTGGCCGAGGTGACAAAGTACGCCAAGCAGGCGTTGGAGAGCATGAACGCGGCCAAGATCAGCGAGACCAACGCAAAAACATCCGAAACCAACGCGAAAGCCAGCGCGGACAAGGCGAAGGCCAGTGCCGACAGCATGGATGAGAGTGTGGCCACCTGCACCACAAAGGCCAAGGAGGCCGAAACGAGTGCGGCAAGAGCCAAGACCAGTGAGACCAACGCAAAAACATCGGAAACCAATGCCAAGGCCAGTGAGAATGCAGCAAAGACGAGTGAGGACAACGCCAAGAGCAGCGAAACCGCCGCCAAGAGCAGCGAGACCAAGTCCGCCGCCAGCGAGAAGAATGCCAAGACCAGTGAGACCGCCGCCCAGCGGGCCCTGCAGGATACGAAAACGGAGCACATCGCCGCCTTGCAGGATATCGCACGGGCCCGCACCACAGCCCTGAACGACGTAGCGGCCTCCACCAAGACGGCCACCGCTGCGGCAAACACTGCCACCCAGCAGGCCACCGCCGCTGCGGGAAGCGCTTCCACCGCCTCCACCAAGGCCGAGGAGGCATCTGCCAGCGCGGGAGCTGCAAAGGCCGATGCCGACCGGGCAGAGAAAGCCAGCATCGACGCGGCCAATGCGGCCACCAATGCCGTGAAGCAGGCCAAAGAAGCCGGAACCTTTGATGGCCAGTCGGCCTATGCGCTGGCTGTTCAGCTGGGATACACCGGAAGCGAAGCCGCCTGGATCGCCAGCCTGAAAGGTGCGCAGGGCCCCAGGGGTGCTACCGGGGCTACCGGCCCGCAGGGGCCGCAAGGGCCCACCGGAGCCACTGGTCCGCAGGGGCCAACCGGTGCAACGGGAGCCAGAGGCGCAACAGGTGCTACCGGCCCACAAGGCCCGGCGGGTGCTTCGGCGGTAGCAGCCAGCGGTAGTAACTGGATAAGATTTTCCGATGGAACGCAGATCTGCTGGGGAAGCATCGGCAGCAAAAGCTTTGATGTCACCGGCAATGTGCATTATAAAAGCGGCTCGGATGGCAGCGGCAACGATGTTTATAAGGATGCCACCAAAACCGCAAGTTACAGTGCAAATGCAATCATTTTCCCTCAACCCTTTGTAAACGGGAATTACTCGCTCGCGTTTCAGGTAAGCTACGGAGTGAGCGATGCATCCGTGTTCAACGGAAAAAGCTATACATGGGAAGAAACCGAATATTACCCGATCATCAATAAACCGTACACCGTGACCTACACTGGCAATTTCACCAGCATCAGTTCTACAAGCCCGGCAATGGGCCGACAAGCAACCTACTGCACACTTGGAAACGGTGCATGGGGTGACTATGTCGCCATTGGCCGCTGGAAGTGAGGTGAACGTAAATGGAGATCAAACTCGGAACCAAAATCCAGAAGCCGGTCATCACGCAAGAAGAGTGCGATGCCTATTCTGCCGTTGTGGATGCCATCACCGCCCACAATGCAGCGGCTGCTGTGGGCGAAGCCCTGTGGAGCATGGATGACCAGCCGGAGGCTTACGTTGTGGTGGAGGCTGGCACGCAGCCAGACCCTGCTGATGCACCGAAGCCGACCCCTACACTGGAGGAGCGGCTTGCTACGATGGAGAGCGCCCAGACCGACACGGACAGCCTGATGGTAGATCAGGAGTATAGGATTACATTGCTCGAACTCGGTGTCACCGAGAACGCATAACTAGTGGAGCGTAGCTCCAGAAAGGAAAAACCATGGAACTGTACAGCACTTGTGAACGCATGATTCTTCGTGGCAAAATCACTGGAATGCAGAAGAAGCTTGACATCTTCTATGCCGCTGACCGGCTGACTGAGGATGAGTACACCAAGCTGACTGCTCAGCTGGAAGCAAAGCAGCAGGAGCTGACCGAAAAGGAGGCGCAGAGCAATGGATGACCTGAAGGTGCGCATCACACTGGGTGACACGACCCTGGAGGGCACATTGGACGAGCTGCTCGAGAGCGGAACTTTCAAAATGGAGTATGACCAGGCAGGGCTTAACAAGATCGTGCAGGAAGCTGTTGCCCTACAGAGAGCTGAGTATCAGAAAGACCCGCAGCATTACCATGTGCATACCATGACCATGGACGAGCTACCGCATCATCCCTGCACAGCATATGGGATTCGACATTTCCGTGCATGGCCAATCTGCAGTGGAAAGCATGTCACGATTTGGCCCAATGATGACACCGGTACGAGTTGGCGAGTTTATGTGGGAGCCACTTTGAATACTGCAAAGGAGGCGCAGAGCAATGCCAAGAACAATACTTGACGTTTCCCGCTGGCAGGGACGCATAGACTGGGACGCGGTGAAGCGCAGCGGCAAAATCGACGGCGTGATGATCCGGGCCATGGGCAACAAGAACGGCAAGCCCTACCTTGACCCCTATTTCGCCCGCAACTACGCCGAGTGTGCCCGGCTGGGCATCCCGGTGGGCGGCTACTACTACACCTGTGCCGTCACGCCCCGGCAGACGGAGGAGGAGCTGGCCGCCCTCAAAACAGCTCTCCGGGGCAAAACGTTCCAGCTGCCCCTTGCCATCGATGTGGAGAACCCCCGCCTGCGCTCCCTGGCCCCCGCAAAGCTTTCGGCCCTGGTGGCACGGACCGCCGACCGAATCGAGACATGGAACCTGTACGCCATGGTCTATACTTACACGAACTTTGCCGATACCGCCCTGGCCGCCCAGCCGCTGGCCCCGTATGACCTCTGGCTGGCCGATTACCGCGGCAAGCGCCCCGCCCGCCGCCACGGCATGTGGCAGTACACCAGCAGCGGCACCATCCCCGGCGTGAGCGGACCGGTAGACCTGAGCGTGGCCTACAAGGACTATGCTGCCATCATCCAGCGGGCCGGGCTGGGGCAGGTCAGGGGGTGAGACCGATGGAGACGATTCTGGCCGCTGTGATCACCGGCGGCGTGACGCTGATCGGTGTGCTGATCGCCAACAGTAAGACGCAGGCCGTGACCGAGACCAAGCTGGAGGAGCTGACCCGGGAGGTGCGGCTGCACAACAACTTCGCCCAGCGGGTGCCGGTGATCGAGGAGCAGCTGAAAGTGGCAAATCACCGCATTGCCGATCTGGAAGAACATGAATACGAAAGAGAAAGGAACTGACCTATGACTAACAAAAAAATCCCCGCCGCGACCATCGCCCGCACCGTAGTGCTGGCACTGGCCCTCGTCAACCAGCTGCTGAGCGCGGCAGGCAAAAGCCCGCTGCCCATCGACAGCGCCAGCGTGGAGCAGTGGGTGACGGCTGGCCTGACCACCGCTGCCGCCATCTGGGCATGGTGGGAGAACAACTCCTTCACCCCCGAGGCCATCCACGCCGATGAGCTGCTGGATCAGATGCAGGGGAAGATCAAGTAAGATCCAATTACCGTACATAGCAGCAGCCCCGGGGAGCCTGATGGTTCCTCGGGGCTGAGTTTGTGTTTTCGACTTCTTTCGACAAAAGGCGTAGCATGATGGGCGAAAGGATGTGTTAGAATGACTGATACACAATTTGACCACTTGCTGCGCCCTCTGGGGATCATTCGCACAAAGAATGATTATTATACTCTCCGGCAGTGTATGACGCTGATTTGCACCAGGCCTGACCGGTTGCGAGCCTTGCAGAAGGAAGTTTATCTGCCTGTGGCGGAAGCTTCTGGTCATGCTTGGAGGGCGGTGGAGAGCGCTGTTCGCAGGACGGCAAAGCTGGCGTGGAAAACTGACCCGGAGAAAGTGCAGGTGTTGGCGGGATACCAGCTGGATCATCGGCCAACAGCGGGACAGTTTTTGGAGATGCTGTATAATGCAGCAGATACTATGTACGAGAAAAAGTAAGATTTGAAAGAAGTATGTAGAAAGAATTGGGGGTGACGTAAAGGGAAAAATTGTTCGAGTGAGAATGTGTCAGGTGGACCATAAATCCAACGATTTCACGTTAGAAATCGTTGGATTTTTTTGTTTGTGGGCTGATCTCATTTGGTTTTGACCACAATTTTGACCACAATGCCAAAGATTTTATCTGGTCTAATTAGTGCTGTTCCGTCCAATTTTCAGGCCGAAAACGCCTCGCTGAACAACTGGATCGCAC
>OOCB01001103.1_pt1 | contig 38209 bp, 27 predicted proteins | sample 1671351 | NCBI WGS metagenome assembly OOCB01 (sample SAMN06348148, study PRJEB24527) | human gut metagenome | biome: human gut; feature: ankylosing spondylitis patient; material: feces | host: Homo sapiens | place: China | collected 2015-10 | reverse complement strand
TTTTTTTTCAAGCAGAAGACGGCATACGAGATCGTGATGTGACTGGAGTTCAGACGTGTGCTCTTCCGATCTATGAACAGGGCGAAGCGGCGCAGACGGCGTACTACATGAACCTCCCTGCCGGAATTTACCCGCATTTTCCGCAGGGGCAGCACGATAACACGCATTTGCAGCCTGCGGGCGCGCTGGCGTTCGGTGGGCTGATTGCCAAGGGTCTGCACGATTTGGGCGGGGCGTATGCCGCGCTGCTGTGTGACGAATACGCCCAATGGGAGAAGGAAACGGCGCAATTCGGGCAGATTGCAACGTCCGCTGCGGAGGATGTAGAAGCATGAGCGAGATTCTCTGGTGCGCCGACAACGGTGACGGAACGTACCGCAATCCGGTGCTGTACTGCGATTATTCCGACCCGGACGCGATTTGCGTCAATGGCACATACTATCTGACCGCCTCGACGTTCAACTATGTGCCGGGCCTGCCGATTCTCACCAGCCGCGATTTGGTGAACTGGAAGTTACGCAACTATGCCGTCAAGAACATCCCCGAAGCGCGGTATGCCGCGCCGCAGCATGCGCAAGGCATCTGGGCACCCGCCATCCGCTTCCAGAACGGGCGGTTTTATATCTACTACGGGATGCCGGACGAGGGCATCTACATGGTCAGCACGGAAAATCCGCTGGGGGATTGGGACTCCCCGGTACTGGTGAAGCCGGGCAAGGGGCTGATTGACCCCTGTCCCTTCTGGGATGACGACGGGCGCGCTTACATCATCCACGGGTACGCCAAGAGCCGAATCGGGTTCAAGAGTTGGCTGGGGATTTTCCCGATTTCGCCCGACGGCAGAACGGCGCTCGGCGATGATCACCTGCTCTACGACGGCACGAAGAAGCATCCGACGATTGAAGGGCCGAAGGTGCACAAGCGCGACGGCTGGTACTACATCTTTGCGCCCGCGGGCGGCGTCGCGACGGGGTGGCAGGTGTGCCTGCGCAGCCGGAGCATTTCCGGCCCATATGAGACCCAAGTCGTACTCAAACAGGGCAGCAGCGAGACGAACGGCCCGCATCAGGGCGCGTGGGTCGAGACGCCGGAGGGGGAGCATTGGTTCTTGCACTTCCAGAGCCGTGGGCTGTACGGGCGCGTGACGCACTTGCAGCCGATGATGTGGCAAGCGGACGGCTGGCCGTACATCGGCATCCCGGATGAAACGCCTGTGCCGCCAGACGCAATCGCGGTGGGCGAGGAGTGCGCGGAAGCAGCGCCGATTGCGAACGCGGCGGACTGCGGCATTGCGGTTGAAACGTATCGGAAGCCGAAAGCGCCGGAATGTGAACCGTCGGGCGAAATCGGGGATGATGATTTCAGCGGCGCACTGGGGCTGCAATGGCAGTTCATGGGCAACTGGCAGCCGGATGTCTACGAGGTCGGCGGCGGCAAGCTGCGGCTGTATGCGCGGAAACTGCCCGATGGCGGCGATCGACTCTGGCAGTGCCCGCAGACGCTGACGCAGAAAATTGCGTGCCCGGCGTTCTTCGCAACGACGACGCTCGATGCGGCGCATTTGCAGGCGGGCGAACAGGCAGGTGTGGGCTTCGTCGGCGGACAGTACGCTTACGCGGCGGTTCGGCGGACGGAAAGAGGCGTATCGCTGGTGTTCGTGACGAGCGAGGGCAAGGAGCACACGGAGTCAGCGACGGAAACCGTGCCGATTCAGGACGCGCCCGTGACTTTTCGTGTGACGCTGCTGCCGACATCGAGCAGCACAGCAGTCGTGTCGTTCGAGTACGCGCAGGACGGCGAATTTCACCCGATTGGGCAGCCATTTGAACCCGCGCGCCACACATGGGTCGGGGCGCGGCTGGCGCTGTTCTGTATGCCGATGAATGGCGGCGACGACTACGGCGGCTGGGCGGAGTTCGGCGCAGTGCGCGTGGAAGCCATCGAAACGCTGTGAAAAAAACCGACTTTCGGTCTGAAAAAACCGGATTCTGGTCGGCAAAAACCGGATTTTGGTCGGAAATCGGCAGGGGAGCAAGAAAAAAGCGCCCGCAGACGCTTTTAATCGTGAATTTTGATGGTCGATTTCCGCCAAATTCCGGTGAAATACAGCACCAACAGAATCGCCGACGCAATCCCGTTCGACACCACGACTGAGTACCACACGCTCCGCACGCCCAGATGCAGCACCTGCTCACAGAATGCGAGCGTCGCGAAACGCAGCACCCATAGGCGTGTCATATCCACTGCAACGGGCAGAAATGTGTGTCCGCTCCCTTGAAACAGACCGCGGGTCGCATCGTGGATGCTGTTTGTCCAGCACCAGAACGCCATGATGGACAGGTAGTCTGCTGCCATCGGGATGACCTCCGCCTCGTCCGTGAAGATACTGACGATGGCAGAAGCGACCGACGGTCGGGAAAGGACAAATCCACCGAGAAGCAGAAACAGAAACGCCATTCCCGTGCTCAATTTGTACCCGCGTTCGGCGCGGTCAACCTGCTGCGCCCCCATGTTCTGCGCGACAATGGTGCTGACGGCGCTGCCGATGCCGGTGGAGGGAAGCGAAATCAGCCCGTTGACCTTGTTGCCGATGCCGTACGCCGCCATGGCCATCTTGCCGTACACATTGACGTTGCGCGACATGAGGATGAAGCCGAACTGCATGAAGCTTGACCCCAAGGCAGTCGGAAGCCCGATACGCACGATGTCGCGCAGGCAGGCTGCATCCGGACGAAGGAAGCGGCGATCGAAACAAATTGCTTCGTCGCGGCGGGTGCAGAGCAGGAAGAACGCGATGCACGCGGGCACCATCTTCGCGAACACGGTCGCCAGCGCGGCGCCGGCGGCGTTCCAGTGCAGGACGACCATCAGCAGCGGGTCAAGCACCATGTTGACGGCAATGCCCAGCAGATTCAGCAGCATCGGGCGGACGGTGTCGCCCTGCGCCTGCCGAATGGACTGGTAAATGTTGACCATGAACAAAAACGGCATGTCAAGGACGACGAGACGCATGTACGTTACCGCGTGGTCGAAATAATCCGGCGCGGCGCCCATCCAGCCGACGATGCCCGGCGTTGCGACCGCCATCACCGACGCGCACAGGAGCGAGAAAAGCATCGCGACAGTGAAAATCTGGTTGGCGATTTTCCGCGCCATTTCCGGTTTGCCCGCGCCGATGTACTGGCTGATCATCACCGCGCCCGCGACGGTGACGCCGCTGCCGAAGTTGATGACCGTATTCTGCACCGGGCTGACGAGGTTGATGGCGGCGAGGTAATCGACACTGAGCTGCCCCAGCCAGTAGGTGTCGGTCAGGTTGTACATCGTTTGCAGAAAACTGTTGACGACGACGGGAATCGCAATGGCGAACACTGCCTTGACCAGCGAGCCGTGCAGAATCAAATCGCGGTTGCCTTTGCTGAGTTTCATGGCGAGGAACCTCCTTCATCGGGAGAATAATCCCATTATAGCGCATTTCCTGCCAAAATGAAAGCGCTATCACAAAAAAATTTCCAAGTGTCATTTGGAATCGGTTGACACCTATCGAAATTCCCTATATAATGAAGCGGAAATACCCGCAGAAAGGTGCATGACAATGGATATTCAGCAGTATTTTCAACGCTTTCTGGCAAATTACACACCCTACAAGAAGTATTGGAACTATGAGGATGGCTGCGTGCTGAAGGGGTGCATCGACCTCTACCATGCGACGGGGGACGTGCTGTATCGCGATTTCGTGCTGGATTACGTCTCGGCGTATGTCGCGGCGGATGGCAGCATTCCGAATTATGAGATGCGGCAGTACAACATTGATTCCATCAATAGCGGCAAGGCGCTGTTCTTCGCCTTGGAGGAGACGGACGAGGAGCGTTATCGCAAGGCGATTGAGTTCCACATGCAGCGGCTTCGGGAGCATCCGCGCTGCCAGTGCGGCAATTTCTGGCATAAGCAGCTGTATCCGAACCAGATTTGGCTTGACGGGCTGTACATGGCGCAGCCGTTCTACATGGCGTACGAGGCGAAGTTCGACGGCATGGCGCATGTGGCGGATATTACCCGGCAGTTTCAGAACGTGCGCAAGTACCTCTACAACCCGGAGAAGGGGCTGAACTACCATGCCTTCGACGAAGCGCGCGTGCAGTTCTGGGCGGACAAGGAAACCGGCTGCTCAAAGAACTTCTGGCTGCGCTCGACGGGCTGGTACTTGATGGCGCTGGTGGACTGCATTGCGCTGTGCTCAGAGCAGCTCTATGAGCATTATCGCGCGCTGGTGGACATCTTCCGCGAGAGCATTCGGGGCGTGCTGCCGTACCGCGCGGCGGATGGGCTGTTCTATCAGGTGATTGATCATCCGGAGGCAGAGGGAAACTACACCGAAACTTCCGGTTCCGCGATGATTGCGTACAGTCTGCTCAAGGGCGTGCGCATCGGTGTGCTGGACGCGGAGAAGTATCTGCCGATTGCGCTGGATGTGTTCGAGAAGCTGGCAGCAAACAAGCTGCGTGCGGAGGAGGACGGCGTCGTCCGCCTGACTGATATCTGCTGGGTGGCGGGGCTTGGCCCGGACAAGAATCCGCAGCGTGACGGTTCAGTGGCGTATTATCTGTCCGAGCCGAAAAAGTCCGACGACAGCAAGGGCGTCGGGCCGTTCATCATGGCGTACAGCGAATACCTGCGGGCGAAGCAGGCGTAAGGAGCGGAAAAATGGAAATCAGCAAGCTGTTTGTGCAGGCGCGCAGTGCCACGGTGCAGATTGCGGACGGCGGTCTGTACCACACGAAGGCGGTCTATCAGCTGCTTTTGAACGGACAGGCGGCGGGTACGGCGGACACGGCTGTGACGTCGCTGTATGATTTGCAGCCGGAGACAGAATATGTGCTGTCCGTCCGCTTGGGGGCGGAGGAAGTCGGGCAATGTGCGTTTCGCACAGCGCGGGAGAGCTACACGCTCAATGTCCGGCAGTTCGGCGCGGTCGGCGACGGCGTGCATGACGATACGGCGGCGATTCAGGCGGCGATTCTGCATTGCCCGGCGGATGGGCACGTGCTGATTCCGGCGGGGCGTTATCATGTGCTGCCGCTGATGCTGAAAAGCCATGTACGCATCGAGCTTCGGCGCGGCGCGACGCTGCTGCTGGAAACCGACCGCAGCAAATTCCCGATTCTGCCGGGGATGATTCTGTCCACCGACGAAACGGACGATTTGAATCTCGGTTCATGGGAGGGCAACCCGCTGGACATGTACGCCGCGTTTATCAGCGGGATGGACGTCGAGGACGTTGTGCTGTACGGCGAAGGTGTGCTGGACGGGCAGGGCGACAAGAGCGACTGGTGGCAGAACTGCAAGATGCGGCGCGGGGCGTGGCGGCCGCGGATGCTCTTCCTCAATCACTGCAAGAACGTGACCGTGCAGGGCGTGACGTTCCAGAATTCGCCGTCGTGGAACTTGCAGCCGTATTTCTCTAAGGATTTGCGCTTCCTGAACATCCGCGTCAACGCCCCGGCGAACAGCCCGAATACCGACGGCTTCGACCCGGAAAGCTGCGATGGCATCCTGCTCGCGGGCGCGCATTTCTCCTTGGGGGATGACTGCATTGCACTCAAATCTGGCAAGCTGTACATGGGGCAGCGCTACAAAACGCCCTGCCAGCACATCGAAATCAGCCACTGCCTGATGGAAAACGGGCATGGCGGCATGACCTGCGGCAGCGAAATGGCGGGCGGAATCGCGCATGTGCGCCTGCATGACTGCCTGATGCGCAACACCGACCGCGGCCTGCGCGTCAAGACACGGCGCGGGCGCGGGCAGCAGGGCGTGATTGACGACATTGTGTTTGAAAATGTGCGCATGGAGCACGTCGGCACGCCGTATGTGGTCAACTGCATGTACTTCTGCGATCCGGACGGCAAGAGCGAGTACGTCCAGAGCCGCGAGAAGCAGCCGGTGGACGAGCGTACGCCGCGCATCGGGACGGTTGCGTTCCGTCATGTAACGGCGACGGAGGTGACCTGCGCGGGCTACTTCCTTGGTCTGCCGGAGCGGCCGATTGAAGCGGTTGTGATGGAGGACGTGCACATCTCCTGCGACAAGAATGCCAAACCCATGCAGCCTGCAATGGCGCAGGGCGTGCCGTATCTTGCGCGCAAGGGGCTGACGGCCATCAACGTGGCGAAAATCGTGCTGAAAGATGTGACCATTACCGGGCAGGACGGCGCGAAGCTGGAATGCGACGGCGTTGGCGAGGTAGAAAAATAAACATCAGCGGACGGAAGCAGCGGCTTCTCGTCCGTTTTTGCGTTCGATTTTTCACAATTTTTATCGCGGGGGATTCACAGCGGAGTATCTGTATGATATAATAGGAAAGGATTCTATGAAAATGGGGGATTGTTTTCATGAATACGCCGATTCGCAAGACGAAAATCGTCTGCACGATGGGCCCGAACCTGTTTGAGAAGCACCTGATTGCGCCGCTGATGAAAGCGGGCATGAATGTCGCACGCTTCAATTTCTCGCACGGCACTTATGAAACGCATCAGCATTATTACGATGAAGTATGCCGTATCCGCGACGAACTGGGGCTGCCGATCGCCACGATGCTGGATACCAAGGGCCCGGAAATTCGCGTGCGTTCGTTCAAAAATGGGCGTGTCACGCTGCAAAACGGCCAGCTGTTCACCCTCACGACTGACGAGGTGGAGGGCGACGAAGAACGCGTGTCCATTACCTACAAGGAATTGCCGCAGCACATTGCTGTCGGCAGCAGCATTCTGATTGACGACGGTCTGATTGGGATGCAGGTGGAGCACATCAATGGGGCGGATATCGTCTGCCGCGTGCTCAACGGCGGCGTGGTGAGCAACAACAAGGGCGTCAACATCCCGAATGCGCACCTGTCGATGCCCTTTATCAGCGAAAAAGACCATCAGGATATTCTCTTTGCCATCAAGAATGGTTATGATTTCATTGCGGCTTCGTTCACGCGCTGCGCGGACGATATTATGCAGATTCGTCACATCCTGCAGGAGAATAACTGCCATACCATCAACATTATTGCCAAAATTGAGAACATGGAGGGCGTGGAGAACATTGACGAGATTCTCCGCGTGGTGGACGGCGTGATGGTGGCGCGCGGCGATTTGGGCGTAGAAGTGCCGCTGGAGGACGTGCCGAGCCTGCAGAAGAAGCTGATTCAGCGCGGCATTGCGGCGGGCAAGCCTGTTATCACCGCGACGCAGATGCTGGATTCGATGATTAAGAACCCGCGCCCGACCCGTGCCGAAGCGACCGACGTTGCCAACGCGATTTACGACGGCACGAGCGCCATCATGCTCTCCGGCGAATCGGCGGTCGGTGCGTATCCGGTGGAAGCAGTGGAGACGATGGTGCGCATCGCCCTGCGTGCGGAAGCCGATATGGACTACATCCGCCGCTTCTCCCGCGACACGTCCGCCTCGACCGACGTCACGAACGCTATCAGCCACGCGACGGTCACTTCCGCGCACGACCTCAACGCCAGCGCAATTATCACCGTCACCAAGTCCGGCTCGACGGCGCGAATCCTCAGCCGCTACCGCCCCGCGTGCGTCATTGTCGGCTGCACGACGGAAAAGCACGTCTGGCGCCAGCTTGCGCTTTCGTGGGGCACGGTGCCGCTGATGATTGCCGAGGAAAGCAACACCGACGACCTGTTTGAACACGCAGTGGATGCTGCCGTGCAGAACGGGCTGGTGCATGATGGCGAACTGGTTGTGCTGACGGCGGGCGTTCCGCTGGGCATTTCCGGCACGACAAACCTGATGAAGGTGCATGTCGTCGGGCATTTGCTGTCGCGCGGGCAAGGGCTGCATGGCGGCAAGGTGGTTGCACCGCTGTGTGTCATCCGCAATCTGGAAAAGGACGCGAAAGACTTCAACACCGGCGACGTGATTGTCTGCCATCAGACGACGCGCGAGATGTTCTCCATGCTGCGCAAATCCTCCGCGATTGTGCTGGAGGACGACAACCCGGAGGGACACGGCGCGATTGCGGGCATGTCGCTGGACATTCCGGTCATCATCGGCGCGAAGAACGCCACGAATATCCTCAAATCCGGCGCAGTCGTGACTGTGGACGGTGAAAAGGGCACGGTGAGCGCCAATTGACGCACGTTCTGACGATTGACGGGCGACAGTTCTCGAACGGGAAAGCCGTCCACCGGATGCTGAAAAAGCTGCTCTGCCTGCCGGACTACTACGGCGGCAATGCGGACGCCCTTCGAGATGTGCTGGACGAACGCGGCGAACGCATTGACCTGCGCCTGCTGTCACTGGGCGGGGAGGATACGGCGAAAACGCTGCGAAAAGTGGCGCGCGTGGTGCAAGACCTCGGCGGCACGGTGATTTGGGCGGACGAAAAGCAAGAAAGGAACTGAAAGACAATGCGCTGTTCCTGCAAGGAATGCGGCACCTACATGATTCAGGCAGAAAGCGACCATCTGGGCTGCGTCTGCCCGGACTGCGGCTATCGCTGCAACGACTGTCTCGGCACGAACACCGTCGTTGGACGGGAGAGCCTGAAAGCGCTGGCGTTTGACCCGCGCTTTGACCCGGATACGATTTTCCGGGAAGCCTTCTTGAATCAGGAAGACGACGAAGAAGAATAATACTATTTCCTGCATTCTCATTTGGAAATAGTATACCAGAAGGGAGAAACGCACGATGAATGAGATTATCAAAGCCATGGAAGAGCGCCGGAGCATCCGCAAATTTCAGCCGACGATGCCCACCAAGGAAGACTTGGCGCAGATTGTGGAAGCCGGGCTGTACGCGGCCAGCGGCATGGGCAGGCAGTCCGCTATCATCGTGGCGGTGACGAACAAGGAACTGCGTGACCAGTTGGCGAAAACGAATGCGGAAATCATGGGCAAGCCGGATTTCGACCCCTTCTACGGCGCACCGGCGATTCTGATTGTGCTGGCGGACAAATCCTGCCGCACCGCCATCTACGATGGCAGCCTCGTCATGGGCAACCTGATGCTGGCGGCGCATTCGCTGGGGCTGGGCAGCATCTGGATTCACCGCGCGAAGGAAGAATTCGAGCGGCCCGAATATCAGCAGCTGCTGAAAAAACTGGGTGTCGAGGGCGAATGGGAAGGCATCGGGCACTGCGCAGTCGGCTACATCGACGGCGAAGCCCCGAAAGCGGCGAAGCGCAAGGACAACCGCGTGTTCTGGATTGAGTAATCGAACCCAATAAAAAGCATCCCGGCGAGTGAAAATGCTCGTCGGGATGTTTGCGTATTACAGCGTAACGCCCGTTTTGAAGATGGCAAGGTCGTGGAAGCCATTGCGCTCCGAGCAGACCAGCCGCCCGGAAGCTGTTGCCAGCACGTCCTCCATCAGCGCCTGCGAAAGCTCCGGCAGCGTCTTGCCGTCTGTCAGCAGCTGACCGGCATTGAAGTCAATCCAGCCGTGCTTCTTCGTGGCGAGAGGCGTGTTCGTGGCGATTTTCAGCGTTGGCACAGGACACGCGAACGGCGTGCCGCGCCCCGTGGAGAACAGCACAATCTGTGCGCCCGCCGAAGCCAGCGCCGTCGCCGCCACAAGATCGTTGCCGGGGGCGGACAGCAGATTCAAGCCGGGCGTGTGGACGCGCTCGCCATACGCCAGCACGTCGCGCACGGGGGAGAAACCGCTCTTCTGCGTGCAGCCCAGCGCCTTGTCTTCCAGTGTGGAAATGCCGCCCGCCTTGTTGCCGGGGGATGGATTCTCGTAAATCGTCTGGTGATGTTCCTCGAAATAGCGCTTGAAGTCGTTAATCAGCCGCACCGTCTTGTCGAACAGTTCGCGCGTGTTGCAGCGATCCATCAGGATGGTTTCCGCGCCGAACATTTCCGGCACTTCGGTCAGAATCGTCGTGCCGCCCATGCCGCACAGCAGGTCGGAGAAGCCGCCGATGACTGGGTTCGCCGTGATGCCGGAGAAGCCGTCCGAACCGCCGCACTTGAGGCCAATCACAAGTTTGCTGGCAGGGCAGGGGACACGCTGCTCATCCCGCATGTTGTCCGCGAGTTCGCGCAGCAGCTTCATCGCCTCGGTAAATTCATCTTCCACCTGCTGGCAGACGAGGAAGCGCACGCGCGACTTGTCGTAGTCGCCCATATGTTCCTCGATGATGGCGGCGCTGGAATTTTCGCAGCCCAGCCCCAGCACCAGCACGCCGCCGACGTTGGGGTGCGTCGCCAAATCCGCCAGAATCGTGCGCGTATTCTCCTGATCATCGCCCATCTGCGAGCAGCCATAGGGGTGCGGGAAGGCACAGACACACTCCACGCCGCCGCCGACAAGCTCCTGCGCCGCGCGTTCCAGCTGGCGGGCAATGTCGTTGACGCAGCCGACGGTGGGCAGAATCCACAACTCATTGCGCACGCCGACGCGCCCGTCTTTGCGCGGATAGCCCATGAACGTCGCCGCCGGAATTTCTGGAATCGTCGGGTACGTCGGGTGATATTCATACGTCAGCTCTCCGGACAACCCGGTGTGCAGATTGTGGACATGCACATGCGCGCCGACGGGAATATCCTCCTTCGCGTAGCCAATCGGGAAGCCGTACTTGATGATCTTTTCGCCCGCCTTGATGGGGAAAAGCGCCACCTTATGCCCTGCGGGAATGTCCGTGACCGTGGTGAGCGCAATGCCATCCACCGTCACGGTCTGCCCGGAGGACAGGGCGGTCAGGGCGACTGCCACATTGTCCTGCGGGGTGATGCGAAGCAGTTCAGCCATTTTTCACACTCCGAACTTCTCGTTCATGACCGTGCGCATCCCCTTGTCGAGGATTTCGCGCAGGGACGCGCCGACGGACTCCACCAGACCCGGCACTTTGCACAGCTCAGCGCCAAAAAACGCTTCATTGGAGAGGAATTCCTTCGCCTGTTCTTCGGGGGATTCGCTGGAAGTCTCGGCGAAGAAGTTCAGCACGGCGGCGTCATCCTGCAGGTAGTAGGGCTGACCGTCGCGTTGGCATTCCAGACGACCGTCGCCAGTCAGCTTGCCGCCGCGGTACAGGCTCATCAGGCTCGCCAGAGAGAACGTCAGGTGCGCGGGCAGCTCGCCGGTCTTCTCCACATAGCCCAGCAGGGAAGGCATGCAGCGTGCGCGCCACTTCGACACGCTGTTCAGGCAGATGGAGAGCAGCGCGTGCTTGATGAAGGGATTGCGGAAGCGCCCCGTGACCGCCTCGGCGAACGCCATCAAATCCGCCTTGGGCAGGGACAGCGTCGGGATGACCTCGTCGTAGAGCGTCTTCTGCATGAAGGTGGCAATCATCGGGTCATTCATCGCGTCCAGCACAATGTCGTAGCCGCACTGGAAGGCAGCGGGGACGAAGGACGTGTGCGCGCCGTTGAGGATTCGCACCTTGCGCTGCTTGTAAGGCTTCTGATTATCAGTGTAGATGACGGGCAGCCCGCACTGCGGCAGGGGCAGTTCGTCGGAAAGGTCGCGGGGGGATTCGATGACCCACAGACCGAAGGGTTCAGCGGTGTCCAGCAGGTTGTCCTGATAGCCCAGCTTCTCCCAAATTGCCTGATCCTCGCCGCGCGGATAGCCGGTCACGATGCGGTCAACAAGCGTGGAGGTGAACACGCACGCCGTCTCCAGCCACTGCTCGAACTTCTCGCCCAGCGCCCACTGCTTTGCCAGCGCCTTGACGCACTTTTTCAGCATGATGCCGTTGTCGTCAATCAACTCGACAGGCAGGATGATGAGTCCCTTGTCCTGCGCGTAGTCGAATGCTTCGGCGCGCTCGAAGAGGAACTTCGTCAGCTTGCCGGGGTAGGACTTGGGCGGGCAGAGGGAGAACTCGTCCGTCTCGTCCAGCACGATGCCGGCTTCGGTCGTGTTGCTGACGATGAAGCGCAGCGACGGCAGCTTGGCGTAATCGGCATAGCGGGCATAGTCCGCATACGCATCCACAGCGTCGGACACGGACGTGACCACGCGCGTCTGCTCCACCGCCTGACCGTCCACCAGACCGCGCAGCATGACCGTGTAGCGGTAATCCTGTTCCTTGAACGCCGGGAACAGCGTACCCATCTGAATCGGCTTCACCAGCGCGACAGAGCCGTTGAAGTCGCTCTTCTCGTTGGCAATATCAATCATGTAATCCACAAAGGCGCGCAGGAAGTTGCCTTCACCGAATTGCAGCACCTTGACCGGGCGGACAGGCGCGGGCGCCATCGCAGCATTCAAACGTTCCATTTCGATGTCCCTCCATCTATTCATCAGGCAAATCATCAGGCATGTAAGCGATTACAACACGCCTGCATTTATTCTACTCTCTTTTCGCGCTTCCGTCAATGGTTCCGCCGATATTTCCTGCAATTTATGCAATCTGGGAAAAAGTACGCCGGATTTCCTGTGAATGTCGGCACGAAAACGCGAAAATGAGGCTTGCAAAAGGGGGAAAAAGCGTGTATAATGTGGATTGACGCGGAGAATGGAAGTGTTTACACACCGCGAATGGAAGGGGGAATGCCGCGAGTGAACATCTATGATATTTCCCGTCACGCAGGCGTATCCATCGCAACCGTATCCCGCGTACTGAACAACAGCCCCCATGTGTCGGAGGAGACGCGCCGGAAGGTGATGAAGGTCATTGACGGCTGCGGCTATGTACCCAATGCCTTTGCGCGCGGCCTGGGATTGAACACGATGAAGACCATCGGGCTGCTCTGCCCGGATGCGGCTGACCCGTATCTGGCGCGCGCGCTGGCTTGCCTGGAGCATGCCTTCCGCCAGAAGCACTACGACTGTCTGCTCTCCTGCACGAACCGCGATCTCGCGGCGCGCCGGCAGGGCGTCGAGCTGCTGACCAGCCGCCATGTGGACGGCATGGTGCTCATGGGCTCGACGTTCATCGAGGAAAACTCGGAGGATAACGCCTATATCCGCCAAGCTGCGACGAATGTGCCGGTTGTGCTGCTCAATGGCTCGTTCCAGTGTCCGAACGTGTTCTGCGTCCTGTGCGACGACGAGCGCGCGATGAAGGAAGCCATGAACCAGCTGCTGGACAGCGGATGCAAGCGCGTGCTGTACCTGTACCACTCCAGCAACAACTCCGGGCAGCGCAAGCTCGCCGGATGCCGGGATGCGCTGGCGGCGCACAATTTGCCGGTGGACGAGACGCTGATGCGCCGCTTCGACGCGGACAAATTCAGCATTCACGCCGTGCGCGACTGTCTGCTGGAACTGGAACGCGACGGCTTGCAGTTCGACGCGGTGCTGGCGAGCGAGGATGTGCTGGCGGTTGGCGCGATGAAGTACGCGCAGGCGGTCGGGCGGCGCGTGCCGGAGGATTTGTCCGTCGTCGGCTACAACAATTCGAACCTCTGCCTGTGTACCGAGCCGGAGCTGACGAGCGTGGACAACCGTCTGCCCGCTATCTGCGAGCGCATTGTCGAAACGATGCTGGGCGTGCTGGAAGGACGCGAGATGCCGGAAAAAACCGTCTTTACAGCGGAAATCATCCAGCGAGGCTCAACACGGGCGGCACAAGACAAATAAGCCTTTCCCCGCATGGTGCGGTTTCATATAGTAGCAATTTTTGAAAGGAGTTCATGACGTATGACCACCTTCATGGATAAGGATTTCCTGCTGAACACCGAGACGGCGCGCAAGCTCTACCACGACTATGCCGCGTCCTGCCCCATCATCGACTACCACTGCCACATCAGCCCCAAGGAAATTTGGGAAGACCAGCGCTTCGAGAACATCACGAAGGTCTGGCTGGGCGGCGACCACTACAAGTGGCGCCTGATGCGCTGCGCGGGCGTGGATGAATACTACATTACCGGCGGCGCGAGCGACTACGAGAAGTTCTGCAAGTGGGCGGAGGTTGTCGGCAAGGCAATCGGCAATCCGCTGTACCACTGGACGCATCTGGAACTGCAGCGCTTCTTCGGCTATCACGGTACGCTGAGCGCCAAGACCGCTGACGAAGTGTGGAACCTCGCTAACGAGACGCTGCAGAAGCCCGGCTACACCACGCGCGGTCTGATTGCCATGAGCAACGTCGAAACCATCTGCACCACTGACGACCCGGTGGATACGCTGGAGTATCACCAGAAGCTGCTGGCGGACAAGTCCTTCAAGACGAACGTGCTGCCCGCATGGCGCCCTGACAAGGCGGTCAACATCGAGAAGCCGGATTTCATGGCGTACATCGCCAAGCTGGAAAAGGCGGCGGAGATGGAAATCCGCTCCTTCGCCGATCTGAAGACCGCGCTGGAAAAGCGCATGGCGTATTTCCACGAGAACAACTGCCGTCTGTCTGACCACGGCCTGAATTATGTGGTCTATGAGCCGGCGGATGATGCCGCGATTGAAGCCATCTTCGCCAAGAAGGCGGCGGGCGAGACGCTGACGGACACCGAAGTCGCGCAGTTCAAGACCGCGATGCTGCTCTTCTGCGCCGCGCAGTATAAGAAGCTGAACTGGACGATGCAGCTGCACTACGGCTGCCGCCGCGACAACAACCGCGTGATGTTCGAGAAGCTCGGCCCGGACACTGGCTACGACACCATCAACAACTATACGCCCGTTGACCAGATGGCAGCGTTCCTTGGTGCAGTCGAGTCGGCGTCGGGGCTGCCCCGCACGATCCTCTACTCCCTGAATCCGGCGGACGATCAGGCGATTGACACGCTGTGCGGCTGCTTCCAGTCGTCCGAAGCGGTCAGCAAGATGCAGCACGGCTCTGCGTGGTGGTTCAACGACCATTTCACCGGCATGACCAACCAGCTGACGAGCCTTGCGAATCTTGGCTATCTGGCGGGCTTTGTCGGTATGCTGACCGACAGCCGCTCCTTCCTGTCCTATCCGCGCCACGAGTATTTCCGCCGCATCCTGTGCCGTCTGCTGGGCGAATGGGTGGAGGATGGCCGCTTCCCGCAGGACTACGACATCCTTGGCGAAATCGTCCGCGGCATCTCCTGCGACAACGCGCGCAATTATTTCGCGTTCCCCACGAAGTAAGGGGAGCAATGTCATTTCGGCATGACATTGCATGATTGCGCAGGGAGTTTCGCCTCTGCGGAGGCGACCAAAGGGCAATGAAAACAGACGAAGTCTGCGATCGCCCTTTGGAAACCTTCGGCGCCGCAACTATGTGGGTTAAGACAGGGTATCGAAAGCCGTAGGGAAGGTATCTGCTTGCACCTTAGCAGTATTATCAATTAACACGCGAGACCAGTAGGCAAGTGCGCTCAACTCAATCGCGCGAAAGGGTCAAGGGAGGAACTCCCTTGCAGGGTCAAGGGACAGCGTCCCTTGTAGGGTCTGGGGCAACGCCCCAGCGCCTCTCATTAGCCGGACAGTTCAAAAGACTGCCCGGTTTTTTGAATGGTACGAAAGAAATGCGGCGGATGGTTGCACTTTTGCACGATTTGACGTATAATAAATGCATTCCGGGAGACTGGAAAATGCACCTTTCAAAGGAGAATTCGCTATGTACCGCAAAAATGCGTGGGAAAACCTCGCGGAGGACGAAAAGGAACAGCTTTCCGCCTTCGCAAAGGATTATATGGCATTCCTGAACAACGGCAAGACCGAGCGTGAGTGCGTCGCGGAGGGCGTGCGTCAGGCGGAAGCAAAGGGCTTCAAGAACCTGATGGACGTCGTCAAAAACGGCGAAACGCTCAAGGCGGGCGACCGCGTTTATCGTGCGTGGATGAATAAGGATATCATGCTCTTCATCATCGGTGAGAAGCCGATGGAGCGCGGCATGAACATTCTGGGCGCGCACATCGACTCGCCCCGCATTGACATCAAGCAGAATCCGCTGTATGAGGATGAGCACCTTGCGTACCTCGACACGCACTACTACGGCGGCATCAAGAAGTACCAGTGGGTGGCGCTGCCGCTGGCGCTCCACGGCGTTGTTGTCAAGAAGGACGGCACGACCGTCACGCTGAATATCGGTGATAAGCCCGGCGACCCCGTCTTCTACATCTCTGACCTGCTGATTCACCTTGCCGCTGATCAGATGGGCAAGACCGCCGCAAAGGTGATTGAAGGCGACAGCCTGAACATCATCATCGGCAGCGAACCGAAGAAGGATACCGACAAAGACCCGGTCAAGACCGCGATTTTGGACATTTTGAAGGAGCAGTACGGCATCGACGAAGAAGATTTCATCTCCGCCGAACTGGAAGCTGTTCCTGCGGGCCATGCGCGCGACCTCGGCTTCGACCGCAGCATGATTATGGGCTACGGCCACGACGACCGCGTGTGCGCGTATCCGTCGATGGCGGCTGTGCTGAATTATGAAGGCACGCCGGAATACACCCTCGCGGCGGTGCTGACCGATAAGGAAGAAATCGGCAGCGTCGGCGCAACGGGCATGGGCGCTATGTACTTTGAGAACACGATGGCAGAACTGATTGCCTGTGTGACGGGCGAGGACAAGCCGCTGACCCTGCGCCGCTGCCTGCAGAACAGCCGTATGCTCTCCAGCGACGTGAGCGCGGGCTTTGACCCGAACTTTGCGGGCGTGTTCGAGAAGCGCAACGCGTCCATCGTCGGCAATGGCGTGACGTTCAACAAGTTCACCGGCAGCCGCGGCAAGTCTGGCTCGAATGATGCCAACGCGGAGTTTGTCGCGCAGGTGCGCCGCATCTGCGACGAAGCGAACGTGTGCTGGCAGACGGCGGAGCTGGGCAAGGTGGATGTCGGCGGCGGCGGAACGATTGCCTACATCTGCGCCAAGTACGGCATGAACGTCATCGACTGCGGCATCCCGGTGCTGAGTATGCACGCGCCGTGGGAGGTCATCAGCAAGGTTGACTTGTGGGAAGAATACAAGTGCTACTGCGCGTTCCTGAAGGGCGCACGGGAGTTCTAATCACATCAAAAAGGGCGGTTCGGAAGGTAACTCCGAATCGCCTTTTCGTATACCGTTTCCATCAATTAACACGCGGAAAAAGTATGCAAGAGCGCTCAACTCAATCGCGAAATGGGTGTCGAGAGGGTCGAAGACCCTTCGCGGGTGCAGGGCAGAGCCCTGCCGGAGTCCAGAGGCAGAGCCTCTGGCAGGTTCAAGGGCAGCGCCCTCGGGGTCTCCTTACTCCACCGTCACCGATTTTGCCAGATTGCGCGGCTTGTCAACGTCGCAGCCGCGGCTGACCGCCATGTAGTAGGCGAACAGCTGCACGGGGATAATCGCCAGCAGCGGCAGCAAGTCCGACGCGGCATCTGGGATGACCCAGAGTTCGTCCGCATCCTTCGCGGCGCGGTCGCGCAGGGCTTCCGGGCAGACGATGAGGACTTTCGCGCCGCGGCTCTTTACTTCGCGCACGTTCGAGAGCGTTTTATCTGCCAGATGCTCCTGCGTCAGCAGCGCGCAAACCAGCGTGCCCTGCTCAATCAGCGCGATTGTGCCGTGCTTCAGTTCCCCCGCCGCATACGCTTCGGACATGATGTAGCTGACTTCCTTCAGTTTCAGCGACGCTTCCATTGCCAGCGCGTTGTCCAGCCCGCGCCCGATGTAGAATACATGCTGCCGGTCGTGGTACAGGCTGGAGAAGCGCTGCACCGCGGGTTCGAGCGCCATCACCTGCTCCGCCAGTGCGGGAATGTCCGCCATCTGCCGCAGAAGCTCCGATGCTACGCTCTCCGTTAGATGTCCGCGCTTCACGCCGAGGTCAATCGCCAGCAGCACCATCATTTCCACTTGCGTGATGTATGCTTTTGTGCTCGCGACGGCGATTTCCGGCCCCGCGTAGGTGTACATGACGCAATCCCCAGCGGTGCGGGCAATCGACGAGCCGACGACGTTTGTCAGCGCCATCACTTTCGCGTCCAGCCGCTCCGCCTCGCGCATGGCGGCCAACGTGTCCGCCGTTTCGCCGCTCTGCGAAATGGCAAGGAAGCAGTCGCCTGCGCCCAGAATCGGGTTGCGATAGCGGAACTCGGATGCTACATCCACCACCACGGGCAGCCGCGCCAGCTTCTCGATTACATATTTGCCGACAACGCCCGCGTGGTACGCTGTGCCGCAGGCGACAATCGTCAGCGTGCGCAGGGAATTCGCTTCTTCCGCCGAAATCGGGAACGCGCCGGGGCGAATCGCCATTTTTTCTGCGTCCACATGGGCGGAAAACGTCTTTTTCAGTGCGGCGGGCTCTTCATGAATCTCCTTGAGCATGAAGTGCGCATAGCCGCCTTTTTCCGCCGCTTCAACGTCCCAATCAACGTGAATGGGCTTGAGCGCGCGCTCGTTGCCGAAATGGTCGTACACGCGTACGCCGCTCCGGGTCAGCACGGCGACTTCGCGTTCATCAAGCAGCTCCACCGTCCGCGTGTGGCGAATCAGCGCTGGAATGTCGCTGCCGACGTACTGTGCGCCGTCGGACAGCCCGACGACAAGCGGAGAATCCTTGCGTGTGCAGTAGAGCGTATCCGGCGCTTCGGCGTTCAGAACGCACAATGCGTAGCTGCCTTCGAGCATCGTCTGCGCGCGCAGAATGGTCGAGAGCATGTCGCCGTCGTAAAGCGTATGCAGCAGATGGGCGATTACCTCCGTGTCCGTTTCGGATACGAACACGCAGCCCTTCGCCTTCAGCTGAGCGCGCAGCTCCTCGTAGTTCTCGATGATGCCGTTGTGGACGACGGCGATATGCCCTTTCATGTCCGTGTGCGGATGGGCGTTGATGTCGTTTGGTTCGCCGTGGGTTGCCCAGCGCGTGTGACCGATGCCGATGGTGCCGGGCAGGGGATTCGATGCCACACGCGCGGCGAGATTCGCCAGCCGTCCCTTCGCCTTGCTTAGCCGAATGACGCCGCCGTCCATGACCGCAATGCCCGCGCTGTCATAGCCGCGGTACTCCAATCGGGAAAGTCCGTCCAATAAAATGTCCTGCGCCTGCTGCGCGCCAATATAGCCAACGATGCCGCACATAGGGAATCGCTCCTTCCAAGTCGAATAAGACGTTATAATACAAGTTCAACCTGCTGTATTATACGCCGATTTCGATGAAAATGCAACACCCATGTGCGTCTTTTTTTACGGGTCAGGAAAAATGCCGTTTTGCAGCACTTTCTCTGGATCAACCGCTGTATCGCCGACGACAATCCGCAGGTGCAGGTGTGCGGGCAGATCACATTCCTCCGGCATCGTGCGCCCGATGAAGCCAATCGTCTGCCCGGCGCGAACCGGATCGCCCGCGCGAATCGCGTAGAGCATCGACAGGTTCGCATAGCGCACGAGGACACCGCCGTGGTCGATTTCCGCGTACGCGCCGAAAACACCGCTGTCCGCGCAATTGATGACGGTGCCGTCCGCCATGGCGCTGACTTTCGCACCCTCCGCCCCGGCATAATCCGCCGCATCGTGCAGCGCCCACAAGCCCGTGGCACTGCTTTGCCGCATCCGCGTGTTGTCGAAGGGACGCAGCAGCGTCATGCTTTCGAGCGGCGTGGCAATGCTGCGGACAGTGGGGGCGGTCGTCGGCGCAGGCGTGGCGGTCTGCGCACTGTCAAGCGACTGCTGGAGCAGCTGCGCAGCGGATATGTCGCTGGAGACAGGCGGAGTCGGCGTCACACGCGCAAATTCCGCCTGCCGCGTCCACAGCGCCGTGCCGACAATCACAGAGACACACAACAGCGCCATCAGCAGAAATGTCCACTGCTCCCGGCGCAGATGCAGCGCGCGGAAAAGAGAACGAAAGTGACGGTCAGCCATGAGAAAATCACCTCAACCATGCCGTGTAGGGCGTTTTCTCCTATTATGAACCGGAGAAACCTGTTTTATCCATCCGCGTCAGCTGCGTGCCGGGGTAGTAGTGCGCCAAAATCTCCGCGAAATCCGCGCCGTCCGCCGCCATCGCCTGCGCGCCTGCCTGCGATAAGCCGACGCCGTGCCCGTATCCGACGGTGTGGAAAACGATGCGGTCGCCATCCGCCTCCCAAGTAAAATAGGTGCTTCGCAAGGAAAGCGCTTTGCGGAAAGCAGCGCCGCGGACAGTCTGACTGCCGACCAGCAGCGTCGCGACGCGCCCGGAAGCGGTCGTGGATTGCAGACGAATCGCGCTGGGCAGCGTGTCCGCTGTCACGCTGCAGCCGGGAAAAGCGCGCAGAAGCAGATCTGCCGCTTCCTCGCAGGAGAAGGACGTGTCAGCGCGGAAGCCGGCGTATCCCTCTTCGCCGGGACTGTCTACGCTGACCAGATACGGCTTGGCGGACGCGAACACGGCGGCGGCATCTTCAGTCTTTCCGCCGGAACAGGCGTGGTACAGCACCTCGATGGGCAAGCCGCCGCTGGTGAGCAGCAAGCCGTCTGTTGCGCGGACGGCGTGGTCAATGCGCGCGCGGAGGACGACGTACTCGCTGCCCCAGCGGGCGTGCAGCTGCGCATCCGTTTGGTATGCCTGACAGCACGCGCTGTCCGTGCAGATATCGCAGTCAAGGTGGCGGACGCACCCGTTTCCGCCGAACGCATGGCTCTGCGCGACGGCACGCGTACGGGCGGCAACTGCTTGGCATTTGAGCGCTTCCGGCGCGTAATTCGCGGGCATCTCCGCCGCTAATGCGCCGAAAACGTAGTCTTCCAGCGGCAGCAGGCGGATTTCCTCCGCATCGGCGAAGTAGACCCGAAGTGTTAAGCCGCTGTCAAGCGCGGAATCGGTCGGCGCGGCACAGGAAGAAAGCATCAGGATACACACAAGAAACGACAACAGCTGTTTTTGTTTCATGGGCACACGACCTTTTCGCAGAAATTTCGGGAAATGTTCGGATTGCACAAATCGCCGCACGGGGGAAACAGTTTTCGCTCCGACGGCGCAAAACCAGTTTATGCGCGGAAAATTTCGTGCATGAGCAGGAATTTATGTCGGCAATGGCGAAATACTTACCGCATCGTCTACGGTCAAAATGAACGCACTTTCCGAAAATCACAAAAAATGCAGGAGAAAATGCTGAATATGACTTGACGAAAATGCATAAAAGTGATTCAATAGTAAGTGAAAAGAGTGAAGAAAGCAAACGCGGCTCTCCGTGATTGCAGGCGGAGGAACGCAACGCAAGCAAAGGCAGGTGTAACTATGCGCTACAACGGCCCGACCGCCGCGGTGCGGGACCAGTTCCATCAGGGAACGAACCGCAGAGCCTATGAGATGCTCGGTGCGCACCCGGTGACGCAGGACGGACAGGAAATGTGGCATTTCGCTGTCTGGGCGCCGAACGCACGGGCAGTTTCTCTCATTGGCGAATTCAACCAGTGGGACAGGAAAAAAACGCCCATGCAGAAGGTCTACGACGGTACATGGGAAGTGCGGCTGCCCGCGGAAACCTTCGACGTGAAGAGCGACCCGAAACGCTATGATTATCCCGACGCTGCAAAGAAGCTGACAACCTACAAATATTGCATTCAGGCGCAAGACGGGACGTGGCAGGACAAGGCTGACCCCTATGGGTTCGCCATGCAGATGCGCCCCGACACTGCCAGCCGTATTTACGACCTGAGCGGCTACCGCTGGGGCGACGCGGACTGGATGGAGGCACGCAAATCCTACGACCCGTACCACAGTCCGGTGAACATCTACGAAATGCACCTTGGCTCGTGGCGGCGGCATAAGGATGGCACGTTCCTGACGTACACGGAGATTGCCGAACAGCTCGTGCCGTACCTCAAAGAAATGGGCTACACGCATGTGGAGTTCATGCCGGTGATGGAGCATCCGCTGGATATGTCGTGGGGCTATCAGGTGTCCGGCTACTATGCGGCGACGGCGCGCTTCGGCGAACCGAAGGAACTGATGGCGCTCATTGACGCGCTGCATCAGGCGGGCATCGGCGTACTGCTGGACTGGGTTCCCGCGCATTTCCCGCGCGACGCAATGGGACTGCGCCGCTTCGACGGTACGCCCTGCTATGAGCATCCCGATCCCCGGCGCGGCGATATGCCGCAGTGGGGGACGCACATGTTCGACTATGCGCGCGGCGAGGTCAACTCGTTCATGCTCTCCAACGCCTGCTTCTGGCTGGAATGGTATCACGCCGATGGGCTGCGCGTGGATGCGGTCACGTCCATGCTGATGTACGACTTCTGCCGTGAGCCGGGGCAATGGCTGCCCAACAAGTACGGCGGACACGAGAATCTCGATGCCATCGCCTTCCTGCGCCGGATGAATGAAACCGTCTACCGTGATTTTCCCGGTGTGATGATGGTGGCGGAGGAATCCAGCGCCTATCCGATGGTAACGCGCCCGATTTATCTGGGCGGGCTGGGCTTCGGGTTCAAGTGGAACATGGGCTGGATGAATGATATGCTGGCGTATATCAAGCTCGACCCGGTCTACCGCAAGTATCACCATGATAAGCTGACGTTCTCGCTGATGTACGCCTTTTCGGAGAACTACATCCTGCCGTTCAGCCACGACGAGGTGGTACACGGCAAGCACTCGATGCTGGACAAGCAGCCGGGCGACTTGTGGAAGAAGTTCGCGGGACTTCGCGCACTGTATGGCTACACGATGGCGCATCCGGGCAAGAAGCTGCTGTTCATGGGCGGCGAGTTTGGGCACTTCATCGAGTGGAAGTACGACGACCAGCTGGACTGGTTCCTGCTGCTGTACGAAAATCATCCGCAGGTGCAGCAGTGCTGCAAGCGCCTGAACGAAATCTACCGCACGACGTCCGCGCTCTACCAGATTGATGACAGCTGGGACGGCTTCCAGTGGATTCAGGCGAACGACAGCGATAACTCCATCGTTGCGTTCCTGCGCACGGATAAGCGGGGCAACTCGCTCCTGTGCGTGACGAACTTCACGCCCGTGTTCCATCCGCAGTACCGCATCGGGCTGCCGCAGATGGGTACGCTGACGGAGTGCTTCAACACCGACCGCAAGGAATACGGCGGCTCGAATCAGTACAACAACTGGGCGATTCGCACGGAAGAAGAGCAGCTGCAGGACTTCCAATACAGCTGCGATATCTGCGTGCCGCCGCTCGCGACGGTGTACTTCACCTATCAGCGCGACCCGCTGCCGGAGAAGGCGAAGAAAGCGCGCGTTATCCCGGAAATCGCGGATGTGCCGCCAAAGAAAGCATCCAAAACGGCAAAGAAACCGCAGCCCCTGCCGGAAAAGTCCGCCGGCAAAGCCAATTCCATTTCCATCGGCTGAATCGGCGCTCGCCGCAATCAGGGGAGGAGCGAAAGCGCTGTTTCACATACATCACCGTGCCACCTGATGCACCGAGGGCGGCGCGAATCCTGCACGGTCGGTGCGCTTCGCAAGAAACAAGGATGAAGGAGCGTGTTCTCATCATGAAAAAGAAGACCTGTGTTGCCATGCTGCTGGCAGGCGGACAGGGCAGCCGTCTGGGTGTCCTGACTAAGAAGGTGGCAAAGCCGGCTGTTCCCTACGGCGGCAAGTACCGCATCATTGACTTCCCGCTGTCCAACTGCACCAACAGCGGCATTGACACCGTGGGCGTGCTGACGCAGTATATGCCGCTGGAACTGAATTCCTACATTGGCTCCGGCGCACCGTGGGATTTGGACTTGTCCACCGGCGGCGTGTTCGTCCTGCCGCCCTATCAGACGGGCAAGACGGGCGACTGGTATCGCGGCACGGCAAACGCCATCTATCAGAATATGGCGTTTATCGAGCAGTATGACCCGGATTACGTCCTGATTCTCTCCGGCGACCATATTTATAAGATGGACTACAACGCCATGCTGCAGTACCACATCCGCAAAGGCGCGGATGCGACGATTGCTGTGCGCCCTGTGCCGTGGGAAGAAGCGAGCCGCTTCGGCATCATGAATACAGACGCGGACGACAACATTGTTGAATTTGAAGAAAAGCCCAAGCAGCCCAAGTCCAACAAGGCGTCCATGGGCATTTACATCTTCTCGTGGGCGAAGCTCCGCGCGTACCTGACCGCGGACGAGGCAGACAAGACATCCGCCAATGACTTCGGCAAGAACATCATCCCCGCGATGCTGAACGACAAGCAGGTCATGGTGGCATACAACTTCGAGGGCTACTGGAAGGACGTTGGCACGATTGAATCCCTGTGGGAAGCGAACATGGACTTGCTCAGCGTGCCCATGCCGATTGACCTGCATGACAAGAAGTGGCGCATCTATGCCAAGAATCCGGGCCTTGCGCCGCACTACATCGCCAAGGGCGCTGTCGTGAGCGATTCGCTGGTTACGGAAGGCTCGGAAGTCTACGGCTCTGTGCAGCACTCCGTGATTTTCGCAGGCGTGACCATTGAAGAGGGCGCAAGCGTCATTGACTCGGTTGTCATGCCCTATGCGGTCATCAAGCGCGGCGCGGTTGTCCGTCGGGCGATTGTGGCGGAGAACGCCGTGATTGGTGCGGGCTGCGCGGTCGGCGAAGAGACGGGCAATATCGCCGTCGTCGGTCAGGGCGTCACCCTTCCCGCCGGTGTCAGCGTGACCGCGGGTCAGCAGGTGGACGAAAACACCAAATTCTGATAATCACAGCAGCGGAAAGGATGTAAGAAAATGAAAAACGTAATGGGTGTTATCTACACCGGCGAAAATGACGCCAATCTGCGCGAGCTGACCCTGACCCGCGCCATCGCGGCGCTGCCTGTGGGCGGCCGCTACCGCGTCATTGACTTCCTGCTGTCCTCGATGGTCAACGGCGGCATCAAGAACGTCGGCGTTATCATGCAGAAAAATTATCACTCCCTGATGGATCACATCGGCTCCGGCAAGGAGTGGGATCTTCACGGGAAGAATGACGGCCTCAAGGTGCTGCCGCCGTTCCTGACGCGCGAGAATGTTGGCGTGTACTCTGGTATGCTGGATGCGCTGCGCTCCAACACCAACTATCTCTCCCGCTCCAAGCAGGAATATCTGGTGCTGAGCAACTCCACCATCATCTACAACGCGAATATTGCGGAGTTTGTGGCGTATCATCAGAACAGCGGTGCGGACATCACCATCATGTACACCGCTGATCCGAACATGCAGCGCGATGAGCTGGGCTGCTATCTGGCGGTGGACGAAAGCGGCATGGTGACGGACATGGAAGTTGATCCGACGCATCCGAACCTGCCGCTGACGAGCATGGAGGTCGTCGTGATGAAGCGTGAGCTGCTGCGCACGCTGGTGGACAAGGGCGTGGCGCACGGCTATCATGACTTCAACCGTGATGTGCTGCTCCGTCTGGTGACGGAAGGCACGGCGCGCGTGAATGCGTGGGCGTACACTGGTCTGTGCTGGCGCATGGACTCCGTGCAGAGCTACTTCAAGTTCAATATGGATATGCTGGATACCCAGATTCGCCATCGTCTGTTCACGGCGGAGCTGCCTGTGTACACCAAGGTTCGCGACGAGATGCCCGCCCGCTATGGCGACAATGTGACCGTCGTCAACTCGCTGGTGGCGGATGGCTGCATTATCGAAGGCACGGTGGAGAACTCTGTGCTGGCGCGCGGCGTGCGCATTGCCCCCGGTGCGCATGTGAAGAACTGCATCATCATGCAGGATGGTCAGGTGCACAACGACGCTTCCATCGAAAACTGCATTCTGGACAAGCAGACGGTCATCAAGCGCAGCGCGCGGCTCATCGGCCCGGCGGCGTACCCGATTGTCATTGCCAAGAACGTTGTTATCTAACCCACGAATCGCCTAAATCGAATTGACGCGGTTCGGATTTGCAAACCGCGCCAATATGTGCTATACTGTTGGTGCGGTTTTTTGGATACGCTTTTCAGATTCGCCTGAGCCATCTGCTCGCGCCTTTTTCCTTCCTGCGTCCGGTCGTTCCACTTAGCGTAGCGCTGCTACGCTGCGTTTCACTCCCGTTAGCAGGAAAGAAAAAATTCGCTTCGCATCTTGGCTCATTCTCATCTGAAAATCGTATCTGAGCTTAATTCGCTGAATTTCCCTGATTGCTTTTCCCTGGCCCCCGGCAGGAAATATTTCTGATGGAGGATAGAAACGATGAAAATTCTCTTTACGGCGAGCGAGTGCGTCCCGTTTATCAAGACCGGCGGTCTGGCGGACGTTGTCGGCGCGCTGGCGCCTGTTCTGGCGAAGCAGGGTCACGACGTGCGCGTGATGCTGCCCCTGTATGCGGCGGTGCCGAAGCAGTATGTTGACCAGATGACCCATGTGACTGATTTCGAGGTCGCGCTGGGCTGGCGTCGTCAGTACTGCGGCATTGAGCTGCTGGAAAAGGACGGCGTGAAGTTCTACTTTGTGGACAACAAGTTCTATTTTGGCCGTCCGTATATCTATGGCATGGGCGGCGACGAGTACGAACGCTTTGGTTTCTTTTGCCGCGCGGCGCTGAACGCCCTGCCGCTGCTGGACTTCCAGCCCGACGTGATTCACGCGCATGACTGGCAGTCCGGCATGGTGCCCGCACTGCTGAAAATTCAGTATGCGCACCTGCCGTTCTTCGCGAACATCAAGACCATGTTCACCATCCACAATCTGCAGTATCAGGGCGTGTTCGGCATCCGCGAAGTGCAGGACGTGCTGGGTCTGGGCGACAGCCTGTGGACGGACGACAAGCTGGAGTGCTACGGCTGCGCGAACTTCATGAAGGCTGCGCTGGTGTATTCCGACATCATCACCACCGTCAGCCCGTCCTATGCCGAGGAAATTCAGACGGCATACTACGGTGAGCGGCTGGATGGGCTGCTCCGCGCGCGCAAGCATGAAGTGTTCGGCGTGCTCAATGGCATCGACATGGCGGACTACAATCCCGCGACGGACGCGCGCATTCCGGCGGAATATACCGCGGATGACCTGTCCGGCAAGGCAAAGTGCAAGGCGGAATTGCAGGAGAAGCTCGGTTTGACCGTTGACCCGAATGTGCCGATTATCGGCATGGTGGGCCGCCTGAGCAGCCAGAAGGGGCTTGACCTTGTGGACTACATCATCGGCGACCTGATGAGCGAGAACGTGCAGCTGGTTGTGCTGGGCATGGGCGAGAGCCGCTATGTCAATCTGTTCTCGTGGGCAGAGGGCGAGTTCAAGGGCAAGGTCGCGGCGCGGTTCGCGATGGACCACGCGCTGGCGCATCAAATCTACGCGGGCTGCGACATGTTCCTTATGCCCAGCCAGTTCGAGCCGTGCGGCTTGAGCCAGCTGATTGCCCTGCGCTACGGCACAGTGCCGATTGTCCGCGAAACGGGCGGTCTGCGCGACACGGTGCTGTCCTACAACGAGTACACCGGCGACGGCAATGGCTTCACGTTCTTCAACTACAATGCCAATGACATGCTCAATGTCATCAACCGCGCCATCGACTACTACGAGAACCACAAGGATGTGTGGCACACGCTTCAGCAGCGCGGCATGACTGGCGATTACAGCTGGACGAACTCCTCCAAGAAATATATGGAACTGTACGAAGGCTTGGTGAGCGGGCGCTTCGACCATGACTCCGCATCGAATCAGGAGAAAGCATCTTCTGACGACGACGCGGAGGCGAACCCAGTGGTCGTCCCGTATCCGTATGAGAAGGAAGAACCCGTGAAGCCCAAGCGCGTCCGCCGCACGAAGGAGCAGATTGCGGCCGACAAGGCGGCGAAGGAAGCGGAGAAGGCAGCCAAGGAAGCCGCAAAAGCCGCCGAAGCGCCTGCAAAGCCTGCCCGCAAGCGCCGCACAAAGGCGGAAATTGAAGCTGACAAGGCGGCAAAAGCTGCTGCGGCGGAAGTGACCGCGGAAGCTCCCGTGAAGCCCGCCCGCAAGCGCCGCACGAAGGCGGAAATCGAGGCGGACAAGGCGGCGAAGGAAGCGGCAAAGGCAGACAAACCCGCCCGCAAGCCGCGCGCGAAGAAAACGGAAACGCAGGAATAATCCGCATTATCCGACAGGCGTTCTGACCTGAACCCAACAGGTCGGAGCGCCTGCCTTTTTGTGCGTGACGGAAATTTCCAGCGCGGTTTGTTACAATCTACATGACACGCCGGGCGCTTTCTGCTACAATGGAGGAGAAGTACCACCACAAGGAGGATTTTCCCGTGCAATTACGATACCAGCGGGCGCTGTGCCTGCTTCTGATGCTTTTCCTGATGCTCTCCGCAATCCCCACATCATTCGCCGAGGATACGGCGGATGTTGCCGTACAGTCCGCGCCGCTGGAGCGGAGCGCTGCCACACGCAACGGCATGGTGCGTGTGCGCCTGCTGTCCATTGGCAGCAATCCCGCGTCGCTTACGGTGACAGCAGTCGGCGCAATGGCGGTCAGCGGCGGGCAGACAATGGCGCTGGCGAATGGCGAGCAAATCAGCATCAGCCACAGCAGCGCGACGGGCGAAATCCGCCTGACGCGGGGCGGCGAGACGGTCAGCATGGGGCGGGAGATGGCGCTCAGGCGGCGGCAGACAGACGGCGGATTCCGCATTGCACAGGCAAGAAGACCGCAAAACGTCTACCCCGGTGACCTGCACCTTGTGTCGAAGCTGGAAAGCGGGACGTATCGGCTCTATGTCGTGGCGAATGTGTACATCGAATCGTACCTCTATGGCGTCGTGCCGTATGAAATGGGGTCCTCCTCGGCATTGGAAGCCCTGAAAGCACAGGCGGTTGCGGCGCGGACGTACACCCTGCGCGCCATAAATGCGAACGCATCGAAGGTCTACGATGTCGTGGACACGACCGCTGACCAGGTGTACAACGGCAGTCCGGCGGAGCGCGACCGGGCAGCGGAGGCGGTGGACGCAACGCGCGGCATTGTCGCCATGAACGACGGCAAGCTGACCGGAACGTACTACACCGCGTCCAACGGCGGACAGACCGAATCCGCCCGCAACGCGTGGGGCTCATCCGGCGTGAATTACCTGACGGTTAAGGACGACCCGTTCGACCGCATGAACCCGTACAGCAGCACGCGCAAGATGACGATTTACGCTGCATTTTCCCACGCGAGCCAGAATCAGACCCTGACGCGCCTGTTGCAGGCGAAAGCACCGAATGCGACGATTCTGCGCATCGAGGCCGTTACGCCGCACACGCCGAAGTACGCCGCACCCAGCCGCTTATATACGAAGCTGGATTTTGACGTGACGGCGCTTGTGAATGGCGAAACGCGCCGACTGACGCTGACGTTCGACATTTTCAGCGAGCTGGAAAGCGCCCTCAATCTGTCCATTAACACGACGAAAAACGAACTCTGGTCGGTCAAGGCAGATGGGGAGACGTTCGTGCTGACCGTCAGGCGCTACGGACACGGCATTGGCATGAGCCAGCGCGGGGCACAGCAGATGGCGAACCTGGGCTATACCTACGACCAGATTCTCGGCTTCTACTACGAGAACTGCGTGCGAATGCAGTACACCTTCACGCACACGATTCTGCCGCCCGTGGGCGACGCGCCTGTGACGGCGACTGAAGCCCCCGCGACGATTTCGCCCGCCGCGCCTAATCAGGCCATGGTGACGCTGGTGAATGTGGAGGACGTGCTGAACGTGCGCCTGACCGCCTCGGACAACGGCACACTGCTGACGACGCTGCCCGCCGGAACCGCCGTGACCGTGCTGGCAAAGGGCGAAAATTGGACGCTCATCCGCTTCGGGCGGATTGTCGGCTACGTCCACACGGAAAACCTGACGTTCACCGGCACGCCGCCGACGCAGAGCGACGAAAACCCGACACCCATCACCCGCTGGGCGACCGTGACAGGCACGAATTCGCTGAATCTGCGCGCGTCCGGCAGTTACGATGCGGCGGTGCAGTCCACCATCCCCGGCGGCGCGGTGCTGTGCGTGTTCGCGGTGGAGAACGGCTGGGCGAGTGTACAGTACGGCGCGAAAACAGGCTACTGCGCGGCGGAGTATCTAACGTTCAGCGATACTTATCCGGGCAAAACGAGCCAGACCGGACGTTCTGCGATGGTCAGGACGGCGACAGCGCTTCGGGCGATCCCGTCTACTGCTGCGGTGGTGCTGATGAACCTGCCGCAGGGCGTTCAAATTGCCGTGCAGAGCAGCGACGGCAGTTGGTGCCGCGTGACGGCGGGCGGCATTGACGGCTATGTGCTGGCAAGCAGCCTTGATTTCAGCGCCGTCGGCATCGAATTGACGCCTGTGCCGACGACAAGCGGCGAACAGACCGCGATTGTCAATTCCACCGCCTCGACGCTCAACCTCCGGCAGGGCGCGGGCACAGAATACCCCGTGCTGGCGGAAATCCCGAAGGGAACGAGCATCATCGTCACGGCATACGGCGAAACGTGGTGTGCCGTTCGCTGGGGCAGCCTGACCGGGTACGTCATGACGCAGTACCTGCGCTTTGATGTGCCGACGGCGACGCCCACACCGGGCGGGACGCCCGCGCCGAGTGGGACGCCCACACCGGGCGCAACGCCCGAACCGACGGCATCCCCCGAACCAAGCGAAGCGCCAACGCCTGTCCCAGCTGCGTCAGAACCGCCTGCGAAGGTGGAGGAGGACGTGTCAGCTGGCAGCTACGTTGCGTGGGTGAGTGCGGACAATGCGCCGCTTCGTCAGGCGATGGCTGCGGATGCGGCAGTCCTGGCGACAATCCCACGCGGAACGCAGGTGACGGTGCTTGCACAGAGCGGCAATTGGTGCTATGCCGCGGTCGGGCAGATGACGGGCTATTTCACGGCGGACGCGCTCTCCTGCGAGCAGCCGGACGCGCCGCTGGGGCAGAAATACGTCAGCACAAAGTCGGATTCGCTGGCGATGCGGCAGTCGCCCAATACGGGCGCATCGATTGTGCAATGGCTTCCGCGCGGCGCACTGGTGACATTCATTTCGCAGGAAAACGGCTGGAGTTACATCCGCTACGGCGGCAAAGAGGGCTACTGCGCGTCGCAGTATTTGAGCGACAGCGCGCCCGGTGCGGTCGTCATCAGCGATACGCCGATTCTGGACGTGACGCTGGAAAAAGTGACTGGGTGGACAGCGAGCATCCGCCAAGCAGAAACGCTCTACCAGTGGTGCAGCGCAGATGCGCCCGAAACGGCGAAAGTCGAAGCGGATTTGGTGCTGACCGTGCTGGAAAAGGGCGAAATCTGGTGCCGTGTGCGGACAGAAGAAGGGGAGGAAGGCTATTGTCTGACAAGCCGATTGACGCTGATTGCGCCGGAAAACTGACCATCCTGCCCGGCGAACGGGTGGACGAATTGCAGCAGGCAGGGCTGCGCATCCTGCAAAAGGAGCAGGGCTTCCGCTTCGGCATGGATGCCGTACTGCTGTCGAGCTTCGTGCGGGCGGAAAGCCGCGATCGCTGTGCTGATTTTGGCACGGGGACGGGTATCCTGCCGCTGCTGCTGGCAGGCATGGGGCGCGCGAAAAGCGTCGATGCGTTTGAAATTCAGCCGGATATGGCGGATATGGCGCGGCGGAGCGTGCGGCTCAACGGGCTGGAACATATCATCCGCATCCACGCCCTGCCGGTGGAGAGCGCCGACGAGGTGCTTGCGCCCGGAAGCATCGACGTAATTGTGTGCAATCCGCCGTATGGGCATCATGGCACGACACTGCCAAATCCGGCGCAAACGCTGTCCTTGGCGCGCCATCAGCAGAAAAGCGGGCTGACGGCGTGGTTCAAGATGGCGTATCAGCTGCTGCGCGGCAAGGGGCGGATGGCGGTCATCTACCCGGCGGCGCGGATGCTGGAAGTGATGAAGGACATGGAGAAAGCCGGGCTTGCGCCGAAGCGGTTCCAACTGATTTACCCCTCGGCGCAAAAGGCGGCAAATCTGGTGATGATTGAGGCGCTCAAGGATGCGCGCCCGATGCTGCACCCTGAACCGCCGCTGATGATTTACGAGCCGGACGGCACACTGACCGCGCCGCTGCGGAAGATTTACGCCATGGAGCGTGCATCAGGGGTTCATGCGGGCGACGGCGAAATTCAGCACGCCCGCGAACGTCACCCACAGCAGGTACGGCACGAGCAGCCATCCGGCAAGGGGCTTCTGCTGCCCGAACTGCACCGCCATGATGAAAACCAGGCAGAGCAGCAGAATCAGCCAAAAGAAGGAAAGCCCAAGCGCCTTCAGGATAAAGAACAGCACGGGCCACATCAGGTTAACGGCTAACTGGGCGATATACAGCCCCAGCAGCAGGAAACGGTCGCGCCCCTGTGCGCGCAGGACGAGCCACATGCAGTACGCCATCAACGCATAGAGGATGCTCCAAACGATGGGAAAGAGCCAGCCCGGCGGCGCAAAGCCGGGTTTGTTCAAAACGTCGAAGAAGCTCATGCTGTCGCGGGTGAGGTAGCCAACGAGCGCCCCTGCGCCGAGCGTGGCGGTTTCCAGCGCGACGAGTGAGCGCCAAGTGGCCTTTTTGCCTTGCTGCGTCAAAGTTATCGCCTCCTATGACACGGATAGCCTATGTCATCAGGCAGCGCGGCATACAGGAAAGAAGCGGAGGAAACACAGATTATGGGAAGCGTTTTGGTCATCGGCGGCGGCGCGGCGGGATTGGCGGCGGCGATTGCGGCGGCGGAATGCGGCGATACGGTCGCGGTGGCGGAAAAAATGGATCGCGTTGGCAAAAAAATCCTCGCGACGGGCAATGGCCGCTGCAACCTGATGAACACGGGTGCGCCGCGCTATCCGGGAAATGCGGCGTTCGCGGCGGCTGTGCTGTCTCACTGCGGCGCAGAGGCACAGAAAGCCTTCTGGGAGCATCTTGGACTGCGGCTTCGGCAGGAAGAGGCGGGGCGCGTGTACCCCGTCAGTTCGCAGGCTTCAAGTGTGCTGGATGCGCTCCGCCTGCAATTGACCGCCCTGCATGTGCGGGTGGTGACGGGCGTATCCATCACGGCACTGCAACGTGAAAATGATGGCTGGACGGCGCTCTCGGCGGATGGACAGCAATTTCGGGCGAACCGCGTTATCATCAGCGGCGGCGGATGCGCCCAGCCCAAGCTCGGCAGCGATGGCAGCGCCCTGCGTCTGCTGACGAATCTCGGCTGCCCCGCGACGCCTTTTGCACCCGCGCTGACGCAAATTATCACAGATAGCACGCCAATCAAGGGGCTGAGCGGCATCCGCGTCAAGGCGCAGGTAGCGGTTATCGACCGGAAAAGCGTCCTGCATGAGGAGGACGGCGAGCTGCTGTTCGCGGATTACGGGGTCAGCGGCGTGTGCGTGATGCAGTGCGCACGGTATGCAAAGGACGGGCGGATGCTTCGCGTGTCGCTGGTGAAGGGCATGGGTTTCGCGGATGCGGGCGAGTTCCGCCGGGAACTGCACCACCGCCGGAAAAACTGGGCGCAGCGCCCGATGGCGGAGCTGCTGACCGGGCTGTGCGTACCGCGATTGTCGGCGGCGCTGATGCGGCAGGCGGATTGGGAAGTGCGCGAAAGCAGCCTATGCGGGCAGATGACGGCGGACATGGCGGAGCGCCTGACGAAAACGGCGGATGCGTGGCTGCTGCCGATTCGCGGCGTGAAGGGCTTCGAGAGCGCACAGGTGGCGTCGGGCGGGGCGTCGGTCGTGGATTTTGACCCGGCGACATTACAAAATCGCCGCCTGCCGGGGCTGTACGCGGCGGGCGAGGTGCTGGATGTGGACGGCGACTGCGGCGGCTTCAACCTGATGTTTGCTTTCGGAAGCGGCATTCTGGCGGGTCTGGACGGACGAAATGCCCCGTGGACACATGAAAATGCGCAGAAAAGCTGATTTTTCTCGAAAAAAAGTGATTTTCCCTCTTGACAAATCGCTGAATCGCGCTATAATATTATCTGCTGATGCAAACGCCGCTCATAAGGTAGACGGATGCTTCGCAGATGTGCACCATTAGCTCAGTTGGTAGAGCACCTGACTCTTAATCAGGGTGTCTAGGGTTCGAGTCCCTAATGGTGTACGTTTATGACCCTGCTTGCAGGGTCTATGCACCATTAGCTCAGTTGGTAGAGCACCTGACTCTTAATCAGGGTGTCTAGGGTTCGAGTCCCTAATGGTGTACCACATGCCGAATCGCAATCGCGGTTCGGTATTTTTGTGTCCGGAAAACGGCACGCGCGACAAATTTTCTTCCCCAAAGGTGCGGAAAACCCTTGTCGGACAGGGCGAAAATATGGTATAATACACTGGTTGTGTCTGTAAAGGACGCTTCATTCGGTATGCCTGTCTTTTTCGGGCATATGAAGGAGGAAATGCCTTTGACCCTGCGCGAAGAAGCGCCGATGACCAAAGATGATGCACGCCGCCTGAATCCACTCCAGCTGGCGTATATCGGGGATACGGTCTATGATTTGCTGACCCGGTCGCGCCTGCTGTACCGGGGGTATAATCTGCATCACTGCCATCAGGCGGCGGTCACGGTCGTCAATGCACACGCACAGGCGGAGGCTTTGACACGCATCGAGGGAGCGCTGACCGAGGAAGAAACTTCCATTGTCCGCCGTGGGCGCAATACCCACGCGCACCACGCTGCGCCCCGAAATCAGACCGCCATGGATTATCAGGCGGCAACGGCGCTGGAAGCCCTCGTCGGGTATCTGTACCTGACTGGGCAGGAGACGCGGCTGCTTGAACTGTTCCGAAAAAGTCAGGAGGTTGCATCATGCCCCGCTCAACCATGAAAGTTGCCCTGATTCGCCATACGCTTTCGCCGGAGGAGGTCGTGGCGCTCGGCGCTCGGCTGTGTTACTCCCGCGCGACGGTGGACAGTTTGCAGCAGCGCGTCAGCCGTGACGACCAGAGCGAGTTCGTCAGCCGGATTTTGTCGATGGGGCATGAATCCGTGCTGGAACATGCCAGCTTCACCTTTGCGATGGAGGGCGTTTCGCGCGTCCTGCTGGCGCAGATTACCCGCCACCGGCTCGCCAGCTTCTCAGTGCAGAGCCAGCGCTACGTCAGCTATGAGAAGGGCTTCGGCTACATCGTTCCGCCGAAAATCGAGGCGCTGGGCGAAGACGCCGTCGCGGAGTTTGAGCGGCAGATGGACACCATGCATCAGTGGTATACTGGGTGGCAGGAGAAGCTCGGCGCGGGCGAGGGCGGCAATGAGGATGCCCGATTCGTGCTGCCCGGCGCTTGCGAAACGCGCATGATGGTAACGATGAATGTGCGCGAGCTGCGGCACTTCTTCAGCCTGCGCATGTGCAGCCGCGCACAGTGGGAAATCCGTGCGTTGGCGACGGAGATGCACCGCCTGTGCATAGAGGTTGCCCCGGCGCTGTTTGCGGACGCGGGGCCCGGATGCCTGCGCGGCGCGTGTCCGGAAGGAGAAAAATCCTGCGGCAAGGCAGGGGAGATTCGCCGGACAAGGCGCGAATGGCTCGATTCGCTGGCAGACGAACAGAAAAAGCAGAATCAATCAACCGACAATGAATAAGAATAGAGGAATTTGAAATATGGCATACTATGACAATGCACCGTCCCACAAGCCGCAGGGCAAGAAGTCCTTTGGGCGCGAAAAGTGGGTGGAAGAAGGCTCGGAGTACCGCGGGGCGCGCCACGGCGGCCGTCCCAGCGGCAAGCGCGACGACAACCGTGCGTATGGCGAAAAGAAGTCGTTCGGCGACCGCAAGCCTTACGGCGAGAAGAAGTCGTTCGGCGACCGCAAGCCCTACGGCGAGAAGAAGTCGTTCGGCGACCGCAAGCCCTATGGCGAGAAGAAGTCCTATGGCGACCGGAAGCCCTACGAGCGCCGCGACCGCTATGACCGCCGCCCGGAAATGACCGACGAGCGTCCGGCACCGTCCTATCGCGATTCGGAGTATCGCCCGGTGGCTGTCGCGCCCGTGATGGCGCAGCCCGTGGCGGAAGAAACGGCGCAGGAAAACCTGCTGGCGGGGCGCAATCCGATTCGTGAGGCGCTCAAGGCGGGTCGTGATATCGAAAAGCTGCTGGTGCAGAAGGGCGAGCTGACCGGCTCTGCGCGCGAAATCGTGCAGATGGCGAAGGAAGCGCACATCCCGGTGCAGGAAGTGGAACATCAGCGCCTGAACGAGCTGGCGAAGAACCATCAGGGCATGGTGGCGTTCGCGTCGGCGTACCAGTACAGCACGGTCGAGGCGATGCTGGCGGAAGCGGAGGAAAAGGGCGAAGACCCGTTCCTAATTCTGCTGGACGGCATCACCGACCCGCACAATCTGGGTGCGATTATCCGCAGCGCCGAGTGCGTGGGCGCGCACGGTGTGATTGTGCCGGAACGCCGCGCAGTCGGGCTGACCCCGGCAGCAGTCAAGGCATCCGCGGGCGCGATTGAGCACATCAAGGTTGCGCGCGTTGTGAACATGACCCGTGTGATTGAAATGCTCAAGGCGCGCAACATCTGGACATACGCGCTGACGATGGACGGCACGGATTACGAGAAGGTCAACTTCAAGGGCGGCGTGGCGCTGGTTGTCGGCAGCGAGGGCGAGGGCATCAGCCATCTCGTGCTGGAGAACTGCGACCAGAAGGTGTCCCTGCCGATGGCGGGGCATCTGGACAGCCTGAATGCGTCTGTTGCGGCGGGCGTGGTGATGTACCGCGTGCTGTCCAGCCGCCGGGCATGAAACCGCTGCTGATTGTCGATGGCTACAACGTCATTGGCGCGTGGAGCGAGGCGGAGAAAAAGGGCTGGTCGCTGGACGAATCGCGCGACCGGTTGATGCGCCAATTGGAGGACTACGCCGGATTTTCGGGCGAGGAAATCCTGCTGGTGTTCGATGGTTACCAGTCCGAGCGCACGACGACGACCGAAGAGAAGCACGGCGATTTGACGCTGGTTTTCACCCGCCACGGCGAAACGGCGGACAGCTACATCGAGCGCGCCGCGGCGCAGACCCCGCGCTATCGGGAACTGCGCGTCGCTACATCCGACGGGCTGGAGCAATCGCAGGTGCTGTCCAGCGGCGCGATTCGCATGACCAGTCGGGAACTGCTGCGCGAACTTCGCGAAATGCGCAAAAGCGGCATGTCGGCGCACCAGAATCAGCCCAACATGAACCGAAACACGATTTTTTCCCGAATGCCGGAGGACATCCGCGCACGGCTGGAAAAGCTGCGGCGCGGAGAGTGAAGCGGGAGACGCGCCCTGCGCCGCCCGAAAAGCAGGTGAACAGTTTGTCAGACGATCGAATGAATGCAATGAATCAGGACAATGACCCGATGGAGCAGGAAGAGCCGATGCTGCCGGAAGACGATGCATTTTTGCTGGATTTTCCGTTGAGACAGGCTGTGCCCGGCGAACCGGAACAGCCTGCTTCCGTGCCGCTGCTGAGCAGCAGTGCCGCCCATTCGGTCTATGAGGGCATGACGGACGAGGACGTGGTGGCGCTGTGCCGCACGGGGGACTCGGTGGCGGTGGAATATCTGCTGAACAAGTACAAGAACTTCGTCCGTTCCAAGGCGCGCAGCTACTTTCTCATCGGCGCGGATCACGAGGACATCGTGCAGGAAGGCATGATTGGACTCTATAAAGCGATTCGCGACTTCCGGCCGGAGAAACTTGCGTCCTTCCGTGCCTTTGCTGAACTGTGCATCACACGCCAAATTATCACTGCCATCAAAACCGCGACGCGACAGAAGCATATCCCGCTGAACAGCTATGTGTCGCTCAACAAACCGCTGTACGACGAGGAAAGCGACCGCACGCTGCTGGACGTCTGCGCTGAAGGGCATTCGTCGAACCCGGAAGAGCTGATAATCAGTCAGGAGGATTTGCGCGGTATCCATCAGCGCATCGACGAGGTGCTGTCGGATTTAGAACAGGAAGTGCTGGCGGCGTATCTGGACGGGAAAAGCTATCAGGAAATCGCGGACAACCTGGGTCGTCACGTCAAGAGCATCGACAACGCCCTCCAGCGCGTCAAGCGCAAACTCGAACGCTATCTGGAGGACATGGAAGCGCAGAACAACGACTAATACTATTTCCTGCATTCGCCTGCGCCATCTGCTCGCGCCTTGGCGCATTCTCATTTGGAAATAGTATGAATCCACATAAAAATATGCAGAAAAGCAGGAGAGAAACAATTTTCCTCTTGCTTTTTTGCGCTTTTTGCGCTATGATAGATGCCAAGAACAGACGAAGGGAGCAGGAACGCCATGCTGAACCGTTTCGCGGTTGGTTATTATTACGCGCTGCATCAAGAAAGCAGGGCGTGATTTGGCGTATTCTCCCGGAGATGAGAAAAGCGCCCTGCTGGCCAGAACATTGGCGGCAGGGCGCTTTCGCTGTTTTATACTAATTCTCATCTAAAGCATGTCATTCGCACAGCATCTTTTCCGCCCCGGCTTTGCTTCGTTCCGCTCGCGCGT
>OOCB01001091.1_pt1 | contig 38586 bp, 20 predicted proteins | sample 1671351 | NCBI WGS metagenome assembly OOCB01 (sample SAMN06348148, study PRJEB24527) | human gut metagenome | biome: human gut; feature: ankylosing spondylitis patient; material: feces | host: Homo sapiens | place: China | collected 2015-10 | reverse complement strand
TTCGGTGCCGCATATTACGACGAGTACCTCATGATGAAAGGCATCGACCGCGTCGATGAAGACATGAGGATGATGAAGGAAGCAGGACTGAACGTCATTCGCATCGCCGAATCCACGTGGAGCACCTGCGAACCACAGCCGGGCGTATTCGACTTCACTTACGTTGACCGCGCACTCGACGCAGCACAGCGCGCGGGCATCGACGTCATCGTAGGCACCCCGACCTATGCAGTGCCGAGCTGGCTGGTCAAACTCGATCCGAGCGTGCTCGCGGTCACTCCGAGCGGTGAAGGCAAGTATGGCGCACGCCAGATCATGGATATCGTCAATGCCACCTACTGTTTCTACGGTGAACGCGTGATCCGTAAGCTGATCTCCCACGTTGCCGACCATCCGGCAGTGATCGGCTACCAGGTCGATAACGAAACCAAGTACTACGATTCCGTGTCCAACGACATGCAGCGCCTATTCATCAAGTATCTGTATGAGAAGTTCGATGGCGATCTGAACGAGCTGAACCATCACTTCGGTCTTGACTACTGGTCGAACCGCATCAATTCCTGGGAGGACTTCCCGGATGTGACCGCCACGATTAACGAGTCCCTCGGCGGCGAATTCGACAAGTTCCGTCGCGATCAGGTGCGTGCCTTCCTGCAGTGGCAGTCCGATATTGTGCGCGAATACGCTCATGACGACCAGTTCATCACCCACAATTTCGATTTCGAATGGCGTGGCTATTCCTTCGGCGTGCAGCCGGCCGTCGACCACTTCAAGGCCGCGACCGCAGTGGACATCACCGGCATCGACATCTACCATCCGACCGAAGACGATCTGACCGGTAAGGAAATCGCATTCGGCGGCGATATGACCCGTTCCACCAAGGACGGCAAGAACTTCCTCGTGCTCGAAACCGAAGCGCAGGGTCAGCATGGCTGGGTTCCGTTCCCGGGACAGCTTCGTCTGCAGGCCTACTCGCACTTGGCCTCCGGCGCTGACATGGTAGAATACTGGCACTGGCATTCCATCCACAATTCGTTCGAAACCTACTGGAAGGGTCTGCTGAGCCACGACCTCGAACCGAACCCGACCTACCGCGAGGCAGGCGTGTTCGGACGTGAAGTCGGCAAGCCGGAAGTGGGGGAGCGTCTCGTTCACCTGAAGAAGCAGAACAAGGTGGCCATCATGGTCAGCAACGAGTCGCTCACCGCGCTCGACTGGTTCCTCATTGAGGCGGGCTTCCCGTTCGGTGGCAACCTCAAGTACAACGACGTGGTGCGCAACGTGTACGACGCGCTGTTCGAGCTCAACGTCGAATGCGATTTCGTGCCGTCCGATGCTCCGGCCGAACGTCTCGCCAAGTATGAGATGATCGTGACTCCGGCGCTCTACTGCACGTCTCAGGAAACTACGGATCGCTTGCGTACGTTCGTTGAAAATGGCGGCCACTTGGTTTCCACCATGCGTTCTTTCGTATCCGATGACGAAGTGACCGTTTGGGCCGACCGCGCGCCGCACAACCTTACCGACGTGTTCGGCATGACGTACAACCAGTTCACCCGCCCAAACGGCCACGTTTCCGTGGAATTCGCAGGTACGCTCTCCGAAACCGCATCCACCGATGCTCAGTCGCTGATCGAACTGTTGAACGCCGACGCCGATACTGAGGTGCTCGCATCCTACGGCCACTATGCTTGGAAGGATTACGCCGCAGTCACCCGTCACGCATTCGGCAAGGGCGATGCCGAGTGGGTCGCCACACTGCTTGACGCCGATTCCATTCGTTCGGTTATGCGAGAGGCCGTGGATCATGCCGGCGTCGAGGGTGCTGGAACCGCGCTCGCGGGACAGGTCGCGGTTCGCCAGGGTGTGAATGCCCTCGGCGAGAACGTGACGTATCTGCTCAACTATTCCGCCGACGAAGTTACTGTTGCAAGCCCGATTGCGGGTGAAGTAGTGGTCGCTCCGGTCGTCATCGACACCGACGGCAGTATTGATGAGGTTGCAAATGCTGAAGTCGTACTGAAGGAGGGTACAGTCGTCAAGGAGGGTGATCCATTGGCAATCGGCCGCTGGAATGTTGTGGTGATCGCAGGCTGAAATCGCCGCAAAGAGAACGTTTAGGGAATGAGAAGGTCGATCAGGGCCTTCCATTCCCCAACGAAATCGACATCTTGAGATCCGTTGAGCCACCGCAATTGCAACCCCTCCATGGCGGATAGCACCTGCAGTGCGGTGCGTTCCGGATAGGCGACGCCATCTCGTTTGGCTGCGAACGTGTATTCCTTCAGCAGATTGATTTCGCGCTGTTCGAAATACTTGTGCACCGGATGGTCTTTGCTTAGGGCCTCGCTTTCGAGCAGAGTGTAAAGACGAACCATTTCGGGGCGGGTGGCGTTGGTTTCCACGGTTCCTGTGGAGATGGCTTTAAGACCAAGATCGCAATGGTACGCGATGCCGTCTTGCAGGACCTCGCCGGTCACGCCGTTGACGCCAAGATGCTCTGCAATGGCGATTTGGTTGGTGCGGTCGGCGTGTTTGAGTGTTTCTTCAAGGAGTTGTTCTTTGGATTTGAAGTAGTAAAGGAGGCCTGCTTCGGTGATGTTCTGAGCTTGTGCCACGTCGCGAATGGTGAATCCCCAGAAGCCGAATTGGGAGATGAATGAAACGGTGGTTTCGAGTATCGCTTTTCTGCGATCTTCGGCACTCATTCGTTTCCTGCGTTTATCTTCGATTCGGCGGCGCATGCTCTCTCCTTTTCTTGTACTTACTAAGTTACAGTACGGAGGAGAGGAAGTGTGGCAGAAACGTTGGAACACGCTGAGAAGTGACAAATAAGAGAGATTGTAATATGCTTTAACTAAGCAGTTACTAGGTAATAAAAACCGAGATTCTGCTTAAGGGTAAAACTAAACATGGAATCGTGGTATCGGATTCGTAAAATCAACAAATCGAACACGGTTGACTTGCGCTTTTGGCAGAAATGATTTACAGTAACAAATATGTTAATTACCGATTGGTAGTTAATTGACTGGGCGGGGTAGCCCGTGTCACACAACAAAAGCACTACTGAAACATGAATCGAAGGAGAGGGTTTCATGAGTGAAGCAATCGCAAGCAAAGAGGAGCGTTTGGTGGCGTACAACGCCAACATCGCAGCCGCGGACAAGGATCCGTCGCTGTCTCCTGAAACCGGCAAGCCGCTGAGCAAGGTCAACACCATCCGCTTCGGCGCTGGTTTCCTGGCGTTCGGCATCCTGTGGATGTCGGGCCTCGGCATCGTCTCCGCCGTGCTGCTGCCGATGCACTACAAGACCATCGAAGGCGCCGATCCGGACGCCCTCGTCGGCATCGTCAATGCGTTCACCGCAGTGGCGTCCCTGGTTGCTAACCTGATGTTCGGCAACTTCTCCGATCGTTCCCGCTCCAGGTTCGGTCGTCGTACTCCGTGGATCGTTTTCGGTGCGGTGCTCGGTGGCGTCACCCTGTTCCTGACCGGCACCACGCATAACGCGGTGCTGCTCACCATCTTCTACTGCGCCTGCATGTTCGGCCTCAACTGCATGATTGCCCCGCTGGTCGCCGTGCTGTCTGACCGCGTGCCGTCCGGCATCCGTGGCACTATGTCAGCCTTCTATGGTGCAGGCTCCACGATCGGTGCCCCGATTGGTACCATGATCGGTGCATTCTTCATCGAGAACCTGACTGTCGGCTTTGCTGTTGCAGGCGTGCTCATGTTCCTCGGCGGTATCGTTGCAGTGATCATTCTGCCGAAGGAACATTCCGCTGACTTCCTGCCGAAGGAAGAGGGCTCTTTCAAGGACGTCCTCGTATCCTTCCGTCCGCCGAAGTTCGCTGGCGCCCACGACTTCTACAGGGCTTTCGCCGGCCGTTTCTGCATGATCATGAGCTACCAGATGATCAACGTCTACCAGCTCTACATCATCCAGAACTACATCGGCCAGTCCGTTAAGGAATCAGCCGTCACCGTGTCCGTCGTCTCCATGATCATGATGGTCATGTCTCTGGTCGGCTCCTTTATCTCTGGACCGGTTTCTGATCTCATCGGCCGCCGTAAGGTCCCGGTTGTCGTAGCTTCCGTGCTCTTCGCTATCGGCATCGCCATGCCGTGGCTGATTCCGTCCACCTTGGGCATGTACCTGTTCGCCGGCATCGCTGGCCTTGGCTACGCCGTTTACTCCGCAGTCGATCAGGCTCTGCTCGTCGACGTGCTGCCGAACAAGGAAGAAGCTGGCAAGGATCTGGGTATTCTGAACATGGGCACCACCCTTGGTCAGATGTGCGGCCCGGTCGTCATGTCCACCATCGTGGTGTCCCTCGGCTATAACTTCGCCTTCCCGACCGCCATCGCCCTGGCCATCATCGGCTGCTTCTTCATCATGGCCATCAAGAAGGTCAAGTAAGTAATCCTTCCTTGAATGATTGCCCCGGATCCGTCGTTTTCCCCTTCTCGATCGGGTCCGGGGTTTTCCGTAAGGAAGCGAACAATTGCAAATTGATGAATCCGAAGGATTTGTGACGATGCCGAGGGTTTTGAATTTGCTGATCCTTGCAATGTCGATCATGGTATCAAGGTGACGCTTGCTCCGTTTTTGTTTAACGCATTCGTGTTGGACTGACGGGGAGTTGCCTGGCTGACGCGGATGTGTGCGTAACGCGTCAGCTTGGCTGTGGCAACGGTTTGTTGAATGCCGGGTGGTGGATTTTCCCTTCTCTTCCTGTCACCTTCGCAAGCCGGTGTTGTGTTGCAGGGCGTTTGTCTGTGGTGATTGGTTACTGGTCGCCGTGGGCAAACGCTTTTTCGTTACAAGTTGCGCAGAGAAGAAAAATGTATTATCATTTAACTAAGTAGTTACTAAGTAATAGAAACTATGGTGAAAACGTACGAAGGAGTGCATATGGGTCTCAATTACATCAAGGGCGTGAACCTGGGTAACTGGCTGGTTCTGGAAAAGTGGATGAACCCGGCATTGTTCGATGGCACTACCGCCGACGACGAATATTACCTGCCGACGCAGCTCGACCCGGCCGTCTATGAGGCACGCATCAAAACGCATCGCGCCGAATACATCAACGAACGCGACTTCGCCACCATCAAATCATGGGGATTGAATTCCGTACGAATTCCGGTACCGTATTTCATCTTCGGCGATCGAGCACCGTTCATTGGGTGTATTGATGAACTTGATAAGGCTTTCAACTGGGCTGAAAAATACGGTTTGACGATTCTTATTGATTTGCATACCGCTCCGATGAGCCAGAACGGTTTCGACAATGGCGGCATCTCCGGCGTGTGCAAGTGGGCACAACTGCCGGAAGAGGTTGAATTCGTGCTTAGTGTGCTCGAGCGTCTTGCCAAGCGTTATGGCAATAGGGAAGCGCTGATGGGCATTGAAATCATCAACGAGCCGAACACCACCACGTCCTGGCCGATGATGAACGTGACCGAACGATACAAGGCCGTCGATGCCGAACTTGCGGAAGGCACCGGTCCGATTGAATTCGACTGGCTCAAGAACTTCTACATCACCGCATATCGTCGCCTGCGCGACGTCGACAAGGGTGCTTTGCCGACTGATAAGGCTGTGGTATTCCATGATGGATTCGATATCGAACAGTGGAAGGACTTCATGCGTGGCGCAGATGGCAAGCTTGCGTCAGAGTTCGAAAACGTGATCCTCGACACCCACCAGTACTTGATGGCCGCGGAAATGATGGGTTGCCCGCAGACCGTGGAAGGCTACGACGATTTCGTGCGCAACACGTACGCTCCGATGGTCGCCGAAATGAGCGAATACTTCCCGGTGATTGTGGGCGAGTGGTGCCTGTTCAACTCGGTCGGCTGTGGTGTGGACACCCACGGCGGCCAGAGCGTGCTCAACGGCGAGGAAGGTGCGCAGGCGGAAACGCTCAGTGCCGAAGAAAAGCGTGCGCTCTACCAAGGCGTTGCCAAGTCGCAGCTTGAAGCATGGAGCAACGGCAGCGGCTTCTACTACTGGAACTACAAGCTGCTCACCGACACGGTCAACACCCCTGGCTGGATCGGCTGGGACTCTTGGGACCTAGGCCGCTGCATAGCCCAATCCTGGTTCCCCCTCCCTCCCATCCTTTAAAAAAGGAAAAACTCACTAAAAACATCAACTTGCGTAACACAACGTAAGTGCAACGCAACGTAACGCAAAAGCGTTACGAGCCGGAGTCTGCGATGCTCTGTTGAAGACCGTAAAGACTGGCCAGAGCGGCCTTGGAGCGTGTCAGCAATAGAGCATCGCAGACTCCGGCGGACACTGCAGTAACCAAATAACACTGCAGTAAGCGGCGGGCGCCGCAATAACTAAAGCAAAATCGCAATAAGTAAAAAACGAAAAAAGAAAAGCAGAAATCAAAGGAGAGATAATGCTGCAGAATCCTATTTTTAAAGGCTTCAATCCTGATCCGGCCATTTGCCGTAAAGGTGACGACTATTATGTTGCCGTCTCCACATTCGAATGGTTCCCTGGCATTCCGATCTACCATTCGAAGGATATGAAGCATTGGGAGCTGCTTACCCATGTGCTTACCGATGACACGAATCCGAACCTTACCAAGCTGCCGAGCGCTAAGGGCATTTGGGCTCCTTGCCTCACGTATTGTGAGGAAGAGGACATGTTCTACGTGATTTATGGTGTTATGAATTCCATGAATGCGCGCTATTTCGACGTGAATAATTATCTTATTAAGTCGAAGAATATTGAAGGCCCGTGGAGCGAGCCGGTGTATTTGACTTCCTCCGGTTTCGATGCGTCCATTCTGCATGACGATGATGGCAAGAAGTACATCGTCAGCTTGGAGTGGGAGACCCGCGAAGGCTATGAGAAGCCGGGTGTGATCTGCTGCGTGGAATATGATCCGGAAACCAAGCATGTGGTTGGCTATCCGAAGCGTATTTGGCGTGGTGCTACTGATCGTGGCTGCATTGAGGCTCCGCATCTGACCAAGCGTGACGGCTGGTATTACATTATGTGCGCTGAGGGCGGTACTGGCTACAACCATTCCGTGACCATGGGGCGTTCCCGCAATGTGTGGGGTCCGTACGAGCCGGATCCGAATGGCCCGCTGGTTACGTCACAGCCGAAGGAGTCGAACGAGCGTGCCGATGACGATCATCTGAAGCCGCGCTATTTCAACCCGGATTCCGTGCTGCAAAAGTCCGGGCATGGCTCGTATGTTGACCTGCCGAATGGCGAAACCTATCTGGTGCATTTGACGAGCCGTCCGTTCGTGCCGGAATTGCGTTGCACGCTTGGCCGTGAAACCGCTATCCAGAAGATGCAGTGGACGTCTGATGGCTGGCTGCGTATGGCTGACGGTTCCAATCTGGCGAAGATTGAGGTTGAGGAACCGAATCTGCCGGATGTGCCGATGCCGGAGATTCCGAACTTTGATGACTTTGATGGCGGCGAATTGGGCAACTGGTATTACTCGCCGCGTCAGATGCCGAGCACGTTTGCGAATGCTACGGAACGCCCGGGATGGCTGCGTGTTCGCGGTGAAGAATCGCTTGCCTCGCTGAATCGTACGAGCCTGCTTACTCGCAAGCTGACGAGCGTGTATGCCACGGTGACCACCAAGATGGAGTTCGAGCCGGAAGTCTACCAGCACAGCGCTGGCTTGACCATCTACTACGACAACATGAATAACATTTTCCTGCGCAAGTATTATTCGCAGACGCTTGGCGGCAGCGCGATTTCGATCGTGCGTCTCGAAAACGGCGAAAAGACGGAAATGCTTGACACTCGTGTTGCCGTGGAAGATAAGCCGATTTACTTCCGTTTGAACATTGAGGGCCGTCGCACTTGGTTCGAATGGGGTTATGATGGCGAGAATTGGACCAAGATCGGTCCGGATTTCGATACCACCACGTTCTCTGACGAATACTGCAAGTTCGGTGAGTTCACCGGCACTATGGTCGGTATTGCCGTCACTGATGCTTCGTTGCATGAGAAGACCGCCGATTTTGATTTCTTCGATTATGAGGCGGACGAAACGAAGCCTGTCGACTGATCCCGCCCGGGCGGCCACCACGATCATTCAACGACCCTGATCCGGTCGTGATCCGATTCCGAGCGGACGTGTGGCCGCTCGCGGGGCACATACAATGGACCAAGGAACGTTGCGAATGACGCACGGTTCCTTGGCCCATTGGGCCGAATGGGTTTTGCCATGGGTTGTGATGGACGGAAACGAAAAGTCGGGCAACCCCCGAGCGTAAGGGCGGTGAGACGCATGGTGCTAGGCATCGATGAGCGAATCGACGGCGTGAACCTCGGCAACTGGCTGGTGCTGGAGAAATGGATGGATCCGAAGCCGTTCACCCGCAGCGCCGAAGACGATGAAATCTGGATGCACCGCACGCACGTATCCCTCTGGTCCGAACGGAATCTCGCCGAGGAACTGCGCCGGCACCGCGAAACCTACATCACCCTGGAGGATTTCCGTATTATCGTCGGTCACGGAATCAACCTCGTACGCATTCCCATACCGTATTTCATCTTCGGCGACTGGCCCGGGCATCCGGGCTGCATCACGTACCTCGACCGCGCGTTCCGTTGGGCGCGGGAGACGGGATTGAAGATTATGATTGACCTGCATACCGTTCCCGAATCGCAGAATGGTTTCGACAACGGCGGTCTGACGGGTGTGTGCAAATGGGCGCAGAATACGGACTTGGTGGAGTACACGCTGAACGTGCTGGAGCGATTGGCTCGCCGATACCGCGACGAACCGGCCCTGCACAGCATCGAAGTACTCAACGAACCAGTGAGCTGGTCGGTGTTCCATAGCACGTCGAACACGGCGAAAGACTCTCATGAGGCTTCCGGTAGCACGTATGTCTCACTGCGGTTTCTGAAGCGCTTCTACCGCGACGCTTACGCCCGGTTGCGCGCCGTGCTGCGTCCGGAAACCGTGATCGTATTCCATGACGGTTTCCGACTACTCCGCTGGGGCGGTTGGTTTCGTCGTGCTGGCATGCGCAACGTCATGCTCGACACCCATCAGTATCTCATCGCGATGGAGGATCCGTTGTTTTCGGGACCGGCACGCCGGCTGTACCTGCGATCGCGGCGACTGCCATGGCTGTACCGGATGCTGGTGGGCGCGAGTGGTATCGCCATTCGTTCGGCGGCTCGTCGTATTCCCGTGCTGGTGGGCGAGTGGTGCGTGGAGAATCAGTGGGCCCTACACAGCCAAAACCGATCGGCTGCATACCGCCAAGTGTCACGATTGCAACGCGCGGCATGGGACGTGTCGGCGGGACAGATCTATTGGAGCTACCAGCTTGCGCGCTCCGCGAAACCGGGTAGTGGCGAAGGGAAACCGCCGCGGGATCCTCGCAACGGCGGCAATCTTGAGGCGTGGGATCTGACTCGCGTATGGCGTCATGGATGGATTCGGGCGGATACCTCTCACGATGACATGCCATAGGCAGTCAATCAACGGCAATCGACACAAGGTGCATTAGACTCGGAATCATGGCAGAGGAAGAGACTTCGAAACGTATCCGAAAATCACCGCAGGAGCGTCGAGCGGAAGTGCTGGATGCGGCTGTTCAGCTGATCAGCGAGCGTGGGTTCAACGGCATTTCCATCCAGGACGTGGCCGACAGGGTCGGCATCTCCAAACAAGGCGTGCTGCGATACGTCGGCAACAAAGACAATATGCTGTCCATGGTGTTCAACGAGTATTACGGTGAAACGGGCACTCCTGAGGATTTCTTCGCATCCGGTATGCCTGGCAGTGATCCTACTGCGCCGCTGTTTCCCTCATATTTGCGTTATTTGGTGCGGCATAATTCACGCCGCCGCATGATGGTGCAGTTGTTTACCGTGCTTTCTGCGGAATCATTGAATCCAGATCATCCGTTGCATGATGAGTTCACTGCTCGTATGGACGATATTTGGGAGAAGTATTCGCAATATCCTTGGCTGATTCCTCCGCAATTGGGTTCGTGGAAGTCGAGTATGCGTCCGGTGGTGCGTAAGGCCATGGAAATTATGGATGGCGTGCAATTATGGTGGTTGCGCGAGCCTGAAGTTGATTTGTGCAAAGAGTGGGCTCAGATGGAAAACATGCTGTTTCCGTCCCCGTTGTGGGATGCATATCGCTGATTATTTAAGATTGCATTGCATGTATTCGTGTGAGAAGGCGAGGGGTCTGACGAGCTTCTCGCCTTCTGTGTTGGTATGGTCATGCCGAGTTGCGCGCGTGCCTGCATCGTGTTAAACTACCAATTGGTAATTAAAGGAAATCGCTTCAATGAGGAAAGTGAGCAATCCCATGACCGAAACCATTGAAAACACTGCGAATCTGCCGTATAAGAATCCGGAACTTCCGACCGAGGAACGCATCGCCGATCTGCTTGGCCGTATGACCCTCGAAGAAAAAGTCGGACAGATGATGCAACTTGACGCACGAAGCGGCGACTTGGACGATCTAATCGTCAACAAGCATGTCGGCTCCATTCTGCACACCTCGCCGTCCGACCTGCCGAAAGCCGTGGAAACGGTGAACACCAAAACCCGTCTCGGCATCCCGCTGGTGATCGGTGACGACTGCATTCATGGCTATTCCTTCTGGCCGGGAGCCACCATTTTCCCGGAACAATTGGGCATGGCGACCACGTGGGATTCCGAAAAAGTGCAGGCCGCGGGCCGTGCCACCGCCGAGGAAGTGTCGACTACCGGCGTGCATTGGACGTTCTCTCCGGTGCTGTGCATCGCGCGAGACACCCGTTGGGGTCGCGTGGGCGAAACCTTTGGCGAGGACCCGTACCTGATCGGCGAAATGGCATCGTCCATCGTCAAAGGCTATCAGGGTGGTGCCAAGGCGGGCGAGCCGCTTGCCAAAGACGCGATTCTCGCATGCGCCAAGCATTTCGCAGGCTATTCCGAAACGCAGGGAGGGCGTGACGCTTCCGAAGCCGACCTGAGCCACCGCAAGCTGGAATCTTGGTTCCTGCCGCCATTCGAACGCGTAGCCAAGGAAGGCTGTGGCACCTTCATGCTTGGCTACGAATCCATCGAAGGTGTGCCGGTCACCTTCAACAAGTGGCTGCTTTCCGACAAACTGCGTGGCGCTTGGAACTATCAGGGCACGCTTATCACCGATTGGGACAACGTCGGACGTTCCGTATGGGAGCAGAAGGTTAAGCCGGACTATGTGCAGGCCGCCGCTGACGCGGTCAAGTCCGGCAACGACTTGGTGATGACCACCCCGAAGTTCTACGAGGGTGCGATCGAAGCCGTGAAGACCGGTCTGCTTGACGAATCGTTGATTGATGCCGCCGTGGCTCGTATTCTCGCACTAAAGTTCCGTCTTGGACTGTTCGAAGATCCGCGTCTGCCTGATCAGGAACGCATCAATGCGGTGATCGGCTCCGAAGAACACCAGCAGCTCAATCTCGAAGTGGCTCGCGAAGCCGTGGCATTGCTGAAGAACAATGGTTCGCTGCCGTTCAATGCGGCTGGCGCGAAGCGTATCGCGGTCGTTGGTCCGCTTGCCGACGATGCGCAAACTCAGCTGGGCGACTGGGCGGGCAGCTCCGGTCAGATCAACTGGATGCCTGACGGCCACCCGCGCGAGATGATCACCACCGTGCTTGATGGCTTCAAGCAGCTCTCTCCGGAAGGCTGCGAGGTCGTGTACTCCCGCGGTGCCAATATCGTGGATTTGGTGCCCGATCCGGAAGGCGAGTTCTACCCGGATGGACAGCCTCGCCCGAAGATCGGCGTTTCCGCCAAGATTGATCGCGCACTGCTTGGCGAAGCCGTGGAAAACGCACGCAAAAGCGACCTGATCGTGGCCGTGGTGGGCGATGTGATCCAGGCCATTGGCGAAGGCTGCTCCACCGCCACGCTTGAACTGCTCGGCGGACAGAATGCACTGATCGATGCACTGTCGAACGTGGCTCGCGAAACCGGCAAGCCGTTCGTGGTGGTGCTCGTCAGCTCCAAGCCGCAAGTGCTGCCGGCATCCGTGATCGGCACCAACGGCGTGATTGTTGACGAAACTCCAGCCGAAGGCACTTCGGCTCTGCTGTGGGCTCCAAGCCCGGGCATGAAGGGCGGCCAGGCCATCGCCGAAATCATTCTCGGCGAAACCGAACCGAGCGGACGCCTGCCGATCACCTTCCCGCGTCACGCAGGACAGCTGCCGGTCTACTACAACCAGATTCGAGGCCAGCACGGCAACCGTTACGCCGACCTCACGCAGAATCCGGCATTCGCGTTCGGCGAGGGTCTGAGCTACACCACGTTCGAATACGGAGATCCGACCATCACCAACGTTCCGGAATCCGGCATATTCGCCGAAACCGACACCGTGCATGCCGAAATCACCCTCACCAATACGGGCGATCGCAAGGGCACGGAAGTAGTGCAGCTCTACATCGGAGACGTCGTGACCTCCTACAGCTGGACTGATCGTGAACTCAAAGCATTCCAGCGCGTGGAACTCGAACCAGGCAAAAGTAAGACCGTTGCCTTCGACATTCCGGTTTCCGATTGCACCATCGTCGATTCGGAAGCTAACCGAATCGTCGAACCGGGCGAATTCGAAGTGCTTATCGGCCATTCCAGCCGTCGCGAACACCTGAAGCGCACCACCTTCACCGTCGCGTAAAAGCGAAACGAAATAAGCCGTGTCGCAGAACCCAATAATCGACACGCTAGTCTGATATGAGCCGCCTACGAAATGCCGATCGTGGGCGGCTCATGCAATTTCACGTAACATTTCTGCCTTACATAATGTTCTGCCTTACGTAATGTGTGGTGTGTGCCGGCGCAAACTGTAGCCGCGCCGGCATGCGAATATCGTCGACAATTTCGAAGCAAAAACTATTACACAACCTTTCTATCGAAGGAGCAGAGTGTCTACGGATAAGAGGAACGCACCATCAGACATACCCATCGAACATGCCGAAAACGGCACGGTTTCCGCCACCAACGGCGCACAAAGCGGCGCAATCAACGACAAGTGTATGAGCGAAGGCAAACTCACCATCGTGGTGGTGACGCTCGCCATTCTCACCTTCCTCGGCATTCTGTCGGAAACTTCGCTGAACATCGCATATTCGGCGTTGATGGAAGAGTTTGCGATTTCCGCCGACGTGGTGCAATGGCTGACCACCGGGTATCTGCTGTTGCTTTCCGTGGCCATTCCGACGTCACCGTTCATGGTGCGCAAATTCCCGACCAAAGCGTTGTTTGTTATGGCCATCGCGCTGTTTTCCGTGGGAACGCTCGTCGGCGCGCTCGCATTGAACTTTCCGATGCTGCTTGCCGCACGACTGATCATGGCGCTCGGCACGGGTGTTTCCCTGCCGCTGCTGACCAACATCATTCTCGACAAGGCTCCATTCCACAAGCGCGGCATGATGCTTGGGTTGGTGAGTTTGGTGACGTGCGCGGCTCCGGCCATCGGGCCGGTGTTCGGCGGATTGGTGATGGAATTCCTGAACTGGCATTGGATTTTCTATGCCATGATTCCGTTCCTGGTGATTTCGTTCGTGCTTGGCGCGGCTACCGTGCCTGACATCCGTCACGGTGAGAAGGGCTATCTGTCGGTGCCATCACTGCTGTTGGTGGCTGTTGGCTTGGCCGGCATTATTGTTGCGGCCAGTTTCTTCGCGCAATGGAATGGCGATTGGCGATTCTGGAGTGTGCTTATCGGTGCCATTGTGGTGTTGGCGGTGTTCGCCGTATTGCAGTTGCGTATGGCTCATCCGTTGGTGGAAGTGCGTACGTTTGCATATTCGGGATTCACGCTCGGCATGGTGATTCTGCTCATGTCTTCCGGCGGTGTGCTTGGTGTGAACTTCTTGCTGCCGATTCTGCTGCAGCGAGGATTGGGGCATACGTCGATGACGGCCGCTTTGATTTTGCTGCCGGGCGCTGTGATTGGCGCGGTGTCGGCTCCACTGATCGGCGGCGCGTTGAAAGAGCATTTCCCGCCGAAGTTCATCGCCTGCGGTTTTGTTGGCGTAGCGGTGATGGATGTGGCGATGATGCTTGGCGGCTCGCACGAAGGAGCCATTGCCGTGGCATACGCGCTGTTCATGGCCGCTTCCGGATTCGTGCTGGTGCCCGATCAGACGCATGCGTTGAACCAGTTGCCGTCTTCCATGAACGCCGACGGTTCCGCGGTGATGAATACCATGCAGCAGCTCGCAGGCGCCATCGGCACGGCTGTGGCATCCACGTTGATTTCCGAATTCTCGGCCGCCAACGTGAATGCCGGCATGCAGCAGGCTGACGCTTATGTGGCTGGCTTCTCCACCAGCATGTGGGTGTTCTTCGGCATGGCCGTATGCGGTGAGATTCTGGCGTTGCTCATGTTCCGCTTCTCGGTGAAGCGTGCTCAGGAGTAGCCTGCAAGCCGAACCATTTGGGGCATGACTGCCCCAAATCTCAGTCATGGTGACATGCGGCCAATCCTCAGCGTCGAGCGATTCAGCCAACGCCATGCCATCCTCAAAGCATTGCGCCAACGATTCACGCTCGATTACGTGACTTTCCGCAGGACCTCCGGGAGGATTGATAACAACGGTTCCAGTGGGAAAGTGGTAATCGTAGGTTACTTGCGAACGATCGCCGGAATGGAAAATATCAAGCATGCGCTACGTTGGCGCGAACTGTTGAAAAGCGAACGCCTTGCATTCCACCAAATCCAACAGTATGCCGCTGCGCAGCAAATGCGGTGCCTGCGCATCGCGAATCAAGGTACGCAACGACGTCATTATGCGTAAATATCGTTTTATATCGCAAACATTACCGTAGAGGCAAGGTCGTGCAACCAGCCAAGTCGGCAGCAAATCGGCACGCACCAACCCATCTTCGGGGGAGAAGGCCTTGCGTACCAATTCCCCGGAATAATCGGTGATTGACGTCTGCAATCGTCGTAATTGCTGAATGCGCTCATCCACCTGCGACTGCGCCGCGGCAAGTAACGCTCGCCAATCAAGCGAACCGTCTTCGAAACGGAATTTCTCCAACGAATCCAATGGCACGCCGGCGGCGATGCAGATACGCATCACATCGACGTCAAGCATTTGATCGGGGGTGTAGTATCGGTAGTCGGTAGTCGGTAGCCGGTAACCGGTAGCCGGGTCTACCGCGGCTGGTTTCAAGATGTTATGCGCATCGTAATAGCGCAACGCCTTGGCGGTGATGCCGTCCAATTTGGCCACTTCGCCAATCGTCAGCAGCTCGTCATCATCGCCGGCCACGTATTGTCTCCTTGTCGTGGGCTTCACTGTTCGTGTTGACCTTGCCCTCGGGGCAAAGTCTATCATTCCGTGAGGTTGCTCCGTGAGGATGCGGAGCCTGAATGATATGCCGCTTCGACGATGAATGGCGGTAGGAGGTAATGCCATGGGCAATGAGGAACAGCGCGACTGGCTTGGTTCGGCCACACCGGTATTCGGTGACTTGCAAGACAAGTCCCGTGCCGCAGTCTGATGGTTTGAAATTTTCAAACGCTGCAGAATAGTAGTAAGGGTGGGTTTCGCCAGGTAAGGAGACCCACCTTGCCGTTGTGTTGCGTCGAGTTGGGCTGTGCTAACAGTGTTCCGCATGCGATTATGCGCGTGTGGATTCGCGTCGGATTAGAGTCGGCTCGATAAGCGTGGTGCTGTGCACGTGTGCGGCGGGATTGTCGATGTAGTCGAGCATCTGCGCCATGGCCTTGCGCCCCATGTCGATAGCGGGCGCGTTCACTACGGTCAGCGACATGGGGCATTTGGTCTCCAACCGTGCCCCCTCCATGCCGATGACGCAAACATCTTCTGGAACCCGTGGGCCGTTATGGTCATGGAATGCCGACAGCACGCCGGCGGCAAGCGCGTCCGAGACGGTGATGATGCCGTCTGGAATGGCGTTCAGGCCGCTACGCTTCATTGTGTCGATGATGTCCAGGCCGAGCTGGTAGCCGTCTTCAAACATCAGACCTTTGGAATTGATGAGTTCCAATTGCGTGCTTCCATGCGTGCGCGCAATGGTTTTTTCGACGCCCATCTGCCGATCTTGTATGGATTCATAGTCGAATGAGTGTGCGGCGAACGCGATGCGGTTGCATCCGATGCGAATGAGTTCATCGGCTGCGATCTGCCCGGCCGCCATATTGTTTTCAAGCACGCAGCACACCTGATCGGCGTGACGGGGATTGGTATGGTCGAGCAGGATGATGGGAATGTTGGCCGCTCGTGCCGCGGCCACGTCTTCGGGGGAGTCGGATATGGTGCTGAGCAGAATTCCGGCCACGTTCATGTCGATGAGTGTTTTCACCAGTTCGTTTTGCCGTTGCGCGTCGGATGATGCGTTCAAGGCGATAAGCTGCAGGTCGTTTTCTTCGCATACCTCCTGCGCTCCTTCATGGATGAAGGTGAACAGGGAATGTTCGATATCGGTCATGATATAGCCGATGAGGCGCGGTCCGGCGTTCTCTCGCTGGGGGAGAAGCGTGTTTCTGCGGGGGGTGTAGCCCAGTTCTTTGATGCTTGCGCCGATTTTCTCTTTTAAGGTGTCCGATACGCGTTCGGGGTAGTTGAGATAGTTGGATACGGTGCCGATGGAGACGCCGGCATGTTTGGCGATGTCGGAAACGCCCACACGTTTTGATGCTGGCATGAGATTGCTCCTGTTCGTACATAAACCGGTTATTCCTTGATGTATCAATAGTCTACGCGCTCTCTTTTGAAATTGTATATTGAAAAACGCGCGACGATTTTGAAATTTTCAAAAACGAATGTAGTATTTCAACTACAACATCACTGGAGGTGCTGCTGAGGACGGCAGGATGTTCTGGTGTATAAAACAATGGAATCGCAGTGTTTTCTGAATGCTGGACAGATCAAAGGAGATGCCTCGGCAATTTGAAAACGCAGTGAAAACCATTTGAAAAAAGAAGGACATACTTGTGTGAAAAACGCATGCAAGTATGAAAAAGTAAGGAAAGAGCAATGAATACTTCAACCAAGAAGGGCAAAGGATTGGGCGAATACATGCCGCTCGCCTTCGCCGCAGGCATCGGATCGATGCTGGGATCCGGCATCATCGTCGGTCTGTCGGCAACCATTGTGGTCTGGCAGGAAGGCCTTGGACTCGATACCACGCAGGTCGGCCTGCTTTCCGGTATTCTGACCTTCGCCATCGCCTTCGGCTCGCTGTTCGGAGGCCGCTTGGCCGACAAGATCGGCCGCGTGCTGTTTTTCAACTGGATCAACCTGTTCTACGCCATCGGTGCCGCCATCTGCGTGTTCGCCCCGAACTTCACCGTACTGCTGATCGGCCTGATCATTGCAGGTTTGGCTTCCGGCGCGGATCTGCCGGTTTCCATGACCATCGTCTCCCATGATGCTCCAGACGAGGCTACCGCCGCACAGCTCGTCTCCACCACCCAGGTGTTCTGGCAGGTGGGTGTGTTCATCTCCTTCATTTGCGCGTTCCTGGTTTCCGCCATGCAGGGTGCCACCGGTGGTCGTGTGGTGTTCGCCATCCTCGCAGTATTCGCTGTGATCGCATGGCTGTGGCGACTGCTTTCTCCGACCTTCCGCCGCTTCCATGAAGCTGCCGACGTTCGTGACGCCGCACGTCCGGCTGTTGTAGGCAACGGCAAGGTTTCCGTGACCAAGGTGCTGTTCGGCGCCGACAAGAAGGTGCTGCTCACCTACTTCCTTGCCATCGTGATCTTCTACGTCGGCTGGAACCTGCTGGCCAACACGTGGGGCCAGTTCCAGACCTACATGTTCTCCAAGGCCGGAGCCGCCCAGTCCCTGGCCACCGGCTTGGGCATCATCCTCAACTTCGTGACGCTCGTGCTCAACATCGTGTTCGCGTCCATCGCAGGCGGCAAATATCGTAACAAGGCGTTCTTCGCAGGCATCGTGATCTCGCTGATCGCCATGGCCGCCATGGCCATGGGCGGTGCGAACCTATGGGTCATCGTCGGCGCGACAGCCTTCATGAACCTCGGATCCCCGCTGGCAGGCGAAGCACTGTACAAGGTGTGGACCCAGGAATCCTTCCCGATCGAGATTCGCGCCTCCATCCAGGGCTTCATCAACGGCTTCTCCCGCCTGTGCTGTGGCCTGTTCGCGCTCATCACCCCGGCTCTGGTGCTTCCTGAAACCATTCAGACCACTATGTGGTGCTTCTTCGGCATCGTAATCATCGAAGGCATCGCCGGTACCATCATGATCCGTGCTCAGAAGAAGTACGGCACCGACGAAGAACGTCAGGCACGCAAGATCGCAGCCTGATTAGCAACAGCAATCACATAACAACTCAATATCTCCAATCGCAAGTCAGTTATGCAATACCTTGCGATTGCCAGCCAAAGTCCCAGCCATCGTCGCCGTTCGTTTCTCTCTCCTTGCGGCATGGCTCGGACTTTGGCTTCCCACCATCACAAACAAGTGATCTATTATTTTTGTAGACAAAGGGGTCATCATGGCCATTACTGATCCGCAGATTGTGCCCAGTACGCTGGCTTCGGATCTTGACATCATCAGCTTCACCGTGGAACACTACCCGGGAGATGCGCTCGGCATCGCCACCGCAGCCCCACGCATGACATGGGTGTGCTCCGGCATGCTGCCAATCGACGCGCAGATCCTGCTCAAAGTGACACGACGTGTTCCCGGCGGGCAACCTGTGGAAGAACGCACCTACCTGCCCACTGGCACTTCCGTGCTTATTCCATGGCAGTTCGCGCCGCTCGCCTCACGCGAAGAAGTGTTCGCCACCATGCAGGCCGTTTCGGCAAGTCACCAGCCATTGGGCAAACCGAGCACAACCCTGCATTTCGAAGTCGGACTATTGGAAGAACATGAGCATGTCGCCGATTTCGTCGGACCATCGTGGAGCGAATCCGAAACTGACCATCGTCACCTGCCATTAGTGCGCACCGAAGTCGAACTGAAGGAACAACCCAAACGCGCACGCCTATATCTAAGCGCACTCGGTCTTGTGGAAGCCGAAATCAACGGCGTCAAAGTCGGCAATGACGCGCTCGTACCAGGCTGGAGCAACTACAACCAGCGCGTGGAATGCTTCACCTACGATGTGACCGACGAACTGCAGTCCGGTGCCAACGCATTGGGATTCTGGCTCGGTGACGGATGGTACCGCGGACGCCTCGGCTTCGATGGCGGTTACTCCAACTTCTATGGCGATCGTATTGCCGTATTCGCGCAACTTGAGGTCGAATATGCCGACGGCAGCATGCAGAACATATATTCCAACGCATGGGACCGCCAATGGAAGGCGACGCTCGGACCGATCGTCTGCTCGGATCTGTGCGAAGGCGAACGATATGACGCTCGACTGGAACAGCCGGGATGGTCGAAACCAGGATTCGACGACAGCTCCTGGCAGCCGGTCGCGGAAGTCATGTATGACCCGGCACGTATTGAAAATCCTGAAACATCGCCGGTGCGCGCGCATGAATCGCATGAGCCGGTCAGCATCGAACGCATCGGCAACACGGAAGATGGTCGTGGCATATGGCTGGTTGACTTCGGACAGAACTGTTCGCAGCGCATCCGCCTGCACATGCGCGATCTTGAAGCAGAACAAAGCGTGACGTTACGTCATGTGGAAGTGTTGGAACCGGACGGATCCATCGCCACGCGAACCTTGCGCAGAGGCCAGCAGTGCGATGTGTACACTTCCAACGGTTCCGACGCTTGGTGGGAGCCACGATTCGCGATGCACGGCTTCCGCTATGCACAGATCGAAGGTTTCGCAGGAGAACTGACCGCAGCCGACATGGATTGCCGCGTCTACCATTCCGTGATGGAACGCACCGGCGAACTGACCACATCGAATCCGCTGCTCAACCGTTTGCACGAGAACGCCGTATGGTCGATGCGTTCCAACTTCGTGTCCATTCCAACCGACTGCCCGCAACGCGACGAACGCATGGGTTGGACGGGAGACATCTGCCTGTTCGTGCCTACCGCGGCTTATTTGTATGACGTATACGGGTTCCTGAAAAGCTGGCTGAAAGACGTGCGTGCCGACCAGGTCAAGTGGGGCACTGTGCCGTTCTACGTGCCGTTCGTGCCGTTGGGCGTATGGGCGCATCCACAAGCCATCTCCACGTGGGGCGATTCGGCGGTGGAAGTGCCGTGGACGCTGTACATGGAAAGCGGGGACGTGCAGGTGCTCGCCGATTCCTACGATCTGATCCGTGATTGGATCGATGAAGTGGCAGGGTACCTTTCGCCCGATGGCGTATGGGATCGCAAGCCGGACTATCCGCTCGGGCAGCTTGGCGATTGGCTTGATCCGACCGCGCCTCCGGAAGATCCTACGCAGGCCATGACCGAAAAGGAACTGGTCGCCACCGCGTTCTACGCACGCAGCTGCATGCAAGGCACGCACATCGCGCATATTCTCGGCAAAACCGATGATGAAACTCGATTCGCCGCCCTGCGTGACCGTGTGATTGATGGATTCCTGCAGCGTTTCACCAACCTTGACGGCACCATGACATCCGACACCCAGTGCGCCTACGCGCTCGCCATCGCCTTCGGACTGCTTGACGGCGAACCGGTGCGCCGCGTGAAGGCCGGCAATCGACTCGCCTGCCTGGTGCGCGAATCCGGCGGCAAGGTAAGCACCGGATTCGCCGGCACGCCATTCGTGCTTCCGGCGTTGACCATGACCGGCCATAACGACGAGGCCTACGCGCTGCTTACCTCCACCGAATGCCCAAGCTGGCTTTACCAAGTGGTTATGGGGGCCACCACCACGTGGGAACGTTGGGATTCCATGCGGGCCGATGGTTCGCTGAACCCCGGCGGCATGACCTCGTTCAACCATTACGCGCTCGGATCGGTGGCGGAATGGATGCATGCGCATATCGGCGGCCTTGAAGCCGTTGAACCCGGCTGGAAGCGGTTCCGTATCGCTCCGGTGATCGGGGGAGATCTCACCCATGCCGAAACCTCTCACATCACCCCATATGGCAAGGCGGAAGTGCAATGGGAAGTCAACGACAATGTGCTTGATCTGACGGTTGCGGTACCTGCCGGAACCACGGCATTCGTGGATATCGTCGACCATGAGCGCGTCGATCTTGTTGCGGGAACGCATCATCTGCAGATGGCGCTGTAATCGTACGGAATCGTGTGAAATCATATGAACGAAAGTCCTGCCGAAGCTGAAGCCAAATAAAAGTCGGCGTCGGCAGGACTGCGATCATACCAAAAATGAAAAAAGCTTTCTTCATCGTATATTTCAAATCATTTCAATATTTCAAAAAGAACATGCTTCCAAAGGGGGAATCATGACAGCAAACGCATCACGCGAGCCAAGCACCGCAGTATTGAGTGATATCGCACCTGACAGCGGCCGCAAACTGACATCCACCGAAAAATGGCGATTCGGCGTCGGCTTCGTGCTCTTCTCGCTGATTTGGATGGTCGCAGGCACTTCCGGATCGGCCGTGCTGCTGCCGCAACGATTCACCGAACTGAACATAGGCGTGCCCGAAGTGATTCTCGGCACCATGAATTCCGTAGGCTGCGTATTCGCACTGTTCTCCAACGTGATTTTTGGTGCGTTAAGCGACATCACGCGCTCGCGTTTCGGCAAGCGCACGCCATGGATTGTGGCAGGTGGTCTGATTACGGCAGCCGGCTATGTGCTCGCCTTCTCCAGTGCGCAGTTGGTGGGTATTGTGGCCGGATGGTGCATTGTGCAGGTCGGCGTCAACATGATGATCGCTCCGGCTGTGGCAGTGCTGTCCGACCGCATTCCGGAAAACGTGCGTGGTACGTTCTCCGCATTCTATGGTGGTGCGCAGATTGTCGGATCATCCGCCGGAACGTTCCTCGGATCGAAATTCATTGAAAACATGGGCACCGGATTTGCGATCGGTGCGGCACTGTTCGCAGTCACCGGTATCGTGACCGTGCTGATCTGGCCGCGCGAACGCTCCTCGGCTGCTTCTGTGGCTTCCGTCGAGTCTTCGGATGCCACCGCAAAGCTCGACGTCAAGCAGTTGCTGCGTTCGTTCATTCCTCCTACCAAGAATTGCCGAGATTTTTACTTGGCATTGATGGGCAGATTGCTGCTTATCTTGGGTTGGAACATGATTTCCGGCTATCAGCTGTATATTCTGCAGAAATACTGCGGGTTGAGCGTAAAGGATTCCGCGGCGACGATTTCCACCATGTCGGTGATTTCCATGGTTGTGCTGATCGTCACGTCCATGGTGTCGGGTCCGCTGTCGGACCGTCTGCAGCGCCGCAAGGTCATCGTGGCGATCGGTTCGGTGATTATCGCGATTGGTGTGGCCATTCCGTGTTTCATGCCGAATGCTTTGGGCATGATGCTGTTTGCAGGCATCGGCGGTGCCGGTTATGGCATTTACATTGCCGTCGATCAGGCGTTGAACGTCGATGTGTTGCCAAGTCAGGAAGAAGCTGGTAAGGATCTGGGCATTCTGAATCTTGCCAACACCGTTGGTCAGGTGCTTGCGCCTGTGGCTGTCGGTGCGATTGTGCTTGCCACTGGCAGTTATGCGGCGCTGTTCCCGATCGCTGTGGTCGCGGTGCTGCTGGGTGCGGTGTTCATCATGCTGATTCGCAGGGTGAAGTAGCTGCGGTGATGCGCAATGTGCTGGCGATTGCGGCACAGGTGATTTCGACATTGCGTTCCGTGTTGGCGATCAACGTTGTAAGATCTGCTGGCCCGGGCGCAATGCCGAATGTTGCGATAATGCCGGTTTCGTTCAGCGCTTCGACGGTGTGTGGATCGCGGGTTACCGTTCCGCCGATGGCAATGGTTGGTTTTCCTTGCGATTGCGCCAGTTTCGCAATGCCGCTTGGCACTTTGCCGTATGGCGTTTGACTGTCGATGGAACCTTCGCCGGTGATGATGACGTCAGCCCAAGCGCACGCTTCACGGCCATGTGCAAGATTAAGCACGAGTTCGATTCCCGGCTTCACTGTTGCGTTGAACAGGCCAAGCATGCCACCTCCGGTACCTCCCGCAGCGCCCGCTCCCGGAGTGTGCTCGATATCGCGGCCGTTATATTGCATGATTGCGCGCGCGAGATTCGCAAGCCCCTGATCGAGAAGCTCGACCTGTGTTGCGGTCGCGCCTTTTTGCGGGGCAAACACATGGGCGGCACCTTCCGGTCCGGTCAAAGGATTGGTGACATCGCAGGCGAGAACAATCGGAACGTTTTTTACAAAATCGGGAACTTCCGAATCATCAATCCTCGACAAATCAACAAGAGAACCGCCACCAAGCGGAATATCATGACCTGCCGTATCAAGAAAATGAAATCCAAATGCGTGAGCCAATCCGGTACCGCCATCCGTGGTGGCGCTACCTCCCAAGCCGAGCACAATGCGATCCGCGCCGGCGTCGATCGCAGCACGAATCAGTAAGCCGGTACCGAACGTGGAAGCAACCAACGCATTGCGGTCGGCAGGGGAGACCTGCTCAAGTCCGCTTGCCGAAGCCAACTCGACCACGGCGGTACGGGAAGTGTGCTTATTGCCAAGAAACCCGAACTGCGCAATAATCGGGCGACCGACCGCATCAACCGTCTCAACATCATGCAACGTGCCGCCGGTGGCATGAACCAAGGCGTGCGTCAATCCTTCGCCACCGTCGGAAAGCGGCAAAAGCCGGCATTCGGCCTGCGGGTCGCCGCGCTTAATGCCGCGAGCCATCGCCTGTGCAATCACCTCGGCCGAAGCGGCCTCCTTGAATGAATCCGGTGCCAGCAAAACCCGCATACATGCCTCCTTCTACGTCTGCATCCATACAGTAATGCAGTGCCGGGGCAGAGGCTTAGCGGTAGCCTTCCCACATGGGCAGGGGGAACAGGGCGTCTTCGCATTCCGCCCACATGGCGTTCAGGTCCTGACCGGGCGTGCGCAGCCAGCGCAGCTGCACGCCGTCCATCATGGCGAATCCCGCATTAAGCAGACGACGCGTATCAACGCCTTCGGGCACACGCCAACGAATGTTGAGCGCGGTGTCGGCATTATGCAGCTCTCGATTGGCGAAATATTCGTGTGCAGGGTGGTTCGGGTCGATCGCTTCGGCGCTCAACGTGGAAAACATGTGCACCTGAAGCGGTCTGCGTGCGTTCACCGCTACGATCCTGCGCCACATATCCGCGATCAGCGGGCGCGGCTCGCGTACCATGTTTGTCAGAATGTCTTCGGTTTCGGAATCGTAGACTTCGTCCAGCACGGCTGTGAGCAGTCCTTCCTTACTGCCGACATAATGCAGTACGCCAGCCTTGGTGAGTCCTACGCGATCGGCGATTTTCTGCAGGGAAGTGCCGTAATAGCCGAGCGTCCCAAACAGTTCGACGGCCGCGTTGAGGATCGCCGCTTTCCGGTCGACTTCTTCGTTGGACATGTTGATTCCCCTCTTGCCCTTCATAATGACGATTTACGTACGCATAGTGCGTGGTAATGCCACTTCTCGTATGCTATGAGTACTGCAGTTACTTTATGGTCGGTTAATTGATTTTTCAAAGAAGATTGGCGTGTTGCGGTGTTGGTTTTGATAAAGTACCTACCAACCGGTTAGTATAGATTTTGGGGTTGAGGTCTCATGCAGATCGGTTAACCGATACGAACTCAAGAAAACGATGCGAAAGAGGAACGTATGAGCGAAAGCACCTATCCTTCCGTCAATGACCTGACGCTTGAAGAGAAGGCATCCCTGACTTCCGGCGGCGACGCCTGGCATCTGCAGGGCGTTGAAGCCAAGGGCATTCCCGGCTACATGATCACCGACGGCCCCCACGGCCTGCGCAAGTCCAACTCGGCCACCACCGGCGAAGTCGACCTGAACAACTGCGTGCCTGCCACCTGCTTCCCGCCGGCGGCTGGTCTGTCCAGCTCCTGGAATCCGGAACTCATCCACCAGGTTGGCGAAGCCATGGCCGAAGAGTGCATTCAGGAGAAGGTCGCCGTAATCCTCGGCCCGGGCGTGAATATCAAGCGCAACCCGCTTGGCGGCCGTTGCTTCGAATACTGGTCCGAAGACCCGTACCTGGCGGGGCATGAAGCCATCGGCATCGTCGCCGGCGTGCAATCCAAGGGCGTGGGCACTTCGCTCAAGCATTTCGCCGCCAACAATCAGGAAACCGATCGTCTGCGCATCAGCGCCAACATCTCCCAGCGTGCGCTGCGCGAAATCTACTTCCCGGCGTTCGAGCACATCGTCAAGGAAGCCCAGCCGTGGACCATCATGTGCGCATACAACTGCATCAACGGCGTGCATGCCGCCCAGGACCACTGGCTGCTCACCGACGTGCTGCGCGACGAATGGGGTTTCCAAGGCATCGTCATGAGCGACTGGGGCGCCGACCATGATCGCGTCGCATCCCTCAACGCGGGCCTCAACCTCGAAATGCCGCCAAGCTACACCGACGACCAAATCGTGTATGCGGCACGCGACGGTCGCATCCAGCCGGCACAGCTCGACCGCATGGCACAAGGCATGATCGACCTGGTCAACAAGACGCGCGCAGCCATGAGCATCGAAAACTATCGTTTCGACATCGAAGCTCACGACGAAGTCGCACATCAGGCGGCCATCGAATCCATGGTGCTGCTCAAGAACGATGATGCCATCCTTCCGATCGCCGGCGATGCCAAGGTCACGGTCATCGGCGAATTCGCACGCACTCCGCGCTACCAGGGCGGCGGCTCCTCGCACATCACCCCAACCAAGATGACCAGCTTCCTCGACACCCTTACCGAACGCGGCGTGGACGCCAAGTTCGCCCCAGGCTTCACCCTCGACCTCGAACCGGCCGATCCGGCACTCGAAGCCGAAGCCGTCGACGCTGCCAAGGGCGCCGACGTGGTGCTCATGTTCCTGGGGCTCCCCGAAGCAGCCGAATCCGAAGGCTTCGACCGTGAGACCCTCGACATGCCGGCCAAGCAGATCGCACTGCTCGAAGCCGTCGCAGCAGAAAACAAGAACGTTGTGGTCGTACTCTCCAACGGCTCCGTCGTCACCGTGGCACCGTGGGCCAAGAACGCCAAGGGCATCCTCGAATCCTGGCTGCTCGGCCAGTCCGGCGGTCCGGCGCTCGCTGACGTGCTGTTCGGCAAGGTGAGCCCGTCCGGCAAGCTCGCGCAGACCATTCCGTTCGACATCAACGACGATCCGAGCACCATCAACTGGCCGGGCGAAGAGGGGCATGTCGACTACGGCGAAGGCGTGTTCGTGGGCTACCGCTATTACGACACCTACAACAAGGCCGTCGACTACCCGTTCGGATTCGGCCTGAGCTACGCCACGTTCGAAGTGAGCGACGTGAAGGCCGTCAAGACCGGTGCCTGTACCGCATCCGTCAGCGCAGTGGTCAAGAACACCTCGAACGTTGACGCCGCCGAAACCGTGCAGGTGTACGTGGCTCCTGGCAAGGCCGACGTAGCCCGCCCGAAACACGAGCTTAAGGGCTTCAAGAAGGTATTCCTCAAGGCTGGCGAATCCGCAGAAGCCTCCTTCGAGCTCGACGATCGCGCCTTTGCCTACTGGTCTGAGAGGTTCAATGACTGGCATGTGGAGAGCGGCGAATACACCATCGAGGTCGGCACGTCCAGCCGTGACATCGCCGGTTCCGCGGTGGTGGAGCTCGACGGCGACGGCAAGGCCCAGCCGCTCACCGAATGGTCCAACTTCATGGAATGGCGTAAGGATCCGCTTGGTTCCAAGGTGCTTGAAATCCTGCGTGCCGAGGGCGAAGCCGGCCGCATGCCGGTGGTGCCCGACAACGACATGACCCGCCTGTTCCTCGATTCCATGCCGATCAACAGCATGTCGGTGCTGATGGGCGCCGATGGCAAGCAGATCTTCGAATACATGCTTGAGAAGTACGCTGAACTCACCAAGTAGTTTCGTAGGATTCAAGGCTTAAGGCCGAGGGATTCGATCCGTTAACGCTGAACCGGTGCGGATCTGATTCCTCGGCCTTTTTTGTCGCGGACGATGAGATGCGCGACACGCTAATCGTTGCATGTACAACAGTTGTATATGCAACGGTTTAGCATGTGTGGTGTGACAGAAGTGACGAATGAACAATACGAGGAACCGTCAGGTTCACGACTTGCCGAAGTCTGGGAAAGTGGCCTGACCAAGCCTCCCAGCGTGGCCATTCGCTCGCTGCACAACGTGGTCAACCGGTATTTGCGCGTCACCCGTCCCGAAGAGGCGGAAGACGTCAGCAACGGCAACGTTGACATCATCGTGTACTTGGCAAGACATGATAACGAGGAGATCTTCCCTCAAGACATCGAGCAACGTTTCGGCGTGACCCGATCCACATCATGCCGAGTGTTGGGACTGATGGAGCAGAAGGGGCTGATCGCCCGCGAGTCGGTGAAGCGTGACGCACGTCTGAAAAAGATCGTATTGACGGACAAATCGAGGCATATTGCCGAAGTGCTGCACGACAATGCGAAAAACATGGAACGAATCCTGTTGGAAGGTCTTGATGACGACCAGATCCGCCAATTCATGCACATGCTTGACGTCATGCAGACGAATCTGGTGAAAACAGGTTTGATCGGAGACGAAAGCCGATATTCAAGCTTGGAAATACAGGAACAGGATTTTGGCGAATCGCAGGTTTCGCAAAAGCCGCAGGTTTCGCAAGAATCGCAAGAATCATGCGATGGGCGGAATCCGCATAATCGCGATTCTCATGATGAATACGTTTCGCGCATACTGCGAATGTCGCAGGAAATGGCGATCGCAAACAACCTCAGGTAACACACGCAAGCAAGTAAGTACGAAAAAGAAAGGACAAGGAGTGACAGCGGCAAACGCAACGACGTCCACAACGTCAAAACCAAAGCAACACGTCATTCGCACACTGGGCAAATCCCTGCGCGAATACAAAAAAGCCAGCCTGCTCTCCCCGGTATTCGTAGCCGTGGAAAGCGTGCTGGAAATCCTTATTCCGACCGTCATGGCATCGCTGATTGATGAGGGCATCAGCGGTGGCAGCATGCCGGCGATTTTGAAATTCGGCTTGATTCTGCTGATTTGTTCGGCGGTTTCGCTGACATCCGGCTTTTTGGCCGGAAAGTTCTCGGCCATTGCGGGCGCAGGATTCGCCAAAAACCTGCGTCACGACCAGTTTGAGAAGGTGCAGGGCTACAGCTTCACCAATATCGACCGTTTCTCCACCGGTTCGATCATCACGCGACTGACCACTGATGTGACCAACCTGCAGAACGCATATTCAATGATCATCCGCATGGGTGTGCGCGCTCCGATCATGGTGATTGTGGCGTGGATCTTCTCCTTCCGCATCAGCCCATCCATTTCGCTGGTGTTCCTCGCCTGCATTCCGGTGCTCGCCATCGGCCTGTGCGGTCTGGCGGTACTGGTGCATCCGGTGTTCGAGCGCGTGTTCCACACGTACGACAAGCTCAACAACGTGGTAGACGAGAACCTGCAGGGCATCCGCGTGGTCAAGTCTTACAATCGCGAAAACCACGAAACCGAAAAGTTCAACCGCATTTCCGAGCGCATCTTCAAGGACTTCACCAAGGCCGAACGCATTATGAGCTTCAACAATCCGCTCATGATGCTGTGCGTGTACGTGTCCATGCTGCTTATCGCCTGGATGGGTGCCCAGCAGATCGTGGCATCCGGCAACAATGCGGCCCTTGGATTGACCGCCGGCGATCTGACCGCATTGGTCACCTACGCCATGCAGATTCTCATGGCCATGATGATGCTGTCCATGATTTTCGTGATGTGCATTATTTCGCAGGCCTCCGCCGAACGCATCTGCCAGGTGCTGAACGAGGAAAGCACGGTTACGAATCCGGAAAATCCGGTTATGGAAGTGAGGAATGGTGAGATTGATTTCAACCATGTCACCTTCCGTTATTCCGCCACTTCCGAAAAGCCGGTGCTTGACGATATTGATTTGAAGATCCGTTCCGGTATGACCGTCGGCATCGTCGGCGGCACCGGTTCCGCAAAGTCCAGTTTGGTGCAGCTTGTGCCACGTTTGTATGACGTGACCGAAGGCTCGCTGAAGGTCGGCGGCGTGGATGTGCGCGATTACGATTTGGAAGTATTGCGCGATCAGGTCGCCATGGTATTGCAGAAGAACGTGCTGTTCTCCGGAACCATTGCCGAAAACCTGCGTTGGGGCAATCCGAACGCCACTGATGAAGAGATTCGTCACGCATGCCAGCTTGCGCAGGCCGACGGCTTCATTCAGGAATTCCCCGACAAGTACGATACGTACATCGAACAGGGCGGTACCAACGTTTCCGGCGGTCAGCGCCAGCGTTTGTGCATTGCGCGTGCGCTGCTGAAAAAGCCGAAGATCCTTATTCTCGACGATTCCACGTCCGCGGTCGACACCAAAACCGATCAGCTGATTCGCGCCGCATTCCATCATGAGATTCCCGACACCACGAAGATCATCATCGCCCAGCGTGTGGCCTCCGTGCAGGAATCCGACATGATTCTCGTCATGGACCACGGCCGCATCATGGCGGCCGGCACGCATGAACAACTGCTCGAAAACTGTGACGAATATCGCTCCATCTACGAATCGCAAACCAAGAATCAGGCTCAACCTGAGGAACTGCAGTGAAAGGAGGCAACAGATGACTGAACAAACTTCCGCATTGAAATCCAAAGACAACAACAACGCGGCCGGCATGCAGCAATCGCACGGCAAGCCGCCGATGCAGAAAGCCGCACCGGGCACCACCAAGCGTATCTTCGGTTACATTTTCCAATACAAGTGGCGTGTGGCACTTGTGGTAGTGTGCATTCTCGTCGGTGCCGCGGCCCAGGCCGGATCGTCGCTGTTCCTACAGTCGCTGGTCGATACGTACATTCTGCCGATGGTTGGTGCCACCAATCCTGATTGGATGCCGCTGCTGCGCGCGTTGACGCTTATGGCATGCCTGTATGTGGCTGGTATTTTCTGCAGTTGGCTGTGGCAGTGGGTCATCGTCACTGTGGAGCAGGGCACGTTGAAGAAGATTCGCGACGACATGTTCGCCCATCAGCAGACCCTGCCCATCCGCTACTTCGACACCAACGAACACGGCGACATTATGAGCCGCTACACCAACGACACCGACACATTGCGTCAGGCCATTAGCCAGTCGTTCCCGCAAATGTTCTCGTCCGCGGTGTCTGCGCTCGCGGCGCTCGTCTCCATGTTGTGGCTGTCGGTGCCTGTCACCATTTTCGTGCTCGCATTCACCATGATTCTGTTCGTGGTGGTGCGCAAGGTCGTTTCCCGCTCCGGACGCTACTTCGTCAAGCAGCAGATCGCCATCGGCGATGTGAACGCATTCGTGGAAGAAGCGGTCAACGGCCAGAAGGTCATCAAGGTCTTCAACCACGAAGACGCCACCCAAACCACCTTCGACAAGAAGAACGAAGAACTCTTCGAAGCTTCCGCCGAAGCGAACACGTGGGGCAACGTGACCATGCCAATCGTAGGCAACATGGGCTACCTGCTGTACATTCTGCTGGCGATTTTCGGCGGATTTGCTGCGATTAGCGGACTTGGAAACTTCGGATTGTCCGGTACTGGCCCGCTCACCCTGGGTACGCTGATCTCGCTGTTGACGCTGTCCCGCTCTTTCGTGAACCCGCTTGGCCAGGTGTCCATGCAGTTCAACATGGTGATGATGGCGCTTGCAGGCGCATCCCGCATCTTCGCGCTTATGGACGAGCAGCCGGAGGACGACGGCGGTTCCGTGACCTTGGTGAACGTGGAACTCGGCGAAGATGGACGCACCATGACCGAAGTTGACCATGAAACCGGTCACTGGGCGTGGAAGCGCGAGGAAGGCGATGACGGCACCCGTTCGCTCAAGGCCGCGCAATCCTTGAGCCCGCGTGCCGCCGAAGTGGCCATGAAAGCCCGTGAAACCGCCATTACCTCACCGGACGGTCGCCTCACCCTCCTGCAGGGCGATGTGCGCTTCACTGACGTGAACTTCGGCTATAACCCCGACAAACCGGTGCTGCACGACATCACCTGGTTCGCCAAGCCCGGACAGAAGATCGCATTGGTGGGCGCAACCGGTGCTGGCAAAACCACCGTCACCAATCTGATCAACCGTTTCTACGACATTCAGGACGGCATGATCCTGTATGACGGCATTTCCGTCAAGGGCATCCGCAAGCCGGATCTGCGTCGTTCGCTGGGTGTGGTGCTGCAGGACGTGAACCTGTTCACCGGTACGGTGATGGACAACATCCGCTACGGTCGCCTCGACGCCACCGATGAGGAATGCATCGCCGCCGCGAAGCTCACGAACGCCGACGGCTTCATCCGCATGCTGCCCAACGGCTACCAGACCGTGCTCGAAGGCGACGGCTCCGGCCTGTCCCAGGGCCAGCGCCAGTTGATTTCCATCGCACGTGCTGCCGTGGCCGATCCGCCGGCCATGATCCTCGACGAGGCCACCTCGTCCATCGACACCCGTACCGAAGAGGTGGTGCAGGCCGGCATGGACAACCTCATGAAGGGTCGTACCGTGTTCGTGATCGCCCACCGCCTCTCCACGGTGCGCAACTCCGACGTGATCATGGTGCTCGACCATGGCCGCATCATCGAACGCGGCTCGCATGACGAGCTCATCGCGCAGAAGGGCGAGTACTATCAGCTTTACACAGGTGCCGTAGAACTCGAATAATCTAATAGTCTCCTGAATTGGAGCGATGCGAGCACACGCTAGCGTTCTACACTAGCCGCGCTTCGATCCCTGTCGGCTGATACCGCCCTTATGGCCGGTGGCTTTGAACGGCACGGATCCTCTGGAAAATCCCTTGCTTTGAAATTGCGATTTTGAAGCAAGGGATTTCTTATTGTCTTTGCCATGCATGGTATTCGGCTGCGGCCAGCCCGCCTTCCGTGAAGGCGGTTCCGTCATACGTTCATGAGACTGCTGCATGAGCAGCGATTATAATTGGCTTGCGTAATCGTTGCATAAATCTCGCTTGGTTTGTCGTTATGTCAATAATAGGTTATCCTTTCATGGGTAAACGATTTACTAAATTGGAGAGCGAGACATGGCGACGATTAAAGAGATTGCGCAACGTACCGGGTTTTCTCAGGCTACGGTGTCTCGACTTCTGAACGGTGATCCCACCCTATCGGTGCGTGAAGAGACTCGTCGCAAGATCATTCAGGCGAGCGAGGACCTCGGCTATAGCGTGCAGACCAAGCGCATCGTCATCCCTCATGAGGTTGCATTGCTTGACAATGAAAAGTCCGACGAGGCGTTGCGGGACTCCTATTTCACCGATTTGCGTTCAGCGCTCGAACGCAATGCGGAACAGCAACGCATGGAAATGACGGTGTTCCACAATCTCGACGATATGATCGCTCGCAGTTCCAAATTCGACGGGTTCATGGCGATCGGCGCCGACCAGATCAGCGAGGAAGACTTGGAGCGGCTGCATAGGGCCATGCCGTATGGCGTGTTCATTGACGTGAATCCGGCGCCGAATCTGTTCGATTCCGTGCAGCCTGATTTGCAGCAGACCATGCATGATGCGGTCGCGGCCTGTGCTGCCAAGGGCATGAAGCGCGTTGGATTCATCGGAGGCAAGGGCTGCCTGATGAACTTTTATGAGGTCGATGAGGAGAATCGCGCCACATATTTCCGTCGTGAGGCAAGGCGTTTCGGTATTCAATCCGACGGATTGGTGTATTCCGACGGCTTGTTCACCGTGAGCAACGGCCGTGCGTTGGGGGAGCAATTCGTGCGCGACCATAATGGCGTGCTGCCTGATGCCGTGATCGTAGCTGCCGATGTGATTGCGGTTGGCGTGCTGCAGGCGTTCAATGCGGTTGGCGTGCTGGTGCCGCGCGATATCAGCGTGATCAGCATTAACAATCAAACGATTTCGCAGTTGACCTCGCCGCCGTTGAGCACATTCTCCATCGATCAGAACGAGCTTGCGCGTGTGGCGACGCTGATGTTGGGTGATGCCATTTCCGGCAAACGCACGATTCGTCAGCATGCGTACCTGTCGACGTCGCTGGTGGTGCGCGATAGTTTTGTGCCGGCAAAATAGCGGTTATTTCTTTACTTCTGTATGGTAATCGGGCTATTTCCAGATTGGCTTGGTTTCGTTTCGACGTGGAAGCTTTTGCATATCGTAAATATCGATTTTGGTAAAAGCTGCCACAAGATAATGCGACAGTTTGCCTATTTTGTTGTGTAAATGGCGAAAAAATAACGTTTTTGGCTATCTTTCGAACAGAAGCTCACAAAATATGACACGCCGATAGGCGATATGTTCAGTGATAAATTTTACTAACTTTAGGTAAGGGGATATACTGATAGTTAGGTCAAGGAAGGACCTGTATCTGACTTCTAAGGAGAAGCAAAGATGGGAAATGGCAACAACGGTTCCAAAGGCGGGAACCTCTTGTCTCGCGTGGCGTACTCGTTCGGTAACGTCGGCCAGTCCGCGTTCTACAACGCACTGAGCACCTATTTCATCGTCTACGTGACGAGCTCGCTGTTCTCTGGCGTCGATAAGAGCGTCGCCACCAAGCTGATTGGCATCATCACCGGCCTGGTCGTGGTGATTCGTATCGCAGAAATCTTCATCGACCCGCTGCTGGGCAACATCATCGACAACACCAACACCAAGTGGGGTCGCTTCAAGCCGTGGCAGCTCATCGGTGGTACCGTTTCCGCCATCCTGCTGGTGCTCGTCTACACTGGTCTGTTCGGTCTGGTGAACGTGAATACTACCCTGTTCATCGTGCTGTTCATCATCACCTTCATTGTGCTCGACGTGTTCTACTCGCTGCGTGACATTTCCTACTGGGGTATGATCCCGGCATTGAGCTCCGACTCCCACGAGCGCTCCACCTACACCGCACTCGGCTCCTTCGGCGGCTCCATCGGCTACAACGGTCTGACCATCGTGGTCATCCCGATCGTCACCTACTTCAGCTGGGTGTTCACCGGCAAGTACGTCGAAAGCCAGTCCGGCTGGACCTGCTTCGCCATCATCGTGGCCATCCTCGGCATCCTCACCGTGTGCTCCGTGGCGTTCGGCACCAAGGAAAGCACCACCACGCTGCGTGCCAAGGCCGAAGACAACGGCGGCCCGCTGCAGGCCTTCAAGGCTCTGGCCCAGAACGATCAGCTGCTGTGGGTTGCCTTGAGCTACCTGCTGTACGCCATCGCCAACGTGGCCACCACCGGCGTGCTCATGTACCTGTTCAAGTACATCCTCGACAACACCGCCGCATACTCCATCGTGGGCGTCATCCCGGTCATCACCGGCTTGGTTATGGCTCCGCTGTACCCGATCCTGAACAAGCGCATTCCGCGCCGCTACCTGTACTTGGGTGGCATGGTGCTCATGATTGTCGGCTACCTGCTGTTCGCCGTCGGCTCCAGCAATCTGGCAATGGTCATCGTCGGTCTGGTCTTCTTCTACCTGCCGCAGACTTTCATTCAGATGACCGCCATCCTGTCGCTGACCGACTCCATCGAATATGGTCAGCTCAAGAACGGCAAGCGTAACGAGGCCGTCACCCTGTCCGTCCGCCCGATGCTCGACAAGATCGCAGGCGCATGCTCCAACGGTATCGTCGGCTTCATCGCCGTAGCCGCAGGCATGATCGGTGACGCAACCGCCGCGGATATGACCGCCGCGAACATCGGCATGTTCAAGGTCTGCGCATTCTACGTGCCGCTGGGCATCATCGTGCTGAGCCTGCTCGTGTTCCTCTTCAAGGTGAAGATCACCGAGAAGATGCACGACGAGATTGTCGAAGAGCTCGAAGCCAAGCTTGCTTCCGGTGAAATCTCCGAATGATCGAACATAGTATGTTCTAAAAATACATATTGAAAATACGATTACAATGCCGATACTGATGGGCTGTCAGTATCGGCATTTCTGTTGTATGTAATCCTACATAAGAGCTATTGTGAATCGTCATGAAACCTATTGTGAAATCGTCCATAATCATGCAAAACAAGCGAAAATAGTTCGCGCTGCATGCTATAGTGACAACCGAAATGCGAGCGATGATCCGTTATCAGCGGGGAGCTTCCGGAAGAACGGTCGCGTGAGCGACTTATTAGACCCGGCGGGAAGGCCCGAATAGCCGAACATACAAGCGGTCGCACGTATATTTGAAAGTGCGGCAAACGAGGTGGTACCGCGGTGGCGGCGTCCAGCAGACGTTACGGCCATCGTCCTCGTAGGAGATAGATAGCAAGAACCTACGAGGAGATACGGTGAGCGAAAACAACGTGTATCCGAAGGCAGCTGCGGGTGAGCAGAGCGCCAATGTAGCGCCGAACCCCAGTTTCCCGAAGCTGGAAGAATCCGTCCTTGATTATTGGGAGAAGGACGACACTTTCCAGAAGTCCATTGAACGCCGTCCTTCCGGCGATCACAGCCAGAACGAATTCGTGTTCTTCGACGGTCCGCCGTTCGCCAACGGCCTGCCGCATTACGGCCACCTGCTGACCGGTTACGCCAAGGATGTGATTCCGCGTTACCAGACCATGAAGGGCCGCAAGGTCAATCGTGTGTTCGGCTGGGATACGCACGGTCTGCCGGCCGAGCTTGAAGCCCAGAAGGAACTGGGCATCGATTCGGTCGATCAGGTCAAGGAAATGGGCATCGACAAGTTCAACGACGCCTGCCGTGCCTCCGTGCTCAAGTACACCAACGAGTGGAAGGACTACGTGCACCGTCAGGCGCGTTGGGTCGATTTCGAGCATGGCTACAAGACGCTGAACATTCCATACATGGAATCCGTGATGTGGGCGTTCAAGCAGCTGTACGACAAGGGCCTTGCGTATCAGGGCTACCGCGTGCTGCCGTACTGTCCGAAGGATCAGACGCCGCTTTCCGCGCACGAGCTGCGCATGGACGCCGACGTGTATCAGGATCGTCAGGACACCACCGTGTCCGTGGCCGTGAAGCTGCGCGACGAGGAAGACGCCTATGCGGTGTTCTGGACCACCACGCCGTGGACCGTTCCCACCAACTTCGCCATCGTGGTCGGCGCAGACATCGACTATGTGGAAGTGCGTCCGACCGAAGGCAAGTTCGCGGGCAAGAAGTTCTACCTGGGCAAGCCACTGCTCGGCTCCTACGCCAAGGAACTCGGCGACAACTATGAGATCGTGCGCGAACTCAAGGGTGCCGAGATGGAAGGCTGGCGCTACTACCCGGTGTTCCCGTACTTCGCAGGCGACGAGAACGCCGTCGAAGGCAAGGTTCCGGGTCCGGAAGGCTATCAGATCTTCACCGCCGACTATGTCGATACCGTTGAAGGTACCGGTCTCGTGCACCAGGCTCCGTACGGCGAGGACGATATGAACACGCTCAACGCCAAGGGCATCAAGAGCGTTGACGTGCTCGACGCGGGCTGCAAGTTCACCGCGCTGTGCCCGGATTACGAGGGTATGTATGTGTTCGATGCGAACAAGCCGATCCTGCGTAACCTGCGTGCCGGCGACGGCCCGCTGGAGCGTATTCCGGAAGATCAGCGCGCGATCCTTTTCCAGGAGAAGAGCTACGTGCACTCCTACCCGCACTGCTGGCGTTGCGCCACTCCGCTGATCTACAAGCCGGTGAGCTCCTGGTTCGTGTCTGTCACCAAGATCAAGGACCGTCTGCTCGAACTGAACCAGCAGATCAACTGGATTCCGGGCAATGTGAAGGACGGCCAGTTCGGTAAATGGCTTGCCAACGCACGTGACTGGTCCATTTCCCGTAACCGTTTCTGGGGTTCCCCGATTCCGGTGTGGGTTTCCGATGATCCGAAGTATCCACGCGTTGACGTGTACGGTTCGTTGGACGAGCTGAAGGCTGATTTTGGCGATTATCCGCGCGACCATGAGGGCAATGTCAACATGCACCGCCCGTACATTGATGAGCTGACGCGCGTCAACCCGGACGATCCGACCGGCAAGAGTCACATGCACCGCATCAGCGACGTGATGGACTGCTGGTTCGAATCCGGTTCCATGAGCTTCGCCCAGTACCATTACCCGTTCGAAAACAAGGAAACGTTCGAACAGCATTTCCCGTGCGATTACATTGTGGAATACATCGGCCAGACCCGTGGCTGGTTCTACGTGCAGCACATCATGGCGACCGCCCTGTTCGACAAGCCGGCGTTCAAGAACGTGATCTGCCATGGCATCGTGCTTGGCTCCGACGGCCAGAAGATGTCGAAGCATCTGCGCAACTACCCGGATGTGAATGGAGTGTTCAACGATTTCGGTTCCGACGCCATGCGCTGGTTCCTCATGAGCTCGCCGATTCTGCGCGGCGGCAACCTGATCGTGACCGCCGATGGCATTCGCGACACCGTGCGTCAGGTCATGCTGCCAGTGTGGAGTTCGTACTACTTCTTCACCCTGTATGCGAACGCCGCCAATAATGGTGCCGGTTTCGATGCTCGTGCGTTGCGTGCCGATGAGGTCGCCGCACTGCCGGAAATGGACCGCTACCTGCTGGCACGTACCCGCCGTCTGATCGAAAAGACGCAAAGCTCGCTGGATGACTTCCTGATCTCCGACGCTTGCGAAGCAGTGTCTGATTTCATCGACATGCTCACCAACTGGTATATCCGCAACAATCGTGACCGTTTCTGGAATGAGGATGCGAACGCGTTCAACACGCTGTACACCGTGCTTGAAGCATTCATGCGCGTGATCGCACCGCTCGCTCCGATGGAAGCGGAAGCCGTGTGGCGTGGTCTGACCGGTGGCGAATCCGTGCATCTGGCCGACTGGCCGTTCCTTGCCGACGAACAGACCGGCGAAGCGACCGAACTGGGCCGTGTGCTCGTTGACGATCCGGCTCTGGTTGACGCGATGGAGAAGGTGCGCGAGGTCGTGTCCGGCACCCTGTCGATGCGTAAGACGAAGCAGATCCGCGTGCGCCAGCCACTGCATAAGCTGACCGTGGTGGTGGAAAACACTGATGCCGTGGCCGCATACGACGAGATTCTGAAATCCGAACTGAACGTGAAGAACGTTGAACTGTGCACGCTTGAGGATGCCGAAGCCCAAGGCTTGAAGATTATCAACGAGCTGCGCGTGAACGCTCGCGTGGCAGGCAAGCGCCTGCGCAAGGACGTACAGTTCGCCATCAAGGCCTCCAAGTCCGGCGCATGGCATGTGAACGCAGACGGCGCTCCGGTATGCGAGACGCCGAACGGCGAGATCGTGCTTGAGGAAGGCGAATACGAGCTGATTAACAGCGTGGAGGAGAAGAACGCCGAAGAGGCCGCCAACTCCGTTTCCGCCGCGCTGCCGACCGGTGGCTTCGTGATTCTCGACACCGAGCTGAACGATGATCTGATCGCCGAAGGCTACGCCCGCGACGTGATCCGCGCCGTGCAGGACGCCCGTAAGGCCGCCGATCTGCAGATCTCCGACCGCATCGCGCTGACGCTGACCGTGCCGGCCGATGACGTGGCGAAGGTCGAGCAGTTCAAGGATCTCATCGCCTCCGAGACGCTCGCCACCTC
>OOCB01001076.1_pt1 | contig 38952 bp, 56 predicted proteins | sample 1671351 | NCBI WGS metagenome assembly OOCB01 (sample SAMN06348148, study PRJEB24527) | human gut metagenome | biome: human gut; feature: ankylosing spondylitis patient; material: feces | host: Homo sapiens | place: China | collected 2015-10 | reverse complement strand
CCGCTTGATTTAATTGAAAAACATGAATATAAAGCCGATAAATGGGCAGTAGAAAGGGCTTTGTCTGAAGATGAATTAGACAAGGCTATAGCAGAAGGATATACCGAAATGTGGGATTTAGCCGAATACTTCGGTGTAACAGAAGATTTTATGCGTAAGGTTGTTTGCTGGTATACGTATGGTAATTTAAACGTTGATTTGTATTTTTGATAATTTGTAAATTTTGCGAAGATATATTGCAAAATTGAAAAAAAGTGCATATAATGAGAGTGCAAGGGAACCCTTGATGATACAGACCTCGTCACGCCTCTCAACGATGCGTACCATGACGGGGTCGTTTTTTGTAGGTGATTAAATTGGCAGAATTGAAGAAACATGCATCGCATGCAGAACAAGTCCAAAGATTAATAGATCATGGGTTAAAAATTTCAGATAAACGTGAAGCTGAAAAACTTCTCGCATCTGTAAACTATTATCGATTAACAGGGTATCTCCACGATTTTAAACTGCCGCAATCGGATAAGTATAGAGAAGAAATAACTTTCGATAGATTAAAAAGTATATATAGTTTTGACAAAAAATTTAGCCGAATTCTTATGTATGCTTTGGAGGATATTGAAGAATCTCTAAAAACTCACATATCATACTGTCTCACCAGTCATTTTCCCGATGATCCGCTTATATATCTAAATCCCAAAATTTATCGTTCTTATAGTGAATATTCAAAATTTCAAAACATCTTTTATCAAACAGTGACTAATAACAAAAATTTGCCTTTTGTGAAGCATCACAATAACGTATATGAGGGAAAGCTTCCCATGTGGGTGGCAGTTGAGCTGTTCACGATGGGGAATATTCATGCTGTTTACAATAATCTTTTGCCCTCTTTTCAAAAAGAAATAGCAAAGGCCTATTATACCGGCCCAAATCAACTCTCAAATTGGATAGAAAATCTTACATATTCTCGTAATCATTTAGCACACTATATGAGAATATATAATTTTAATTTTGGGAGAACACCTGCCGTATGTAAAAATCATCTGCGCAATTTTGTCCCGTCCCATAAAATTTTTGATCAAATTTTCATTATGTCTTGCTTATATTCAGATCCCGATGATTGGAAAAATTATGTTGTGCTGGAAATAAAAGCTTTATTAGATGAATATTCAGAAAATATATGTTTGTCAGATTTAGGATTCCCTGATAAATGGGAGCAGATATTGACAAAATAAAAAAATCCCCGCCGTCGTAATCGGCAGGAACTTTTCATGAATAGCATACCCTTTTATGGGCAAACACAGTTTATTAAGTATATTATACCATCTTTTGGCATGCTTTGCAAGAATCATCCTTGACAGATACTAGCATGGCCGATTATGACAAACAATTATTTTACTCCACAAGTTAAGGAGGCTAATTAAGATGATAGATACTAAAAAAAGAGAAAAAAACATACTACAATTTGCAGCTGATAATGGTCACCTTAATAGAGAGCAAATCGCAGAAATTGTCCAGTTTGCAAAATTTGCAAAAAGTCAAAGCAAAAAAGACTTACAGGAGATTTCCATAAAATCAAAAAATAAATAATCTCTATTTCTCAAAATTGCTTAGATCAATCTCTCCAACTTCTTTTTCAAATTTCTTTATATGCTGTTGCAGAGCCCAAATAATTTCGTGCGTGCGGTCTCTTCCGTAGTACGCTCCGATATAGTCCAATTTTCTTGCCATCATTTCATCTAACCGCAAGGTAAAATTTTTTGTTTTTGGCTTCATCTACAACACTCCCTAAAAATCATGATTGATTTTTAGTATAATGTTTGGTATGATGAATGTACCTTGTAGATATCTGCTAGATATCTGTAAATGTAATTATTTTTTGCTCATCATCCATTTTCCGCTGTACATGGGACAACAAAATATCCAGAAATTCCGACCCGGTGGGCGGGTACTCCATTTCATATCCGGCGATTTCAAACAGCCTTTACCGGCGCACCCGCCAGGCTTTTAAAATTGCCGTTCGCAAATTTCTCTCTACCGCAGTCCAGTCGGTGCCGAAATGCTCTGCGACCGGGATATAAACTCGTTTGACTACGGCATACAGGCGGTCCTCATCCTCCAGTAAAAGCTGAATTGCGTACACAATTTCCCGGTGCCCTTTATAATTTTTCCCAATGGCCAAATCGCGCAAGATGCTGTTTATGATATTCATAGTTTGTTTCCTCCTTGGTTGTCAAAAGCATTCTATGGCAGAAATCGTCACAAAACAGCTTTTCCAGTTTTTATTTATGTTTTTCGGCGCTTTCAAGCAAAAAACGCCATATTTCAAACATGTCATGCGAGGTGTGATGATGTATCAAGATATCACAACAGTTTGCGGATATGTCCGCGTATCGACCGAAAATCAATTGGAAAATTACAGCATCGAAGAACAAACGGTAAGGATTCGCTCTTACTGTCAGGCAAAGGGATGGCATTTGGTTCAGATTTATACCGATGGAGGGTATTCCGGCGGAAATACCAACCGTCCTGCCCTGCAGCGAATGCTTTCCGATATCAGGCAAGGCAAAATGCAGGCAGTGGTCGTCTATAAGCTGGACCGTCTGAGCCGCTCCCAAAAAGATACTCTGACCCTAATCGAAGACCATATGCTGTCCGCCGGCGTAGACTTCATTTCCATCAATGAAAATTTTGATACTTCCAGTCCCTTTGGCCGTGCTATGATCGGCATTCTTTCTGTTTTTGCTCAGCTTGAAAAAGATCAAATTACAGAACGCTTTACTATGGGCCGAATCGGTCGAAGTAAAGCAGGGTATTATCATGGAGGGCCTAATGCGCCAAGAGGATACCAGTATGTAGATGGCACGTTAATTGTAGATGAATTCAAAGCATCTCAAGTAAAAGAAATTTTCCGGCTATTTCTTGACGGAAAGTCTATCAATCGTATTGCGCGGCAGATGGAACAAAAATATGGAGGTCGATGGAATGCCGCTGGTGTTCGTGTTATTCTATTGAATAGTACATATATCGGGAAAGTTAAATTTGCCGGCGTTGAATATGATGGCCGTCATCAGCCTCTTATTTCAAAAGAAGATTTTGAAACAGCACAAAAGCTGCTTTTCTCTCCCGCACGAGATGCTAAAAAAAATTCTGCACAAAAGAACCCTTTTCGGGCCGAAACACTATTGTCAGGCTTAATCCTATGTAGCCGCTGCGGTGCCCGCTATTCCGGATGTCACGGACATTACAAATGCTATTCCCGCGCAAAAGGAAATCCAAGATATGTAAAAGATCCAAATTGTAAAAATGATAACTGGATTATTTCCGAGTTAGATTCCCTTACTATTTCTTCTATCCGTGAATTGCTGGATAATAATGATCTTTTGGATGCCGCCATTGAAAATGCCCGGCCATCTTTAGAAGATTCCGCAAACGAAATAGAAATAACAACCCATCTAAAAGAAATTGAGGCCCAAATTAATAGACTGTTGGATCTATATCAAATCGGTTCGATTCCTACCGAAACCTTGTCATCTCGAATCCAAACACTTGACCAAGAAAAAACGGCTTTAACTACATTATTGGAAAATAAAGAAGATTCTTTCGAAGAACGCAAGCAAGCATTTTTAGAGAATATCCAAAATTTCCGAGATCATTTTGACGATTCTGACCTAGATACTCAACGGCTTCTAATTCGTAGCATTATCGAATCAATTTCTGTCGATGGTCGCAATATCTCTATTCAATGGAGAATTTAATGCAAAATTATTAAACCCATGCATATAGATAATATAAATATGTATTATATTAACACACTTTTTTTGTTTAAACAATACTTTAATTACACAAAAAATAGCCCGCCTGCCTTGATTGGCAAGCGGGTAATTTTTATGTATCCATTCACATTTTCGGAAGATTAATATCGTTGTCCGCCAGCCACCCGAGTTTGATTCCTCTCGTCGGCTGCGCAGATGTTCCCCATCCATCCCGGATCGTTTGACCATGACCTAAATACCATACCTTTGCGGGATCTACCGTCGAATCGATGGTCCCTTTTTTGATTACCCTCCCGCTGGACTTGATTCCAACAGCATACTGCGGATATGTTACATCCGTATCGAATTCCACATGCAGGTGCGGTCCCGATGTGTTGGCGCCGGTATTGCCGTATACGCCCAGCACATCACCCTGCTTTACCGCTTGTCCGGCCTTTACCGCAATAGAGTCCAGATGGAACATCCTGCACGCAAGGTTGGTTCGCTTTCCGCTGTTGCAGATCACATCCGGGTAAACGATAACGATACATCTCCCCAGCCTCTGCGATGAGGTTTCCCCATCCATCCCACAGGCAATTACCGTTCCGTCTCCGGGGCTATAAACAGTTCTTTTCCTGTCCGGATTTCCAAGGTCAATCCCATAATGCCGAAAACCCCACGTCTTAGTATATGCCGGCATTTTATATCCTGCGTTGACATTGACACTGTTCATCGGCAAAATCAATTTTTGTGGCATTGCTATCACTCCAATATTCCGTTTTTCATTTCAAAGACAGCGGATTCAATCAGCGCGTCGATCCGTTCATCGTCCAAGGTATACCCGTGTTTTTTCAAAAATTCAATGACATATGCTTTCTTTTCATCGCCGCGCCCCGATCCTGTGAAAATCTGCTCCGCCGCCGTTACGCCGATTTTTACCCAGGCATCGATTTGAGCCTGCTGCTCGGCTGTTGTGCGGCTTTTAATATATGGGACAATGATTGCGGTAATAATGGCGGCCAAAAGGCCCAAAATCGCCTCTGCAATAGCAGTAATATCAAACATTCTCGTTTCCCTCCTGGTAATCATATGGCTGTCCGTTTTCGTCCAGCCCGTGCCTGTTTCTGCTCACTTTTTCGCCCAGTGATTTCCCCGCATAGGTAATCAAATAGCCGATGCAGGCGGTGAAAATGGTCGTCGTGACGTCGCTGGCGGTCTGCTTGTCGAAGATCGCCAGGACGTAAGAAGCGGTGGCGCTGGCCGTAGCCATAACCGCCGCCCATACGGCCATCTTCTTGGAAAACTCCCACGGCTTTTTGATCTGTCTTGGGTACCATCTGCGCCGGTTCATTTTAACAGCCCTGCTGCAATCGCGGTTATAATTCCGCCGCCGATTGCCGATCCGATGGCAGTCAATACCGTTTTGACTACCGTATTCCAGTTTTCGCCGGGCTTGCCTTCCAGCTTGTCCAGCCGTTCCCCCTGCCGTTCCTGCTCCTTGAGCATTCCCTCCATGTTGGTGGCCAGCCGTTCCACCGAGGACGCAATCCGGCCAAACCGGTCAACACTCTGTTCCAACGCTTCAATGCGCCGGTTCTGGCGGGTATTTTCCGCGTCGATCCGCTTGGCAAATTCCTCATGCTCTGCACGGGTGATGCAATTTTCCAATTAAACCACCTCCGACCAGCCATATACGCCCGGCTCCCATACATTGTTGTCCACGGTACACACCCAGGTCTTTCCGTTGTGGGTCACTACATCCCCGGTCTGGTATGCGTCAACAGCACCGGCCGGTTGCACCCATTCAGCGGGCGCGTCCGGCTCTGTCGGGTCTGTCGGGTCTGCCGGGTCTGTCGTGCCTACTGTCTGCTGCGCCCACTCATTGCCCGCCTGGGGCGGCCATACACACGGAAGCATGTCTTTTAAGGCACGCCACGCTACGCCCTCGGAATCGCGGCAAATATCGCCCGTAAAGACGTTTTGTCCGTATATGAATATAAACGTCCCATCAGATAAAAGCTTGGGTATAGGGCGGTAAATCGCCAGCATGCCGTCGCCGTGGGGCGGTTGGTGTTCCGCTGCGGTTACGGATTGCACGACGATATAATTTTGGCCGTTTGCTGGGTCGGTCACGATCTCACCAGCAGTATAAGAGACTCCGGACTCCCAATAAGGGAAAGCAGAGGTCATATCGTCCGCCTGCTCGTTTCGCAGTTGGTCGGCCTTTGCAAGGGTCTGCGCCACGGTTCGGGTGGCTTTTGCTCCCTCCCGTGCGTTCATTTTTGCCCGCTGTTCCAAAAGGGAATAAAACGGGGCGGTTTCTTTATCAAAAATCATCGTTTCCAGCTCCTTTCTGTCGTTATACATACCGGACCACGGCGGTGGAAAACGTCACGGTTTGGCCATCTTCCGGCGTGATCGTAAAACGGTAGGCAAGTCCCTTTTGGGTCGCCGTGGCGGTTTCATTGGTGAACACATGGACCAGGTTATTGATTTTACCGCTGATATCCTCCCAGGCTGGGGATGAATCATATGGATTGTTACAAACCTGGCAGGTGATCGTTGCCGTTCCAGCGGCAGGCTGCGGGAACAGAGACAGAAAAACCTTTTTGGGCATGGCGGACAGGGTTATCACTCTCTGGGCAGCGATACGCGTCACCGCCCTGGAAAATGTGATTGTTCTGGTCGCGCTTTCCCCGTCTTGATCGGTTGCCGTGATAACCAGCTGATGGGAACCGACAGCAAGGGATTGCCATTTGGACGAGAAGTCCGCCGCATACTGTGTCCCGCTCGTCGCTGTAAACCGTTTGATTTCCGCGCCGTCCAGCTTCTCCACGACGGTGATCACGTCCCCGGCGTCCTGGTCTGATACGGTGTAGGCATACGAAAAAGGCTCCGATACGGTGCCCATGTTCTGATCTGTGCCGGTGATGGTAGGCGGAACATTGTAGTCAATGTTCTGTGCCATTCCGACGCGGTACCCGCTTTCGTTGCCATTGATATCCACCGCCTTGACCCGCACGTTGTAGGTCGTGCCGATGTTCGGTACTGTATCAATAAAACCATTGACCGACGTAATGCCGATCTGAGACCAGATCCCGCCATCGATACTACGCTCCCATACGTAGGTGATCGAATCGCTTTCCGGGTCAGTGACCGCCGCGCAGGTGATTGCCAGCGTTTTTCCAGCTTTCGGCAGGCCGAAGATGACCGAAGCGGGAACCCCCGGAGGCTGGTTATAATAGATTGCTGTCTGCGCTCCGGTGCGGTATTCGCTCGCCGCCCCGCTTGTGTCCTGTGCCTTGACGCGGTACTGAATATTCACGCCGCTGGTCGGCACTGTGTCGGTAATCGTCAGGGATGAACCGCTGGCGATCTGCGTAAAGGAACCGCCGTTGATACTGCGTTCCCATACATAGGTCACGGCGTCGCCGTCAATGTCTGTACTGCCTCCGGTTGTGATGGTCAGCGTCTCTCCTGCCTTTGGCTGCCCGTGGGTAATGCTGGATGGTGTGGTCGGCGGGCTGTTAAAGATGGCGCGTGCTGCGTTATAGGAAAGGTTTCCATAATTGGCATACGGCACGATAACGAAAACGCCGTCCCCATATCCGACGGTCATATAATATCCAAGTGTTCCAGGGTTTGACGATGCCCAGGTGCTTCCGTTGTCGCTCCAATATGTGGACGCCCCGCCGGTTTGGCTGACTACTGCCACAAAAGTACCGGATCCATAAACGACCTTTTCCCAGTTCTCAGCCGCTACAGGAACAGGGGACCATTGCCGCCCATTTTCAGAAGTGAAAACATTACTGTTGCCGTAGTTGAGCATTACAAAAAGGCCGTTTCCGAATGTGACGCTTCTCCATGAGTTTTTACCGGAGGATAAGTTTGCAGTGTAAAACGCGATGCCGTCCGTACTGTACATCACGAAAGACGACGCGTTTCGGCATACAACATAAACATTGTTACCGTATGCCATTGACACATAGGTACCACCCAGTATCGAAACACGGTTCCAGTTTGTGCCGTCCTCGGTATAGTAAGACGTTTGAGTTTCGTCACTGCTGCAAAGCATATACATCCGGTCGTTACATACAAACAGGTGACGCCAATATCCGGCATCAGGCACCGGAAGCGTCCACGACGTCCATATGATACCGTCTGCGCTGGAAAATCCGGTGCCATTGTTTGAATCCAAGCCATACCATCTGCCACGGAAATACTTGATCGTCGAAAAATAACTGGTGGGGAAAGTAAGCTCTCTCCATGTAGCGCCGCGGTTATCCGAATATGCGCCAATGTTGCTCGATTGCTTGAAAGCAATGAAACGACCGCCCCCGTACTCTACGCCTCGCCAGTCTCCCGCGGATGGGAGCGTACACGATAACCAGTTAGGTGCAGGCATTTAAACCACTCCTTTACGCATATAGTCTGGCGTTGGTATCGTCGTAAATTCCATCCGGGTATCCGCTTCCGTTGTACCCAGTCCATTCGTCCAGCTCCGCCGCCTTGACGGTATGGGTCAGGGTCGTTCCAGTGAATCCGGTGTCCAGCTGCTCCTTGATAGATGCGATATCATAATCCTGACGGCGCTGGGCAACCTCGGTCGATTCTCCGGTGGTCTCGCTGATTTCTGACGCCTGGTGAGTGTGGTCCTTTTCTGCTGCATAAATGTGCAGTTCATTTTGTGAGACGTATGTCCCCCCGCCGATCTGGATCGTGATAGACGCCGCTTCCTGGTTTGTAATGAAAAGGCCGACGTCCTGGATGTGGATAGTGTCAGCGGAATCCGCAGAACGTGACGGGTCAATGATATTGTCCGAATCATCCCCCACCAGCCAGGAATACCCAAAGATAAAGGACGATCCGTTATGGGTGCCATAAATGGCAACCTCACGAATCGGGACCGATTGGGAAATACCCTGGTTTGTGATCTGTACCGGAATCCGAACCACTCCGTTGACGCTGTCAAAGCTTTTTTCGCCCATGTCAACCGGTATGGTAACCGGGTCTACCAGAGCCGTAATATTCGCCGGGTTCCCGGTATACCGTCCCTTTCCCGCTGCTGCGCTCGTCAGATGCAGAGTGCCACCGTTTGCAATGATATCCGCAAGAATCTGCGCGCCGTAATTCGTGACCACGCTGTCAAAATACGCCATTCTGTTTTCCCTCCCTTGTTATGCAAACCGTAAAACGGCTTGATAAAATTCGACGGTTTCCACGTCCCTGGTGATACAGAATTTATAGCCCAGCCCGTAACCGTTCGCGGCGGTTGAGTTGGAAAAGGTGTGGACCGTCATATTAAGCTTTCCGCTCACATCCTCCCATACCGGAGAATCGTCAAACGGGTTATTTGTTACATATGCCTCGATGGTGCAATCTCCCGGAAGTTCAGCAGGAGACGGATAAAGAGACAAAAGCACTTTTGCAGGCATGGCGTCGGTAGATACCGCACGCGCCGCGCTCACGCACCCAACAGGTCGGTTGAATGTCATTGTTCTGGTTGCGGAAGAGCCCTTGCTGTCGGTAACCCGGATAATCAGCTTATTGGTGCCAGGTTTGCAAACCAGCCAGCAACGGCAATTCCATTTGACGGTATACTGCTGGTTTCGGGTCGCCGTAAAGGTTCGCAGTGTCTCGGTCAACCCGTCCGCCGTCTCAATTGATTCCTCAACCGTCAAAACGTCTCCGGCGTCCTCGTCGTCCACCGTGTAGGTGTATGTGGGCGCAGTCGTACAAGCACCCAGGCTCCCGTCTATGCCGCTGATGGTCGGCGTGTGGTTGTAGCTGATAGTCAAGGCGCTGCCGGTCCGGTAGGCGCTTTCAAGACCAAGGCTGTCCGCCGCCTTGACCCGGATGGTGATTGTCGTCGCCCCCTGGTCTGACGGAACCAAAACCGGCATGGTAAGCCCGGTTGTCTGCCCAACCTGGACGAAGCTGCCGCTGTCCAGCTGCCGCTCTACCGTGTAGGTGATGGCGTTCCCCTCCGCGTCGGTGCTGGCCTCCCAGCTGACGGTCATCTGCTTTCCCGCCTCGGGGCTTGAATAGGAGATAGATCCGGGTACGGTGGGCGCGGTATTTGTAAGTCCAGTGTAAACACTGTCTACAACCAGGGTATTTGAAGGGAATACATAACAAGGACGCATTTTATATCCGTCAGTAGCAGCTGCCCGACTGAATCCTCCAGTCGATGCAATATGCCATATCTGGGTTGTTGTACCGCCTTTTTGTGGTGTTCTAGTCCGATAATAGGCGTTTGTTCCGTCGTCTGATGTGGTGGCTCTTGAATCATTATCCACAAATACGTCGGAAATCCATTCGCCGTCGCCAGCGCTTGGAAGATACCTTGTGTGTGATACGGTTAAATTTCCCGCTCCAAGTTCTGTAGCGGAAAGCAAAAATCCTTTTCTGGACAAGGTATAGGCTGAGCTTTCAGTCCCGGTTTTGGTGTTGCATGGAATTGTTACTGTCATAGCCGCGCTTTGAACGGTAGAGGAAAACAGCGCAAGATGGGTCGAATTACAGTAGGTGTCCTGGTTGCTTCCGCTATAATTTGCGTTTGACGGACCATAAACTGCCGTGGCAGGAAGTTTTTTCCGCATAACGAGGGTCCCAGTCGTCCCGTATGCGTTGTGCTTGATAACGATATATTCCTGGTTTACTCCGCTTTCTTTGATATAGAAAGTGCTTTTTACAGACATTTCACCAAGCTTCACAGTCGCCATTTAATCGTTCCCCCTTTCAATCGGGCTGGTTTTGGTGTAAACCTTGTGGGTCATATACAAAGCCGGTATCACGCGGGCATTTTCCACCGCCTGCTGGATTTTGCTTTGCAGCTTCAAAACCAGATTTGCCGGCAGCATGTTGGTAAGGGCGGCAATGAGCGCGGTCCGCTGGTTATATCCCATGAGCCGGACCGAGATAAAGATTTCGTAATTTGCCGCGTCCAGGTCGACCTTGTAATCCCCACCTGATATCTGATCCAGATACCGCAATAAGCTGCGGTATGTGTAGGGCAGGTGTGAAAGGTACTTCGTCAATATCCGGCTGCGCCTTGATTCCAGGGTATCGCCTGGGGCGCTGGAAAGTCCCATTATATGCTCCCAACGTTCCGCCCCTTTATCGGATAGGGTAAAGAGGGAAAACTCGTTGTGCAGGCTGTTAGCAGTCTCTGCGGCCTTGTCAAACTCTGGCTGCAATGCGTCCGCGATTGCCATAAACTCGGTGATATCCTGCAGAAAGTCAGGCCAACGGTCAAGAAGCATTGTTTACCACCGTCCCCATAATTGGAATCGCAACACTGGAAAGCACCAGGTTTTCCGCGCTGCCGTTGATGGTCGTCCCCGTGATATCCACAACGCCGGGAACATCCAGAATGCGGCTTTCTATCTGGCTGATTCTGACCACCAGGGCGTCAGCGTCCGCCCAGCTGTCGATCAGTCCGTTGTAATACGCCTGCAAAGCTGTTTCTATTTGGCCGCTGATTGCGTCATATGTGGTCCCGGTTTCCAGGGTCAGCGTAAACGATAAATTGATGGTCGTACCGGTAGCCGCCGCCACTGTGACCACATGCCCTATGGGTGCCAGGCCGATACCCTCCCCCTGGTTTACCTCTGGGTCAATAGTCGTTTGTACCGTGTTCACAAGGGTACTGGATGGGACTCCGCCGTCGCTGCTCAAAATAACCAGCTTCACCGTGCCGCCTCCGTTCCACACCGGGAACACTTTCACCGACCCAACGCCGGGGATTTTCTCGGTCATTTCCTTGTATTGGGCAATATTGCCGCCAAACGCAGTGGAATTAAGGCTATCCATATACCGCGCCCGCAGGGTGTCGTCGTCCTCTTCATCCTCACCTGGGATCAGGATATCTTCCAGGGCAGCGCTCGCCAAACCCGACACATAGTCGATGGGGATCAGCGTACCGAAATAGGCGTTTCCAATAATGCCCGCATCCTCGCAGGTCATTTGATAGACTCCCTGGGAAATTCGCGCCGTCGCTGTGTAATTGACCGTACCGCCGGAAAATCGAGTACCGATTGGGATATCCATCAGCCCGGCGCTGTTTTGGAAAACGCCTTTCCGCACGGATTTGGTCGCCGGCAGCCGGAAGATGCTGCGCTCCTTGGCCTTATTGGTAAGGTCGATATCGGTCGCTGTGTCTGGAAAAGCCCGGTCCATTATGTTGGAAAGGTTGGAATACAGGATCGCCAGCTCCGCAGCAGCAGGAGCGATTGCGTCATATATGATCGATCCCTCTCGCTTATCCATCGCCTGCGGCACTCTGGCCATGCAGAGGGTCAGGATTCGCTCAAATGTCATATCCTCAAACATTGATAAGACTCACCTCCGTTGTGATATCAATATCGCCAAAAATAGAAACAGCGGTAAAAGAGATCTGCGCCAGCCTTTTGCTCAAAAAGGTGATAGAAAAGTCCTCTATTGCCGAAATGCGGTCGTCATCTGTCAGCGCTTCGGTAATCAGCTGCTGAGCTTCCGCACGGACCACCGGCTCGCTTTGCCCCAACAGGCGGCCCATTTCAAATCCGTAATTCCAGGAATAGATCAAAAACGCGAAACGCTCCGTCCGCAGTCTTTTATATATGGCCTGTTCCAGTGCGTCCCGGCCGTCGGTATAGCCGACCACCCGCCCGGACTTCCAGTCCACTTTGTAGGTCTTTGACGTCTGGATTTCTACGGTCTGGGCGTTGTCCTGCCCGATTTCCACCGTTTCGTCCAGCATTGTGGGAATCAAAGCCATCTTTTACAACCTCCCTACCACAAGGAAACGCTGGCCGCCGGCGTCCCGTAAAAGGATCACCTGCTCGCCAGCCTTTAGCCCGTAATAAAATTCCCGCTCCTTGGCGCTGTTGTCCTCGTTATTGGTCCAATACTCATCCTTTAGGACATGGGTATGGTCTTCCACCGTTGTGGTCGTGCTTCCGTCCGGCGGCTTGACTTCTCCTGTTTTCGGTTCTTCGCTGCCGGTCACTGCGGCCAATCTGTGCTTGTGGGTGTCGTAGTAGCCTTTTTTATACTCTTTGGGTACCACGATCATTTCCCCGCTGATGGTCAGACGGTTTTCAACAACGATGGTAAGCGGTTCCTCCTGGGTCACCACGCCAAACATGATCTGCATGGGCGCGCTGTTGTCCATTGTCGCCTTGACCACCTGTTTGATTGCGTCGGTCATCGCCATTTAAACAATCACCACCTTTAAGGTCATGGTTTCTTTCACAAGGTCGTGGGTCGCCTCGTCGATGATATACCAGCCGTTGATCCCGATTTTGGAAATCTGGATTTTGATGCTTCTCCCCGCCCGTATGGACAGGTCGGAAAGGCCGGAAATCGTAAAGGACTTTTTCGGCCGGTTTTTTAATTCCAGCAGATTGTCGGCCATTGCCTCGATCTGTGCCGGGTTCAGTTCTTCCGAAACCTTTTCATAATGCTGCAGCACACCCCACGCGTCCATGTTGTTGCTGTCCTGGACGATATACACGTCCCGCTTACTGGTTTCCTTGTTGTCCCGCACCAGCTTGATTTTGTTGGCGGTGTCGCTGTCAATGTCGCTGGAATAGGTGTAAGCTGTCGCCAGGCTTTCGTCCCCCACCATCAGGCCGATGGCAGACGACGCAATATTGGAAATCCGCAGCGCACCGAAATCGTCCCAAAGATAGAACATTTGCCCGGTGTTAATCAGCGTAAGGTCCAAGGCTTTCAGGATGATATCAAGCAGGGTCTGGCTGTCCTCCACCATCTGCGGGATTACATATCCCGTATTCGCCAGTGCGCCCACACGAACGCCGAAATCCGCCGCGATCTGCGCCGTGATCTGGTCCGCCCGCTGGCCTTGAAAAACATAGGTGTCCTTGTTTTTCAAATAGCGAATCTGGTCATATACCGTCAGGGAGGTTTCTTCCTTTTCGTTCCGCGTGATTTTGAAAACATATCCCAGAAACAGTCCGCTTCCCGATTCGGAAAGGGCAATCCGCCCGCCCTCAACGATTTTAACGTTATGGTCAGGTACCAGAGTCAAGTCCAGCTGTGCCGGAGAACCGACGCGCTTTGTTTTCCAGCTGGCCGCGCTGACCAGCGTCGTGATATCCTGGGTCTTGCCTGTTCTGCTGTTGGTATAAAGGATTTGCGGCATGTCTGGCCCTCCTTACAAAACAAGCACCTGTCCAACGTAAATCGTGGAAGATGGGTTCCCCGTGCCTTTATTTCCGGCGTCAATGATCGCTTTGTTTTTTTGATATAGCTCTTTCCATCGGCTGCCGTCGCCGTAATACTGCTGGGCAATTGCCCAAAGGCAATCACCGGCCACGACGGTGTGGTTCAGTTCCTCCGCTTTTGCCGGCGTACCGCTGCGCACTGCTTTTTTACCGTGTACTGTGGATACCGTCACCGCGCTGTAATCTTTCCACTCTTTCAGCTTGATATTGTAATAGATGTCACCCGGCTCTCCGCCCCGCTCGTCGTAGTCGATGGACTCCACCGCAACCAGCATGTTGACGTTGAGATCAGACCCAGTCAAACGTAACCGCCCGTGCCTTTTTTGGTCGCGTGCGGCTTGCAGGTCTTTAATGTATGTGATAGGGTTTACCACTACCCTGCCCGTTACATACGGCCCCATATTGGCGGGGAAAAAGCTGTCCCATGCGATTTCGCGCAGGCCCTTTTGTCGGATGATGTTGATTTCCCCCAGTTCAAGGACAACCGTGGTTTCATTCTTTCCGGGGGATTTGACCGCCAGCTTTTCCGGAACGACCGGAAAAACAATGATTTTGTTCCCGATACTCAATGTCATTTCGTAATCGGCCATATTATCCCCCCTATCCGTAATAGCCCTCTGCGGTCGCATAGGCTTCCTCTGTGATACGTTCGCCAAACTGGTTGTAGAACGTGTCGAAATCTGCTTCCTTGGTTACGCTGGCGCTCATGGCAATAGACGGCTGCAGTGTGACAAAATTCTGGACGTACCGCATTTCCGCAACGTCTTTCAGCAGCTTGATGTCCTCGTCTGCGATATTGACATCGCTGTTGATTTTTCCAACCTCGTCCACCTTGCCCAGATTTGCGCCGCTCATGGATTCGGCCATGTCAAAACTATCAATTCCGCCGAACGGGTCAGATGTGGAAAACAGGCCGGAAACCGTGTCGCCGATTCCCTGTCCAATACCTTGACCCATGTCGTACCCTTTTCTGGCGTAACCATCGATTGACTTCATTTCCATCTTGTCAATAACCTTGTATCCATCCGGCATTTCGCCAAGCCAATCCTGCATTTTTCCTTGCAGGGATTCGATACCGCCCGCAAGGTTGGAGCCGAAAACGGCGTCGATAGCGGACGCTATACTTTTCACCAGATCCAGGACGCTGTTTGCCAGATTGACAAACAATTTTTTGACGCTATAAACCGGATGATTGAAGCAGTTGGCGAAAAACTCGACAAAAGAAACCCAATAATTATAGATTCCTGCGACAATGTTATACATAAAGGCATATAGCCCGCCGATCACGCCGCCAATGAATCCGGTCACCTGGTCGAATGTTACCCCCAATTTTTTCAACAAAATACCGATGCCCACAATCGCCGCGGCGATCAAGAGAATAGGCCAGTTTACAAGTGCCCAAGCTGCAGCCTGCGCCAGAACCGGCGCTACCATCGCCCAAAGCTTCATAATAAGTCCAGGGATAAGAGTTGCGCCCCATAAAACGAGCGATGCTGCAACAAATCCAAGGATTGGACCGATAATTCCCCAGTTTTGGGAAACGACGTTTCCAAGCCACGTTACTCCGTCAAGAAGCCAGCTGACGCCGTCTGATATCAGGGTAATACCAAGCAAAATACCGTTGATCACCTGCGTACCAAAATCGCTGTTCAAAAAGCCGTTGATCCGGGTCATAATCCCGTCGAAAGCCCTTAGCGCCTTGTTTTTGATCTGCGTCCATACCTGTCCGAACGTTTTCGGCATACTTTCAAACATTTCGTTTGTGTCCTTTGCCACGTAAAACAGGGCGTTTTTAACCACGTCGGCGGTTACAAGTCCCTGCTCAGCCACGCTCTTGATGGAACCCTCCGAAATGCCCATATACTTTTCAATCGCTCTGGCAATACCGGGTCCAGCATCCAGGATGGAGTTTAACTCTTCACCGCGCAGCGCTCCGGCCGCCATCGCCTGGGTCAGCTGGGTCATGGCGTTACTTTGCTCTTGTGCCGAAGCACCGCCAATGACAAACAGTTTATTGACCTGCTCCATAAATGCGATCGTCTCGTCATTGCTGGCAAAGGCGCTTCCGGCATTCAGACCCAGTTTGGCAATGGCGGAAGCTGTGTCCAGATATCCCGCGCGGGACCGCTGCGCCGATTCCATGATTTTGGACTGTAAAACTTCATCGGTTTGGCTTCCGTCGTTCATTAGGCTTAGACGGGCCTTTGCGGACGTCATATCGTCGGTGATGTCAATAATCTGCTTGACCCCAAATGCGGCCATTGCGGTTTTGATTACACTCCCAACGCCGCCCCATGAGTTTTTGACCTTTTCAGCGCTTTGCTGGGCTTCTTTGCTTTTTCGGATAAAATCGTCCAAACGTTTCTTGGCGTTGTCAATCTTGGAAGGTAATGGCGAAAAGGGCTTTGCCGGGTTTATAGTTGATGTCTGACGTTCAAGGGAATTCATTTTTTTCAACATACGGTCTACACTGTTGACCCCTTTGTTTAGGGTCGATGTAAACCGGTCTTTAAGAGATAATGACGTTGAAATACTCGCCATTTTTTTACCCCCTTGCTATTTCTTTTTCGCACGGCGTTCTGCGTCTTTCCGGCTCTTGTCTTCGGACTTGATTTGTGCTGAGGCCGAAGCATACACAAAGGCGCGGACCCGAACGGGGTCAAGTTTGAGTTCTGGGTATAGGTCATATAGGCTCATCTTCAGCCGGTGCAGGGCGTAGTGTGCATATGTAGCCTCACCGTCGCCCTGCTCGATCAGTTTTTTGCCGCTTCCACCAATTCGTTGATATCCTCGTCCTCAAAACCGTTAATTTCCTGTACCGCGATCATAAGATCGGCATACTGGCCGGGTTTCAGCAGCCTTTCCACCAGGTTTTCCGCACCGATCACGCCGAATTTGGCCTGCAAATCCGCGTCCTTAAAGTTCGGGTCTACGCAAGAAGCGATCAAAAGACGGGTTGCGTATAGGTTTTTATCTGTTTCAACCTGTTTTTGTCTGGTCTTTTTGTCAAATGATACCTTGGTACAGGATTTTTCAATCTCTTTGTTTTCTGCCTGGGTAAGACTTCTAATCACAAAGGGGTGAGGAAACGGCGAGATCATGACCTCGGTCGTGATCTTTTCGTCCTTGTATTCGTTCATTAAAAATTCTTGCAGTCCCATATAAAAAGCCTCCTTGCCGCAAAGAACCCCCGACCAGATAACAGGCCGGGGGATTTGCTGATTATCTTAGATTTTGTTGAAAGGCGTCAGGATATCGAAGTCGTCAAAGGTAAAGTCCGCATCCTCTTCCATCGGGTCATCGCTGTCTCCGTCCAGCTTTGCCAAGATGGTGGAATCCAGGTTGCAGTTTAACAGCAGTACGGTTTGTTTGCCGGCCGCACTGGTGGGGTCCTCGTTCTCGATCACCATATCGAAATACAGGTCCACGCCGCTGTCCTTGTACTGCTTGAGATAAGACCGGAACAAAGTCGTCAGATAATACAGGGTCATACTGCCGGTTCCAGTCATGCCGGTGGTTTTGTGTCCGGTCATGCGGCGTCCGATGGCCTTTACCTCGCTTTTTGCCTTTTCTACGGTGGCCTCAATGGTTTTAGCCATAAAAAGCTCTTCGTTATTTCCGTTGATCTTTGCATAGGCGCGACCCTCGCGTCCGCTGATGGTATCGCCGGAATTTAAAGTTTTAGGCATTTATGCTTCCCCCTTTCCTACTCTACGACGACAGTCATGTAAAGCTTGTTCATGCTGTCGTTCGGTTTCAGCTGGCAGTTTGCAACAACGTCACGTTTTCCGCTGCCCTGTGCGACCTCAATATCCGAGCTGAAAAAGTCGCTGATTGCCCCGATTGCCTGGTACTGTAAAGCCAGCGCGACCAGATCAGCCTTGAAAAGCTGCCGGCCGGTGTCGTTGTTGGTTTCCAGGCCCAGATAGGAATTGCCGAAAATCCGGCCCACATCATTGGCCCAGGAATCCATAACACGGACAAGACGGTTGCTCGTCCAGTCGGCACTTTTCCCGCCGCCAAAGGTGGTAAGGGTGTTGATGTCGTCCAGAACACGGGCTTTTCCGTCCTCTGCATAAAACACAAATTCGCCCGCTTTCAGCGCGTTTTCCAGCTGGGTCTTGGAGTATTTGACCGTCACGCCAACCGCGCCATCATAGGATGTGTTGGTTAAACTCTCGTTCATTTGAGCCGAAGCGGACGCGCCGGTTACCCATGCCACCGCCTGGTCAGCCGAAACAGTGGTCCCATCCTCCAGGATAACGCCGTTTTTCACGCTGATAATTCCCTCATAATCCGAGGCCTTGTCGTTCAATACGCAGACGATTTTCTTTCCGTCGTCGTCTCGCAGCCGTTTGATAAATGCCTCAAACAGGGCTTTGATGTCGGACTCGGTTCCGGGGTAGCCGATCACGTTGAAGTTTTCAACCTCAAACGCCGCCAGTGCCGCCGAATAGGTGGTACCGGACGCCGTTCCGTTGGTACCGCCGGTTAAAGCCGTAGCAGCTGCCGCCGATAATGTTCCGGTTCCAAACGTTACAAAGTCGTTTGCTTCCAGGTCGCTTGCGGTGGTAACGTGCTGATTTGCGACCGTTTCGGTACCGAGATAGGTCACCACATCAAATCCGCCGTCCGGGTTGGTAATCACCGCAACACGGATGTCATTCCCTCTTGTTCCGGCGCATTTCGCGGTTACAGTAATCCCGCCGATGGTTTTTGTTGCTTTCGTGCCTCCGCTGTTCACGCGATAGACCAGCAAGGTCTTTGCTCTTTTGAACGCCTCGCGAATCAAAAGCAGTTCCGCCGCCGTGGCGTCATAGCCAAACACTTTCGCGGAATCCTTGCTAAAATCGCCCACATCCATACTGATGATCTTTTCCTCTTCGCCCCAGTTCAGCTCCAAGGGCAGGGCGGCGATTCCCCGGCTGCCGGACGTGATCACGTTGGACAGCGCCACGAAATTGATATATGCGCCGGGGATAACCTTATTCTGCATGGTGAAAGTTCCGCCTCCGATTGGCATATAATCACACCTTTCTGTTTAAAAATTCTTTGATCGTTTCTTTTGCCTCCGCCAGCGTGTAGGTCCTGGAATCGTCCAAAACGGCCATAATCACGTCGCGAGGAGCGTCAAGTTTTTTGCAGTCAATGAGCTGCCATTTGAAAAAAGACGGAGCAGAATCTTTTTCCGCTTCCGTCTTTTTAGGTTTTGTTTTCTTTGCTGCTGTCATGCTTTGATTACCTCCGTTGTCGCAAGGGTTTCCATCTGGTTTTCGGTAATGGGATCGACAAGCCCGGTAAAATCGACGTCGAACAAAAACCGGAAAACCATATCGTCCCCCGCCTCTGCGTGGGCGTTTGTCACATGAAACGAATTTTCCCCAGCCGTCAGCGTTTCAAATTCCATATACATGGTATCGGCCCAATCGTGGAAAACCATAGGGTCATTTTCCCTTTGGAAATAGAGGATTTCAAAGGAATATGACCGGTATCGCCTGCGCCCCAGACGCTTTGCGTGCTCCTGGTTAATGCAGCGGACAGAATGGTTCCCGTCCGCGTTCGCGTCGATCTTCCGGTCAAATACCTTTCGGTCAGGATAAAGCGACCCCAGCTTCTTGGCGATTGCGCTTAGAAGATCATTCGCTGTCATTGCCGGAATCCCCCTTTTCCATGTATTCCTTGACTTTCTTGTTCCATTTCCGGGTAAGCCGCGCCTGTTGCGTGATTTCGGTCCGCTTTATGGCCCTTTTCAGCACATATTTGCCCTGCACATATCCGCCGGGCGACCCGACATACATCCCTTTCGGGAACTTTTTCAGATATTCATCGCTTAGATGCTTTGCAGGTACAAAGTGGCTTCGGAAACCATATTCCAGGTGGCCGGAATAATCCAGATTGTTGTATACGTCGATCTGATAGCTTTTTCCGTTCCGCCTCGGTGCGCTGCCGTCATGCTGTTTTTGGGAATCACTGGCAGGGTTTGCCCGGTCGCCGCAATGCCAGTTCATTCGATAATATCCGGTATCGACAATCCGATCATTTTTGGCAATCAATCGGGCCTGCTTCACAGCGTAAACGCCCTCACCGATGGCCAATTCTTCCATGATAGCGGGAGCGTCCTTTTTCATGGCTTCCAGCTTGTCACGGTATGCCTTTAGCTCTTTTATGTCAAATTTCATTTTCATGCGATATCAACATCCTTTAAAGCTATTTCCACATGGGTGGCATATCGTACCGGAACCCCAACGACTTCAAAATGATGGTCGTATGTGTCGGCCCCGTCAATCCGTCCAAACCGTTTCACCGTCACACGGTCCCCGGCGTGGATATCCTTGTCCGGAGAGACAAACAGCGTCATATCCCTGCGGATATTCTGCTGCACGTCCGTCTGTGCGCTGGTGTCGCTGACCTTTGACAAGGCGCAGATGATGTCTGTGTAAACCTCGCCGTCTTGGGGCTTGTCGAACCCGTCAGCGGCTTTTTGATATCCTGCGCGGGTAATGGTGGCCGTGTCCTCACAGGTCGATTCCAGGGCCATTCTCTCTGCGTATGGATTGCCAAACATACCCGTCACCACCTTAACCGCCGAAACGCGTTCAGCTGCGCCGCGTAGTCGTCCAGAATGGATTTCGCTCCGGTGATCTCTGCGATTGCCGAACCGTTGCCATAGCTGACAGTAACATCCCCGCGGCTGACGGATTGCGCTGTCTGCGGCTTCTCCGCCTGCCCGTAGCCCTCCGACCGGCAAAGGTCTGCAGCCATACGGACCACAATGTTTTCCAGTGCGGTGGGAATCTCGTCAATGTGGCAGTAGTTTTTCACCTCATCCTGCACCGTTTCCAAAGCAAAGGAAAGGACGCCGTCTTGTTCGGCGTCCTTAACCCCTAAAATCAGTTTAAGCTTTTCCAGCATGGAGGATATCCCCCTTTTAGCCGATCAGTTTAACCGCCATATTGGCGTCCAGCGTTTTAATGCCGTAGATGATGTCGAGGGAAACGGTATCCTTTTTGGTATCCTGGTTGTAGCCATACACCACGCGAACGCCCAGGCCATTGTCGGACATGATCGCCGCTTTCGCCGCTCCCATCGGCAGCGCCAAAGGACGGGTAACCAGCGCAATCGCATTGCGGTGGAATGCCAGCGAATGGGGTTTGTTGACCAGATACGCGTCGGCGTTGGTGTAGTCTTTCACCAGCGGCATATCGATGGCTACCTCGCTGACTGCGCCGGAGGCTGCAGTCGCGTCCGCATCAAAGCGGTACAGATAGCCGTCCAGGATAAAGGCGTCGCCTTTCTTTACCGTCGCGCTTGCAGCGGTTACGCTGGACAATGCGACCTTTTTCTGGTCTTTGGTACCGGTGATTTTGTACGCCGTCGCGGTTCCGGCAGTAGATGCCAGGGTGTCCGGGCAGTTCTGGTCCATGTAAGTGTCCAGGGTATAGACACTTCCCAGTTCCGCATTTCGCAGGGTTTCGCCGTTGCCCGCATAAGAAACCTTGGAAAGGTTATCGGTCAGAGCATAGCGGTATTTGTGGGTCGGGTTCAGCACCAGGCGGCGCATATCCAGCGGTACCTTGTTGATGTCCAGCGTTTTGGACAGGTTCGCAATATCCGCCAGGTTGGTGGGGTTAGCCGTTGCCGCCACGGTGTTGGAAACGTTGGCGACCTCGTTCAAAATGTCGGCGTCCACCGCCTGCGCAATGGCGCGCATGGCCGGGGAAATCAGCTGCTCCGAAAAGTCCCGGATATCCAGGGTCATTTCCTTGGAGGTCACGTCGAAAGACACGTCACGATGACGGTCGATTTTCACCGGTACGCTGTCCTCGGTAGCATCCTGCCGGATGATGGATCCGGTGAAGTTATTCGCCACAAAAGATGCGGGCTTTCTTACGGTGATGGTGTCGCCCACGTTGACAAATTCGTTGGAATAGTCGCGGTGTACCAGGTTCGCCATGATCAGGTTATTTTCCAGTACGATCAACGCCTCGCGCGCGATCACGTCGGGGGTCAAAAAGGTGTTTGCCATATTGTTTTACATCTCCTTTTTTAGTTCTTCGGGAAATTGCCCTGGGATTCCCGGTATTCCCGGTATTCCGCCATAGACATTTTCCCCAATTCCTCTTGCGTATAGGTTTTCGGAGGATTCCCGGTTCCGGTTTCGGCGGGCTTTGTCCCCTTTACCGGTGGCGGGGTGCTGCCCTTGTCCTCCACAAAGAGGTACGGCTTGCTTTCCTTGATGGGCTTTAAAAGGTCGTCAATGCTGCCTTTTAAGTTTCCGTCATCGTCCAGTTCCAGCTTGTCCGTGTCCAGTAGCCGGATCACGTCGCTGGGGTCATGGACCCTTCCGCCGATTGCCAGCTTCAAAGCGGCGTCCCGCTTGATTGCTTGGGTGTCGGCTTCATATTTGGCTTGCAGGTCGGTGATCTGCTGCTGCAATGCGGCCACGTCCACGCCGTCAAACTGTTTTGCCGCTTCCTGCAGCTGATTGATTGTTGCATTGGCGGTTTTCAGTTCTTCGGTTTTGGCGTCAATCGCCGCTTTCTGCTTGCCGATGTCTTTCGACGCCTCGTCCAGCACCTTGTCGATGGTTTCCTTTTCCAGACCAAGATTTTCTAAAAATTTTCTGTCCATGCTGATCCTTTCCCGCGCTTCGCTTTGTTCTCGGGGGTCGCTTCCCCTGCGCGCCCGTAGTTTTGCGACGTCGGGCCGGTCAATTTTTGCAATAAAAAAGGACCATCTTCGTGACTCCACGAAAATGATCCTTGATTATTTTGGCATGAAAAAAGCGCCGTCCTCATGGGTGGCGCTTTAGTTCCACATTATAGTTTTTTCTTCTGTAACATCGTTTTTCTTATACAGATCAAAAAGGGCACGTCTAGCGTGGTAAACATGATTCAAACAATATTCATACCCTTTAGGGAGTTTATAAGAAACCATGTTTCCATTTTCTCGATCTACCTTTAGGAGGCCAGGCTCTTTGCTATCTTCCGGAAAAATATCACACTCCAGGAAAATACCATTCGTCACTATATTTTTTAATCTTACCATAAAATTCGTTCGCCTCCTTGTCGTAGTTATACTCTTTCGAAGTAATTATATGCGCCTCGCTCTGTGAATACCGGTCGCGCCCTAATGCCCGAACTCTTCATACGTCGGCTCCTTTAGATACGGTTCGCCGGTCTCCACCGCTTTGCGGAGGGCCTCCATGTAAAAATATGCCGCTGGAAGATCTTTTGTCCCTTTAAACGTCTCATAGTTGAAATCCACAAAATCCTTCCCGAACATGTCCTTGTATTGCTGAAGCAATGCACGCCGTTCTTTTACGTTCGCCCTTAAATACTCCATATCCCTTCTCGCAACGTACATATTGAGCAGCCTCCTTTAAATCCCATATTCCAGCTTTTCATACGCTTTTAATAGCTCCGGGAACGTTTCCCGTAGATAATCTAAGCTCTCTTGATCATCAAAAGCCTCCAGCGAAAAAAGGTTCGCGAACACTTCGCTCTCCCGGCTTCCCCGATTTCTGGCTTGAAAAAGCGCCATCCCGTGGGTGGCGCTTTTAGTATATCAAATTGTGCGGGATTTCTTTTATGTGTTTTTCGTCTTTCACTTCTACGCGTGAAATGTGGAAAGCATGGCGGCAACTATTACACCACACCGCGCCGTACCCCATACGCGATTTTGGATCGATAATCGAGTACCCGAAGTCGGTCTCTTTGCTGCCACATATGGGACACAAGCCACTTTTGTGATTTTTTGCAATATTTTCTAGATTTTTCAGCCATTTCATTTCTTTGCCCTCTTTTTCAAGAGATTATATTGCTCGTCCTCAAACGAGTAGGCGTCCTCTTCCATGCTGTTTAGATTTTCTTCCACATACTTTTTCCCGTATGTCTTTAGCTGCCATACGTGACGTTTTTCGTGTAACAACGTTTTTACCAGTTGTTCTTCATCGATAAACGCGTTCGGGAATAAATCTATACGGCCAATATTATTATAGTCTGTGCTGCCGGTCATTGTCAACGATAACATAGACTCACTTCTTTGAATTTTTATAGTAATTCCAGATAGGTCTATGTTGTATTGTTCGGCAATACGGCGAACATATCTTTTTTGCATGGGTATTTTTAAGTTTGAAAACGCGCCGGTATTCGCTTCTTTTCGGCTGATACTACGAGCTAATACATCGCTATCGAACCATTCCTCATAGGTCATATTCCCCGGCATGGGTTGTCCGCTGGCCGCCCAGTCTGCCGCGTCTTCCGGGTCGTATTCGACCGTAGTCGATCTGCACCGCGGGTGCATGGGCGGGTAATTGACCCCGGTTTTTGCTTCCTTGATCGGGAAATGCTTCCCGTCCAGACTGGCGCAGGCTTCGCTTGTGCGGCTGTCCAAAGTCGCCACAAACTCGTATTCCTCCACCCCTGCCGCTTCATAGGCACGGACATCTGCCTGCGCGTGGAAATTGTTTGTCTCGGTACGAATCAGCGTTTCCGCCTGGTGATAGCTTTTCCCCATTGCGTCGGCCAGGCTTTTGGACATCCTCGCCACGCTCTGCCCTTGTATCAGCCCCTGCGTAATCGTCTCGCGTGCGTTGAAAAGCAGCGCCCGCTTGTTGTTCCATAGCCTGGTAGAAAAGTCCGAACCGCTCCAAGGATAGGTAAGCACATCCTCTATCATGTCGGTTGACAGTTTGGTGAATGGGGAAATAACCCCCGCCCGCTGCTGCAGGTCAAACACTTTCCGGTAATAGCCATCTTCGAAAACGTCGGTCATAGTTGCGGTCATCTGCTGCTCACCGGTTGCAAAGAGCCGGTCCAGTTCCATTTCGATCTGTGCGTTAAGGGAGGAAAGCCGGTCCTGCTGGGAGGCATAGGAACGGGCGTCCAGCTCCGCGATCAGTTTGTCCTTTGCCTTTCCCTTTGGCATGGCGTTGATCTCGTCCACATACTCGCCCAGGGTCTTTTTCCACTCCCTGGCCTCTTTGCTGTTTAATCTTTTGACCGCATCGGCATAGGAAATGCCCTGATCTGTGGCATACCGTCCATAAAAGGCGTCGATTTTCGACCGGATTTCCTTGGCGGCCCGCTCATACTCGCGCTTTAATTTCTTCGCCAGTGCTTCGCCTTTGGCATTTGCTCGCTTTTCCAGCGCTTCCGCCCGCTTAACCCAATAGGCTTTACTTTTCTTCGCCATCCGTTACACCGCCGTCCTGCGGCTGGTTTCCATCTGTCCCGCCGCCCATTGAGTCATGAAAAAGGCCCTCGCCAAACTCGGCAAGAGCTTCCTCTTTTTCTTTGTTGATGGCTTCCAGTTCTTCGTCCACATCCTCCACCCAAGGATGATTTTCCAGCATGGTCCGTTTGGAGATAATGCCGTCAGAATTACGCACGTTGTTGATGATGTCCGTCTCATTGACCGGCAGATCAGAATTGAACTGGATCGAAAACTCCGATTCGGTGAAATCCCCCTGGCCGGTGGCCTGCAAATAGGCGTCAATGAAAAGCTTTAATGTCTGGAAAGTGCCTTGCAGCTCTGACGCCAGCGACGCGCAGTCGTTGTCCAAGTCCATATAGCGGAAATTGATGGCCGTACCGCTGGCGTTGCCCAGGTCTGGGTCCTTGGTGTCCACTCCGTTTCCGTAGTCGTACAGATCCCGGCGGTTTTTGTCCAGGAAAGCCATCACCGCGTCGATGTTGAGATCAGCGGCCAGCTTGTCAACCCCGCCGTCCCCGTCAACTTTGATTGCCAGGGCTTCCCGCAGGTCTCGGACAAACTCGTCCAAATCCTGCCCGCCGTAGTTGCGCAGCACATAGATAAACTTTGCGACATCCCGCAGCACGTCGGCGGTGACCGACGTCTGCCAGTTCATATCGTCGATCAGTTCTTTGAGAAAATAGAAAAGCGGCAGCTCTTCATCGTTATACCGAAGCCATGCGATCGGCGGCTTTTCGAAGTTGTAAGCCTTATCCCCAATCATGAAATGCGGCTCGGTCCAGTCGTTCGCTTCGGTTCCGTGGCTTCGGTCAACCGCAAACGCCGGGGCGCTCCGATTGTCTTTGACAAAGTACTTGACCCCGCCGAAAAACCAAAACTCTGCGCGGGTGATCGTGGTTTTGCGGGTTCCCTCATAGATGATCTGGTCATAAAACCGGATAAAGGCGTCCATTTCCGACCGTTCCGCGTCTTTCCAAAGGGGGACGATCTCCGTCGATGGCATTCGCATAAATTTCATTTTTCCGTCGTCAAAATACGGCTGAATATATGCAATACCGGACTTTACCGCGCCAATTCCCAAGCTTTTGATCTTTTTTCGGAAAGTATTGTCAAAAACCTTTCCCAGTGCTTCGCCGTATCTGATATCCTCGGTTACAACGGAAAAGGGCTTGGAAAGCAAATAGTCAGCCTTTTGCTTGACCAGCTTCCGCAATACCGGATGTTCGATCTTGGTATTGGACCGGTTTTTCAGATCGGTCTGCTTTTTCTGCACGTCCGACCGGTTCCGGTAATACCATTCCGCGTCAACCATGATCTGATATTCTGGTGACGCCTTAAACTCGCTGATTTCCTCGGTCACAATCTGCGCCAGCGACATGGGTACCTTTTCCGGGTCGTTTAGAATCATCATGATTTCTTTTTGCAAGGTCATTGGATTTCCCTCCGTTTTGCATTACTTTAATGCCGCAATAGACGGGCGGCGCATATCTCCCTCGCAGGCATAGCGAACTGCGTCGATATGGTGATTATCGTGGTCAGGAAATCCCGCCTTGAAATTCCCCTCCCTGTCTCGGTCAAGTTCATACGACCCAAATTCCCGCGCCGTTTCCGGGCATCGTTCCGGATCAATGATAATTTCCTCTAAGTCCTGCAGCCATTTGATTCCGTATTCCACAGAATCAGGCCCTTTTTTCGCGCCAACCACGCGCAGGCCGTAGCTTTTTACTTCGTCAATGCTTTTCGGCTCTGCACTGTCGCAGGTGATACGACCATTTCCCGCCTCTTTTGCGACCATTTCCGCAGCCTGCCGGTTGGGCAATCTTACTTTGTGAATCTCAAAATATAAATACAGGCGGCGGCGCGTTTTGTCATAATGGCAGGCGTTATACGCGAATGGATCCGCAGCATAACCCCAGTCAATCCCACGCCGCAGGTTGTCGAAATGATTGATTTCCTTGTCTGTAATCTTTCGGATTGTCACATTGTCGAAAATTTCTCCGCCTGTTCCGGTCACTTCTCCGAGATATTCATGCCGGTATGCTTCTGGTTTTACCTGTTTTAGGTGTTCCGCTTCAATGATAAACTGCTCGCCCAGCCAGGCGGCAGGTACGCCAAGGTAGGTCGAATGATGCACCAACGTGTCAGGGCGCTCGATCAAAACGTACTGATTCACCCAGCTCCTGGCAGATTTCGGAGGGTTAAAAGAATAGAACACAAAAAAATCCGTACCGCCACGCAGCACAGATTGATTGATCGATCGTATTTTCTCCGGTCCCTCAAACTCGTTCATTTCCTCATAGAACAGGTATTTTCCCCATCCTATTGAGAATTTTATAGACTTAACCTTAGTTGGGTCGTCCGCTCCTCGCATGATGATCTTTTGACCCGTTGGAATGTAGGTAAACGACATAGGGGAAACGCTACTTCGCCACAGATTTGACACGCCCAGGGCGTTGATGGCCCATCCGATTTGCTCAAACACAGATTCGCGAAGCGTTACACCATATCGTCGCATTACAACGGCGTTAGTGTATTCCCCACGCGCTCCGTCTTTCATCATGTTTAGCACGATTTCAACAGAAATAAACGACGATTTTGTGGAACCTCGTCCACCCTTTAGAATGTAATGCGTGTGGCCCTTTTTATTTATGTCCTCATGGACAGACCAAAACGACGGCGCTATGACATTGCTTAATTTTACGCTTGCCACTCACGCCACACCCCAATACATTTCCTCGGCATGCTTCCTTGCATCCGCTGCGTCATCCAGGTTCCTAAATGTCCCAATCCTAACAGATCTCCCATTTACACATATTTGCGCAACAAAATGTCCTGTTCTGGTTTCCCTGGTAACGCCCCTTATGCCTGTTGTGTTGTTTTTTTGTTTCCTCGTGTTCCGCACTTGCAGGCTCCGCGTAGCCCATCGGCAGTTGCTTGGTTCATAGTTCCCGTTTACGTCGATACGGTCGATCGTGAGATCGTCTCGGTAGCCGTTAGACATCGCCCAGTCGTGGAACGGCTCAAAACCATCCAGCCAATCGTCGCAGATGGTAATTCCGCGTCCACCGTATCGAAAATACTCTTTGCAGTTTTGATTATAGCAACGGGTTTTCATATCCGCCCATATTTTGAATAATCTGGTATGCTTACCGTCTGGACCTCTTGAAATAGAATTGCCCATACTCATACCTCCGTTGAAATATCATCAATAATCTGAACTGGAACATTTCCAGAGAGTTTTACATTTTCCGAGAGCAGGCCATAACGCTTCGCCAGCAGTTCCGCAGCCTTTACCTGTTCACGTCCTCCGATTTTCTTTGTCACGGTGTCTGACCCTAACGGAGTGGTGACGATCACTTCCTCGTCGGCTTCTCCCCGAATAACCGCCGTCAAATACTCCAATACTTCCGTTGCGTCTGCGATCTTTTGAGACTTTAATTCCTCCATGAGTTCATCTATACGCGCGCGTATGCTTGGAATTGCGTATAACCTCGCGCCTGTACTATTTGCCTGTTTTTTACTATATCCGGCCCGTATGGCTGCTTGGGAGGCGTTCCCGTCTTTGATATATTCAAGGCAAAAAAGTTCCTGTCGATCATTCACGATAAACACCACCTTTCGCAAATAAAAAAGACGCTACCCGCAGAACAGGAAACGTCTTTTTGATTGATTTTTCTTGTTTAGATATAGTTTTACTAATACCATTTTACCACGTTTAAAACCTTTGTCAATGCCTAAAGTGTGACACAGTGTGACAAAATCAAATTTTTTTTAAGAAATTCACAAGATCATCCAGGGCTTTGTTACGAAGCCTCCAAACCGTGCGCGGTTGTATCCCTATCATATCGGCCACGCTTTTGGCCGTCTGCCTTGGATAATACAGGTTAAGCAGGATTGTTTTGCTTTCGCTTTCCAGGCAAAGGATGGCGGAATATACGCAATGGATATCCGCCATACGGCAGCGGATCGACGCCATATCCCGTTGATATTGGTCTCGCCTCCGGTCTGATTCCATGACGACTGCGGTCAGCTTTTCGTCGATCCTGGTAAAAGACGATTGTACTCGTTCGATGTCGTAATTTACACCACTTGGATATGCTTTGTGTCTGATGTTAGACAGGTCAGAGGATAACGCCATACGCAGGGCGATGACTTGCCTTTCCAGGCATTTTGTTTCCCGCTCATGGTTTTCCAGAATATCCATGACCTTTCTTTTTGTCCACATCATAGGTCCTCCTGCTCTAATGCGTCTTTTATCATCCCAATATTATTTATCACCATATCGAGCATTGCATCAGCGCTGATATTATGGGCAAATATCGCCTTGTCTTGGGCATCGCATTTATAATACCCAGTCATTACATTTCCGTCATCAAGCAATGCGCATATCGCTATCCTTTTTGGGTTATTCTCAAAAAGCGTTTTGATAGAATTTTCTAAAAATCTTGCAAACGGATAATTTTCAGAGCAAATTTCAGGTTCCATTGTCCTATCCCTCCTTTTTCAGACCTGCAGCGATGACGCCGGCACAATCGAATTGCGGGATTCCGTTTTTCTCCAAAGCGCGGTCCATTTCTTCCTCCCATGTATCGTTGTCCTTTATGTCATCCACTACCTGGAAAAACTTTTCCATAAAATCGGCGGTTCTCTTCTCTCCATATCCCATCTGCTGCAGGGTAAAAAACATGATCTTAACCCATCGCGTGCAGCAAACATGAGGAAGCGTTGCTATTTCTGCCTGCAAAACCGAAACGGTTTTACGAAGCAGGATATTTTCTTTTGCCGGGTTCATTTTCATGGCTTTTTTACCTCCACGATCTCGATTCCGTACCGCTCCACCAAGCTTTTGGCATTTTTCCAAAATATTTCGTCCATCGTCATTGCAGAAATTACTTTACACGCCTGAAGAAACAATTCTTCTATTCCATCGTTCAGGCACTCCCCTTTATTAACAGCACACCGAAATTCTTCAGACAATTTCACGTTATTTTGGTAGTCCGTATACATTTTGAAATATTCATCCATTTGCTTTGCGTGATCCTCAAACGCCTTCTTTAGTTTTTTCTTTTCCAGTTTTGCCTGATCTGGTGTGATCATTTTTGATCGAAACTCCCGGTAAAGTTCATTCAGCAAATGATAGGCCCATCTTTCATGCAGGTCTGCATTTTCTGGTAAATCTTCGTTTCGTGCAACGATTTGCTCAATTTCTTTAAATTCCACGTCATTTTCTCCTTTTCAGATACGACAATTACGCCGGGTTACACTATTTTTTTCATATGCGAAACCGAAATTTATGGCTTTGTTATGCGGTTTTTCAAGCATTGGTTACGCGGTTACGCAAAATTTTGATTTTTTTACACGCGAGGAAAATATTCATACTGGAATAAATTATTTTTTTCTATATAAGGACGTGTGTTTTTTTAGCGTTACTTGCGTAACCTTTTCTATAAAACCTCCGAAAAACGGCTTTATAATGCGGTTTTTTCGAGTTACTCAATCTCTATTTGGCGTGTAACTTTTTTCGCTTTTTATGTAACTCAAACGTCCTCGATCATTAAGCGTTCCTCATCCGGTTCCGGCTCTGGAAGCCTCATTACAACGCAGCGCACCGCACCGGATACACCCGGCAATTTTGAAACTACCGTAGGCTCGTTTCGGTTTCTGCGCTTGTTATATGACTGCCGTATAATTTGGTTTCTCTCCATCCAGGACAGCGTTGCCCTGCTGGAAAATCCGCCCTCTTCACAAATGCGATCAAAAACGGACCGGATAATATATGCCTCGTTCCCCGCCAATTTACCCCAGATTTCCCCTGCCTGGTCTGTTGAACTAAACCGGTTCGCATTGGCGGATACGGTATCGCAGATATAATCATAAGCCCGCTGCCCGATATCCACTTCTATTTTTGTCTGCAAATATGGCGCGATTTCTTCCAGAGATAACGCCGCCCCGTCCTGAAAAATCCATTTGGTTGCCAGCTTGTCCGCTGTCAGGATGAGAGCGCCGGCCATTGCCTGCTTTTCTGTCGCCTCCGACCGGATGATTTGCCGGTAAAAAGCGTTGTAAACCTCTTTTGCATATTCTATGGCTCCATCTTCCTGTAACGCCTCTACAAACCGTTTTCCGGCATGTCCATAATTCTCCCGAATGACAGCCAGGGCCGACATGGGATCGCGAAACAACTTTTCCGTGCACTCCACTTCTACAATCCGGTTAAATGCGCCGGCTCCGGTCATAAAATTGGTAATGGGCATTTCTCCGGATGTCAGAATACAATTTTTCCATGTTTGAGAGCGCTGCACACCGCCAGTTTTGGAACCTCTTCCTTTTCCAATCCCTTCTGACAGCATATATACAATCTGTTCAAAATCTTTTTTGTTCTTTATCATCTGGAATTCGTCCAAAATCAACGGAAGATGATTTACAAATCCGGCTGACAACTCCAAACTTACCTGTGTTCCGTGAAAAGTGTGTATGTACTTTCCTGCCTCCGGGCTGGCCCAGACACTGGCAGCTAACATCAGCGCCACGGTCTTTCCAGTTCCGCTGACGCTGCCCCAAAGATGCACGAAAAAAGATAACGCTTCTATCTTTGATACCAAAACACTGGCAAAAGACGCTGCCAGAATGATTCTCACCGGGGGTGGCCCTTTTCGGCTTTCTTTCGCGAGCTCCAACCACTTTTCTTCTCTCCCCGCAGGACCCACACTTTCAAAAAAGCTTTTAAAATTCTGTTCTCCATCAAAGATCAAATCATCTACATAAGGGGAAAAACCTTCTACTCCCATCCATCCCAGGCGTGAAACACTGTTATGTTCCGGGATGCGGTCATAGTTGGCTGTTTCTACATCATACAGATAATTGATCAAATTCGCCGCTGTCTCAGACGTGACCGCCACCCCCACATTGGCCAGATCCAGAATGCTTTGCCGTCCGGCTAAGGTCCGTTTGTCCATAATGGTGCTGCGCCATTGCCGGCCTTTCCGAAACGCCAGCATCAGCTTTTCCACGCCGTTGTCGATATTTACCAGCCGCATAATGGGCAAAATCGGGTGCGGGCAGGCACAAATTTCTGAACCGCTCTCTGTTTTTTTTACGATCCCGCCTTCATCTGCAATCCAGGACCCACAGGATAATTCCAGTTCCTGACCTTCAAACTGGGTTGTAAAGTCTGTTGTCACAAGGCTTTTCCCACGTTTTGCTGCCAGTTTATATTCCTTGTAAATTTTCATGAAATTCCGTACCTTGCAGCTCCTGGCGATTTCTGAAACGCGCGACGCTTCCCGTTCCTCCCGGAATGGGTCGTTTACGAATTGATAGACATATTCATACGGTTCTGTACTGTCTATAAAGTCCTCTGTCGTAAATTCCTCTGGCCTTTTCAACCTTTCACCCCCTGATCTCTCTGGTGATCCATCCAAGCAATCTCCCACCAAAGCCGTTCTAATGTTCCCATCAGCGCTCCGGCGATTGCTGCAGAAGAATCTGAATCTGGAGGATGCTTTGATAACGTCCTGTCTATGGCCGCAAATCTGTCCCACAATTCGCCGTATTGCTTTTCACGTAATTTTTCCCGTTTATGCGCTTCTATGCGTTCTCTGGCGATTTTGCGGCTTTCCAGAAGATCATCCTGTTGGGTTGCGGCACCAACGCAAAAATCATTGTCAAGCCGTATCAGCGCCTGCCCAAAGGACAGCCCAAACAGCTGCATCACAAAGTCGATTACACTACCGCCGGCGCCGCAGCCGAAGCAATGCCATCCACGGTTATCCGGATACACTTTTAAGCTTGCCGTTCGGTCTCCCGTATGAAAGGGACAGTTGATGAATCCGCTTTTTTTCCTTTCAAAACCATACTTATCCAGCACATCCTCCATCGAAATTTCTTCTTTCAGCCTTTGAGCCGTCAGATTCATCGTCCTTTCCCCCCGGTTCGTATTTTTCCAGTCTTTCTTTCATCTCCCGGAAAAGAATATCCCGAATCAAATAACCTGTTGTTGATGGACTGCAGAAAATCAGTTGGCAGCGGTACCGTGCCAGCCATGCAGTCAGACTTGCAATGAAACTTTTGGGGGACATCCGGCTCCGGTAGTCCCCCTGGTACGCTTTTTCCCAACTGGCGTTTTCCACCAACAAATAAATTTTTGCTTTGGCGTCCCTTGCCCTTTCAAATTCCTTCGTAAACCGCGTGCGTCCCCTGCAATAGCAGGCGCACAATTCGTCAAATGACATCTTCCGCTCAACAGCCACCTGCCCGCTCAAATCAAAAATTTCCCCAGAAGGAAGAACACAGCGGGCCGAGTAATCCCCAAAGTCCAGTTTTTCCCGTACATACGGAAAACCGATCAATTTTAACCGCTTTCTTAACTGTGGCGTATCTTGTTCTCTTGTATCAACAATGACCGTCATCGTACCTAAAGCGGATTCTACATCGAAATGATCCATGATATTCTCCTAAACTAAAAAGGAAGATCGTCCAGGCCTTGGATTTCTTGGAATTCATTAGTAGCCATAACCGCCTTTTGAGCAGAAGCTTTTAGAGGTTTGTCTTTCGGATCTTTAAAAGTTCCGTTTCGTATTTCATCTACTGTGCATAATGCACAGCATTCCGTTGTCCATCCTGTATTTCCATTGAATTCCCATTCTTTGTTTCGGAACAAAACGCCGACCGTTTTCCCTTTTAAGCCGGCTTCATTCCAGTCCCAATGATAACCAGGATTACTCTCTTCGATTGCCCAAGTGGCATGCCCAAAACTATTTTTGGCCCACCCGTCCTGCTCGCTGCCATCGTCTGCCGGGATGCGCAGCCGAAAGGTTCCACGCCATTTTTTATCTTCATTTGGGTTTTTCGCGAAGTCTTTCTGGAAAAAACCTTGGTATTCTCCTTCAGCAATATCAAACCCAATTACCAGCTGACTGCCCCAATCATATACCATTTCTTTTGCGTTCAAGATTTTTGCCACGTATCCGCCTTTTGGCAGGGTTTCCTTTTTCACAATCGGTTTTGCTTCATAGCCGTTATACGGTTTCATTTGTTTGTCCTCCTTTGTTTAATCCATAATAGTTTCTAATGGTTTGATCAACCATTTTTAAATCGTTATCAATAATTGGAGTGTTGAACATGCCCATTGGGCTTTTTACTGTATCCGATCCATTGGTTTGGGTAGTGAAAAGATATCTTCCATCCTGCACCAGTGTTTTTAAAACAATCGTAAACAGCCCCTCCACGGTAATTTTTTCATCTAACATTTTGCCGATGGTTTTGAATTTTTCATTTCCATTGGCGTCACGTTCCACATGGCCAAGAAAATATACAATCATATCTGCGGGAAGTTCCTTAATAATCACCTGTATCAATGTCCAAAAATTTAATGCAATGTCGGTAAACTTCTGGTATCCGGTTATCTTGGCACTACGCATAAACTCGTTTGCCATCAAATACTGACAATCATCTATCACTAGAGATTTTATCCTGGCTTTTTTGAGAGCTCCTTCGATTACCGTGTAATTATCCGTATTGATACTGTTGATTTTTGTGCGGAAAGGCAGCGGTTTTCCACTGACATTGATTACTCCTATTTATTCCGGAGAAAAATTTCGTAACCTGGTTGATTTCCCACTTCCAGATTCGCCGATAATCAGCACCGGTATGCCAATCTTTATTCTTCCTCCCATTCTACGGGGCAAAGATCCCCGATCCGTTTTGCAATCTGATCCCGGAACAAGGGTTCTCCGGTTGCGTCACACCAGAAACGTCCTTTTCCATCGGAATACCGGAGGAAATAGCAGTGCAGGCACCCCGGCTCCTGCTCCGGCAAATCAACATTGACCAGCACTGTTCCGTGCCGGTATTTTTTCACGGATCCCAAACTTTTGAAAATCATCGTCCCACCACGCTCATTCTTTCCAGCAGGTAGCCCTCCAGATGGTATATGTAGATTATCCGGCCATCCAGTTCCGCCACGGTCATTCCCCGATACAAAGCGACTGCGTTTTCTTTGTCCTTTCGGCACTTGTCGCATTCGCAGTATCCAGTAAAGTCCACCGCAATGTTTTCCTCCGTCCTGACCGGCAGATGGATTGTATATAGTTCTTCATGCGGGAAATCAAAAAGGCTCTCTCCGGTATATCGAAAGTCGCCAATATTCGGCGGATCCAAATATCGGTCGGATCCAATCTGTTTAAATGGGTCATGATTCACTTGACTTTTCCCCTTTCCAGTGCCATACTATAGATGAATTTTTTCATGTGCGCTCGGGTTACGGTTTCCACCGTCCCGGGCTTTTTTCTTGTCCAAATGACGCAGCTTGTCAATCCACGGAGCCACCGCAAGCCCCATCATGAAGCTGCAGACGATTGCCGTCACAATGCAGATTACTGCCGGGCTGCTCCATACGATTCTTGGCATTTTCCACCCATTCCCTCCAATATTTTTTGCTTGCGAGCTGCTGACTGGATAAGATTGCATACGGGCGCATCCTGCTGCACCAGTCCAAAATACGCAGTCCGAATTCCTTGATTTCAGGGTCAACCATTTGAACCATCCGCCTTTCTCTTATACCGTTCATGCTTCCGACGGCGTTCCGCAAGCCGCACTAAATGGGCTGCATAATCTTGCTCTCCATGAATCTGCCGTTCCCGTTCTTCTCTCCATACGGAAAGTTCTTTTTCGTATGCCCGATTCTTCGGGCAGCTGATTTTGCAGGTGGCCGTCCGGTTCGGGCAATCCTGCACGCATGGGCTTTTTGGTTTGTTCATTCATTCGCTCCCTCGAAAAACGCCTTGAATTTTTCAGCATTGTACTGACCATCTGTCATCTCGATTACTTCACGGACAGTGTACTTGTCTTTCAAGTCTTTTAGGCTATTCACAAAAGATTCTGTTCCCGCTTTGCAAGCGCCTGTAATAACCCGATACATCCTTTTTAATTCTTCTACAGTAAAAGAATCATCCAAAGAAATCCCCTTGTATTGGTCTGCTCCTCTGTCAGCCGCAGATTTAAAAAGGAGATCGGCCACCCCATCGCGGAAGTTGCGGCAATGCGCATAGTGTTTTCATTCAAATATGCCGTTCCTTTTTGGGATATTCCAAAAAAAAAGGGTATACTCCCCGATTTTCTTTTTCTTTTTGATGTGCGTCAGGATTCCGTCTGCGTACAGGTATTTTCCGGGGACATATTCACCATGACGCAATCTTTTTACAGTAGGGTTTGTGATCTCGGTACCGATCAGAACCAGATTGCCGCCTACGGTCAGATTGTCAGGCAGTGCGGTGATCTTGGTGCCTCTCAGATCCAGCCAGCCGCCTACCGTCAGGTTGTCAGGCAGTGCGGTGATATTGGTGCCGCTCAGATACAGCCCGCCGCCTACCGTCAGGTTATCCGGCAGTGCGGTGATCTTGGTGCCGCTCAGATCCAGCGAGCCTCCTACCGTCAGGTTATCCGGCAGTGCGGTGATATTGGTGCCGCTCAGATCCAGCCAGCCGCCTACCGTCAGGTTGTCCGGCAGTGCGGTGATATTGGTGCCGCCCAGATCCAGCGAGCCTCCTACCGTCAGGTTATCCGGCAGTGCGGTGATCTTGGTGCCTCTCAGATCCAGCCAGCCGCCTACCGTCAGGTTGTCCGGCAGTGCGGTGATATTGGTATTGCTCAGGTCCATCCAGCCGCCTACCGTCAGGTTATCCGGCAGTGCGGTGATATTGGTGCCTCTCAGATACAGATTGCCGTTATTGTTTTGATTCATCATTGCCTTTGCTTCTTCCAGGGTTAATTTCATCCTGCTTTCCTCCTTTGAGCTTCTTTCACCGTACGGGCATTCCCCAGCGTGTCCCCGGCATACCACCGAAGCAGCTTGTCCTGCTTGTCCAGCTTACCAATGATATACTCTATGGCCCCGCATAGCAGAACGAACAGCATCCCGGGCAATGCCACTATGCATAAAGTCATAAATGCCATCATGCCCCTTTTGCCTCCTTGCTTGTCCAAAATTTTATCGGCAGGTTACCCTGCCTTGCCATCCTTTATTTTTTCGGCAGGTCATGATTGATCGGCCCCAGCATCAGCTGACTAATTAATCTTTGTGCTGTCTCCGGTAACTGATCAAAAGACTTCAGATATCCTTTTAAGCTGGTTCGCACGCTACCGTCTGCCATAATGTGTGTAACCGTTGGCGGCGGCAACTCTTTTTTTACTTTTGGCATATGATCTCCCTCCTTGATATTTACCTATTCAATATTGTGATTGTCCTATGCAGGGATTTTTTTATTGTTCTTTACTGGCAATCTCCATCTATCCCGCTTTGTTCTGCTCGTTTTTCTTGACCCAGTCCCACAGGATTTCCCTGATTAATCCGTTTAAGGTTTGTCCTCTGGGTTTTGCGTTAGCTTTCAAAATGTCTCTTAATTCTTCCGGGACATTTATCAAAAATCGAACCATGCTTTCCTCTCCTTTTTGAGCTCTATTTGATATCTATATAATATCTTTAAATTAAATCGTTGTCAAGCTCTTTTTGATATCTTTTTGATTACTTGTTAATTGGCTTCTAAATGATATACTAAAGATATCTAATAAAAAGGAGGCGATTTCGTGGCACAAGCTAACCCTTATCCTTTGCGGGTCAATCCAATGGTCATGAAAAAGTTTAAAGTCCTTGCTGCCGAAAATGGCCGGTCTGTTAATAAAGAACTGGAAACCTTGATGAAACAAGCTATTGCTTCATACGAAAAATCTAACGGTCTAATTGAAGTCCAACCCGAAGAAGTCGAATAACTGTTTCGTTGAAGCTATCCCCTCGCCTGTCCGCCTCCTGTTGCAGCTGCTCTTTCAGTTCAGCAGGCAGGCGGATTGTCGTTTGCTCCCGCTTCATCCTGCTCACCCCTTTCCCGCTCTGTTCATTATCAGTCCTGTTTATTGGACTCATCTTGTGTTACTGTTTAGATGCTGGGATTCCCTCAAGTAATTCATCTGTTGTGCACCCAAGCAATTTAGCCAAAAGCGGAAGCTTATCAGCGCTTGGCATTGACAACCCCTGTTCCCATTGGCTTACAGCACCTTGAGAAATGCCTAAATGATCGGCGATATATTGCTGTGATAATCCAGCTTTTTTTCTTAAACATAATAGTGAACTCATTATTTCCCTCCTTTTTTAATAGTTATACTCTTATTATAACTATTTCTCTATACTTGTCAATAGTATTTCTATTACAATAAAAAATTTTCTTGTCATTAATAGTTATTCTAATATAATTGAAATATAGGGAGGTGTTAGAATTGAGTGCTATTAACGATTTAAGAAAAAAATCCGGATTAAGTCAGAAAGAATTTGCCGACTTATTCAACGTACATCAAACAGCAGTCAGTCAGTGGGAAACCGGAAAAACTACACCGGATAAAGAAACGCTGATAAAAATTGCAAATTATTTCGGCGTATCTATTGACTATCTTCTGGGGAACACCGAACAAAAAGAAAAAGCGTCCATCCCGAAGGATGAACGCGAAATTACTTTGGATGATTTTACTTTTGCAATGCAAAATGAGACAAAAGACCTGACAGATATGGATAAACAGATCCTGCTATCTATGGCAAGACAGCTTAATGATGCGAGGAAGAAAAAGAATGGAGAACCTGGATAATCTTTATCAATGGTTAAGCGATGAGGGAGTATTCTTATTTGACAAACCACTCCCTTTTAGTAAAAAGGAATCGAATGCTCTTACAATCAAGTTAAAACCGCCTATTGAATCATGGGGGATTT
>OOCB01001056.1_pt1 | contig 39330 bp, 44 predicted proteins | sample 1671351 | NCBI WGS metagenome assembly OOCB01 (sample SAMN06348148, study PRJEB24527) | human gut metagenome | biome: human gut; feature: ankylosing spondylitis patient; material: feces | host: Homo sapiens | place: China | collected 2015-10 | reverse complement strand
CCGTCTGCTCCGGGATCGCCCTTCGCACCTGGATCCCCCTTTTCGCCCTTCTCGCCGCGCGATGGCTTTCCCGTGTCGGTCGTCCCGAGATACCAGTTTCCGTTCTCGCCGATGCTCGGGGTTATTCCGTCCGTTCCTCTGGCGCCCGCCGGGCCGGTGTCGCCCGGTTCGCCCTTCGGCCCCTGTTCTCCGGGATCGCCCTTCGCACCTGGATCTCCTTTGGCACCCGGGTCTCCTTTCGCACCAGGATCTCCCTTGTCGCCCTTTGCGCCCTGCAGTGGCCCGTTGTTGACCCACGCATTCGTCACGCCGTCATAGATGTAAATGTCATAAGGTGCAGCCGCGCCCACGCCGTAGGCGTCGCCTACCTCCGGATTCTTGACCGACGCCTGCAGCGCGGAGACCGAGCCATAATAGCCCTTGACCGTAAAGCCCGTTCCCGTATCGCCCTTCGGGCCGGTTGGGCCTGCCGGGCCCTGCGGGCCGGTCTTCCCCTGCGGGCCGGTTTCGCCCGGGTCTCCTTTTGGGCCTTGCGCGCCCGTGTCGCCCTTCTCGCCTTTCTCGCCCTTTTCGCCGGGTTCCCCCTTCGGGCCGGTGTCTCCGGTCGCTCCCTTGGGGCCTTCCGCGCCTGCCGCGCCGGTGTCGCCCTTCGGCCCCTGCGCGCCCTGCGGGCCGGTCTCGCCCTTTGGCCCCTGTGGGCCGGTTTCTGCCTTCGGGCCCTGTGCACCAGTCTCGCCCTTCGCGCCGGTGTCTCCCTTCTCACCCTTGACGGTCTCGACGTTGAAGTCAAATGTCTTCCCGTCCGAAAGCGCGATCGTGTACGTTGCCGTCGTCCCGCTCTGCGATTTCTTCGTGATCGACGTGATGCTCGCGCCCGCCTCGCCGGTCTCGCCCTGTGCGCCGGCAGGTCCGGTCTGCCCCTGCGGCCCCGCCGGTCCCGTCTCGCCCTTTGGCCCCTGCGGGCCCATGACCGAGCCGAGGTCTATCACGCTGCCGTCCGTCAGCGTGAAAATCAGCTTCCCTGCGTCCGTAACCTCCACGGCCTTTACCCCGCGGGAGATCAGTCCGCCGATCGTCACCGTGATCTGATTCGGAATTTCTACCCTCATACCTGCTCCTTACTCCACGAATGCCCGATTCCCGCTCGCCAGCGTCGTCTTGTCGCCGTGCGTGTACCGGATATCGTAGGTGTACTTTCCCTTCGTGAATTTTGCCGTGACCGTCGCGTCGAAGTTCAGCGTGACCTGGTCATTCTCCACCTTCGCAAAGCTGAACGTGTGGACGGTCTGCCGCGTATCGTCCAGAAACACGACCGCCATGCTGTCCGTCGTCCCGATCGTGACGGCCTCGCCGTCCTGGTCCTTCAGGTCGAACCGCAGCACGATCGAGAATGTGTCTCCCTCGTACCACCGCAGTACCCCTTTGTCGATCCTCGGGCTCGGATAAGCCCCCGGAATTGGCGTCGCCATACCGCATCCCTCCTTTTCATCCAGTGTAGCAGACCCCCGCGCCGGATTCACCCCACGCCGCGAAGCAAAGGCCGGGGCATCTGCCCCGGCCTGCGGTTACTTGTACGGATTGTTTTCTTCTTTCCAGCTCGTCCCCATGGCCGCCCAGAGCGCGGCCTTCTGCGCCTTTGTCAGGTTCAGCCCATCCAGCACGGTCTGGATCCGTTCCTGCGAAACTGTCTGCGTTCCGAACTGCTTGAAGTACGTCTGCTTGTACTGCATGTAGGCGTCATAGCCGACGCCGTCCGCTGCCAGCGCGTCCATCTTCGCCTGCTCCTCGTCAGACGCCATGACGGAATAATAATATGCCGTCTTCGCGTTCTGTGGGATGTCGTAGGCGTACAGCATGGCGAGCTTTGCATTCTTGTCCTCGACCTTCTTCATGGCGATCACGAATGCGTAGCTTTCTCTCTGGTCGGTTCCTCCCTCGGTCATGCCCTGATAGGCGGCAGTCTCCTTCGCGGACAGCGACTTGAACCCGCTCTCCACCCAGCTCTGTGCCTCTTCCGTCGCCGTCTTGCCGAACAGCAGCGCCTGCGCCCAGCTCTTCGCCCGGTCGGCTGCGTTGTCGTTGTACACAGGATACTGCAGAATGTCGCGCCCCTCGTTGTCCACTGTGTAGCTGCCGCCGCGGGCCGCCGCCGTCGCGCCCTGGTATGCCTTGCGGATCTGCCCACCGCCGAACGGCGTCGCCAGATACAGGCCCGGTTTGATAAGCTCATCTGTAATCGTCTTTGCCTTCTTTGCGGGGGCCATGTCCTCGTTCTTTGCCAGCAGCGCCTTCTCGATGTTTCCGAGGTTCGGGATGGCCGACGCCACGGCGATCCTGCCGCTGTCAATGTCCAGCCCCAGCGCCTCATCCACACCGAGGATCGTCAGCGCCTGCGTGCCCGGGAACTCAGAAATGATGTTCCCCTCAAGGTTCTTGATCGCCTGATACGTGCCCGGCTTCTCCTTCGTGAAGTCCCATTTCCCGGATACCGCCGCCTGCACCGTGTTTGGCAGCTGATACCCCGCGAAATCTCCGACCGTATCATTGATGATATCCAGCGGATCCAGCGCCGCGCGCCTGCCCACAATGCTCTCGTAGAACTCATTGTAGATCCACGCGCCGATGAGGAACTTGAACATCGCCTTCGCCAGCGCCGCCACGCCCTTCTTCCGCTCCTCCTGCGCCATGTCCTTGAAGATCCAGCTGAGCTCATTGTTGACCTCCAGCTGGAACTGCGTGAACAGCTTCACCAGCGGGTTCCGCGCAGAGTACAGCGTCGGCGTCGAGCCTTTGCTGCGGTCTGCCATGACGCCGGAGGCAAACTGGTCCGCCTCCTGCATCGCGCTCATCTCGCTCATGCCCCGCCGCAGATTCTGGTAATACCGCGCACGAACGACACTTCCCGTCGTAAACGTGTCGATGGATTCCATCATCCGTCCTGCACCGGCGGAGACTTTATCCATCGTGCTCATGGCCAGCCGCCTGTAACCGCTGCGGTTGTTGATGAACGTCGACGCAGAATCCAGCCCGTCCGCCGTCTTGTAGTTTTTCAGCGTATCCCACATGCCGCGCAGCACATCCGTTGTCGACACCTGGCTCCACGCCTGCGTGATCGGAATGAAGTTTGTGAGAGCCGAGCCCACGTTCGCCGCGACCATGTTCGCGCCCACGCGGGACTCAAACTTCTTCATGACGTTGTAGAACTTCCGCCCCATGAGCTTTTCCATGCCCCGGTCGAGCCGCGACTTCTTTCCCGCCAGCAGGTTCGTGTATTCATCCAGCTCATCCACAAAGTTCGAAAGCCCATACCGTCCGTTCTTCGTCAGGTTTGCAACCTGCTCGTTGGCCTCATCCGGATTCAGGAACGGATTCATCATGATCGCGTCGATCCGCTGCTTCAGTCCCTCATCTGATGCCCGATACCGGATCTGCGTCGCCAGCGCCCGCAGCCGCTGAATGTCCGCCGTGTGGAAGATCACGTCCGTCGCGACCTCGATATACCGGTCAAAGCCCTGCAGCGCGTCATACGCCGTCGCGTAGCCAAGTCGGTTCTGGATGTTCGCCATGTACCGGATGCCGGGTTTGAAGTTTGCCGTGAGGCCGTTGATCGTCGCCGGCAGCGGCGACACATCGCCCTCGATCCCGGCCGCCCTTGCGAACTTCTGCAGAATGCTGCCGCCTTCCTCGTTCTCCTGGAAGTGTGGGAAATATCCCTGCAGATAATTGACCGGCTCATAGCCATTCTCAATGCGCACCCGGTTCATATCCTGGAACAGCTTGTCGTAGACCTCATGGAAAATCTTCACGGCTGCCCGCACCTTGCCGAGATCCAGATTCGGGTTTTGCTTCTCGAATTCCTGAATCGCCGCGTTCCACTCGTCAAACGTCATCCCCCCGCGCCTTTCGACACGCGGATGCTGCTTGAGATAGTCCCGGTTGAATTCCGCCTCGCCCAGCCACTGCACCGCATAGCTCTCCGAGACCAGATTTCCCTTCCGTACCTGCCGGTCGAGTCCCAGCGCCCGGATCCTGTCCTGCTGCTCGACCAGATAATTCTTGCGCTTGCTTTCGTTTTCGTGTACGGGCCAGAAATACTTGTTGATAAAAGCATTGGCCTTTTCGTCAGAGACCTTTCCCTTCCGCGCGATATCCCGGATGTTCCGCTCCATCGTCTCACGCTGATATCGGATCCCCATGGTCTTGTCGACCCACTTGACGGCCTCGGCTTCCGTCAGCGCCTGCTCTGCAAAGTCCCGCAGCCCCTGCTTGCGCTGCGCGTTCCATGCCTTGAGCTTCAGCGCCAGCATATCATAGTCAGCCTTTGCCTCGTAGACCTTCAGGATCTGCTGCCCGTTTTCCAGCCCTGCCACATAATCCGGGCTTGTCTCCCCGCGCAGCAGCCGGTTCACGATCTTCTGGTCGGCTTCCGTCAGCAGCGTCTTGCTCTGCGCTTTCTCGACCACTCGCCTTGCATCCTTCAGCTGCGTCCACATCTGCTTCGTTTCTTCCGCTGTCTGCGGAATAGCAAGCTTTTCTTTGGCCTTGTTCTGCGCGTCCAGATACCGCTGCGCCACGCGCAGCCCGCTCGTCAGCCGGTCGATGGATTCCGTGAAATTCGCCTGCTGCCACTTCTTGAAGCTCGCCGCCTGCGGCCCGTAGTATTCGTCCAGCGTCTTCTGCACCTTCTGAATGCCGCGCGCCACGTCGTAGATCTTCATCAGCTGGTCGCTCGGCGCGGTAATGTCCGCCGGAAACAGCTCCGGTGCCATTTCCCGAAGCTGCTGATACGCCACGTCCACCGGCAATCCGTCCTTGCTGATCGTCAGCGTCCCCATGGCCGCCTTCCGGAACAGATTGTAGTCCGCAATATCCTGCCGGTCTGTCTCGGAGATCGAGATCTTCTGATCCCGGATGAACTTCTTGAGGTCTCCGTATTGCTCGATGTACTGCGTATCTTCTTCGATGCCCGCCTGATAAGCCGTTTCAAAGAGATCATTCAGCTTCGCCCGGTCAAGCTGCCCGTCCGTAAAGAACGTCCGCAGCGCCTCCTCGGCCATCGGCTGCAAAACCTCCCGCTTCGCCTGCCCCGGCACGCTCAGATTCTCCGCCAGCTCGTTTACCATCCGGGCCTCCAGCCGCCGCACATACTGCGCCGCCTTCTCCCCCATCAGATCCCGATACCGCCCGTCCTGCGAAGAATACCGGAACTGGCTGACCGACGGCGTGTTGTCCGCCTGCGGCAGCGTCCCGTTTTCAAAATAATCCCGGATTGCTTGCAGTACCTTGTTTGCGTGCGTCCCTCTGGAAAACTCCGTGCTGGAGATCGTGTTGCCCTGCGCGTCGTCAATGTCCAGAATGACCTCGCCGCGTTCCTTGCTGATAAAATCACCGAGCGCGTCCATCTGTGCCTTTGTCGGCATGACAGCAAGATTGATGCCTCCGCTCTCAGGGGAAATGCGGATGTTGCCTTCCTGCATAAAGCGCACCATGCCGCCGCTGTAATCTCCGCCGCCGTAGTCCTCGCCCAGCGCGTCAATGATATCCCGATGATCGACCGTCCGGTATCCGCCGGGCCCGCCCTCGTGCCGCCCGGAGAAATCCAGCCTTGCGCCGTTCAGCAGCACATAGCCCGTCTCGCTCCACTTGTACGTCCGCCCGAAATAGTCGAGCGCGGTCTTGTCGTTCTGCTTCCGCTGCTCTTCGGACGTCTGATCTGCGCTGGCAGAGAATTTCCTCTTTGCCGTCTCTGCGGTAGTTCCAACACTTACAACATCTGAAAATTTCTCTCCGTACAGATTGACTTTAGGCCCCTTATAGGTTATACTACCCATAGAACCATAGCGTTGCAGAGTGATAGGCATTTGGAAGCCTATTGTTCTAAGTAACGGGATGGTTCTTTTTTCGTCTGCGTGCAGGACAAAACTGTTCTGCACGAATCTGTCTGGATGATTGTCTTTCGTGTACGCGCTTGCAACCTTCTGCATATCATCCAGCAGCAGCCCGTTTTCTGTCGGTCTAAGGTCCATCACGCACATGACCGCTCTTCCGTCACTGGCTTTTACCGTCCCGAAGATAACAAGTCTGCTGTTCTCTCTTACGTTTGCGCTGTTTCTGCTTTTCAGGATCAGAACCGGATCGTCCAGAATCTCCGGGATCCGTTGGATCTCGCGGATCGTCATTTCAGGGTGCTCCTTCAGAATGGTGCTGATCTTCTCGCCGTTCATATAAATATCGCTTTCGATTGCCCCCAGCCCTTGCAGCGTCGCGCCGGTCTCACCCAGCACAAAGGACGTGCCCTCCGGCATCCCGGACTTGTACCATGCCGCCACTCTGCTTTTGAAATCCTGTGCAATCGACATTTTCGCCGGTGGCGCTCTCGCGCTGCCGGATTTTTTCTGCCACTGGCCGACCTCCATCTTCACGTCCGCGCGCAGCTTGTTCGTGCCGTAGTCCGTGCGGTTCATGCCGGCGTAGGTATCCGCGATGATCTCCTCGACGTAGGCGTCCGTGTCGTCGCCGTAGATCCCGGCGTAGGCGCCCACGTAGCTCTCGATCATCTCCTTTGTGATCTTGCCCTCGCTTAGCAGCCGCTTCTGGATCTTCGCCGCCATCTCCGGCCAGCGCTTGACAAGCAGGTGATATCCCTCGTGCTTCGCCAGCTCGAACGCAGAATACTCCTCGCTGTCCGCCCGGATGAGCACGGAGCCATCCTCCGTCACGGCGGCATCCGCATAAAACGTCTGCCCATCGATCTCCTGCGTCAGCTGCCCGGTGAAGAATCGCGCATTCTGTACGCCCATCGACCGGAAGAACTTTTCCGCCGCCTGGATATCCTCGCTTCTTCCCTCCTGCCCCTTCGGCATGACGCGCACTTTTTGCGCGTTGTTCTCTCCGAAACCGAGCTCCGAAAGCGTTACTTCATCCCAAGCCTTTGCGAGATCTCTTGCACCCTCCGCTCTCTTTCTTCCGGTGTCAGCTCTTTGCCGCTGCGCTGTGCTTTGGCGAACGCCTCCAGTCTGTCCTTCGGCACGCTGACCAGCCTGCCCGATTTGTCCTTCATCAGTAACCTCGATACTGCCATTGCCTGCTCCTTTCTGCCCTGCGGCAAGGCCCGCTCGATAGGCGGCTGCCGCCACGTCCTGATTCATACCCTCTGCGTAGCGCATGGCCCGCTGCTCGCTCGCGCCGAGCCTGCCCTGCTCATAGACCTGTCCGAAGCTCTGCGCATACTGCTCCGCCGGCATCCCTGTCGTGTTCCCGTTCAGGAAATACGCCGCTGTTATCTCGTCATAGCCCGCTCTCCGGGCCTGCTCCTGCAAATACTGTTCTTCCTGCTGCGCAGCTGCTTCGTCCAGCTCCTGCTCCGCGCCCGCCGTCTGCTGCCGGGCATACTGCTCCATGTCCAGCTCGCCCATATTCTCTGTCCCCGGAATGGGCGCAAGCAAGCTGTCCTGATCGTACTGCTGCTGCGCCGCCCGCTGCGCCTGCTGAACGGCCTGAACGCTCTGCTGTGCCCGATTCTGTTCCTGCTCCTGCTGGTACTGCTGCGCAAGCCTCTGGTTCTCCTGCGCCATTTCCGTGGCGCTCTTGAAGATCTGGAAGTTCCGTTCATCCGCCTCGGCCTTCGCTTGTGCCTGCTGCTCTTGGGCTTGCAGCTGTTCCAGCCGCGTCAGCGTCTCCGGCACGCGCGGCTCCTGCCCTTCGTCCACTGCTGCCTGCTGCTCCTTCGCAACCTCGCGCAGCGTGTCCTCCACGGCTTTCTGCGTCACCTCGCCGCCTGCGTCCACAGTCTGCTGCAGCTCCTCGGCCAGCTGGTGCGCCCGTGTGCCTTCTTCCTGCGCCATGCCGTAATCAATAACGTCCTGCACTTCTCCCGCTTCTAAGACCGCTCTGGCCGTCTGCTTTACGTTTGCCTCCAAAATCACGCGGTTCACGCCCGCATACGTCCCGGACATGGCAAGGCCGGACAGGCCGCCCGCGAGGAACGAAAGGCTGTCTTCTTTTGCGAAGTCTCCAACCATCGCCGCCAGCGCCTGCGCAGGCGTCTTGCCCTCTGCGATATAATTTGCGTAGGCCGTCATGACCTCACCCCGGTCATGCTTCGCCACCACGTCATACGCACGGTTTAGCCAGTTGGACGCGATTTCTTCCGCGCCTTCCGACGCAAACGACCGCAGCGCCTTCTTCCACACGGCCTTTCCGCTCAGCATGTTCTCGATGATATCGCCCACGGAGTATTTTTCCGTAATGCCCTCGATTGCGCCCTCGACAATACCGTCGACCAGCGCGTCCGCGTTGGACTTGCCGTTCTGAATGCCCTCATAGACCGAATCTGCCGCGACCTGCGAGCCCATCACCCAGTTCATCGTCTCCGCGACCGCGTCCTTCGCGCCAGCCCCGGCCGCACCGCCGACCGTCCCGACGAGCCCCGTCGAGACCGCCATGTTGACCGCGCTGTCCAGTGCCGACGTGCCCGCCTGATACAAAAACTGCCCCGTCGGGTTCATCCCCTGCATCACGCTCCCACGGATCCCGGAGGACAGCCGCGTCGCGTTGTATGCGGGGCTGTATACGTTCGTCGGCATATCCTCGTTCTGATAGCCGCCCGCCCACTTCGGCAATACGCCGCGCAGCGATTCCACATTGCCCAGCGCCTTCGCCGGGGCTGTCACCGCCGAGAAAAGCGTTCCCATGATCGGCGTCTGCTGCCCGATCTGTCGCGCCGCCTCATCAAGCTTCTGCGCGTTCTCATAGTCGTCCAGCACTTTCTGCCATTCTGCAAGCTGTTTCAGCTTCTCGTCGTCATAGCCCTTCTCGTTCAGTGCCTTCTTCGCGTCGTATTTTGCATACGCCCGCACCTGATACCCGTTCAGTTCCTTCCCGCGGTACTGCCGGAGCAGATTCTGGTCTTCCTCGCTCAGGTCTCCGATCGCCTCCTGCGCCCTGGCCAGCACGCTCTGGCTGTCGACCTGTGCCTTTCGTTTCTGCAGCGCGTCGATCTCGTTCTGCAGCTGCGTCACGCTCTTTCCGTTCTCAGACAGACCCGTCCCGGAAAAATGCGTGTCCGCCTGCTCGACCTCGCGGTTGTAAATCTCTCCTTCAAGCAGCTTCGACGTCCGCCGCATCCCGCGCACCTGGTCCCGCTCCACGGTCTTCATCGCCCGTGCCCGCGCGATTGCCTTGTTTACATCATCCTTCTGGCTTTTGACTGATGGGCGGAACGTCAACGCCGCGCTCTGCTGCTGCAGTGCCATCAGCCCAAGCTGCCGCCCCTGCGCCGCCTCCACGCCGCGCAAATAATTCTGGTATGAGCCATACTGTGTCTGCATCGCGGAAGACCGGCTGTATTCCTGCTGCGATACCTTCCCGCTGATTGCCGCCCCCGCACTCTCCGCCTTTTTCTGCCCGCTCTCGCCATCTCTGGAATAAAGCTGCACAGCGGCGCGATACGCCTCAAACGCCGCCTGCCGTCTGCGCATTTCCTCGTTCCCGTTCTGTACACCCGCTACAAAATCCGTCCGGTTCATAAGGCCGCCGGAAGAACCAGCCGCTTTCGACTGGTTCTTCTCGATGCCGTTCATAAATTTCTTCTTCGAGATAAGGCTCATTCCGTCCTCCTTATTTCCTGCTATTTGAGACCTTCGCCTGCTTATAGCTGACGCCGCTGTCGATCTTCTGCCCCGTGCGCTCCCAGATCAGATTCGCAAGGTTGTTCCACTGCTGCTTACTCATTTGGCTTCTCGCATTCACAGCTTCGTCATAGGCCCGCTCCGTCTTCCCCTGCGCAAGCAGCGTCGAGATCGTCTGCATCACGCCCCTGTAGCTCGCATCCAGCATCGCCACATTTTCTTCCCGGTTCCCGTATCCGTTAATGAGGTTCAGCCCCACGGAGCTGCTTCCGCCGCCACCGCCGCCGGATTTCTTCGCCGCGGCCTGCTCCGCCGCCAACGCCTGCAGGTAGGCTGCGTTCTCGTTGTTTGCCTTCTGCGCCCAGTAGTCGAGCATCGTCGCCCACTGGCTCTGGTCCAGCGACCGCTCCGAGTTGTATGCGCTCCGCGCATCCGAAAGATCCGAATAATAATCGCTGACCGTATCCCGGTACCGGCCGTAGTCCGTATCTTCCCGGCCCTTCACAAGGCTGTACTGGTTATAGAGGTCCGTCCCCTCATCCTGATACCGCTGATATGCCTGCTGCTGCAGCTGCGGCACAATGTCGTTGAGGTTCTGCAGATACGCATTGTACGCCTGCTGGCCCACCTGTTCGCCGTAGGTCGATCCGTAGCCGCCCGTGAGTGCCGCCGCCTGCCCCATCGTGTCCTGCATGGCCAGCCGCCCGAGACGCTGATACTGCTCACGGTACTGCTGGTACAGAGGATCCGTCCCCATATCATAGCTGAATTTCTTCCGGTTCCGGATCTGGTCATACAGGCTCGTCAGCTCATCGTCCCAGCGCGATTGATACGCGCCCGGCTTGCTGGCCTTGACCTGCTCCAGATACGCCTGCGCCGCTTGTACGCTGCCCGACGGCGTGTACCCGCTCTCCAGCCCGTTCAGCTTGCTTCTCGTGTAGTCCGACACGCCGGACATGGTGTAAGGGCTGTTCCTGGTCTGATAGCTGCCGCCGTAGTTCCTCGTCGTCTGGTTCTTGTTCACCAGCTGCGACTGGTAGCTGCCGTCCGCGTTCACGCCCGTAATGCGGTACGTGCCGCCCCCGGTCACAACCTCGTCGCCGGCTGAAAGCCCCGCCGGTGCCCTGCCGCCCGACTCTACTCGATATACGCTCATAGTCTCACCGCCTTAAATCTTGAAGTGTGTCGCGTACTGCTTCGGCATGTACGCCTGGTTGTAGGCGTTGAAATACCCCTGATAGTAGCTGTTGTACTTCGCCGCCTCGTTCGTATACTTCGTCGTCTCCCCGTTGGCGTCGCAGATCTTCATCCCCAGATACCAGCGGTAAATCTCATCATACGGCCACGGGATCAGCAGCTCCGTTTCCAGATCCACGTCCTCCCCATAGCCCGTGAACGGCTCCGGTTCCTTCTCGTGCTCGTGCGTACAGATGATATCCCGGTACACGATCCCGTCCAGCTCCGACAGCCACCGGACCTTATCCGGCGTCTCGTACTGGTTCGGCAGTAACCGGTCGACCGTCTCGATTGCTTCTCTGATTTTCATAGTCCCCTCCTTACCAAAAGAAGGGGCATTTCTGCCCCTTCCTCTGCTTCATGCCGTCATGGGCATTTACTTGTCAGTTGTCCGCCTGCGCGCGGCGGAAGGCTTCCTCCTCCGCCATCCGCGCGTTCATCAGAACCTCATACACCGGCAGCGGGACCTGCACGTCCTTGCCCTTCGGCACCATGAACGTCCGTCCGTTTACCGCCACAAAGCGGCTCTGCTCCTCGTTCTCCTGCCCGCGGGGCAGATAGATCGTCTTCATGACGTCCCACTCGTCTTCCGGGTTTGCCTGTGCAGCCGCCGCAGCGGTCTTCTCAGTTGCCATTGTATGTGCTCCTTTCTCAGTTGGCTTCGTCCGTACCGGAGTATGCGCTGCAGCTCTCCACGCGGACCATGCGGTCCTCGTACAGCAGCTTCGCCGCCATCTCGGCCTTGTAGCCGACGGTCGAGAACTGGTTCAGCGGGCCGCCGATCTCGTCCTTGCCCTTGACGATCATCTCAAGATTGCCGCCCTCCGGGTCGATCATCTTGTATGCGTCCTTGCCGAGGAACAGCGTCGCGTACACGCTGTAGTAGACCGTCGTTTCTCCGCCAGACTCTGCAGTCTTGACCGGGCAGGTCGAGTTGTTGAAGATCTTCGCCTCCGTCGTCTCGACAAACCGGACGCCGTGCAGCTCGCCGATCTCACCCGAGAACAGCGGCGTGACGTCTGCATACTTGTGCGCCTCGACCCATGCGTCCGAGGACCGCAGGTCGTATGCGACCGACGGATGGATGATCGCGACATACTTGCCGTCGATCTTCGGAGCCTTCATTTTCTTCAGCGTCGTTACGGCCTTGTTGACCTCGTCCGGCGTCAGCTTCGCCGTCAGGTCGAGGCCTGCGCGGCTGGTGACTGCCGTATGCGCGCCGCCCGCTGCGACCTTGTCGCAGTACTGCACGTTCGAGCCTGCCACGACCGCGTCGCGCACGCGCTTGTCGATGGATGTTCCGGCGGAAGCACCGAGTTCTTCTGTCGCACCCAGGATGACGTTGTCCAGCGCATGCAGCTCCAGCTGATCCGAGACCGTCACATACAGGCCGATCTGCTTGATCGCGCCGGTCGTGCTGGTCTGGCCCATCTTCTGGCCGGTCGGGATGACGCCTTCGGTCAGCTCCTCCGCGTCCTTCAGCGTGTTCCACTTGCGCCACTCGACGGTCTTGCCGTGGTTGCGCGGCAGCGCCTGACGGCCTGCCAGCTGCGCATGCACGAGGTTCGGCCGTGCGTTCTCGAGCAGCTGCGTGTCGTAGAACGTCTTCATGGTCGGCGCGAGCGTGTCGTTGCCGCTGAATGCGGTCGTCTGACCGGTGCCTGCGTTTACGTAGTTGCCGGTCGCGTTGACGAGCGTACCGGCGTCAGCAAAAAACTGAAATCCGACTTTGGATTCAAACATGATTTCCTATCTCCTTTCTCAGGGGATCACTCGCTCCCCTCTTGCCGCGCGGCGGCGCATGTCCTCCACCTCCGCGCGTGACCAGTGTGTTTTCATCGGGACGTTCTCTCCGCCCGCAGCGCCGGAGCCAATCTCCTGCGGCCGCGCGCCCTGCGCCTGGATGGTCCGCATGACGTTCTCCCGCGCCTGGTTCGCCACCAGCTGCGCCTGTGCCTGTGCGATCTCCTGCTGGTGGATGACCTCATAGGCCGTCTTCGGCGGCACGCCCGCGCCCATGAGCCGCGCAAAATCCGGGTTCTGCATCTCGGTCTCAAAGTCCGCGCCGTACCGCGCCGTCACATCCCGGGCAAAGTCTGCCTGGATCCCGGCGAAGGCTTCTCGCATCTGGTACTCCTGCAGCTGCCGCCGCATGGCCGTATTCTCGGCCCGGCCCGCGTACTCCTTTTTGAGCGCGTCCGTCGTCGTGCCCTTCTCCATGGCCTCTGCGCTATAAAGCCGCTCGTCAGCGGAAAAGCGCTGTGCCAGCGCCGCAAAGTCCGTCTTTCGCGGATCCGACGTGTCGATCCCATAGAGCGCGCCAAGCTGGTCAATGATCGGAGCCATGGCCTCCGCCTGCCCCTTGTACTGGTTCAGCCCGCGCACGCGCTGCTTTACGACCTTCTGCACCGCAGAATCAAAGTCCTGCTTGTACCGGCCCCGGATCAGACTGTCAAACGTTTCTTCCTGTGTACCCTGTCCCTGAGCGTCGGGGACGTTGACCGGCTGCTGCTGCACCTGCGCCTGTGCGGCTGCCTCCTGCCCGCTCTGCTGACCGGCGACGTCAGCTGCGCCCGTAGTCTGAGCGCCTGCGCCCGTGAATTCGCCTTCCATGCTGTAAATTCCTTTCTGGCGTTTATTCTAAAATCATCGTAGCACAAACTTTTCCCAACTTCACCCCACGCCGCGGCAGAAATAATCCCGCCAGAACGTGCCGCCGCAATCGTCGGTTCTTATCCCGGCTGCGTGCTTTCTTCCGACTTTTTGCGCGCATTCTCCACGATCTTCGGCTCCTGCGCCTCGCCCGTGCTGATCTCCGGCTTCTGCGTATCCGCGGCGCTCGCCTGCGGGACGGCCTGTCCGCCCTCCTGCAGGATCTGCTGTGCCAGCCCCTCACCCATGACCGGATCGTACCGGTCTGCCAACGCCAGCGCCAGCTGCTGCCACTCGACCAGCCGCTGCTGCAGGTCCGCGTTCTCCTGGATTTTCTGGATGATCGAGTCTTTCCCGTCGAAGTCCATCATGTCCAGTGTAGATAGCGCCTGGTCGACCATCTGCGGGTTGAAGAATCCCAGCTGGAAGAACTGCAGTGCCAGCTCGTTCTGCGCCATGGACGTGTACTCGCTCGCCTTCTGCGCCGAGACCTCAATGTCGAAGACCGGCTTCCGCAGCCCATCCGGCTGCCCGTTCGCGCCGTAGAGCGTCTGCGGCTGCAATCCCTGATTGCTGTACTGTACGAACTGCTCTGCCCCGCGCTGCCCGACGATCCGGAACTGCCGCGGCAGATCGTAGAACTGCCGGATCCGCTCAATGACCATCCGGATCATCCGCGCATACGCCCGGTATGCCGACTTCGTGGAGTCCTTGCTGCTCCTGCCGGATGCCTCCTGCAAGGCCGCAATGGCCGAGGCTGCCGTCACGCCCGAGTTTGTCGCGCCGTTGTTGACGTCCGTGTTTCCCGTTGTCCACTTGAGCTCCTCGATCTTGTTCTGCAAGATCGCAATATAATTGCTGTTGAGCATGTTCACCTGGATCGGAACCAGACTGTCCTGCCCCAGATTCCCGTCCACATGTACAAACGGCTTCGTCCAGTCCGCGAACTCCTGCTCATTGACCGACCCGTCCGACCGCTTGAACCACCGAGGCGTCGTCGTCATGATCGCGTTCTTTACGATCGCCTGGTTCATCCGGTCGATCTGCTCCTGCGTCGACTTGCCGACGTCGATATACCCATACCCGGCAATGCTGCCCTCCACTGGGAACAGCGCGTCGACCACGAACGGGTATTCCCCGTCGTCATATAACCCCGTCTCCGCCATGGGCCGCCCGGCCGGCTGCTGCACAATGCTCCCGTCCGGCAGCGTCAGCGTGTCATATTTCTGTTCCGTATCGTTCTCCGTCGACTGCAAAACCGTATCGCCCACCAGCTTTGCAAAGTGCAGCACCTGCCGTCCGTTCTGATATTTCTTGTAATACCAGTCCACCACCATCGACTTGTTGTCAAAATTGATGACGTCGTCCGTGTTGTACTTTTGCTGGATCTGCGGATTGGAGTTGAGCTTTCCCCGCAGCTCCGGGTACTTCTCGACCAGCAGATCGTTGTCCACCATCTCCGTCAGGAAGATGTTCTTCGACTTCTGCAGATCCCGCACGCCCGGCTCCCAGAAGAAAGACAGAATATCCACCGGCTGCACCGAGATATCCCCGAGTCCGTTCAGCTTCGAAGAATCCCACTTCACGTGCCAGATGAGCGTGCCCTGCTTGAGCTTCGTCCACTGGCTGTCGGAATAGACCTCTTCGAAGTCGTTCTGCTCCAGAATGACCGGCAGCACCGAGGAAAGCTTCGCCGCCTCCTCCCGGTCGTCCGGTTCCCGCGGGCGGATGGCCGGGGCCGGATAGGCCGCAATGGCATCAGCGTGCTTGCCCATGATGACGTTGAATAGCCACGCCGACGTCCACTTGTCGTCCTCCGGGTTCCCCTTCTGGATCCTCTGCCAGCTGCGCATGCGCCACCAGTCCTCCGACGCAATGACCCGCGCCTCCAGCGCACTCTTGCCCTGCCGGTATTTCTGCAGCGTGTCCATGGCCTTTCTGGCCTGCTCTTCGCCGATGGCCTTTCGCGCCGTCATCCCGCTCGCCGTGTCATTCTGCATGGTCGTCTGCATCTGCTCTGTCTGCATTGTCCGCTTCCTCCTTCCGCAGGTCTTCCGCCGTGAGTCTCGCCACTTCGTTCTGGATTCCGTCCAGCACAAATCCCACGATGACCGGCGGCAGCCCCGCTCGGTTGATGTCCATGATCAGCCGCTCCCGCAGCTGCACGATTGCCTTTGTGATGTTCATTTCAATCTCCTTCCGCCGCTATGGCCGCATTGCCTGAATCAGCTTGTTTACTCCTGCCTTCATGTTCAGCAGTATCCGTGCATAAATCGGGGCTCCTTTTTTGATGCTGTCAGGCTTAACCCCATCATACATTGCTTGCCTCGCATCTTCATCGACATATCGCAGCCCTCCCCCTATCCCATTAAACGCCTGGCTGACAATGCTTGCCGTTATAGTATCCCCAGGCACAATTGTAGGAACAGTATCAGCCCGCACCCCTGTCAGCTCGCTCATAGCGATCAGCTTTTGATACAAGTCATTCATCGCAGCTGCGGTCAGATTCGACACATGCTGCCCAGCCTTGATTTTTTCATCATCATTGTCTGTCCACGCAAAATCTGAAACTTGAACGCGACGGACAAAGTAAAATCTTATCACGGAGCCGCCTTGTTGTATCCGGTTTAAATTGATGCTTTCGCCCTTGATCCAGCGATCCATCTGCCCTGCGCCTCTGCATATCATAAAAACATATGCCTTCCCATATGTTTTGTAGGCCAGCGTATCTGTGACCGCAATTTCTGTCCCCTCAATTTCTTCGGTCAACGTCGTCATCAGCGTTCCACCATTGTCGGTATAGCATTTTTCCGTATACGTCGCCATATCCTCACCCAAACACCGGCGTTGCGGTGCTGATCCCCTCGATGGACGCTGCATGGAAAATGATCTTCCCGCTTGCGAGCAGCTGGATCCACGCGCTTTCATCCTTGTTCTGCAGATACACAGAGCCCTCTGTCGACTTGATGCGCACCGCAGGGCTGGACAGTTCCACGGCGTAATCCGCGGACGACGAGCCCGTAAAGTTCAGGCTGCCTGCCTCCGTGCTGATCTTGCCATCGGAAAAATTCGTGCCCGCGATCTCCAGCCCAACAGTCACAAGCCCTTCAGTAATGATCTCGATCTCATCCATGATCTGCTTGAGCTTCGTCTGGATGCTCGTACCGTCTAGCTTCAGATCCGTCGCGTTGATTGTTCCGCCGATCTCAGCCCCCGTGCACGTCAGCTTGCCGTTCGCGTCGACCTTGAATTTGTCCTTGATGGAAAGCCCGCTCGTGCCGAAGTACATGCTTGCGCTGCCCCCAAATTCGTTGGCCTTGCGGAAAATGCTGCTTTCCGAGATCGTCCACGGGCCGAACGTCGAGTCGGCTGCTGCCGTGATCTTCCCTGACAGCACCGCCCCCGCCGCCTCCAGCGTCCCGGATGGGAAATGCAGCTTCTTGTCGCTTAAATACGCGACCTCCTTCCCGTCCTGCCAGAAGCTCACCCGGTCCGGCGTCACCGTCACCAGCTCGTTCTTCGTCTGGTCGATGACCCGTTCGCCGCCGTCCGTCACCGTCGTCTCGATGTTCCCCACGCCCACGCCGTACACCGGCACAGCGTCCTTGTAGTAGAGCAGCCCCGTCTTGATATACTGCTTCGAATTGACGGAAAACTGATTGTTGACGCCCGCCGTGTAATCATACAGCTGTTTGATCCCGACGGAATTGCCCTCGATCGTCAGCTGCGTCTTTTCGAGATACTTTCCGAAGTCCGAGATGGCCACATAGCTGCCGGACAGCTTCGTCGACCACGTCTCCGAGTTCGCCGCGGCGAAGTCCGCCGTCTTGATGATGAGCGCTTTCAGCGCTCCGTAGCCGGAGAGCGTCGTTTTCTTCTCCGCCTCGGAGAGGCTGTCCGCGTCGATGGCCTGCGAGATCTCCGTCAGCGTTGCCTTCGCCGACCAGTCGGCGAGGTTCAGCTGCTCGGTCACGCTGCACAGATACCTGCGCATGCTCTCCAGCTGCTCCTGCGTCGTCTTCCCCGCGATCGACGGGTATGCAAGTGTTAAAGATCCCATTATGCGTCACTCCCTGCCTCTAAAACCCGCGCCAGACTAAACAGCTTCATCTCGCCCTTCCCTGTCAGCCGGAATTTCAGATGGTCGCACCGCGCGGGCCGGATCGGCAGCAGGAACGTCCGCAGCCCCCGGCCTTCAATGTGCCCGCAGTGCCGCCACACGCCATCTGAATCATACTGCACCCAGAAGTCGACCGAGGAACCCTTCGGCAGCTGCATCCGCAGGTTGATCCGGGACACATACTTCTTCCCGACCAGTCCATACGTCATTATCCCCGTCTCCGCCATCCAGCCTACCGGGCTTTCCAGCGTCCCGACACTCCCGTACACGGTTTTGAGCGTTCCGTCCTCAAGGAAATACAGCTCATCGTCCACCCGCGCGAAGTCCTCCGCGTGCGTGCTGTCCTCCCTGTGCCACAGACCCTTGCGCGTGTCGTAGACGAACAGCGTCCAGTTGTGCGCCGCATCCTCCATGCTGATGAAGTATTTCCCGCGCACCCCGCCCGCGACGGCATTGTAATACAGCTTCGTCCCGAAGCAGCTGCCGATCTCCTGCGGCAAACTCCCGTCGTACACGCAAACTCCCATCCGCGATTTGTAATACAGCCGGTCGTCCACCACGACGAGGCTCTTGGCAGACCCATTCTGCACGCCCGCGCATTTCTGCACGACCACCTGATGTGCCCCCGTCGCCGACGGATATACCCGGTGGAAGCAGTCCTCCTTGAAGAAGATTGGGCTGTCCGCCAGCGTCGCCGCGCCGGTCCACTTCCCGTCCGTGCCGCAGCTCGCGCGCCATGAATCCGTCGACACGCCCTGGTAGCACTCCCAGTTCTTAAAATCGCCCAGCTTGCAGCAGTAGATCTCATTGACGGTCTCGCCGTCCGCCACGCCGTACTTGCAGCCCCACAGCCGATTCCCGCTCTCGGTGATGAAGTCCATGCTTGGGACCTTCCGCGCCGTCTTCACGGTCCCGCTCGTCACCTTCGTCGTCTCGTCGACGAGGCCCACGATCACGAGGTAGCTCTCGCCCACGTCGTACAGGATCTGGCTGCCGTTGAGCTTTTCGACCTGCTCGTTTCCGCTGAGGCCCGAAAGCTGAATGCCGTCATACCGCTTGAAACCTCGACCGATGCCATTGGCAGAAAGCTTCAGATACACCGTCGGCACGGATACCCACTGGCTCGTCGCCTCCGCCCACTGCTTGAGCGTGTGGAGCTTGCCGGACGTGTCGAGCCAGTACTGCCCGTTCGACGGACTCTCCGGCTGGCTGGCCTGCGTGTAGCTGACCGTCAGCGCCGTCCCGTCGACGAGGCAAAGAGAAATTTCCACGTTCGTGCTCGATGCGTCGACCACATTCTCCTGTCCCATGTACCCGTTGTCGGAATACTTCTCGGTGTTGAAGTAGATCCCGTCCGGGAAGATGCACAGATACGCGCCCATGGAAATGAGCTGCTTTTCCCCCGCCGAGATCGACACGGACGGCATATACGCCTCCATCGAAGCGCCATTGATATAAAGCACCTGGTTCTGCACCCAGCACAGCGCATCCTTCGCCAGAATCCCCTGCACGCCCGAAAGCACCTGCGCCGTCCCGCGCCGCGGCCGCGGAGAAAGAAGCGGATACTCATCCGCCGACAGATTCTCCATGTCGTAAAACTCCCCGTCCGCGAGTTCTAGGTTGTGGTTGTATCCGAGAAAGATCTCCGTCATCATGGTCTGCTTCTCAGTCTCCGTCAGTTGTGGTGCCAGCATTGCCTTACCTCCTTTTCATCATGTCCAGGGGATCAAACAGAACCGGCGGTGCTTCTGCCGGTACCGTCGGCTTGATTGGCCGCGACATGCACATATACCGCCATTCGTCCGCGCAGTGATCCTCCATTTTCGTATCCAGATCCTCCACCTTGTGCTCGTCATACATGAGCATCGGGATCGTCCGGATAAACGCTTTGCACCCTGCAAATACATACATGCTCGGGTATCCATCCGGGTCAAACTGTAGCCGGTAGTGGCACTGCATCCACCCCGCAATGCGCTCGTTGTCTCCCGGTGAAAAATATACACCGTATTTCGCTGCGGTCTGCATGATGCTCTCTCCGCGATCCGCCGCCCAGCACGCCGGGTCGGCGACGCCGATGATGTTCTTCCCTTTGAGCCACGCATGCGTCCGCTCGATCCTGCTGATCTCCGCAAACTGCTTGTCCGGGTTCCACTTGACGCCCTCGTTCGGTGTCTTCGTGCATCCGTAAAGCTCCAGAATGCGATAGATCACGCCGTCATAGTCGACCGCCCACCACGCACAGGAAAACGGCTTGCCGTAGCCAAAGTCATAGCTCCTGCAGATCGTCCACCCGTCCGGGATCTCAAACGGCTCAATGACATGCGTCCAGCGCCGGTCTTTGTAGTGTTCCGGATCGTCCCGGAAGTCCTCAAAGAATTGCCCTTCGTAGACGTCCCACCTGCCATACAGCCATGCCTCGCGCAGCTTCGGCGGCAGTGTTTCGAGCTGCTCGATATACTCCGGCTGGATCTGCATTAGGACTTTGTTGTCCTGCACCAGCGCCTGAATGAAGCTGTAGTTTTCCGGCTTCTCTTTGTCCTCAAATCTGCGGTCAATGAACAGGCGCTTGAAATACGCATGTGCCGGGCCGCCCGGGTTCAGCGTGTAGTACGTCCGCTTTGGAAACGGGTTCGTGCCGCGCACGCAGGCGTTGATCTGGTCGATCCACTCCTTTTGCAGCTGCCCGGCCTCGTCAATGAACAGCACGTCGTATTCCGCGCCCTGGTATTGCCCCAGATCTCCCGCGTTGTCGCAGTAACCGAACGTGATCGTCGATCCGTTTGGGAACCGGAAGGTCTTGTCGGTGGTGTTGTACTTCGCGATCCCCGCCAGCTCTTTTTTCAGCGGCTCGATGTGGTTGTTCCGGAGCTCAGGCATCGCGCGCCTGACGATCAGAACCTTGATCCCTGCGAAGTGCAGTGCCAGCAGCTTTGCCTTCGTCCGCACAGCCCAGCTTTTCCCCCCGCCGCGCGCGCCGCCATAGGCCACATGCCGGTGATGGTCCAGCAGAAACAGCTTTTGCTTTTCGTTCGGTTCTCCGAAGCAGCGCTTTTTCATCCCGCGTAAGCCTCCGCCTCCGCCTCCATCGTGATCCTCTGGCTTTCATCCTTTTTTTCGCCCTCCACATCCCGTCTGTAGCGGAACCCATACTCCAGCGCGAACTGTGCCCCACGCTGAGAATCCCGGTCGAACAGTCTTTCGGCCGTATATTGCTCCACGCGCGTCTGCGCGCGCGAAATCGTGTCCATAAATTCTTTCCTGGCCTTGTAGTTATACAGGCTCTGTCTGCTGGAAAAGCCCAGCGCCAGCGCAAGCCCCGGGATCGTTGGCGGCTTCCGGTTCACCCAGACTGGTGTCCCGTCTTTCTGGTTGAAAACGATGTCCCCGTCCTTATCCCGCAGGATCTCTCCCTTGCAGCTCTCAAAATACGCCTCGATCAGCCTTTCGATCTGCTCCACGGATTCATACTTCGGTTTCCTCGCCATGGCTCACGCCTCCCTTCTGCTTTTCAGCATAGCGTATCCGGAAAATCTTTTCACCCCACGCACGCAGAATGAGCGCATACGGCGTTCCGCATGCGCTTCGGCTCTCATTCTGTTCTTTCGTAGTATCGGAGCTTCGCCGCCGCGATGCTGCACCGCACGTAGTCAAAGCTGGCGCAGTATCGCGTGATGTAGTCTGACGTCTCCCGCCGCTCAGGAAATGCGAGCACGCATTCTCCCTCGCAGCGGATCGTCTTTTTCCCGGCCGCCTGCCAGAATGGGCAGATATACTCCCTGTGCCAGTAGTCGCTCGTGAATATCACCCTTTCGTCCTAAAACCTTACGCATATACAAGGCTTAATTTAAGCGGCTCCCGTTCCGCTTGTGCTCTGATCTTGGGTCGACTACATACTTATAATATTGATACCCGTACTTTGTCGTCCGCGCCTCGACGAGGATATAGCCGCGCGGGGCGACGGGCGGATGCTTTTGGCTGTACTCGCGCACGGCCTCGGTCGCTGGCTCCGGCTCGGGGCGGATACAATTTCGCGTCGCCTTGTACCGGTGGCCGCCGAATTCTTTTCTCCAGTGCGCATGCAGGTAACTGGCAAGTGCTGTGTAGTCCTGGCCGTGGTCGATCTTGTTTCCCTGCTCATCTATATAATAGTTGTGCTTTCGCAGGTGCCGAACCTCGATCACGCTGCCGAGCCCCCAAAGTCCGCCGATGGCTTCTTCCGGGATCCCCTCTGTTACCAGGTGCAAATGGAAGCGATTGGTTGTTTTTCCTCTTCCGTAGAAAGCAACGATTTTGGCCTCCGGATAGTGATACTGCATGCGGCGCACAAGGTTGTCTCGCACTCTGCGCATTTCCTCTGCGGTATGTACCTCGTTTTCTGCATCCAATGTCAGGGTGGAATACAGGCTTGTGGGCGAGAAATTGGCGTTCATCAGCGCAACGAGCCGATCCAGCGATTGCTTGCTGTTGAATTCATCGCGCTCCGCCTGCGTCTGGAAGCGCGGCTTGCGCGGTTTGCTGGTCTTTTTGTCCGCACCGTCGGACACGGTATACACGATCTGTGTACATACCTTCCCGGCAAACAGCCGGCGCTTGTGTCTCTTTGCCATCATCCACACCTCTTTCTCCTGGGCGGACAGAGCCGTCCGCCCCTACAGGTCTTCTGCCCGCTCAAAGCGTGGCCGGAGATTCCGGCCACAGTTTCAACGGTCAGTTCGTGTATCCGCACGCCTTGCATGTGCATACGTCTGTCTCAGCGTCCCATTCGCAATCTGATGCCCCGCATTTCGGGCAGTGCCCCCACGCGCCTCGCGCTCCTTTGGGGTCTGGCCCAGGCCCATTCAGCTTTGCATACCACAGATTCCCCTTCTGGCCCGGGTCTTCCCAATGTGCGGTATGCTCACGATTATCCCCGCGTTCCTCTCTTGCCTTCTCGATCCGCATTTCCAGACGAGCAAGCTTTTGCCTTCTGGCTATCTGCACGGCCACTGGGACGCCGAACAGCAGCGTCAGCTCTTCCAGCGCGATCTGGACGTCCGCGATCTCCTCTGCGATCTCGTCATGGTTGTCGATTTCCCCATCGCCGATGAACATTTCGGCCGCAAATAGCTTTCGCTGCGCCTTGCACAGCTCCTTTGTCAGCTCTGCCATCTCTTCGATGGCTACAGCGACCTGCATATCGCCGCCGAATGCCTCGATTGCGGCTCGATAGATTTTCGCTGTTTCAGTCATTCTGCGCCGCCTCCATTTCCTTCCGCTCTTGCATAAAACCGTGCAGGAACAGTTCCAGCAGCGCAGCGGCGCGGTTGGTCAGCTTGGTAAAGTCCTTTTTGCTGATCTGGAGCTTGCCGGTCGTGACGACCTCCGTGTCCACGCTGCCGATGATCTGGATCGTCGGATTCGGCTCCAGCGTCTTTGAGCCGTCGTCCTCCACCCGGTAGAGCGGCGGCGTAGAGCGCTCCATGATGATCCGCGGCGGGTAAGTCTCGCCGTGGAAACTCGCGTCCCAGAATTGATTGTCGTAGTCCGCGACAAACTCATCCAGTTCTGACGCGAACAGTCCCATGATTCCTGCCATTTTGATGCTCCTTTCACACTTCCACGCACTCATTGGCGCGGATATTGATTCTTTTGCCGCCGGACTCGATCACATATCCCGGCGCTTTGAACATTGGGTACCGCTCCGCTTGGTATGTGGTTCCGATCCTTGGCTGGTATTCCGGCCATACCGGGACTTTTGCCGTTATGCGGATTCGGACGAGCCTGTGCGGCAGGCGCTTTTCGCCTTCCAGGCTCTCGTTGCGCAGGCCCTCCAATTCCTTTGCAAGCTCCCGGCGGCGCTGCTCCAGTCTTTCTGCCTGCACTTTCCCGCGGCACTCCTTCGAGCAGCACCTTGTCTCCATTGTGATCGCGCTCGGCACTTTGTAAAACGTGGCCCCGCAGACCTGGCAGACCAGCGCGACCTTGTTGGATTTGCCCATAGTTTCACACTCCTTCGTCTGGGGGCCGGTATTCCGGCCCCCGTAGGCAGGACGGGCTTTCACCGTCTGCGCACCGGCGCGCCGCGCTCGCTTGACTTACGCTGCGCATCTCCGGGCGAGCCGCCCTTGACTGCCGTCAGGCGGCTTATAAAAAAGGAGGCAAGCGATGCACGGGGCCTATGCGATACCCCGTGTGGGATGACGTTTTTGCGCACGTCTCACGCGCTTTCCCGGCGCACGTGCTTGAGGGATTTTCCGTGCGCCGGGTGCAAAGCCAGGGTGATCCTCCCGCAGCCGTCTCATGGCGGAGCGGCCGCGGCCAAAGTCCGAAAAAATATAGTCCCCGGCTGATTGCCTATTCCTTGGTGCTGATATCCTTGTGCAGCAGGCCGTCCGCGCCCTTGACGAGCGGCAGCGCCCTGCGCCGCACCTGCTCATCCGGATTCCAGCCGCATTTCAGGCAGCAGGCCGTCGTGCGGTTCATGCAGGCGTTCCCGCTTTTCGGCAGGCCGCACGGCATTCCCGTCCGGCATTCGTTTTTTCTTCCGGCATTTTTAAATCTCCTGTACGTCGATCCCGAACCGGGATCGCATGAATTTCCGGTTGCGCAGATACTCCTTTGTCCGCGTCGGCTTTGACTTCACATCTTCGACGACGAGCTTGCCTCCGAATTTGTACGAAAAGTCCGCCGTGTACCGCACTGCGCGAATGCGCTCACCGGCCTCGGTGATGTAGCTCTCCTGCAAGGTGAACTGCGGTTGCAGGCGCAGATTGGAGATAATGCCAGCCCGGAGCATCACCATCAGCTCGTCGTACCGCCGCGCCTCCTTCTGGCTGTCGAAGCGCAGCTCTCCGCGCTCGGCGGGCGTGCTGTGATACTTTGAGGCCTTCTTCGGCGCCGCGGCAGCCCCCGGCATCTGCTGCCGTGCATAAAGCTCCCGCATCCGCGGCGGCATGTCCGCCATGGATTCAAACCGCAGCCCGCTCATTCCGTCACGCCTCCCGTATTTGTCTGATATTCGCCGTAGCTGCAAAAATCGTATGGATATGCCGATGGCAAAATCCCATGGTGGCGCGGATGTCCACAGTTGCCCGCTTCAGTCCGATGCTTGCAGTCCTTGCACCGCACCACAATTTCTGCATCGTTGATCGTAGGCGCATCATCTAAGTAATTTATGATTGAGTCGGCTTCCCAATCTTCAATTTCGCCCTTTCGTTGGTCCTCCACCGCCTTGTTGTAGACTGCATCCGCATCAATCAGTCGCATGGCGAATCCTCCTTCCGTTCCCCATAGCTGCAAAAATCGTCAGGCTTCGGCGCGTCTTCCGGGGTAATCTGAACGACCTGAAACATCTGGCAGCCATACCACTCTCCACCGTTGTTGTCCGCAAACCACTTGCAATTTTTGCACCGCACCACCTCCGCAACGTCGGCGGCGGGCACTTTCGCAAGTTTATCGAGCAATCGGCTTACCCTCATCACGGGTGCCATGCACGCCTCGTTTACCCATTCATTGGCCGCTTTCACCGCCTCCGCGCGGCTGATAAATTCTTCAGTCATCATGCAATCTCCTCATTTTTGCTCCGCAATCCTCACAGTAAGATGCACGGTAGTCATCCCATTCGTGTTCTTCACCGCAATTTGAGCAGATCTGCATGCCGTCTTCCTCCAGCCATACGCCATACACAATCGGCGCAGCATCGGCAGTGCGCTGACGCAGCAGGACCGTTTTCACCCGCTGCGGCGTCCAGTGCGGGTTGGCAGCGTTGCAGACTTCAAAGTCTTCCAACGCCTCGGTTCTGCTGATAAATTCTTTAGGCATGGTTTACCTCCTTTAGCCAAAGCTCACTCGCTTCCATTGCTCCCGCCCGGATTGCGGATTCCTCCGTTATTTTGCCCTCGTCCATTTTCTTCCGCAGCAGCTTCGCGTACAGTTTGATCGCCAGCGTGTCCTCTACCACACCGGCATTTGTCTTCCAGCGCGGCTTTGCCGTCAGCCCCCAGTTTGCATGGTTTCGGCTCGTGCCGATAGACATGAGGATCTTTCTTGCACGTTTTCTGGTCATGTCGCGCTCTCCGTCGCCCGCTCTGCCTCAATGCAGGTATAGTGGCGGCTGAAATAATCCCAATTTGCCACGCAGTCGCTTCCCGCATCGTCCGGCGTTGCATCCTCATAATCAAAGTAAATGTTGATGTTCGTCCCGAATGGCTCTATGCTGACGATTACTGCGGTTATTCGCACTGCTCGACCGTCCTCATCTGTCCAGCGTTCCCCCACCTTGCACGGCAGCACGACCACGCGCCCGTCCTTGTCGGCCTCGGCAATCTCTACAAGCCTGCTGATTGGCGTATTGTTAAGCGTTTCGAGATCAACCATGTGCTTTGCACATAGCGCAAGCTTAACCGTTTCCACTGCTTCCGGTTCAAGCCCCGTGTCCTCGTATGCTTTCAGCCGTCCGTACAGACCGCGGGCCATCTTGCGGAAAATATCCTTGCCAAAGCCGTTGCTCGTTGGGCCGTTGATCAGCACGTTGAGCGTGCTGTCCCGGCTCTGCTTCCAGTCGATTTCCTTGCCGCCGATCGCGGCGTGCAGAAATCGGTCGGTGTCCGGGTCTACGTTGATATTAGGACTTGTCAGTCGTTCCATCGCTCTTCCTCCACATACCGCCAGCTCTGCGGCGGGCGGGTGATTGGCTTGGGTTTTGCCTTGAGCGCTACCTCTACCTCATTTGGCACAGCGTAAAATTCCCGCAGTTCGCGCGGGGTATCGTAAATCTTGAGGTTGGAAATGTGCCATCCGTAGCCGACGCCGCCGTCCAGATACTTCTCCAGCTCGTCTTTTGTCAGGCAGGCATCTGCAAGAAGCGTATCAAGGGGTGTGCAGTCCATGTTCCAATCGCAGATGCAATATTTCGGCGGCTCACAGATTGCTCCTACTCTGACGATCCTTTCAAAAATGTCGTCGCATACAAACTCGCCGATGACCTTTTGCCGCTTATCCAGTAAGCCAGTGGTCGGCTCTTTTTCCGTCTTTATGAAAACCGGCTTGCCGTGATACGTCTCTCCATAATTCTCATCGCCGTCTTTCATAATGGTGATTAGCTTTTCCTCCGGTTTTGTGCAGTAGATGTAGCACCTAAACGGTGTATCCATCTTCGGGCGCGTCTTGCGCACCTCAATCGTCTTCCGCCCGTTCAGGATCTTCCGAGCCCACTCCGGGCGAATGCTGATTAAAACAGCTTTACTCATGCTTGTCTCCTCCCTCCGGCGCTTCCGGCAATCCGCGCCACGCCCAGTTTCTGAAATATACGCACCCGGTAACAGAGTTTTCCGCACCGTTCACAGATTGCGTAATTTGTGTGATACTTCCCACCGTGCCGGTTGCTTCTGCGGCGTGTTACCTGCACATACGTATACTTGTTCAGCTTGTGCAGACCCATGCGGCAAAGAAGGGGGCTTTTCATAAATCCACCTCCGGCGCGCCGCGCCATTCCCAGTTGTCTGTGCTGCTCCCGATTCCGGAGCATTTCATGCACGCGCAATCCGGTTTCTTCGCGCAATTATCGCAGTCTTCTTGGCCGGTCGGCCTCGATGTTCGTCAGATCGTTGCAGCAATCGCAAACAAATCTCATGCCGGTGTTCCTCCTTGCTGTGCAGCCTCTGTTATTTCTCCGATTGTCATCTGGCTTCCATCGACGTTGGCCGCTTCCTGGTTTCCCCTCGCTCCGGCAAGCATTTTCTCTTTCGCTGCCAGATAGAAGCTTTTATCAATTTCAAATCCGATTGCGCTTCTGCCTGCCTCCGCAGCTGCGCGTAACGTCGAACCGGAGCCGCAGCACGGATCGATCACAAGCTCGCCTGGATCCGTAAAGATCTCGATCAGACGTCGGAGCACCTTCACCGGCTTCTGCGTGGGGTGGATCTTCGGAATTTCCTTCCCGTCCCGCTCCCACTGAAACCAGTCGAACACCATTTTCCCAGTTCCACGAATGGGCTTCCCGTCCTCTCCGATCTGCCGCCCGTTGTTGAATTTCGGCAGCTTATCCCGGTACAGGACAACCGCGAATTCCGTCGCACCGACGATCCGCATATTGGCTTTGAGCACCTGCGCAGAATAATTCTTGCAGAAGAAAATCGGATACCAGTTTTTAAAGCTGTACTGCGCGCCGTATTCTGCGACTGTATGTATCTGATCGAACGCGCAAAATACGATCATGGCTGGGGCTTTTCCCTTTTCCTTCGGCTCCGGCTTCAGCAGCCGGGAACAGAAGTGCATATACTCGGCGATCTTGAAATAGCCGTCCGAATTAAAAAAACTCTTTTTTGCGTACTTGCTTTCCCCGTTGGCGTTGTCACCGCTCTTGTACCACATAGGATTCGAACCATAGGCGTCCGCGCCGATGTTGTACGGGATATCCGCAATCACAAGCTGTGCTTTCGGCACGTTGTACTTCTTGTAGTTCTGAAAATTATCGTGGATGATCTCGCAGCGCAGCGGCTTCCCCTGCGTGCTCATACCAGCGCCCCCGGCCGGTAATCCGGCGTGTACGGGAGCTTGTCTGCCCGCGCGTTCTGGTGGTACTCAGTCCGCGTCCAGTCGCAGCCCCAGCGTTTGGCCGCCGTGTACAAGGCGGCAATCTCATCCGCCGCGCGTACTTTGAGCTGCTTGCCGTTGTATGTAACGATCCAATGATTTTTGCCGGTATATCCGGCCTGCTTGGCGATGTCCGGGCGCTGCGCATCCCGCTCGCCGGTGTATTCAATGCTGTTTTGCCTCATGGTTTGCCTCCTGTTTTTGTTATAAGGTTTCCTCCTGTACTTTCATCAGCCAGTACGCCAGCTTTTGCAGCCGCGTCTCCTGCGCCAGCAGCGCGTCCGTTGTTTCGTGGTCAACGCGCGGCATCTCGCACAGGAGCGCCCGATCATTCTTGAGATCGTCCGCGTAGGCGTTCACCGCCTCGATCACATCCGCCAGCTGGTCGGGGCGGAAGTCGACTGTGATCTTTCTCTCCTTCACAGGCATATCCCTGTAAAAAACGTCATCAGCGACACGCCGCCGAGGACGGCGGCGATCTCCGCCGCGTGGGCGCAGCCCGCGATGATGCACAGCGCGAAGCCCACGCCCGATAGCCAGATGCACCCCAGCCGCGCCAGCCTCCGCATGGCCTTGCGCCACTGGTAGATCGCCCGGATTCTCTCCCGGCGCTCCTCCAGGCTTTCCCCTTCAGGAATTTCCGGCGGCTCATACCCGATCCGCCGCTCTGCAAGATTCGTTCTCATTTCTTCTCCTCCGTTCCGTCCTGTACACTGTCCGCCGCCTTGATCTTTTCCAGCACCAACTCGATATTCCTGCGCTCCTTCTCAATGCTCTCGAGCTCTTTCCCAATGGCTTCCCGCCTTGCTTCGCTGCCCGGCGCTTCCTCTTTGAGACGGAACGCATCCGCATCCATCCGGATCATGTTCCTTTCGAGTATCCACTTGAGATGCAGCCATTCAGCCGTTGTCAGAAGCAGCTTTTTCATGCTTTCGCCTCCTGCATCCGCCTGACGAGCCGCGCCAGACGGGCGTTTTGTGTCACGAGCTTCTGCGCGTCCATGTCCAACCCCTTGCGCTTGAGCCCGCCGATGATCTGCGCTGTCTGGCACTCGCAGACCAGCGCCGCCTCGATCAGATCATGCAGCTCCTGCGCATCCAGCGTCAGGGTGTAGCTCTTGACGTTCGCCATAATATCAACTCCTATGTACGCGCCTTACGGCGCGTTTAATTGCTGGCCGCGGGCAGACGCCCTTCGGCTGCAGCCCGCTCGAGGATCTGCCACGCCACGCGGCGGGCGGCCTGCCGGTTGGCTTCTTTCTGCTCCGGCGTCAGGCGGCGCAGGTAGTTGTCCGCGATATACGCCGTGCAGTTTGGAAAATGATACTCGGCCACGATGTGCGGCTCTTCCTCCGCAATGGGATCATAGTGCTTCGGCATGATTTCAGCCTCCTTCCGGCTTTAGCTTTTCCTGAATTGGAAATATTACGCAGAATCAAGGTTCCGATTCCAGCAAGCTCACGATGCAGACCATCTGCTCCGTCAGCTTTGCGAGATCCTCGTTTGTGGTTTCCTGCTTCCGGCTTCGCTCGGCCAGCAGTTCCAGCTGCTCTTCGAGTTTCTGCCGCAGGTCGTCGTCGAGTACCATCAGACGGCCTCCTTCTTCTCGCTCATCAGCTTCGCCGCCGTAGCCACGCCCTGCATATAGGCGATCATGACCTCGATCTGCTGCTGGTTCATGTGCTTCATCTCATGCAGCACGCCCTCGACCTGCTTCTTCTGTTCCTCTGACATTGTTCTCACCTCGCTCGGTTCATTCCTTGGTTATACGTTAGCATACCTCAGAACCGTTGTCAAGCATAATTTCATTCCTTGGTTATATTTTTTCTTGACATTTCATTTCCGTTGTGTTACCTTGTGGCTAGAAGGTGGTGAAAAGCTTGAATACAATCAACGATCGAATCGCTTATTTAATCAAAGACCTTGGTATCACAAAAACGAAATTTGCCGAAACCATCAACTTGAGCCAGCCGTTCGTGTCCGCCGTTTGTTCCGGTTCAAAAATGCCCAGTGACCGCACAATCTCGGATATCTGCCGAGAATTCAATGTTTCGCTTGCTTGGCTGGAAGACGGCGAAGGGGAAATGTACGTCCAGCGCAGCGAAAATGAACGCATGGCCCTGATGTTTACCGACGTTCTGGCCGAAGCCGACGAATCCACACGCAAACGCGGCATCGCCGCCGCTCTCGAAATGCCCCCGGAGTTCTGGGACAACATCCTCGAATACGCAAAAAAAATCACCGGAAGCAAATAACCTGCTTCCGGTGTTCTTTTTATTCGTCAAAATATACAGAAAATCTCAGGTGTGCTTGACTGCTCCCTGCATTTTCTGTATTCTGGTAGAGGGTGGTATTTATGCGGACGTATGCCGAAACAATGTCTATAATCTGCGTCGTGCTTCTTGTTCTTCTCATCCTTTGCACATCCTGCTCTCCGCGGCAGTACACAAGCGATGACTTGGAAGCAGCACGAACTGAGGCTTACCAAGATGGATATCGTAACGGATACGACGACGCAACGCTCGGACTCAGTTACTAATATCTCGGTTCCCCATTATTCCGGTATCCGCTTTTCCGCTTCAAGCAGTCTCCCACACGCCCCCGTTCTTCCAGACCCTCACATTGACGAAAAGGCATATTGCAAAGAGATTGCAGCCGTTCAAAGCAGCCTTTCTTTCCCTCTTTCCAAAGGCAAATACAACCCATACTCTGGTAAGCCCATTCAGACACTTCAGGACTACGAATTCTACTGTCAGTGTGTTGCGCTTCGCCGTATTTATGACAAGAAGTTAGCTTCTGTATCTGCCGTCGTCCAGTCTACGCAGGACGTTCTTTCTGCCGCAGATGCTGTCGTTATGGATTCCCGCAGGAGCGCAGCAATAGCCCGCCAGGAGTCCGCAATCGCAAAGCGTGAAGCCGCTTTATACAAGCATGACGCAGCAGTAGCTAAATCCGAATACGCTGAGTTGAAGACGCGCTTTGATGCTCAGAAAAAAGCTACCCGTCTGGGGTTCGTTGTACTTGTCGCTTTGTTGGTCGGATTTTTTCTGTTTCACGCTATTTCTCGCCCCGCAAAAAGCGCTCCGCATTCCGCTCCTTCTTCTGCATCCGATTCTTCCTCGCGTGAATCTTCTGGTGTTGGCTCTAATCGTCCATCCGGTTATGTATCCAGTGAATATGTCGGGAATAAAAAGAGCCATAAATTTCATCGTTCATCGTGCTCCTATCTTCCTGATGATGATAACCGTAGAATTTTCAAATCCAGAGATGCTGCCATTGACGCCGGATATGAGCCATGCGAGCATTGTAACCCATAACGTCCTGCCGGAACGGTTTCCCGTTCCGGCGCTTATTTTATGATGTTCCGCAGGAATCGCAGGATGATTTTCAGCTGATCCAGTGTGGCCCTCTCTAAAATGTTTTCAATCTGTTCCATCGTCTTTTCCATTCCCGTCTCCATTTCTCCACAAAATTCCCGTTCATTTTTTGTTAATCTTTGCCTCTTGCTCGCGCCTCCCGAAAGTTGTAAGATATAGGTAGGCGTCGCCCGCGCCGCTGGCCGAACAACAGCGCGGGCTTTTGCTTGCGCAGGCGACCGGGAGCCGTCCTTGCGCTTCCAGCGTATTCCTGTTTTTCGTTTTCAGCAACCACCAGTTATGAGAATTTATGAGATTTTTTGAGAAATCCGCATTTTCTGGATTTTCATTTTTGGAAAGGATCGTGGAAACCTTGGAAACCTGCGAAAATCGCATCCGTTCAGAGCGTTTGTCGCGCGGCATGACGCTGAACGAGCTGTCCGACGCCTCCGGCGTTTCCGTCGCCAGCCTCTCGCGCTATGAGCGTGGCTACGACGTCCCTTCGTCCGCTCTGCACCGGATCGCGGACGCGATGGACACGGACAGCGCCGTGCTGCTTGACCAGCCGGATAAAATGCCGCGCATCGCCGAGCTTGAGCTGCGGCTCAAGCATGCCAACGCGATCATTTCCAAGCAGGAACAGATCATCCGCCAGAAGTCCGCCGAGGCGCGGCGCAAGGATGTTTTGATCTGCGTTCTGGTGTGCATCGTTCTCGTCGCGCTTCTGTCGCTCCTTGTCGACCTTTGTAATCCCAATATCGGCTGGCTTCGCGCCTCCGCGCTTGCATCTTTTGTGCCCGTATAACCGCCTGCCGCAGTGGTGAGAATTGGCTTATGAACTTTACATCTACGTGGAAAATTACTGACCCGTTCGCGCAGTACATCATTTACCTGCGCAAGTCCCGGAAGGACATGGAGGCCGAAGCTCTCGGCCAGACCGACACGCTCAAGCGCCACCGTGCCACGCTCTTGTCTCTGGCCGAAAGCAGCGGCCTGAACGTCGTGGAGATCTGCGAGGAAGTCGTGACGGGTGATTCTATCGCCGTCCGTCCGGAGGTGCAGAAGGTCTTGCAGCTTGTCGAAACCGGCAGCTATGCGGGTGTCCTCGTTATGGAGGTCGAGCGTCTGGCGCGCGGCGACACCATCGACCAGGGCATTATTGCGCAGACTTTCAAGTATTCCAATACAAAGATCGTTACCCCGAACAAAGTCTATGACCCAAACAACGAAATGGACGAGGAATACTTCGAGTTCGGTTTGTTCATGTCCCGGCGGGAATACAATACCATCAAGCGCCGCCTGTCGCGCGGGAAAGAGGCTTCTTTGCGCGAGGGTAAATGGATCTCCGGGAAAACGCCATTTGGCTGGCTTCGGGAGAAACTGCCGAACGACAAGGGCTATAAACTCATCCCGCACCCGGACCAGGCCCCGATCCTCCGGCAGATTTATGATTGGTATACCGGCGAGGGCTGCGCGCGCATCGGCGCGAAGGCGATCTCCACGCGGCTGAACAGCCTCGGCGTTTCGACCAACTCCGGCAGCCTCTGGCGCACGGACTCTGTGCTGGATATCCTGCGCAATCCGGCAAATGCGGGCTGGATCAAATCCGGTGGCCGACCGGAGACGAAGCGCATTGTCGACGGCGCTGTCGTCGTCAGTCGCCCCCGCACCCGGCAGGAGGATCTGAAGCTTTATAAAGGGCTGCACGACGGCCTGATCTCGCAGGAGCAGTATGACAAGGCCGTCGCTCTGAGCTATTCCAGCGCCAGCCCGCGTGGAAAGGGCGCGTGGCAGACCGTGACCAGCCTCGCCGGGCTCATTCGCTGCGACCAGTGCGGCCGCGTGATGGTGCGCCGCCCGTCTTCCGGCGGCCGGCGTGATACGCTCCTTTGTCCCTCCTACGGCTGCACGACCGTCAGCGCGTGGTATGAGGATGTCGAGGGCGCCGTGCTTGACGCGCTGCGCGGCTGGCTGCACGAGCTCGAGGTCGGCAATTCCGAGAACAGCGACGATCATTCGCTTTTGGACGCGCTCGCCGCTTCCATCAGCGCCGACCAGAAGCAGCTTGCCAAGCTGGAGGTGCAGGAGGCCCGCGCATACGAGTTTGTTGAGACCGGCGTTTACACGCCGGAGATTTTCCTTCAGCGTTCTCAGGCGCTCGCCGCAGATAAACAGGTGATCATTTCCCGCATTGAAGAGAACCAGCGTGCGCAGGACGAGATCACACGCGCCAAACAGGCCCGCGCCCGTCTCGCCCCCGCCGTCCGCCATGTGCTTGAGACGTACCCCCTTGCCGCAACTTCGCAGGATAAAAACGATCTGCTCAAAACCGTCCTGCAAAAAGTTCTTTACCACAAGCAATCTAAATCCTATTCCAAAGCAGGCAGCGATATGCGCGTGACGCTATATCCCCTTACCGATTGATTCCGTGCGTTCCACTATACTTCGCTATCTACTATTACACGGTACCCATGAATGCGACCCGACCGTTGATCAGTGCACGGACTGCCTGTCCTTCGTCAAGAAGTAAATTCCAGCCCCTATGAAAATGCCCCGTGCCGCAGCACTGCGGCACGGGGATTTTCTGTCTGCGCTGCATTTCGCCTGCAGACGCTTTTCACGCCTTATGTCCGCCGATCTGCTCATTTCTCTGGCGGGCAGTTGCGCCGTCGCGGAGACTCATGGCCTTCAGGATGGCGTTTTTGCCGTATTTTTCGCGGATGGCCAGCACGGCGTCCTGCATCCGCCGTTCGCGCGCACGCGCGGACTGTTCCTCGCGCCGAGCCGTGAGCGCCGCTTCGTCGGCAAACAGATCGAGCTGAACGTATTCCGGCTCGGCCTGCACGTCCCGCTCCCGCTGCACATGGTTCGCGACGACATACATCCGGCGCACGAGCAGCCCGCGGTCCACGATCCGGTCAAACAGCACCGTCAGCGCCTGCAGGAGCTCTCTGGAGGAGGCGGTCGGCGCCCGGAGCGTTTCTGACCCGTGTGCGGCTTTCGGGACGCGCCGCCCGTAATGGTCGACTGTGACCGGGCCGTGATACGGCGGACAGGACGGGTCTGTCAGGCTTTCACGGTCATAGCCGACGGTCAGGACCATCTGATCGGTTACAAGCCCCTTCCGGGCCAGCTCCAGCGCCAGCGCGTCCGCCATCTCCCGCGCGACGAGCCGCGCCTTTTCAAACGGATACGGGCATTGCAGCACCTGACCGGAGCTGACGCTGTGCGTCTGGGGCCGGTAGGCCTTGATGTCCGCAAGCGTGCACGGCTCGCAGCCCCATGCGTGGTCGATCAGCAGCTCCGCGTTCACACCGAACATCCGGTACAGCAGCTCCTCGTTGTAAAATTCATCCGGCCTGCCGAGCGAACAGCGGGCGATATCGCCCATCGTGAACAGGCCCTTTTCCTCAAGCTTTTTCGCGATCCCGCGTCCGACGCGCCAGAAATCCGTCAGCGGCCGGTGCGTCCAGAGCGTTTCGCGGTAGCTGCGCTCGGTGAGGCAGGCAATGCGCACGCCGCTTTCATCCGGCGCCACGTGCTTGGCCCCGATATCCATGGCGACCTTCGCCAGATACAGATTCGTGCCGATCCCGGCGGTCGCGGTGATGCCGGTCGTGCGCAGCACATCCAGAATGACCGTCCGCGCCAGCTCCTGCGGCGTCTGGCCGTAGGTGCGCAGATACGGCGATGCGTCGATGAAGACCTCGTCGATGGAATAGACGTGAATGTCCTCCGGCGCGAAATATTTGAGGTAGATCTGATAGATCTGCGTGGAGACACGTATATAGTTCGCCATCTGCGGCGGCGCGGTGATGAAGGAGAGCGCAAGCTCCGGGTGCGCAGCAAGCGTGTCCGCGTTTTCGCTCTGGCCGCGCAGCTGTCGGCCCGGCGCGTGCTGCCGCCGCATGGCGTTTACCTGTTCGACGCGCTGCACCACCTCGAACAGCCGCGCCCGGCCCGCGATGCCATACGCCTTTAAGGACGGCGAGACGGCCAGGCAGATCGTTTTCTCCGTCCGCGCCGCGTCCGCCACAACGAGATTTGTTTTCAACGGGTCAAGCCCCCGCGCCGCACATTCCACCGACGCATAAAAGGATTTCAGATCGATCGCCAGATACACCCGTTCCGCCTCCCTTCAGGTTCTGTCCCTATCATACCACCGAAGGCGGATCCAATGCAAGCATTATTAGAAAATTTGTTCGATTTAGAAGATAAAATAAAACTACAGCTGGTAAGGGGCAGGAGGTTTGGGCCGAATATGATGCAATTGTCACAGAGGGGGGTTGGGCTTCCCAGCCGAAGCAGGGAAGCCCGGATTTGCTTGCTTGAAGGAGAGAGGGTTAAAACGTTTCCAATGCCATAGCTGGAAGGAATGAGGGATGACTCCGCTGGCATATGTACCAATGATAGCATACACTACATCCTTTTTCAAGTCCTTCCGTGCGTTTTTGATGGGAAAATAACAGATTCCCCGCCATGCGGGCGGCATGGCAGGGAAAATTGTAAAAATATTGGAGCCTCAGTTAAAGCTGCCCAGCTGCTTGCCGGAGAGCACGTGGAAGTGGATGTGATGGACGGTCTGCCCGGCCAGCTCGCCGACGTTCGTTACCACACGGTAGCCGTCGGCAAAGCCCATTTCCCGGGCAAGCTTGGCAATGACAGTATAGATGTGGCCGACCACGGCTTCATTTTCCGGCGTGACCTCAGCGGCGGAGGCAAAATGCTGCTTCGGGACGACGAGGAAATGTGTGGGGGCAAGGGGGCTGATGTCCTTGAAGGCATAGCAGAGGTCGTCCTCGTAGACCTTTGCGGACGGGATCTCGCCCGCGATGATTTTGCAGAACAGGCAATCAGACATGGTGCTTCCTCCTTAGTCCTTGACATTGGCCGCGACGTAATCGTCGACAGCCGCCAGCGCGTCGTCGAGCTTGAGGGCGTTCGTGCCGCCGCCCATGGCGGAATCCGGCTTGCCGCCGCCCTTGCCGCCGACGATGGGCGCAATATTCTTGATGATATCGCCCGCCTTGATGCCGCGTGCGACGGCGTTTTTGCCGCAGACGGCCAGCAGCGTGACCTTTTCGCCGTTGACAGCGCCGAGAGCCGCGACGGTGTTCGGGTTCTTGTCGCGCAGGAAATCGCCGAGCTTACGCAGGTCGTTCGCGTCGGTGTTCTCGCGGCTGGCCGTGACGACCTTGAGGCCGTTTACGTCCTTGGCGGAGAACATGAGGCTGTCCACATCGCCCGCGAAGAGCTTGTCCTTCATGCGCTCGATGGTCTGGTGCAGCTCACGGATCTCGTTCATGCTGCTCTGGGCCTTGTTGATCAGCTCCATCGGCGTGGTCTTCAGCAGCTCGGCAGCCTTGACCAGGCGCATATTCATCTCATCGACGAGATTCAGGAACGCTTCGCCCGTGACGGCCTCGATGCGGCGCACGCCGGAGGCAACGGAGGATTCGCTCGTGATGCGGAACGGGCCGACCTTGGCGGTGTTATCGACATGGGTGCCGCCGCAAAGCTCAATGGACTTGCCGCCCATGTTCACGACGCGCACGACATCGCCGTACTTTTCGCCGAACAGGGCGATCGCGCCGAGCTTCTTCGCCTCCGCGATGGGCATTTCCTTCGTCTCGACGGACATGCCGTCCAGCACAAGCTCACTGACAAGGCGGCTGATCTTGACCAGCTCGTCTGCGGTGACGGCGGAGAAGTGTGTGAAGTCGTAGCGCAGGCGGTCCGGCTCGACAAGGGAGCCTGCCTGATGGGCGTGGTCGCCGAGGACGGTGCGCAGGGCGTAGTCCAGCAGATGCGTTGCGGAGTGGGCGCGCATGATGGCCTTGCGGCGGGCTGCATCGATGGACGCGGTCACGGTATCGCCGACGGCCAGAGAGCCGGAGACGAGCTTGCCGTAGTGCATGAACTTGCCGCCCTTGTTCTTCTGCACGTCGGTGACGGTGAATTCGGCGGTTTCGGTGTGAATGGTGCCATGGTCAGCGACCTGGCCACCCATTTCGGCGTAGAACGGGGTCTGGTCGAGGACAAGAATTGCATCCGTGCCGGACGTGATCGCACCCTGAAGCTCTTCGTCGGCGACGATGGCGACGATCTTGCCCTCGGCTTCCATGTTGGTATAGCCGATGAAGGTCGTGGCGGGGATCTCCTTGCCGAATTCAACGCCGGCCCAGCCGAGGTCGCCGAGCGCCTTGCGCGCCTCGCGTGCGCGGACCTTCTGCTCCTGCATGAGCTGCTTGAAGGCCGCTTCGTCGACCTGCATCCCCTCTTCGGCGACCATTTCGTTGGTCAGGTCGATGGGGAAGCCGTAGGTGTCATAGAGCTTGAACGCGTCCGCGCCGGAGAAGGTCGTCTCGCCCTTGGCCTTGTGGCTCTCGAGCATTTCGGAGAAGATCTTCATGCCGCCATCGATGGTCTTGGCGAAGTTTTCTTCCTCGGTGCGGATGACGCGGGTGATATAGGACTGCTTTTCGCGCAGCTCGGGGTACTGGCACTCGTTTTCATGGACGACGGTGTCCACGACCTGATAGAGGAACGGTTCGTTCACGCCCAGCAGCTTGCCGTGACGCGCGGCGCGGCGCAGCAGGCGGCGCAGGACGTAGCCCCGACCCTCGTTGGAGGGGAGAATACCGTCGCAGATCATGAAGGTCGACGAACGGATATGGTCGGTGATGACGCGCAGGGACACGTCAGTCTTGTCGGACTCCTCATAGTGTGCGCCGGTGATCTCGGAGACTTTATTCGTGATGTTCATGACAGTGTCGACGTCGAACAGGGACGCGACGTTCTGACACACGCAGGCAAGGCGTTCGAGGCCCATGCCGGTGTCGATGTTCTTCTGCTTGAGTTCGGTATAATTGCCGTGGCCGTCGTTATTGAACTGGGAGAAGACGATGTTCCAGACCTCGACATAGCGGTCGCAGTCGCAGCCGACGGTGCAGCCGGGCTTGCCGCAGCCGTACTGCTCGCCGCGGTCATAGTAAATTTCCGAACACGGGCCGCACGGGCCGGATCCATGCTCCCAGAAGTTATCCTCCTTGCCGAAGCGGAAGATACGGTTTTCGGGGATACCGATCACGTCGCGCCAGATGGCGAAGGCCTCGTCATCTGCGGGGGTCGTCTCGTTGCCCGCGAAGACGGACGGATAGAGGCGGTCCGGCTCCAGGCCGACCCACTCGGGGCTGGTCAGGAATTCCCATGCCCAGGGAATGGCCTCCTTCTTGAAGTAATCGCCGAAGGAGAAGTTGCCCAGCATCTCAAAATACGTGCCGTGGCGGGCCGTATGGCCGACGTTTTCAATGTCGCCGGTGCGGATGCACTTCTGACAGGTGGTGACGCGGTGGCGCGGGGGCTCTTCCTCGCCGGTGAACCACGGCTTCATGGGAGTCATGCCCGCGTTGATCAGCAGGATGGATTTGTCGTTCTGCGGAACGAGAGAAAAGCTCGGCAGACGCAGATGGCCCTTCGTTTCAAAGAACTTCAGGTACATCTCGCGCAGCTCATTGAGACCGTATGCCTTGTGTGCCATGATGAATAACTCCTTCTATATACATTAAAAATTAAACGATACACGGTGCCGGAGACGGCCCTTGGCTCTCCCTATGGGAGAGCTGTCGCCGCAGGCGACTGAGAGGGCACTTGGCTCTCCCTCCGGGAGAGCTGTCACCGCAGGTGACTGAGAGGGTTTTGGTCATTGTTTCCCCTCTCCGTCCTCGCTTCGCTCGGACACCTCTCCCAAAGGGAGAGGCAAGAGG